>PPFU01000024.1_pt1 | contig 16694 bp, 19 predicted proteins | sample 1535991 | NCBI WGS metagenome assembly PPFU01 (sample SAMN04901290, study PRJNA319586) | Hypolithon metagenome, whole genome shotgun sequencing project. | isolation source: Antarctic Hypolithon | place: Antarctica: Miers Valley | collected 2014
GGCCGCCGCCAGAACTAGCTGCGACATGGTGCCCCACATGAATATTTGTGGGGAAACCTCAGGGTCAGAGCCGACTTTATTTTGAGTCGGCACGACTTGGCCTCTGATTTTCGATCGTGTGATGGGAAGGAATGCGTGGTTGGCTTTCTGGCTGCTCTGAAAACAGTGGGCAGGGTCATTCAATTCCCCGGCCTCCGTGGAACGTTGGCGTGCCTGAGAAGAACCGGCAAATCTGACTGCAACAACCGTCTCGTTGTTCTGCGTGGCCGCGCACCGCAGGCCGGCACGTTGTCCGATACATGCAAACTCACGCTTGTTCCTCCGACGCCGATGTCCGCGCAACCCTGCGCGTCCTCGACGAACTCGGCTACGTCTTCGAAACGCTCGCGCTCGACCACAGGGGCGAGTGCAAGGGCCACCTTGCGGACGTGTGTCGATGGCTGGAGCAGGAGCTTGGCTTCCGCATCGCGGAGCACGATGTGCTGCTGGCGAAAGTGCGCACACTGCGCGGAACGATGGACAACGTGGAGCCCGGGCACGTCGACGCCTACTCCGAACGCTCCGCGCTCGCATCGCTGATGCGCGACCTGTGGCGCAAGGTGCATGCGGACGGAGCGCTGGCCGATGCACGCGCTTGAGCCGGCGCTGGCGGCGCTGCTGCGCGTCCTCCGAGACCTCGGCGATGTGGCCGGTTGCGATGCCAACGGGTTCGGCGGCGCGGCGAAGGGCGAGCTGATGGAGCTGATCCATGATCTGCAGCACGATCCGGCGTATGCCATCGACGGGGCGGACGCGGTGGTTGCTGCATTGAAGGGAGCGCTGGACCACCAGGAGGCGCGCAAGCGCACTTGGGACCTGCAGTACCTGCGCGATCAACTGTGGGAGCGCATCTTCGGCACGCCGCCGGAGACGCCCCAGCGCGCGATGCGCCGCGCGATCGCGAACGGCGCAAAGGTCACGGTGACCGTACGGATGCGCGATGCGCCGGCTGCCGGCGAGTGAGACGCGATCGCTGCGGAGATGGTGTCACGGCCGCTTTCGGCTACGCCGCTGAATCAGCTTCGCGATAGACCGTATGTTGGGAGCACTAATGCGGCCGGGTGATCGTGCGGAGACGGCTGTCAGCGCCGGTACGCTGCACGCGGTTCGTGAATCTCGCCCGCCGATTTGAGGTGGATGTGTTGGCGCAGCCAGGCGGCGAAGTTGGCTTCGGGCAGGGAGCCTTCGGCCAGGGCGAGGGTGGTGACGTATTTATCTTCATCGCCGGCAATGAGATCGGCGCCGTTGAGCACGAGGAATGCGCGATAGCAGACGTGCGCGGTGCGCTTGTTGCCGTCGATGAAGGGATGGTTGCGCGCGATGCCGAAGGCGAGGCTGGCCGCGAGATCTGCCAGATCCGGTGCGGGATCACCGTAGGCATGCAGCTGCTGCGGCCTTGCAAGTGCAGAATCCAGCAGGCTTTCGTCGCGCACGCCGGAACTACCACCATGTTCGGCCAACTGGCGGTCGTGGATGGCGAGGGCAAAGGACTTGTCGATCCAGACGATCATGGCGGCCCCTTACTGCGCGAGTTGGCGCAACACATTGCGGTCTTCGCGCATCACCCGCTCAGCCACTTCCATCTGCGCAGCGAGCTGTGGGTCAAACACGGTCAGCCGGATGCCGTCCGGCGTTTCCAGCGCTAACAGTTCGTCGCCCTTTTCCAGGCGCAGGCGGGCCAGCAGTTCCTTGGGCAGGATGACGCCGGCGGAATTACCGATGGTGGTGATTTTGAGTTTCATGGCGACCTCCTGGTTATAACGTGCGTTATACAGCCACGCCTGCGGATGAGGCAACTTCAGGGGAGGAAGCGTGCTGGCTTGGATGTGCAGGAGGCCACGCTGTTTGAATGTTTGGATTCGTGGCGCGCAGGACGCGCGCGTCCCACGGTCGCGGCGGGCGCCGAGACCATGTACAGGGCCACTGTGTCCCGGTCCAGGACAGCGTCATTCGCGGGGCGGCGGCTCACACAGGGCAGGGCAACAGGAAAGCGCATGCATCAGCTTTCCGCATGACGAGGCTCGTTGGTTGGTCTAGCAACCTGCTGCAATCAATCCGCAGTCGTTGTTGCTGCCAGCGGAAGCCGGGTGCCGAGGAGTTTTCCGATGAGGCTCTTGCGCACGAGGGCGTGATAGCTGAGCAGGCAAAGTGCGAATGTCGCCACGACGGACATCGCGAACTTCGCGCCCCACCCAAGTTCCAGGTCCATCAGGCGGTACTGCACGAAGAACAAGACGGGCAGGTGGACGATGTAAACCCAGTACGAGGTATCGGACAGGTAGCGCAGCAGGCGGTTGCTTCGGTTGAACAACGATCTTCCGGCGACAAGACAAACGCAGGTCATCCACACGCTGATGTACGCCTCGATAGCTGCAATGAGCACGGTGGCGGACGGATCCGCAGCGGTCGGCACGTGCCGCTTGAACAGGTACCAGAACGCGCCGTACAGCGCGAGGCTTGCCACCAGCAGCGCTGGCGCGAGACGCCGGAACCGCTCGATCAGGTCTTCGTGGCCAGACAGCAGATAGCCGAAGGCAAAGAACGGCCCGTAGAACCCGAATGCCCAGAACTGGGGAAACAGGCTTTCCGGCGCGGGATGGGGCGCGGTCACCGAAGCCAGCGCGGGCACCAGCAACAGGGGAAGCAGGCCCAGTTGCCAGGCGGGATGCAAGTTGCGTACGAACGTTCCGATCTTCCCCAGTTCCAGGCTCTTCGCCACCCACACCAGGACATAGAAAAAAAGAAGGTAGTAAAGGAACCACAGATGGGCCGTGCCCGGGGGTTGCTGCGGCGGGTTTGCCATCTGCGAGAACTGCTGGATCATCACCAGCACGGGCGAGGGGTGCTGCACGTTCGCGGCCGCATGCAGCGTGCTGTAACTCATCGCCGCAATCACCAGCGGGCAGAAGATCACCAGCGGCAGCGCGATGCGCCTGAGACGATTCACGAACATGCCGCCCAGCCCGCGCTTGCGCAGCAGCATGGCGGCGAAGAAACCGGCGGCCAGCAAGAACAGCGGCATCCGGAACAGGTGCAGGAACCAGATACCCACGTCCAACGTGGCCGATTGCGCACGGTCGGCAACGGGATAGAACGGATGCATGAGCGGGCTGTATGCCAGCGCGGCGTGGAACAGCACACCGGACAGCATGGCCAGCGCCCGCAGGTTGTCCATGTAATGAAAACGCACTGGGTCGTGCATGGCGCAGCCTCCGAGCGGCTCTGTCGGATCGATGACGGAAGGTGGAGCTGGCGTTGCACAGCCAGCGCAATGGAATGATTTCAGTAGAACGATTTCAGTAAAAAATTTTCAGTAGAAAAATTTCAGTAGAAAGTTTTCTGTAGAAGGGTTTTCAGTAGAAGGATTTTTTTCGACCGTGCACCCAGCCGGTCACGACCAGCACCACGACACTCACCACGACCTGGGCCAGCAGGATGGACGCGACGGCCGTGCCGAACACGATGGTGTCGGTATTGGTGAAGTTCTTGATCACGGCGAGCTGTCCCACGGCCATGATGAAGGGGTTGATCAGCACCATGCTGCCGATCATGGCAAACAGGTTCCAACCCTCCGACTCGACCGCCATCGCGACACTCAAGGACACGGCGTACGCCACCAGCACATGGCCGAAGATCAACAACGACAGGACCACGAGCCCGTCCGGCACTGGCGTGAAAAAGATCACGAACATCGTGCCCGCGAGCAGGACCAGGAAAGGCACAAGGAACGTGATCAGGTTGCCGACCAGCTTTGCCAGGTAGTAGTCCAGCGGCGTTACCGGCAGGCTCATCACGAACGCCAGCGTCTGTTCCTTGCGCTCGACCAGCAGCGATGTCGAGATCGAGAAACACGACGCGGACACCAGCACGATGATCATCAGCAGCGAGCCAAGATAGAAACTCCAGCTCTTGGCCATGCCGATCAGGCACAGCGCCACGATGCCGGCCAGCACGCAGGCCGCAAGCTGCTTCTGGAACAGTCGCCAGTCTTTTGCAACCAGCAGTTTGATTACGGGCAGGTTGAGTTGGGAGACGGTCATGCCGCACCTCCAGCGCGCACGGTGGTCACGAAGATGTCTTCCAGGCTCATCGCCTCGGTGCTGCGGATTTCCACGCCCTGCGTCTGCAGGCGTTGCAGCAGGCCGTCGCTGAACTGACGGACCTTGAGTTCCAGGATCGAACCATTCTGTCGCGCTGCGGCGATCTCCGGCCACGCGCTCTTGTCTGGCTCCCACGATCCGTGGCAGACGATCCGGCGCCAATCATCGAGGAAGGTCTCCTTGTCCTTGGACGCGAGCAACGCGCCGTCGTGGACGAAGGTGATGGTGTCGGCGATCTGCTCGATGTCCTTGGTGTTGTGGGACGAGAACAGCACGCTGCGGGCTTCGTCGCGCAGCACATCGGCCAGCGCCTGCAGCACCTCGTCGCGCGCGACCGGATCGAGCCCGGTGGTCGGCTCATCGAGCAGCAACAACCGCGGGCGACGGGCAAAGTTGAGCATCAGCAACGCCTTGACGCGCTGCCCGTGCGAAAACCCGGCCAGCGTCTGTTGCGCGCGCAGGTCGAAACGACGCAGCAGCTCGGCTGCGTAGGATTCGTCCCAGCCCGGGTAGATCGATCGGATGAAATCCATGTGCCAGCGCAACGTCTGCGTCTTGAACAGGCGCATGTCTTCGGACGCGAAGCCCAGGTCGTTCTTCGCGGCAACCTGCTGCTCCGGCATGGCGTGGCCGAGCACTTCTACGGTTCCCGCGTCGGCAAGCGCCAGCCCGCTGAGGATCCGCAGCAAGGTTGTCTTGCCGGCGCCGTTAACGCCGACCAGCCCCATGACTTGCCCCTCGGGCATGCTGAGGTTGATGTCCCTGAGCGCGAAGTCCTCGTAGTGCTTGCTCACCCCGGTCAGGGCGAATGCGGTGGTCATGGTGTGTTTCCTTCGTTGGAATCGGAAAAGCGGTCCGCCTGCTCGTCGTCGAGCAGCTGCCGGATATCGTTGAAAGACAGGCCAAGTTGCTGGGCGGTGGCCAACATGGCGTCGAAGTGCTGGGTGAACTCGGCTTGCAGCAGGCTCGTCGACAAATTGGGTGAGTCCGCCACGAACGAGCCCATGCCTTGCCGCGTCACGATCACCCCGGCCAGGCCCAGCTCCGTGTAGGCACGCTTGACCGTGATCACGCTGACCCGGCTGGCACTGGCCAACTCCCGGATCGACGGCAGGGGCTGGCCCGGCGGCCAATCGCCCGCCATCACCTTGGCCGTGATCTGGTTGACGATCTGCTGGTACATCGGCGTGCTGTCGCTGGTCGACAGGAACAGCTCGGGATCGATCTGTGCATACTGCATATATACAGTATGCACAGAAGGTCCTTGCCTGTAAATAGCTCACGGTGATTTTTCTGGAGACACCCATTCAGGGACCTCGGCGAGGGACAGGCATCCGGTACCACCGGTAAAAGGTGTCAGGGACATTTCCAAGTTCGACGAAGCGAGAGAGTCAGAGAAGTCGGACTGTCAGGGGAACGTTCCTGCCGGAACTGTTGCCGAGTCCAATCTTGCCGGTGCCTGCGATGACGTTTCGATCCTCGACAATCTCGAAAAAAGGTGTCGAAAGGAAGATGTCAGGGACATTTTTCCAGGGACATTTTTTCGAGCTCAGGAATTGCCGTTGACGGCATGTCGCAACGTCGTGCGGCGAGCATTGGCGTTAAAACTGCCTCAAACCCACTGCTCCCGCATCGATCCAGGTTGGTTGCATCAGGTCTGCGTGCCGTGAATATTCCAGCGCGACTGACTTGATCTTCGGCGCGCATCCCCAATCAGGTGTCAGGGAGATTCTCATTTTTTGCCGTGTTTTTACGCGGTTTTCATATCTGAAAGCCTATAATTATTTTTGTAGTGATCCGGTTGATCGATATGTCCGATGACTACGCGCGAGCCGGCTGACTCGTCCAATGTAAATGCCGAATCTTTTAGATTCCAGGCCCTGCAACCGCTCGTTCCGACCTCTGTCTTGATTTCGCTGTTAATTCAGTCATGCGAATCAAGCGTCGGAAACTCATCCTCGATGAGAGCGGCAATGCCACGCCGCGACGCCTTCGGAACCCTGCACTTTGCACATGGGCTTCGTCGTCGGTCCACGGCCACCAACAGGAGCAAAATCCATGGCTACCTCTCCCCAGAATCATTCCGCTTCGCGGAACCACGCGGGCGCCGATAGCGTCAGCCCTTCCTCGCCTCGTCGTGCAAGCGGCGAAGAAAACATCAAGGACAAGGCAGGCACGCTCGCTGGTGAAGCGAAGTCCGAAGCGCAGGCAAAAGTCGACAAGATGCGCGACACAGCTGCCGACAAGGTCGACACCCTCGCCGAAAGCGCCAAGGCTGCGGCGTCCGAACTCAAGGGCGACGACATTGGCCACTTGTCCGATTACGTTTCCGACCTGGCCCAGAGCCTGGGTCAGCTGTCCAGCAACATGCGCGAAAAGACCGGCGATGACCTGCTGCACGAAGTCAGCCGTTTGGCGCGGGATAACCCTGCACTGTTCGTGACGGGCAGCATCGCCATCGGTTTCGGTCTGTCCCGGTTCGCCAAGGCGTCGGCACCGACACAAACGACCGCAACGACCACGCAACAGACCGCCGGCACGGTCCGCCAGAACCCTTCCCGCGGCGCCGGCTCAGCCGACACTGCGACGACGCATGCCACCGGTTTCAGCAGCGCAACGCCGTACGGTGTGTCAACGCCGACACAAACGAACGTGGCATCAGGTAACGCGACCGGCCGTGCCGCCCAGCAGCAGCCGGGGGTGCGCTCATGAACGCTCAAACCGCACCGCGTAACGATGGCTTCGGCTTCGACGCCACCACGGACTCAACCGCTACGGCGCAGGACGCATCGGTCGGCAGCCTGCTGAAAGAGTTGGCGCATGAAGTGCCCTCGCTGCTGTCCAAGGAGATCGCGCTGGCCAAAAGCGAAGCGCGCGAAAGCCTGCACGCCACCAAGGAGGGCGTCGCTGCAGTCTCAATGGGCGGCGCGGTGGCTGTCAGCGGGTTCATCGTGCTGCTGCTGGCGGCCGTTTACGCCCTCAGCAACGTGCTCGCGCCCTGGCTGGCGGCACTCATTGTCGGCGGCGCCACCCTGGCAGGGGGCCTGGCGATGGTCGAAGCCGGCAAGAAGAAGTTCGATGCGGGATCGCTCAAGCCCGATCGCACGATGGATTCACTGCACAAGGACAAAACCGCACTTCAAGGGAGGACGCAATGAACACCCACAACACAAATTATTCCTCGACTCATGCGTACGCAGAGCCGTCATCGCCGGCCAACCGCCAGGCACGACTTGAGCGCGACATCGATCGCCAGCGTGATCACATCGGCGGGCTGCTGGATGCACTGGAAAGCAAACTGTCGCCCGGCGAAATGTTCGAGCGCGTCCTCGGCTACGGCAAGGGTAGCGGTCGCGAGTTCGCCAGCAACCTGGGCGACACGGTGAAAGCCAACCCGATGCCCACGCTACTGACTGCGGCCGGCCTGATGTGGCTTTACGCGAGCAAGGACAACACGGCTAGCACGCAAGGAGCCGGCTGGCAGGGCGGTAATTACGGTGGCGCTTACTGGGACAAGAACGACGACGGCAGCGCTGAGGACCATCCCGGCATTCGGCAGCGTGCCAAGGACGCGCGCAAGGGGTTTTCGGAAAAGGCAGGCGATGCCAAGGCGCGTGCCAGTGATGCCGCGCATGGCGCCATGGACACGGCGCGCGATCGAGCGCGTCAGGCCAATGAAGGTTTCCATCAAATGCTGGAGGACAACCCGATGGCGGTCGGCGCAATGGGTATTGCAGTGGGCGCGCTACTCGGCGCAATGCTGCCGTCGACCCGCAAGGAAGATGAGCTGCTGGGCGAGACCAGTGACCATCTGACCGACGATGCCAAGTCGCTTGCGAAACGCGGTTACGAACGCGCGGCACAGGCCGGCAAGCACATCAGTACGCCGCAGGGCGCACCGAACTAGTCGCGCGATCTGCTCGGATGAACTTGGCATTTTTTCACCTGGCAGGATTATCCGAGGATCCAACACGAAACTTCCCGCCGCCACGCGGCGGATAACCCCAGGAGAACGAGATGGACAACAATCGCACAGAAGGCACGAAGCACCAGGTCACCGGTGCAATCAAAGAGGGCGTCGGCAAAGTGACCGGCGACCGGTCGAAAGAAGCGGCCGGCAACCTCGAAAAGAACGCTGGCAAGGTGCAGGCTGAAGTCGGCAAAGCGACCGACAAGGCGCGCGACGACCGACACGTAAGCTAGTCTCCATCCAAGCCGCAACGCTTCCATATCGATCGATGTATGGATGACTCACGCCCGGCATGCACGCCTGCCTTGAGCAGGGTGCAGACCGGGCGTTTTTTTGGTATGCGTTGGCCGATCGCCAAGCCAACCGGTTGCGACGTGATCCGAACGCTGGACGATAAAAAGATGTCAGGGACGTTTGTCCGGGCCCGGGAATTGCTGTTGGCGGCATTTCGCAATGTCGTGCGGCGCGCAGTGACCTTGATTCTTCCGCAAACCCACCGCTCCCACATCGACCCGGTTGGATGCGTCAAGTCCAAGCAGCGTGAATATTCCAGCGGGGCTGGCTTCATCTTCCGCGCGCATCCCAGTGGCGATACTGCAGGCTCAACTGCACCGGAACGACGCTTCACTCACGGCGCGGCGGGAGAATTTTCAATGACAGCTGACAACAACCGACATAGGAGCGCCGAATGAACAACATCCCCAACGAAGCACTGGTGGTCGTGGCCGATGGCCGTGGTGCGCGTCTGTTCCGCAACCAGGGCGATGAGAAGTCGCTATCGCTGCATCAGTGCGATCTGCTGGAACTAATGAACATGAATGACGATGGTCCGGCCGGCAGCATGCCGAACGAATCGTCCGGCCCGCAGATCGACGAGGCCACCTTTGCCAAGCAATTGGCGCATGGTTTGAATGAGGGCGCGATGACGCAGAAGTACGCGCATCTGGTGCTGGTGGCCGATCCGATCACGCTGGGTCGCGTCCGCCCACTGCTGCACAAAGAGACGCTGCAGCGCATGGTGAGCGAGGTGGGCAAAACCCTCACCAACTCCCCGCTGGCGGACATTGAAAAAGCGTTGCAATAAGTCACTCGTCTTAGATCCCGATGGCCGCCCAACCACCAGACTTCAATCTCGAGCCGGTTTTCGAACGCCTGCGCGAGGAGGCGTATGCGCTCCTCGCCGCGCTCCCGCTGTTTGCCCTGGCGGTGGTTGTGGTGGTGGCGGCCTGGTGGCTGGGCAGGTGGCTGTCGCGGCGCGGGCTGCTGGCTCGGACCGTCGCGCGAAAGAGTCCCTTCCTGAGGGACCTGGCCATCACGACGGTGCGATGGGTGGTGCTGTTGGCCGGCATGGTGGTCGCGCTGGAGATTCTCAATGCGACTGCGATGGTCGGGGCGGTGCTCGGTACTGCGGGCGTGCTCGGCGTGGCGCTGGGCTTCGCGTTCAAGAACATCCTGGAGAACTATCTCGCCGGCATCCTGATGAGCCTGCGCCAGCCGTTCGCGCCGCGCGACCACGTGGTGATCGATGGCAACGAGGGCATGGTGGTGGCGCTTACTTCCCGCGCGACCATCCTGATGACCCTGGACGGCAACCACCTGCGCCTGCCCAACGCGCTGGTGTTCCGAAGCGTGACCCTTAATTACACCCGTAATCCCACCCGCCGTTTCGAGTTCGACATCGGCATCGGCGTCAACGACGATCTGGTCCGCGCGCAGCAGATCGGTATCCTGGAGATGCACAAGGTCAAGGGCGTCGTCACCACCCCGCCGCCACGCGCGCTGATCACAGCGTTGGGTGATTCCAACGTACAGATGCGTTTCCAGGGCTGGGTCGACCAGGGTCAGCACGACTTCCTGCTGGTCAAGAGCGAGGGCATCCGCCGGGTCAAACTGGCGTTGGAGGCAGCCGGCATGGACCTGCCCGAACCGATCTACCGGGTGCAGATGTACCAGCACCTCGCAGCCGAGGCGTTGCCGTCGGAACCGCCGGTGTCGACAGAGCGGGGAGTTGATACGGAGATTGATACGGCCGCGCATGGCGACGTGTTGTCGCAACTGGAAGCCGATCGCCACCAACGCGGCGACGACGACTTGCTCGATCCAGCCGCGCCGCGCGAGTAATCCCACGAATAATGGTCAGTGGCTCTTAGTCTTTTCGCGGTGCGGCGTCGTCACCGCGACAATCGGAAAAGCAACTCACGCGTTCACGCAGCCTGCCCGCCCTGCCTGTAATCATGGGCAACACCTGTCACTGAGGGTGTTCCCAAATGACCACGACTTCCCGCACGTGCCTTGCGCAGGCCATGCTGCTTGTGCTGTTTCCCGCCACGCTCGCGCTCGCGTCGGCGCCCACCGCCGCACAGTCCTCCGGATCTTCCGCAGAGACCGCGCAGGCATCTTCTGGTCAGTCGGACAAGGACTCGGCGGACGAGGACTCATCCAAATCCGATGACGCGACGGACGACGCCGACGTCGGCTCCGTGGACACGACGCTCCGCGCGCAGGTGCTGCTGGAGCGCGCGCACTTCTCGCCCGGGGTGATCGACGGAATGACGGGCGGCAACACGCGCCGCGCGTTGCGCGCCTATCAGTCGGCGCAGGGGCTGCCGGTCACCGGCGAAGCCGATGACAACACGATCGAATCACTGGGCGGGGCCGACGCCCCGGTGCTGACCCGCCAGAGCCTGAGCGCAGATGACGTGGCCGGCCCGTTCAAGGACACACCCGACGGACCGGCGGCGATGGCCCAGGTCGATTCGCTGCCCTACACCTCGGTGGAAGAGAAGGTGGCCGAGCAGTTCCATGTCACTCCGGCGTGGCTGCGCCAGCGCAATCCCGATGTGGAGCTGGTGGCCGGTGCCACGCTGACCGTGCCCAAGCTCGACGGCGCTTCCGACCTGCCCAAGCCGGCGCGCGTGGTGGTCGACGAGTCCGACAAATCGCTGCTGCTCGAGGACGACTCGGGCAAGGTGGTCGCGCACTTCCCGGTGACCACGGGCAGCGCCCAGTTCCCGCTGCCGATCGGCGAGTGGAAAGTCACCGGCGTGGCCACGGATCCGGTCTGGTACTTCGATCCCAAGCTGATCGCCGGGACGTCTGACGACGCCAAGAAAGCCGAAATCCCGCCCGGCCCGAACAACCCCGTGGGCGTGGTCTGGATCGACCTCAGCAAGGAGCACTACGGCATCCACGGCACGCCGGACCCGTCACGCATCGGCAAGACCGCCTCCAATGGCTGCATCCGCATGACCAACTGGAGCGCGATGGCGGTGTCGAAGGTCGTCAGTTCCGGCACTCCCGTCAGCATGCGCAAGTAGACGCGGCAAGCGCAGGCGCGCCGAAGGTCATCGCGCTACGGGCAGGCCCGCCCGCTGGGACGGGGTTTGAACTATGAATATTGAGTCCGTGAGTGTTGAGTCCGCGTAAGGCGAATCGACGCCGTCGCGCGCGCCGGACGTGGCGCAGCGACCAGTGTCCCTGCCACCGCCCGGTCGCCATCGCGACCGGAACGATCTGCAGCTGCAGCAAAGGTGTTGCCAGCCTCGCAGTTACACGCCAAGTCGCTCAACCGATTTCGCGATGCGACGAGATCACGGCTTGGGGCGCTGCACCGCGTTGTCCTGGACGTAATGAGACTCGGCGTCATGCTCGATCGAATCGTCGTAATCGCCGGCGACGCCATTGCCGCGCTTGTCGCGCAGGTGGTCATGGACGTTGGACCCGCGCGAGGCCAAGTCGACGTTGTTGAGCTTGTCCTCGATCCGCTGGTCGTCGGCGGGCTGGTGCAGTCCGGTCTTCTTGCCGCTGGCCGTGCCCGTGGATCGCGCGGCCGAACCGCCCGGGGTGCTGGAATGATCGCTCATCAATGCTCTCCTGTGGACGCGGCAACAGCACGCGAAACGCGCACTCAGAATGTGCCGCTGGATCACCACCCTTGCACAGCGGCAGTGACCGCAATGCGATCATGCTGTTGCGCGAAAGAATGCAGGAAGAACACGCTGCAGGGAAAATGATGTCAGGGACATTTTCGGTTTCATCGTCACGAGCGCGCACATGCCGCGGGCGTCGACGCCGGTGGTCATTTCAAAAAAAGCCCCGCGGTGCGGGGCTTTTCCATCTCGGCGGCGGCATGCGACGCACACTTCTGGCTGCGCGTCACGACACCATCGGTTCACTGAACGCCTCGATCTCGCCTTCGAACGCGTTGATCGGCACGCAACTGCAGAACACGTTCTTGTCGCCGTAGACGTTGTCCACGCGCGCCACCGGCGGCCAGTATTTCTGCTGCCTGAGCGACGGCAGCGGGAACGCGGCCAGTTCGCGCGGATAGGCGTGCGTCCATTCGCTGGCGGCGACTTGGGAGGCGGTGTGCGGGGCGTGCTTGAGCGGGTTGTCTTCGCGGTCCAGCGTGCCGTCCTCGACCGCGCGGATCTCGTCGCGGATCTGGACCATCGCGTCGATAAAGCGGTCGAGCTCGTGCAACGATTCGCTCTCGGTCGGTTCCACCATCAACGTGCCGGCGACCGGGAAGCTCAAGGTCGGCGCATGGAAACCGAAATCGATCAGCCGCTTGGCGACGTCTTCGGCACCGATGCCGGTGGCGTCCTTCAGCGGCCGCAGGTCGAGGATGCATTCGTGCGCGACCAACCCGTTGCGGCCGGTGTACAGCGTCTCGTAATGCGGCGCGAGTTTTTTGGCGATGTAGTTGGCGTTGAGCAATGCCACCTGCGTCGTCTTGCGCAGCCCCTGCGTGCCCATCATGGTGATGTACATCCACGAGATCGGCAGGATCGATGCCGATCCGTAACTCGCCGCCGACACCATCCCGACGTCGCCCTCGCCACCCAACACCCGCGGCAAAAATGGCGCGAGATGTGCTTTGACCGCGCACGGCCCGACACCGGGTCCACCGCCGCCATGCGGAATGCAGAACGTCTTGTGCAGGTTGAGGTGCGACACGTCCGAACCCCACTTGCCGGGTTGCGCGACGCCGACCAGCGCGTTCATGTTGGCGCCGTCGGTGTACACCTGCCCGCCGTGCTGATGGACGATGTCGCAGATCTCGACGATGTCCTCCTCGAACACGCCGTGCGTGGAGGGGTAGGTGATCATCAGCGCCGCGAGCCGCGCCGAATACTTTTCCGCCTTGGCACGGATGTCGTCGACATCGACGTTGCCGTTTCCGTCGCACTTGGTCACGACGACCTGCATGCCGCACATCTGCGCCGAGGCCGGATTGGTGCCGTGCGCGGATTCGGGGATCAGGCAGATGTCGCGTTGCATGTCGCCGCGCGAGTGGTGCCACGCGCGGATCGCCAGCAGCCCGGCGAACTCGCCCTGCGCGCCGGAATTGGGCTGCAGGCTGACCGCGTCGTAGCCGGTGCATTCGACCAGCATGGCTTCCAGCTCATCGATGAGCTGCGTGTAGCCGGTGGTCTGCGTCGCGGGTGCGAGTGGGTGGATGTTGCCGAACTCCGGCCACGTCACCGGGATCATCTCGGCGGTGGCGTTGAGCTTCATGGTGCAGCTGCCGAGCGGGATCATGGTGCGATCCATCGCCAGGTCCTTGTCGGCCAGCGCGCGCATGTAGCGCAGGATCTCGTGCTCGCTGTGGTGGCTGTTGAACACCGGGTGCTGCAGGAAGGGCGTCGAGCGCAGGAGCGCGCCGGGAAGCGCATCCGCGGTGTTGGCGTCGAGCGCATCGACGTCGCCAAGCGTCGCGCCGAACAGTGTCGCAATCGCGGCAATGTCCGCGCGCGTCGTGGTCTCGTCCAGGCTGATGCCGAGATGGGCGTCGTCGATCGTGCGCAGGTTGATGCCTGCGTCCCGTGCTTTCGCATGCACGGCGGCGGCATCGACGTTGCCAACGTGCAACGTGTCGAAATAATCCTCGCCCACCTGCGCGCCGACCTTGCGCAACGCGCCGGCCAGGATCGCCGCCAGCCGGTGCGTGCGTCGCGCGATGCGGGTCAAACCTGCGGGGCCGTGGTAGACGGCGTACATCGACGCCATCACCGCCAGCAGCACCTGCGCGGTGCAGATGTTGGACGTCGCCTTTTCGCGGCGGATGTGCTGTTCGCGCGTCTGCAGCGTGAGGCGATAGGCCGGCTTGCCTTCGACGTCGATCGACACGCCGATCAGGCGGCCCGGCATCGAGCGCTTGTACGCATCGCGGCAGGCCATGAAGCCCGCATGCGGCCCGCCGAAACCGAACGGCACGCCGAAGCGCTGCGAATTTCCGACCACGATGTCCGCGCCCCATTCGCCGGGCGCCGCGATCAGGGTGAGTGCAAGCAGGTCTGTGGCGACCGCCACCAGCCCGCCGCGCGCATGCACCGCGTCGGCCACCGCCTTGTAGTCGTTGATGAGGCCGAACGTATCCGGGTATTGCAGCAGCACGCCATAGCAGTCGACGCTGCCGGCATCCGCGTCGTCGCCGATGTGCAGTTCGATGTCGAGCCCGTCCGCACGCGTGCGCAACACTTCCAGCGTCTGCGGATGCACGCCGTTCGACACGAAGAACACGTTTGATTTCGATTTGGCGGAGCGCTTGGCCAGCGTCATCGCCTCGGCCGCCGCGGTGCCTTCGTCCAGCAGCGACGCGTTGGCGATGTCCATGCCGGTGAGGTCGATACACATCGTCTGGAAATTGATCAGTGCCTCCATGCGGCCCTGCGAGATCTCTGCCTGGTAAGGCGTGTAGGCCGTGTACCAGGCCGGGTTCTCGAGGATGTTGCGCAGGATGACGTTCGGCGTGTGCGTGCCGTAATAGCCCTGGCCGATGAAGCTGCGAAAGACGTCGTTCTTGTCGGCGATAGCGCGGATCTTCGCCAGCGCTTGCACTTCAGTGATCGCGCGCGGCAAGGCCAGCGGCGCGGGTGACTTGATGTTGGCCGGCACGATCGCATCGGTCATCGCATCGAGCGAGTCGTGACCCACCACCCGCAACATCGTTGCGATCTCGTCATCGTTGGGACCGATGTGACGTTCGAGGAAGGCGTCGTGTTGTTCGAGGTCGAGCAGGCGTGCAGGGGAACGTGGATTCGACATGGCAAAGGGGTCCGTAATGGCCGGGTCGGCCGTTGTGCGCAACCGCACGAGGGTGCCCCTCTGTCCTTTTGCCTGAGAGTTTGGAAGCGTGCCGGGCGAGGGATGTCGTTCCGGCCATGCTTCTTGCCCCTTCGGCGCCGGTTCGCGCCACGGGCGCCGCCGGTCTCTCCAGAGTCGATCGTCCATCCATTACGGACAGACTTCGCACGCAGCGGTCGTGGGACCTGAGCGATTCCGGGCGGTTGCGCCTTCGGCAGCGGCCATGCGGACATGGACGCTTCTCCCACCGCGTGCTGGGGAAAAGTATAGCGGGTGACCCGTTGGATCGGCCTGTGTCTCGCCACGCTTCTGCATAGTTGCCCAGTGCCTCGCGCGCAGCGTTGCAGTTTCTGCCTTTCGCACCGTGTTGACGCATGTGTGGCGAACCTGCCCCCTCACTTCCGGGAGACTGTCATGCCGACCAAAAAACGCGAGCTGATCGAACCCAATGGCGACAAGCGGCTGATCCGCCGCGACGAGAAGGGGCGCATCACCGAGAGCGACGACCTCGGCAAATCGCTGAGTCAGGATGTCAGGCAGAAAGCCAAGACCACCGTGAAGTCCGGCCAGGGCGACAAGGGCGACCAGAAACGCAGCGGGAAATAAGGCCTTACATATGGCGGGATTCCAGCACAGCGACTGGCCGGACCGGTTATGGATCGTCCGCCACGGGCAGAGCGCCGGAAACGTCGCGCGCGATGCTGCGGAACTTGCCAAGACGCACCTCATCGACGTCAACACGCGCGACGCCGATACGCCATTGTCCGATCTCGGACACGAACAATCGCGTGCGCTTGCGCAATGGTTCGCCGCAATGCTGCCCGACGAACGGCCGAACGTGTTACTGACGTCACCCTTCGTGCGCTCGCGACAGACTTTGCAGGCCGTCGCCGACGACCTCGGCATCGGATCCGGCGACATCGGTGTCGATGAACGATTGCGCGAAAAGGAATTCGGCGTGCTCGACCGCTACACGGTGGCCGGCATCCAAGCCGTGTTCCCCGACCTCGCCGCACAACGCGCGCTGGTCGGCAAGTTCTATTTCCGGCCGCCGGGCGGCGAGAGCTGGTGCGATGTGATCCTGCGTTTGCGTAGCGTGATCGAACTGCTGCGCCGCGACCACGTCGGCGACCGCGTGCTGATCGTCGCGCACCAGGTCATCGTCAACTGCTTCCGTTACCTGCTCGAATGCATGGACGAGACCGAAATCCTCGCCATCGACAAGCGTGCCGACGTGCCCAATTGCTCGGTCACGGAGTACGCACTGGATCGCGCCGACCCCGACGCCCGATTCGAGCTCAAGGTCGCCAACCTGGCGTTGCCGCTGACAGAGGCCGGCGCGCCGGTGACGATCGCGGCCGACGAGCCCGTCGGTCCGAAATGAGCAAGGTTGCGGCTGGCAAGACGCGCGCAATAACCGCCAGCATGTTGCGCGCGTGGCCGCTGCCCGATCCGCGCGACAGCGAAAGCAAGGAAGATCGCGGGCGCGTGCTTGT
>PPFU01001873.1_pt1 | contig 16690 bp, 13 predicted proteins | sample 1535991 | NCBI WGS metagenome assembly PPFU01 (sample SAMN04901290, study PRJNA319586) | Hypolithon metagenome, whole genome shotgun sequencing project. | isolation source: Antarctic Hypolithon | place: Antarctica: Miers Valley | collected 2014
TGGGTCATGGGGCTATGGGGCGGGGATGAAGGGGCGGGGATGAATGCAGTTTGCTTATTATCGCGGATGGTGGGCAATGAGGATGGGTTGCGTTTTTTTTGGGGGGTTTTCTCGGGTGCCCACCCTACGGTTATTTGGTGGTCATGGTGTGTACGCCGTCCCAATCGGTGGCGGGGGGATGCTGGATGTATGATTGGGCGCGTTCTAAGTGCAGCGTGACGGCTTTGTCTTCGGGCTGCATGGCTAGGGCCTGGTCGAATAGGGAAATGGCGAGATGGAAGGCTCTGCTTTTGTAGGCTTCTCGTCCCTGGGCGTAAATATCTAAAAAGGTGGCGGTGGTGTCATCTAGGGATACCGATCTGTCGCCGATTAGCTCGTATATTCGAACGGGTTCCTGTTTGCCTTTGACTCGAATTAAGTCCAGCTCGCGTACCCAAATTTGGTCTTTGCAGTGCTCGTAGGTATGCTCGCTGAGGACGATGTCGCAGCCGTACTGTTTGGTGATGCTCTCTAGTCGGGCGCTGAGGTTGACGCCGTCGCCGATGACGGTGTAGTCCATTTTGCGCTGGGAGCCAATGTTGCCAGAGACAACTTCGCCGGAGCTGAGGCCGATGCCAATGCGCAGTTCGGGCTGGCCTTTGGAACGGCGATCGCAATTAAATAACACCAGCCTTTGTCGCATATCTAAGGCCGACTTCACCGCCGAAGCGGCATGGTTACTGAGCGGCAGCGGCGCACCAAATACCGCCATCAGCGCGTCGCCAATAAACTTGTCTAGCGTGCCCTCGCAGTGAAACACCGCTTCTACCATTGTTTCAAAATATTCGTTGAGCATGGAAACGACCTCTGCTGCCTTTAGCTTTTCGGTCAGGGTGGTGTAGCCTCGGATATCTGAAAATAGCACCGTCACATCCTTACGCTCGCCCACCATCAGCACGTCTTCGCCTAGCGCCATCACCCGGTCGGCTACGCTGGGCGTCATGTATCGGTACAGCGTCGTTTTCATACGCTTTTCTTGACTGATGTCTTCGAGCACGACGAGCCCACCGCGTACGCCACCCTGCGGATCGCTCAAGGGGCTCACGGTTAGGTTAATGCTGCAATTCCACCCCATCACATGCTCAGGCGAAATCGAGCGGAGATCGCTTCCCCATAGTAAATAGTCCGCTTTGTCAGGAACGACTAGCACGCAGCTTTCAGTCCGCTGCCGCTGTCTGTAATCGGTGAGTGATGCAGACGATACAGATGACAGATGATGTCGGCTGCGCTCGGCAAGGGGCAATGGCGGCGGGCTACTCAGCGGCGCTAGTGCGACTGATACCGTCAGGCTTTGCTCGGGTACGTAGTGTCTGGCCCCGTTTTGGAGGCTGTCTTGGATGCGATCGCGCAATTTTTCCAAAGGTACGACATCCCACAGATACCGACCTATCAACGCCTGCTGCCAGCGCCGAGCCGCCGCTACATTCACCCGCTGCTTGACCTCTGTACTCAAGCCGCCCCGATAGTTAATCCCTTCACCGACCGGGCACCCCAGCAGCTTTAGGGCCGCCTCATTAATCGTCACAATCTGCCCTGCCATATCTGTGGAGATCACCGCATCCGACAAGCTCTCTAAAATGTCCTTTTGATACTGCTTCTCTTGCGAAATTTCTTGAAAAAGCTGCGCATTCTCCAGGGCAATCCCGGCCTGCGTATTGAACGCCCGCATAAACGACTCATCAAGCTGCGTAAAATGTCCTTGCAGCTTATTAATGAGCTGGCTCACGCCCATCAGCTTGCCGCTAGAGTTAAACACCGGCATACATAAGATATTGTGCGTTCGGTAGCCCGTTTTTAAATCTGACGACACATCAAAACGCGGATCGCAATAGGCATCTAAGATATTTAGCGTCTCAGCCGTACTCGCCACATGGCCCACAATGCCCTTATCTGCTGGTAGCCGCAGGTCAATCAGCGTACAGCCATCGGCGCTTTGCACCTGAGACCACAGCTCATTTTTCTGCTCATCTAGCAGCCACAGCGTGCTTCTGTCGGCCTGCATCAGGCTACGCGCTGCCGCCATCACCGACTGCAACGTCACCTCTAAGTTCAGGCTTTGCTCCATAGAAGAGATCGCCTTTAGCAGTGCCGCCACCCCTTTTTGGTTGCGCGCGGCCAGGTAAAAAGACTGACAGGTCTCTAGCAAAATGCCGATAGAAGGCGCAAACTGAGCAAAGCGCTCTTCGTCTTCGGCGGTGAAGGGATCGGTGCCCTTTTTGTTGAGGAGCTGGGCGATCGCGACTACTTGCCCTTCACTGCTCATCACCGGCATACACAAAATATTGCGCGTCCGATAGCCGGTTCGCCTGTCTGTCGCATCGCTAAAGCGACTGTCGGCATAAGCATCTGGAATAATCAGCGCCTGACCTGTGGTGGCGACATAGCCCGCAATTCCTCTATCTAAAGGCAACCTAATTTCTAGGTTCTCTGCCGTGCTAGCCTGGTCACCTTTAGGCGGTTTGCCACGCTTGCTTTCGCCCTGAGCCACCTTAGACCACAGCTCCTGGCGATCTGCATCCACCACAAAAATGGTCGTACGATCCGCCTGTAAAATCTGGCCTATCTTCAGCGTAAATGTCTCTAGCAGCTCGTCTAGCATGGGCTCTAGCGACTGATTGTTGATGAGATCAATCACCTTGAGAAACTGCTTAAAGTCGCGCGTGGTTCGCTCCAAAAAGCTAATAAAGTCAGGAATGGAAAGATCTTCAACGCGCTCGGCCAAACGGCCATAGCGATGCTGGGAAAGGGCCAAGAAAACACTACTCATCGTTGACTGAGCCATGGTTGCAATGCTAACGAGAAAATGATAGATACTGCTCCTAGCCTTCCCAACTCCTACCATCGGCTGTACCTGTTCAGCCGATGGTAGGAGTACGTTCATTGAGAGGCTTGATCCCAGGCGCAACCAAAGAGAAAATATTTCTGCCTCACACTGGTGACTATCAGATTATTGCGGGAGGCACTCGGGGAAATGCGAGGTATGATTTGGCGATCGCGATTGAATAGCCCATCAGGGTCTTTATCATATGGGTTATGAAAGATACTTCTCAAAATCGGATTAAGCTCTCACAATTGCAGATTGTGGTGGCGGTTGCCGAACGGCAGGATTTTAGTGAGGCAGCTTTAGATCTGGGCATTTCTCAGTCGGCAGTGAGTCATGCGATCGCCTCCCTGGAAGACTACTTAGGCGTGGTGCTTTTTTCGCGGGGGCGTCACGGCGCTACCCTGACGCCCGTTGGCGCCAAAATACTGGCTCACGCCCGCACCGTTATAGATAGCACCGCCTCTATTTTGCGGGAAGCCGCAGCGGCCAAGGGGTTGGAGAGTGGCAAGGTACGGGTGGCGACTTTTCGCAGCATTGCGACGCATGTTTTACCCAGAGGAATTAAGCAGCTTTATCAGCGTTTTCCAGGCATTATTATTAACTTAATTGAGCTTGATGATGACCATGAGGTTGAGCAAGCGCTTAGGGAAGGTCGGGCTGACGTTGGCATTATTACCCTGCCAGCAGGTAAAGGTATTACGGCTTGGGAACTGTTGAAGGATGAATTTGTTGTATTACTGCCTCCCGAAACGCGCCTTAAGGGCTCAGTGCTGACCTGGAAAAAGCTGGCTAAGCAGCCCTTACTTATGCCTCCAGTCGATTACGCCATGATGCGCCCCGTGTACAACCATATCAACGGTCTGGGCTACCGTCTGAACGTGGTAAATGAGATAGAAACGGACGCGGCCACCGTGAGCCTAGTGGCACAGGGACTGGGCGGCACTATTTTGCCTCGGCTAGCGGCTGAGCCAATCCCTGAAACGGTTCAGGTATATCCTTTGCCCGTGCCTCTCAATCGTCGGATTGGGGTAGCGGTACTGACTGAAGCGCTACAGCCGCCTGCGGTATATGCGCTGCTTGAAACGTTGAGGAGTCAGTAAGCAGAAACAAAAGGCGTAGAAATTATGCGACCTGCTCATGTGAGCGATGAGAGCTGGTTTTTGTATCATATGTAACGGATCTCTAAACTGTAATTAATTGTTAAATACAGGGAAAGGGATCTCATGAAATCTACGTTTACTTACAGCTCTTCGGGCAATCAGGCTTATTGGCCGCTGCGTGGTGGCTTCTCTGGAAATGATCCGAGAGCAACCCATCGGTCAGGCTTGCGCCGGCTGAGAAATTTGTTTAGTGCGCTGGTGTTGCAGCTAACGACCTCTTCTGATCCGTTTATATAGAAAACTGGGGATGCTTCCAGTCAGGCCGGGTGGAATGCGAAGGATGAAACTTCTGGGAAAGTTATTCGTGGCGCTTCGGAAGCAGAAATGAGAGTTTGGTTGGAAGAGCGCTATCGGTTCTAGGGGTAGCGGTGCTCACTATCAGCACAGGGGCACAAATATACATGCACTGATAGTGAGCACCGCTATAATCCTAATTAAATAGTCGAACTGTAGTCGAGCTGTATAAATTGTATGGGCCTATTAGTGAATGGCGTTTGGCAAGACAAATGGTACGACACTGAAGAAAATAGTGGACACTTCAAGCGAGAGACTTCTAGCTTTCGTAATTGGGTAACCGCAGACGGTAGCGCTAATCCTGGAGATGAAGACAGCTTCAAAGCTGAGTCTGGCCGCTACCACCTGTACGTTTCTTACGCCTGTCCTTGGGCGCACAGAGCGCTCATTTTCAGGGCACTGAAGGGCTTGGAAGAGATGATCGATATCTCGGTTGTCAACTGGTTTATGGGCGAAAATGGCTGGAGCTTTAAGCCAGGGCCAGGGGTAATTCAAGACCCCATTAACCAGGTAGATTTTATGCGCGAGGTCTATACAAAAGCCGATCCAAACTACACTGGCCGCGTGACGGTGCCGGTGCTTTGGGATAAGAAAACGCATACCGCTGTTAACAACGAATCGTCAGAGATTATTCGAATGTTCAACAGTGCTTTCGACGCGCTAGGGGCGAGGCCGGGAGACTATTATCCAGAAGATTTACGCGAGCAGATTGATCCGATTAACGATCGGATTTATCACACGGTAAATAATGGCGTTTATAAGGCGGGCTTTGCGACTACGCAGGCGGCGTATGAGGAGGCCGTTATTCCTTTGTTTGAGACGCTTGACTGGATTGAAGGCATTTTGGCGGATAGCCGGTATTTGATGGGCGATCGCATCACCGAAGCCGACTGGCGCTTATTCACCACGCTTGTCCGTTTCGATCCGGTTTACAACGGGCATTTCAAATGCAACATTCGCCGAATTATTGACTACCCAAACCTTTGGGGCTACACCCGTGAACTCTATCAAGTGCCAAAAGTCGCCGACACTGTTCACTTCAACCATATTAAAGGCCACTACTATCAAAGCCATGACATGGTTAACCCAACTCGGATTGTACCTGTGGGGCCAGAACTAGACTTTGATGAACCTCACGGGCGAGGGACGTATAGCTAGCGTCGGATGCATATCTCCCAAGAGAGGCTTCGCCTTGGGCATGGTTCAAAACTGGCTGATTTTAGGTAACACTCGCAGCCCCAAACAGGGCATCATCGGCGATGGCCCAGCCAGCTCATTGCGCCAGAAGCTACGCTCTTTGGAAACGCTTAAGGCGAAAAACTAAAGACACCAACCCATTGGGCTACCTCGTATGAGAACTTACTGAAGCACTTCTTTGAGTTTGTGCTGGTTCCAGAGATCCTGGTAGAGGCCGGGTTGGGTGACGAGTTCGCTGTGGGTGCCAGATTGGACGATGTGGCCTGCATTCATGACTAGGATGCGATCGCACGAAGCCGCCGCTGACATTTGGTGCGATACAAAAATCACCGTCTTCCGCTGAGTCTCGCTAGAAAGATTGTTTAAAATTTGCGTGGCGGTTTGGTTATCTACGCTGGAGAGCGCGTCATCTAGTACCAAGATTGGCGCATCTACTAATAGCGCGCGAGAAAGGGCTGAGCGCTGGCGTTGACCGCCTGAGAGAGTAGTGCCGCGCTCGCCTACTAGGGTTTTGAACTGCTGGGGGAAGGTTAGAATTTCGCTGTAGAGCTGGGCTTCTTTGGCGGCGTGCTCTACGGCGGGTTGCTCGGCCATCGGGTTGCCGTAGCGGACGTTGTTTTTGATGGTGGTGCTGAACAGGAAGCTGTCTTGGGGGACGAAGGCGATCGCGCCTCGCAGGTCGGCAAGCTCTATTTGAGTAATGTCATGGCCGTCTAAGAATAGCTCGTTGCGATCAATTTCTAAAAGGCGGGGTAGCGCCATCGCCAGCGTAGACTTACCTGAACTGATAGGGCCAACAACAGCCACCGTTTGACCCGGCTCAATCGTGAAGTTGACTTGGTTTAAGGCGGGGCGTGTGGAGCCGGGGTAGGTAAAGGTTAAGTTACGTGCCTGCAATCGACCGATGGGGTGAGGTAGCGGAATAGCCTCATGGGTATCGCGAATTTTAGGGTGGGCGTCGAAAATGGCTTCGATGCGATCTAGGCTGACTTCGCCGCGCTGGTAGGCAGTGATGGTAAAGCCTAGCAGTGCGGTCGGGAAGACGAGCTGCTGAATGAATAGGGTAATGGCGACAAAATCGCCGGCTGTGAGCGATCCTGCAATGATGGCCTGTGAGCCAATCGCTAAGGCAATAACCAGACTTAGGCTGGCAAATCCCCCTAGCAGCGGGAACAGCGTATTGCGCGTTTTGGCAAGGGCAAGATTGGCTCTTAAAAGCGTTTGGTTGCGCTCGGTAAAAGCACGACGTTCGTTTTCTTCTTGGGCATAAATTTTGACCAGAGAAATGCCGCCCATGTCCTCTTGAATGAGGTCACTGAGGGTGGAAATTTTTTCTTGGACGTCGAGCTGCTGTTTGCGGAGGCGATCGCCAAAAGTAGCCACGACTGCAAACATGAAGGGATACACCGCTAGCGAAAAGAAGGCGACACTGCCGTTGAGCCCAACCATGGCAGGCACAATCATAATGTAGGCAAACAGCGTATTGGCCATGCTCAGCACCGCAAACCCCAGCAGGCGACGAATGTTATCGACATCGCTGGTGGCCCGGTTGATCAGGTCGCCAATGGTATTGCGAGCAAAATAAGCGGGTTCTAACGTGAGCAGGTGCTCGAAAATGCGCTGCTTTAGATCGAATTCGACCTTGCGGCCTGCGCCAAACAGAAAGATGCGCGAGGCCATACGGATGCACCACATAATGCAGGCGAGCACCAGCACCAAGAGGACAGAGCGGATGGTTTGCGTGAGGGTAAAAGCGACGGTTAGCTCATCGACGATTCTACCGATGGTGAGTGGAATCGTGACCCCAATGGCATTGACGACTAGGAGCGCAACTAAGCCCAGCGTAACTTCTTTCCAGTGTGGCCTGAGATAGACGGCTAGCCGGGCAAATTTGGAAGATTGGGCCATGGGTTAAGGCGATTTTGCTGTTCTAAGATACTGATGATATTAGGATAGCGCTTAACTTCGCTAGCCCGGTTGGCCTAGTAACCGCTCCAAACGCCTTTACACCTTTTAGCGTCAAATCAGTGTCAAATTTTGATAGTCAAATTTCGATGTTGGAGTCCCAGCCAAAGTTAAAGTTTGGTAGCCACCCTCTGAGAAAGTAATACAGGGAAGTTAGCAGCTCGTTCCAGTATTGAGAGGTGAGCTGTAGGGCCTCGGCGCTGGGGAGCAGTTCGGGTAGCAGTTCGAGCAGGTCGTTGCTTGTTACTCCGGCTGTATAAAAGTCAGTAGGCTTGGCGATAACTTCCAAATTCATGCGCTCGAAGCTGAGTGCTGTGCGCGACATTAGAATGGCTGGGGCGACGACGACAATTCGCGGATCGTTTTGGGTGCCTTCGTCTCGCCTCACCTCTCTGGACGCGATCGCGCGGCTATTTTCTAATATGTTTTCTACTTCGATTGCCGTGCCTCTGATATCTAGGCCGGTATCTGGCGTTCTGATATTTGCAGCCGGAACGCCGTTTCTGGTCAAAATATCTTGAATGACGCCGTTTTGCCGGGTATTTTCCCTGTCATCACCTGCTGTCACGATGACGGTTGGGTTTGCCCCTTGATCGAATGCCTGATTAAACAGAGTGGCTGCATAAATCAGCCGAGGCGCGAGCGTCGTGTTAGTGGCTACATTAGGTGCTCCATCGGGCAGTTCGATATCGTTTTTGTCGCCTATGACTACAATCGCAGCCGCCCGCCCGAGATTTCCCTGTTCGGGAATGGTACCCGCCGGACAAACGTCGCCACAGAGATCGGCCTGACGCTCGTAGGCACTGATGACTGATTTTTCGGCATCGCTCACCAGTAGCTGGGCGAAAATAGGAATGCTGCAAATGATTAGAATAGTGAGGGCGATCGCAACCGGCGTACCTCTGACGTTTTTAGTGCCTTGCGTGAGCGCCCCCCCTAACAAAATGACCGAAGCCCCTAGTGGGGTGAGGGGAAAGGAAAGGATTTGCCAAATAGCGCGTACGGTGGTGCTGTCAGAATCGACGACAGAAAGCACTATGAGCACAATCAATACAAAGCCCCCAAACCAGGCAAGGTAGGGTCTGGGAATGATTTTGGTTAGGACGTACCAGAGGAGGTATCCGACTGAGGCCCATAGGAGTACACGGGTGAGCAATACCAGCATTTCTGTTTCTCTTCACACATTTAAAACTGCATCCGGTCGTTTGCACTGCGGCTTTTACACAGTGGCTTTTGCACGGTAGCTTTTACACGGTGGCTAACAGCAGTCGGGTTCATTTAACCACTTTTGTTGAAAAGTTAGGCAGGTTCGGCGAGCTTCATTTATAAAAAAACGGAAGCTTAGATGAAAAGCTTCCGTTATTGGGCCATTTTTGGGCCGCTGCTAGGGGATGCAGAGGGCGTAATCGCTCACTCAGAGCTGTTCTACACCAGCTTGAGGTTGGGATACTCGGCAATGAGTTCGTCGGCGGTGAGGGTTTCGCCTGAGACCTGCGGCGTCCAGAGTACCTCGACGGCCATGAGCTGCTCGCTGGAGACAGCGCCAATTTTGTTAAGGGCGTCGCGAACGTCTTCGGTGGTGTTGACCGGGGGCAAATTGAGCTTGCCCTGACTGGCGACCAGAACAGTGGCGACGATATATTCGCCGGGGGCATCGGGTAGGGCCAATTCGCCGCTGCTGTTGAGAGCGGCTTTGGCTTTGGCCTGAGAGATTTGAGCGTTGACGTTGGAGAGGGTTTCGCCGGTAAACTTGCTGCGCTCGGCGATCGCAAGCTGGTTAAACGCTTGCTCTGCGGCGCTCAGGCGAGTTTGGTCGGACTCCACATCGGCGTAGGCCCAGTATTCGGGATTGCGTAGCAGCGAGAGGGTCGTTTCCTGAAGAACTTTGGTCAGACCTTCTGAAGTGCCTGTGTCGGCAGTATTCGCAATCCGATTGAGATTGACCTGCAAGTCGCGAGCCTGTGCTAGCAGACCGACCTGAAGTCTGGCGACTGACACGGTAGGGTTAGCGCTATTGCCATAGGCGCTCGAACCATCGTCACCCACGCCTGCGTTGCGGAAGCTGCGAATGAGGAAGTTGGCGATCGCGATCGCAATAAAAATACCAAACAGGCCACCGGCTCCGCCAAAGCCAACGAACGGCAGGATGAAAGGAAAACCAAAGCCGCCCCCCGGATAGTAGCCGCCGCCATAGCCACCGCCGTAGCCCGAAGGCGCACGACTCGGAGAAGAAAGACCCCGGCTAGGGGCACGGAAGCTGCCGCCCCCTATGCGTCCACCGCCGCGAGCGGCTAGGGCGCCGTCTGCTTGGGAGAATATCAGCAGGACTGCTAGGCCAAAGACAAAGCAGGACTTGAGTATGGGCTTGAGTATGGGCTTGAGTTTGAGGCTGGAGACAATGCGGGCTCCGTAAGCTTTTAAGCTGGTTTTCATGCTTTCAACCATAGTTGGTTTTGGGGTTGATGTCTGGAAATAACTTTCCTTTTTTGCTGTATTTACTGTAACGCTTTTCTACGGCGTAGCTGCCGGGTGAATGCTCTACCAAAAGGACGGGATTGCCGCCCTAATCGCTTTAGCCGCCGCCCACAATGGTGACGATTTCCAGCCGGTCATTTGCCTGGAGTCGGGTGGTTTCCCACAGTGGACGCGCCAAAATTTCGCCATTGTACTCAACCGCAATGAGCTTGGGGTTGAGGCCTACTTGACTTAAAAAGTCGGGCAGCGGGGTGCCTGCTGAGCAGGTTTTAGGTTCACCGTTGACCTGAAGCTCAATGATGCTGGATGGAGGATTCATGCGAGACATTTTAGCTAACTTTTGGGGTTGTTTTTGGGGGGCTAACTTGCTGGGTTTGCTGAACGAGCGATCGCGCTACTTCGGTTGGATTGTCAGCCTGCATGAGCGCCCTCACTACCGCTACTCGGGTTGCGCCTGCTGCTAGCGTGGGGCCAAGATTGTCGGCGTTGAGCCCGCCGATGGTAAACCAGGGCATGGTGGCGTGCTGCGCTGCGTAGCGTACGTATTCGTTACCAGAGGCGGATTTGCCGGGTTTGGTTAGTGTTTCATGTACGGGGCCGACGCCGATGTAGTCAGCTTTTTCGTCTAGCGCTCGCTCAAGTTCGGCGGGGCTGGTGGTGGATCGCCCCACGATTTTGTCGGGGCCCAGCATTCGTCGAGCGATGTCCATAGGCAAGTCATGCTGACCTAAATGCACGCCGTCGGCATCGGCGGCGGCGGCGATGTCTACTCGGTCATTGACGATGAACAGGGCGTCGTATTGATGGCATAGCGATCGCAGCTTCATAGCAACATCCAGGCGCTCCTCATCGTCTGCCGTTTTTTCGCGATATTGCACGATGGCAATACCGCCTTTGAGCGCGGCTTCGATCACGCCAAGCCAGTCTGAGGGAGCCAAACCCGGCATGGGAGCTGTGACTAAATAAGTCCGTGCATGTATGAGCTGCTGATAGCGCTGCTGAAAAGCGCCAGAAGGTGCAGCACAGAGCATGGGCCCAACAATTTGACTGTCGAGGGTGTAGAGCTGATAGCGAATTTGCTTACAGGCAGCAGCCATTTCTACGCTGTAGAGCTTGCCGTATTCCTCCAGTACCCGCAGCGCTTCTTGAGTACGCGCAAAGTTGGCCTGAAGAACTTCTGCTACGCTGCTGCGCGTTGACTCTTGTGGATGGGTGAGGGCTGTGCCCAAATCGCCAGGGGTGTCGCGAGCCAGACGAATTTCGGGGGTATGCCAGCGGGCGACTTCCTGGCGCAAATGCTTGAGCTGCGCGGTGGCAGCTTCGTCATTCAGACCAAAACGACACCATTCTTCGACGATGCGCATTCCCTCTCTAGCCCGATCCAGGTTGGCATCCAGGATGCGGAAGAGCTTGCTTTTGTCGGGTTCGCCAGAGGCGTCAGGGGTTCTGTGAGAGGCGCTCATATCAATGACAATTTGTGAGTTGGACTAGGGAAGACTTTATATACGAAAAGCTTGATAAGTAGAATGCCGACCGAATCACGGCTACTGCTGCTGAAGTGGCTATGAGAATTGGCAGGACTGAGGATTTTACGAAGATTATTTCTTATTGAGGTCAGAAAAATTACAGGGAAGTTCATAGAAAAGTACATAGAGCCGTCACAATAGAAGCGCTAGTAGACTTGACAACTTTAGTCTTAAAGTCGCATATTTCAGAGACAACTACAGTGTCAACTTCCCTTGATGCGTCCAAATTTACTGGCGCTCTTTTGGTCGATTTTTTTAGGGTTTATTCGTTACGGCGAGAGTACATTTGTATGCTGGGTGGACGTATGTTTGCAAGAAATTCTCGTATGGCAATGGCGATCGCGACGGGTGCATTACTGCTGGGAACTTCAGCCGGTGCAGCTCAAGCTCAAATAAACGGCCACTCTAGGGATAGCTCTCGGGCGATCACCGCAGGCACGACGACTGATTATCAAACGCTGTATGTGAATCCAACCTCTGGGAGTGATCGCGCTGAAGGCGTTGCCGATCAGCCCCTGCAAACGGTGACCAGGGCGCTGGAGCTGGCTGCACCCAACACGGTGATCGTGCTGGCACCAGGGCGCTATACCCAGTCATCGGGCGAGGTGTTTCCTTTGCGGCTGAAGTCGGGGGTGACGATTCAAGGCGCGCCTGGGATGCGCGATCGCGATGCGGTGATTGAAGGGGGCGGCAGCTTTGAGAGCCCGACGCGATCGCAGCAAAACGCAGCCATCATCGCTGCTGATCGGGCTGGCATCGCTCAAATAGCCGTTTCCAATCCCGACGGCTACGGCGTCTGGGTTGAGTCCGCTAGCCCTACTATTTTAGAGAGTGCCTTTGTGGGCAATCGCCAGACCGGTATTTATGTCGCTGGTGGCTCGCCCCGAGTGCAGGGCAGCTACTTTTCAGGCAATCAGGTAGCGGGGCTGATTATTTTTGGCGTTTCGAGTGCCAATATTGAAGGCAATACTTTTGAAAAAACAGGCGACGCCATTCGCGTCATGGACGGGGCGACGCCTGAGATTATCGGCAACCGCATGACCAACAACGAAGCGGGCCTAGTGCTGATTGGCGACTCACACCCCGTGCTACGAGACAATGAAATTACGGGCAATCGCCAAAATGATGTCGTAGAAGTTGCGAGTAGAACCGAAGATATTGATTCGCCAACAGCTTTAATGGCCGATGAAGAAATTGCTGATCAACCGACTGCCAGCCGACGATCTTTGCAGCCGGTTGCACAGTCATCTGCTGGCCAGTTGATCGTTAATGAGCCCGTTATGGATGAGCCAACTGCTGATGAGCCAGCGGGGAGCCAGTTATCGATAGGCGGCGGCGGTAATGCCAATAATTATCCAGCAGCGGGTGCCCCTGGCTCGGCGCTGGCCGCCTTGCGCTCGGGCGTCACTTCTGAGACTGTGCTAGCCTCTCGGGCTTCTGATTCCTCGGCTATACGACCTCGCATCATCCGGTCTCGGCCCGAACGTGAGCCCGAACGTGAGCGCCTGCCTGAGCGTGTTTCCGAGCCATTCGTAAATCCAGCGCCTGCGGTGAATAGCAATCGTTTGGCAGTACCTAGCAGCAGCATTCCAATAGGCAGCGGAGCTAGTGCGGTGTTTGCACCGCCCATAGGAGGTGCGGGTTCGCCGCCTGCGCCGCCTTCACGGGCTCAGGCTTTGGGGCTTTACTATCGAGTATTTGTAGAAGCTTCAGATCCTTTTATGCAGGATGAGGTGAAAGAAGTTGTGCCGGATGCGTTCCGGACTTTGTTTGAAGGGCGTACGGTGATGCAGGTCGGTGCGTTTCCGAGCGAGGATGAAGCACAGGACAGAAAACGGCTGCTAGAAGACTATGACATGGAAGCTCGCGTGGAATATATTCGCTAGAAAATAATTCCGAGGTCAAGATTTTGGAGATTGACTGTAAATAAGGAGGATGGCCCGCTGGCAGAGGAGGGTTCTGCGAGTGAGCCGTTGACTTTGGCAGGCGCGGCTAATAAAAGCTGGTGATTGCCTAACGGTGCGATCGCGCTAACAAACGGCAGATCCTTTAAGATACCGGCTAGTTCGGCTGACTTGTCTAATACGAGCGATCGTTCAGAGCCACTAGCAATATATCCCCAAGGCAAAGCGCTCACCTGCTGAATGCCTGAATAATGGGGAAACCGCCTTATTTGAAAGGGCTTGAGAGATACTAAGAGAATGTTGGAACTAGCCGCTGTCATCCGAGCGATGAGCTGATAGGGCGTCGCCGCCAGTGAAACATCAACTGAAACATCAACTGAAATATCAACTGAAATATCAACAATCGGAAAATTGAGAGAGAGCTGACCAACAAACTGGCCTCGACGAGTAAAGCACTCTAGAGATGTCTTAAAAGACGCTTGGGACGTTTTTACCCGCAGCCAATAGCGGGAGTCAATCGCCATTATTTGAACCGTCTTAGCCTGAGGTGTGGTGAGACAAGTGTTGCTTAAAGTTTTGGCTTGGCCTACAGTCGTCTCCGAAAGCGGATAGAACTTGCCTTGAAGCCCTTTGTTGCGGGCAGAAGCCTGCTGCGGAACTGTAATAAACCATTTACCTTGTGGGTCTACTGCGATCCAAACATCGTTTTCGAACTGCGCTATCGGCAGTAGCTTTGCTGCGGGCGTAAGGAGGTGAAAAGACTTTGCGGTGACAACAGCGTAGCCTTGAGGCAAAGGTATCAGTCTTGTTATCGGCTCAGCGATGTCTGGTGTAGGAATGACGGTGAGTGCCCGGTTAACAGAAAGGGTGGGCACGGCTGCAGGGGTAGGTGCAGCGCGTGGAAAGCTGTGTAAGTCAGAAAGCTGCCGGAGTGCGGCGAGCATTGCTGAGGCGCTGGTAAAGCGCTGGTTGGGCTGCTTGTGTAGGGCGGTAGCGAGGAGCTGTCGGGCAGCGGGCTTGAGGGCGGGCGGGAACGGAATGGGCTGGGTTTGGTGGGCTAATCGGAGGACTTGAGGGCTGCCGGAGAAGGGGCGATCGCCTAGCAGCAATTCGTAGAGCATGACGCCGACTGAATAGAGATCGGAAGCGTAGGAGGACTGGCCGTTGAAGCGTTCGGGGGCGGCGTAAGTGGGAGAGCCAATTTCCCGATATGAGTGGTTGGGGAGTTGGGCGAAGCGAGCGCTGCCGAAGTCGCCGATTTTAGCAGTGAGACGGGTGCCTAATGCCTCGTGCCCGCTTGATGCAGACTGTGACGAAATTAGCCCATACGTAAGCAAAATATTTTCAGGTTTCAGGTCGCCATGAATGATGTCATGGCCGTGGATGTAGGTAAGACCCTGGAGAATGTCAATGATGAGGGATTTGGCTTCAAGGAAGGGGAGCCTCTCGCCTATGGCGGCTCGCAGGGTGCCGCCTTCGCAGTAGTCCAAAACAGACTGATAGCCAGCGTCAGTTTGGCTAATAGCGTGACATTTGACCAAATTAGGATGGCCTGCCCCAGAACTGGCCCTAGAACTGGCCCCAGAACTTAGCTCAGACAGGATAAAGGGTTCTTGTGTGGCGCTCTCAGGAGCGTGACGGGTTTGCTTGATAGCAACTAGCTGACCCGTGCGACGATGAATAGCGCAATACACTTGAGCGAACTGACCTTGACCTACTAAATCAAGCAAGCGATAGTCTGAAATTGAAGTAGCTTCTAGATCCAGCATGGACTCTAATAAAGCGGTACGGAGCGGTCGATTTTACGGCTGTAGGCGTCAATACCACCCGCCAGGTTTTTGACGTTGGTAAAACCCTGGTTCGTCAGCCACTGGCACATTTGCGCTGAGCGCATACCCAAATGGCACATGACAATCGTTTCGGCAGTGGGATCGAACTTGCTGTTGATGGTGGGTGACCAAGCTGGAAACTGGCTAAGCGGTAGATTGACAAAGCCGGGTACGCTGGCGGTTTCTATTTCGTGAGGCTCGCGCACGTCGATGAGCTGAAGCGCTTCTGGGTCAGTTGCCAGACGCTGAGCGAGCGTTTCAACGTCTGTTTCTTCTATGACTGGATAAGCATTAGTCATGGATTACGGTTCTCTTGAATGTGTCTAAACGTGTGACGTGTTATGGCTTAATAGCAGTACTGGAGGCGTTTGATGCGATCAGGAATCTGACTACTCAGATCGATTTTGGAGGGATTGCTGAACTTCGTCTACCGATATAGACAGGGCATCGGCGATTTGTTCGATGCTGAGATTGAGTTCGGTTAGCTTTGCGATCGCCTTCTGCCTCTCCTGCTCAGCCTTCTGCCTCTCCTGCTCAGCCTTCTGCCTCTCCTGCTCAGCCTTTTGCCTCTCCTGCTCAGCTAGCTCATCTCCCCATGGCAACATCTGCCCGCTGGCATCCCACCAGCGCAGCCAATACCCGCTGCGATTCAGCCGGGTTCCTTCCCACAAGCCTAAGCGTAAGTCGACATTAGCCATCTGATACAAGCCATCGCCATCCGGCACAACAGGGTTGTAAACACCTTCATCACCGAGTGAAAAAACTTCGATGATGCCATCGTCGGGCTTGAAAATTACGTAGTTAGGAACCTGTAGTATCTGTTCGTAATAAAACCACTTGCCAGGTGGATAGCTGCTTTTTATAGAATATTCGCCGCCTTCTGTGTAGGACAAAAACTCCATGACGACAATTGGCACATCTCCTTCTAAATGGGGCGTGTAGCTGCGGTCAATTTCTTTTTTGGAGGCTGTCGTAGCCCGAATCCAGGCCCAGTCTGGCGCTTTAACGACGGTTTTCCCGGCGAGCCGGGTGCAGATGCCGTAGTTGCTACAGGTAAAGGCACTTTGTGATAGGTAGCCCGATAAGCCTAAGCTTTCGGTTAAGGCACTCGCTAAAGGCGGCTGACTGATATTATCCACGGGGTCATCGGGGAGTATGAAATCGGGGGGTAGTTTTTCCCAAACGATGTCTAGCTGGGTGCCATTGCGGGCGTTTATGCGGGGATTGGTGCGAGTGGGTGTGGCGACCATGGGCTGATCCGAACAGAAGAACAGGTGCTGCTGTCATTGTAATGGTTGAGCTGATACGTCTTCTATTGGGATGGATAGGGTGTCGGCAATTTGTTCGACGCTGAGCCCCAGAGTCAGGAGCTTGGCGATCGCACCCTGCTGATCCTGCTTATACTCTAGGCGGTTCCAACTTGAACTAATTGAACGCTCATGGTGAAATTGAGATAGTTCTGCGGTAAGCCCGAGGT
>PPFU01010336.1_pt1 | contig 16683 bp, 16 predicted proteins | sample 1535991 | NCBI WGS metagenome assembly PPFU01 (sample SAMN04901290, study PRJNA319586) | Hypolithon metagenome, whole genome shotgun sequencing project. | isolation source: Antarctic Hypolithon | place: Antarctica: Miers Valley | collected 2014
TCCGCGGGTCGAGGGTTTCCCCCAAGGATTGCACGGTGCCGAACGTCTGGGTGTAGTGATGCGAGTGCGACTCCCAGGGGAGCCGCGGATGGCGTTCCCTCAACGGCCGGTCAGGCTGTCGATGATGGCATCGACGGAGACCTTGTCGGCCTCGGCGTGGTAGTTGGTGAGGACGCGGTGGCGCAGCACGAGCGGGGCGGCGGCGGCGATGTCCTCGAGCGCGACGTTGAACCGCCCGTCGAGCGCGGCGTGGACTTTTCCCGCGAGCGCGAGGTACTGCGAGGCGCGCGGGCCGGCGCCCCATTTTACATAGCGGGTCACCGATTCCGGCGCGGTCGCGTGGCCGGGCCGCGTGGACTGCACGAGCCCGACGGTGAACTCCGCGACCGAGCGCGGCACCGGGATTTGACAGACGGCGTGCTGGAGCGCGACGAGCTGCTCGCCGGTGACGACTTTCGCCAGCTCCTCCTCGCTGTCGGTGGTCGTGCGCAGCAGGATGTCGATCTCCTCCTCGAAGCTCGGATAGTCGATCCGCAGGTTGAACATGAAGCGGTCGAGCTGCGCCTCGGGCAGCGGATACGTTCCCTCCTGCTCGATGGGGTTTTGCGTCGCGAGGACGAAAAACGGCGCCTTCAGCGCGTAGGTGCGCCCGGCGACGGTGACGCATTTTTCCTGCATCGCCTCGAGGAGCGCGGCCTGCGTCTTCGGCGGTGTGCGGTTGATCTCGTCGGCGAGCAGGAGCTGGGTGAAAAGCGGCCCCTGCACGAAGCGAAACTGCCGCCCGCCCTCGTCGGTCTCCTCGAGGATCTCGGAGCCGGTGATGTCGGTCGGCATGAGGTCGGGCGTGAATTGGATGCGGCGAAAGTCGAGGTCGAGGATCTCGGAGAGCGACTTCACGAGGAGCGTCTTGGCGAGGCCGGGGACGCCGATCATGAGGCAGTGGCCGCGCGCGAGGAGCGCGACGAACAGGTCGCGGATGACGGTCTCCTGGCCGACGATGCGCCGGGCGAGTTCGGCCGAGAGGGTGTTGTAAAGGGGCGCGATGTCCGCGAGTTGGGCGACTTCGGCTTCAGTGAGGGTGGTGGATTGGGTCATGAGTTTTTGAAAAGGTTACGGCGCGGCGAGGCGGGCGGCCCATTGGTTGAGCATGGCGCGGAAGGCGGGATAGTCCTCGACTGAAATGGTCGGCGCGGCGATGTCGCACACCGCGACGCGCATCTGGGCGCCGCCGGCTTCCTCCTTTTTGATGGAGGCGGAGCAGCCAGCAGCCTTGCTCTCCGCGCGCTCGACGGCGAGCGGCGCGCCCTCCAGCGCGACGACTTGCGCGTAGCGCAGCGGCTGGTTGTCGTTGATGACCGCCGGGCGATCTCGTGTGAGTGGGGCGAAGTCAGTTAGCAAATCGAGCCCCGGCGAGGGCAGCCGCCGCGTCGGCGAAGCCACCCGCGCCTCGATTCGCATCGGCTCGCTCAAGTCGCCGGGGTCGGACGTTTTCACCTCGGTGAAATCCGCGCCGGGCAGCATCTCCGCCAGCGCGCGCGTGACGTAAAACGTCCGCTGCCCCGGCGAGAGCGAGCGGAGCTGCGTGCGCAAAGTGTAGTCGGCGAGCCCGGTGAGCGACCGTTTCACCGTGCCGGTGAACCCGCCCTCCGGCGCGGCTTTCAACTCCCACCGATCCTCGATGGTCGTTGCGCTCCCCGCCGAAACGGTCTGGAACTCCGCGCTCTCTTTTTCGAAAACGAGCGCGGATCGCCCGACGTTTCCCGGCGCGACGGAGCCGAAGGGCGTGGTCGTGTCCGTGCTGTCGAGCCACAGCGGCGCGGGCTGGCCCTGCCCCGGCGGGACGTGCGCGATGGCGTGGTTGAACTGCCAGCCGGCAAAGTCCGGGTCGGTCGAGGAGCCGCGGTTGATGAGGACGAAATCGGCCGGGATGTCCATCGCGCGCAGCAGCGCGACGAGGAGGTTCGCCTTGTCCTTGCAGTCGCCGTAGCGCTGCCGCAGCACCTGCTCCGGCGGGCGCGGGCGGAAGGCGTGGATGCCAAACTCGATGGCGACGTAGCGCAGCGAGGAGACGAACTCGAACGCCGCGCGCACCCGCCCCTCGCGCTCCGGCTCGCGCGCGGCGATCTCCTTTGCCTTCGCGCGGATCGGCTCGGTGATCGTGTCCGTGCCGGCGGCGGTGCGTCGATACCACGCGATGAAGCCCTCCCAGCCATCGAACGCGCTCACGCCGACCCACGCCGTCAGCTCGCGCCGCGGCGGGTCGAGCGGCAGCGGCTCGTAAGCGGGCAGCGGGCCGAATTTCCATGTCGAGACGCGCGAGTGCCCGGTCTCGCTCTCGTCCGGCTGCGCCGAAAGATTGTGCAGCCGCGTGTGGACGGCCTCCTTTTTCGGCAGCTTGAGCGTGAGCTCCGTCGCCAGCGCTGGGATGGCGTGCTGGAGCTGGATCTCGTCGTAAAACTCCGGCAGCGCGACTTGCGGTCGCTGCTCGACGCGCCACGCGATCTCGACAATCGCGCCCGCAGCCGCCTGGGGGAAAAAGACCTGCGTGGCAAAGGGCATGCCGTCGGGCTGCGAAGGCGCGCCGCCCGCGAGCTTCGCCGGATTCAGCACGACCGCCGAGCCGTCGGGCAGGATGATCCGCGCCGCCTCGACGACCGAGAGGCTGACGGGCGGCTGCTGGTAGAACTGGTAGTTCGCCCAGGCGTCCGCCGCGTCGTCACGCGCGAGATAGACGCGCTGGCGATGGCGCTCGACGGTCGAGTGGTCGGCGTTGAGCACGTAATCAAGCGACTGGCGCAGGAGCAGCGCGGGGTAATCGTCGGAGTTCGGGAGTGCCTTCGCCTCGGCGATCATCCGGCGCGTCTCATCGGTCGGCGGCAGCGTCTGGTAGTCATCGTCGCTCGACGGCTTCGGGATGACGATGTCGTCTGCCGTGATGCTCTGCGCTCCGCCCCCGGGCGAGGACGCGCTCGCGGTCGCGGCCAGATCGGCGACACCGAAGGGCTCGCCCAGTATTTTCCCGCTCATCGGATCGCGCAGCCGCGCGTGCTCGGCCCGCGCGAGCCCGCTCGCCTCGAACTCCTGCTTCGTCGCCTCCGCCGCCCTCGCGGCGAGCACGGCCATTGATGCGCGAGGATCTTTCGAGAGCGCCGCCGCCCAATGCGCCGGGAAACGCGGCTGATTCACCTCGCCCTTTTCCGCCGTCGCAGCGAGCGCCACGCAGTCGGGCAGATCGAGATAAGGCAGAAACGCGCCGCTCTGATTCGTTGCGACGAACACCATCTTCGTCGCCGGGATGTCCTTCAGCGCCTTTTGCAAATCCTCGGCTGTGAGCCGCTGCCCGCGCACCTGGAAGGCCGGCATGTCCCCGCGCGTGGTCCCACCGTGGCCGAGCAGCACGAGCCACAGCTCGTCTCCCTTCCCAGCCGGTTTCGCCGCGCTGGCGAGCGCCGCGAGCGCGCTCTCCCGCGTGACTTTTTCATCGAGCAGCGTGATCCGCTCCGCCGCGATTCCACGCGCCCGCAGCCCCTCGCGAATCTCCGCCGCGAGTTTCGCAAAATTTTCAGAATCCGACTCGCTCCCGGTGAGTCCGGTCACGATCAGCGCCGCCGACTCGGCGAGCACCGCGCCCGCGAGCGCGAGCCAGACGAGCAGCAAAAGCGATGACCTGAAGCAACGGGTCGAGGCGGGGCGGCTCATCGAGAGCGGACGAAATCAGCCCGCGCCCCGGCTGTCGAGCAAGGCGCGCGACCTCATACAAATGCCTCCGCCACGCTGTCGGCGAGGAGGCGGCCTTTGCGGGTGAGGAGCAGCCGGCCATCGCGCTCGGTGACGCAGCCGAGCTCGTGGAAATCGGCGATTTCCTCCGCCCATGGAGCGAGCGCATCCAGCGGCGCGCCGCGATTGGTGCGGAGGGAAAAAGCGATCTCCTCGCTGAGTCGCAGCGCCGGCGACAGCGGCTCCTCGAAAGTCGCCGCGGATTCCCCGGTGGCGATGCGGCGCGTGTAATCCTCCGCGCTCGGGACATTCGCCCAGCGGCGGTCGCCGACGGTCGAGAAAGCGCTCGGCCCGAGCCCGAGCGAGTCCTCCCCCAGCCAATAGCCGAGATTGTGCCGGCACTCGCGGCCGGCTTTCGCGTAGTTGGAGATTTCGTATTGATCGTAGCCGCCCGCCTCCAGCGCATCCATCGCCAGCTCGAAAAAGTCGGCGTCGCCGTCGATGTGCTGGATCAATTCCCCCGCTTGGAAGCGGTCGAAAAACTCGGTGTCCTCCTCGTAGGTGAGGCAGTAGGCGGAGATGTGCTCGGGCTCGAGCGACATGGTTTTTTCCAGCGTCGCCCGCCATTGCGGCTCGGTCTGCGTGGGCACGCCAAACATCAGGTCGAGGTTGATGTTTTCAAAGCCAGCCTCGCGCAAAATCCAGTAGGAGCGCTCCGCCTGCGGCCCGTCATGCACCCGCCCGAGCACTTCAAGCAATTTGGGATCCCACGATTGGACACCCATGCTGATGCGGTTGACGCCGAGATCGCGCAGGGCGCGCGCTTTTTCCAGCGAGACGGTCGCTGGATTCATTTCGAGCGTCCACTCGTGGAGCGCGCTCAGGTCGAGCCGCGCACGCAGGCCGGTGAGCAGATAATCGAGTTGCGCGGTCGAAAGCGCGCTCGGCGTGCCTCCGCCAAAAAAGATCGTCTCGGGCAGGAGCGGATACTTTTCCTGCTGGCGGTCGAGCTCGAGCAGCAGCGCGTCGAGGAAAGCCTGCGTTTTATTCCGATCCGACACCTCGCTGTAGAAGCTGCAATATGGGCAGAGCTTCGGACAGAAAGGGATGTGGACGTAAAGATGCCGGATCATTTCCTCGGGACGCGGATGTTCGCCACCATCTCACGGATAGCCTCGGGAGGAGGCGCGGTGAAATGACAGACAACGAGCGAGACCGCCAGATTCAGCAGCATGCCGAGCGTCCCGATCCCCTCCGGCGAGATGCCCCAAAGCCAGTACTCGGCGTTGTTGAGGTCTTTCCGCACGAAGACGAAAAAGACGATATAACTCGCGGTGAAGACGATGCCCGAGATCATCCCGGCGATGGCCGCCTCCCGATTCATGCGGGTGTAGAAGACGCCGAGGATGATCACGGGGAAGAACGACGAAGCCGCCAGACCGAACGCGAAGGCCACGACCTGGCCGACGAATCCTGGCGGATTGATGCCGAAATAGCCGGCCACCAACACCGCGAGACCTGCGGCAACACGAGCGTAAAGAAGCTCCTGCTTCTCCCGAATCTCGGGCATCAGGCAGCGCTTGAGCAGGTCGTGGGCGATGGAGGTCGAAATCACGAGCAACAGTCCCGCCGCGGTCGAAAGCGCCGCGGCGAGCCCGCCGGCGGCGACGAGAGCGACCACCCAATTTGGGAGCTTCGCGATCTCGGGGTTTGCGAGGACGATGATGTCCTTGTCGATGGTCACTTCATTGGCCGCGGGGTCGGCCACGTATTGCATCAGGCCGTCGCCGTTCTTGTCCTCAAACGCCACCAGCTTCGTTTTCTCCCAATTCTTGAACCACTCAGGAGCCTCGGCGTAGGCGGTGCCGGGGATGGTCTGCAGAAGGTTCACTCGCGCGAATGCCGCGACCGCCGGGGCCGTGGTGTAAAGGATTGCGATGAAGAGGAGCGCGTAGCCGACTGATTTGCGCGCGTCGCGCACGTTCGGCACGGTGAAGAAGCGGACGATCACATGCGGCAATCCGGCCGTGCCGCACATGAGCGCACCGGTGATGCACACCATGTCGAGCGTCCCCAATTTCCCCGCGGTGTAGGCACTGAAGCCAAACTCCTGCTGCAACCCATCGAGCCGCGCCAGCAACGAAACCCCCGGCTCGCCCGCCATATCCGCGCCGAAGCCAAGCTGGGGGATCACATTTCCCGTGAGCAGGATCGAGATGAAAATCGCCGGCACCATATAGGCGAAAATGAGCACGCAATACTGCGCTACCTGCGTATAGGTGATGCCCTTCATCCCGCCCAGCACGGCATAGAGAAAGACGATGGCCATCCCGATGACGACGCCCATCTCGATGGAGACATTCAGGAAGCGCGAGAAGACGATCCCGACGCCGCGCATCTGGCCCGCGATGTAGGTGAACGAGACGAAGATCGCGCATAACAAGGCCACCACCCGCGCCGTCTGCGAGTAGTAGCGGTCGCCGACGAAATCCGGGACGGTGAATTTGCCGAACTTCCGCAGATACGGCGCGAGGAGCAGCGCCAGCAAGACGTAGCCGCCCGTCCAACCTAACAAATACCGGGAGCCGTCGCGGCCAGAGAAAGCGATGAGCCCGGCCATCGAGAGGAAGGAAGCGGCGGACATCCAGTCCGCGGCGGTGGCGAGGCCGTTGGCCAGCGGAGAGACATCACCACCGGCGACGTAAAAATCCTTGGTGCTGGCAACTTTCGACCAAAGGGCGATGCCGATGTAGAGCGCGAAGGACGCGCCGACCAAGATATAGGTCCAGGTGAGAATGCTCATGGCCGGTTATTCCTCGTGGACGTCGAACTCGCGATCGAGGCGGTTCATCAGCCACGTATAGATGAAGATGAGCGCCACGAAGACATAGATGGCTCCCTGCTGCGCAAACCAGAACCCGAGCTTGAAGCCGCCGACCTGGAACTGGTCGAGGTAGTCGGCGAAGATGATCGAGCAGCCGAACGAAACCGCGAACCAGATGGAGAGAAGGATGACGAGGTACCGGAGATTACGCCGCCAATAGGCGCGGCGGCTGGAGGTCTGGGGCATCTGCTCCGTCTAGCGGACGACGGGTTGAAGTCGAGCGCGGACTTGGGCATTGCGCACGGCCCGCGGGCTCGCTTTTCTCCCCCGCATGCGCTGGTCACTCGTCCTCGTCCTCCTCCTCGCCGGCTGTGCCTCACGTCCTTTGCCGAAATACGAACGCCCCATCGCGCGGACGCCAATCCAGCATGTGCGCACGACCGCCTACACGCACACAGAGGCCGATCACATCAAACACGGGAACCGCAACGCCCTCGGCACGACCTTGCAATACGGCAATATCAAGAGCGCGGCGGCGGATTGGTCGCGCTGGCCGGCGGGCACGATCTTCAAGGTGCTAGACACGGGCGAAATTTACCGGGTCGATGACTACGGCTGGGCGCTCGCGGGCACGAACACCATCGACCTCTACAAGCCTGACCGCTGGGCGATGAATGCCTGGGGAGCGCGCCGGGTCACGATCCAGATTCTCGAATGGGGCAGCGACGCCGCCAGCTATCGCGTGCTCCGCCCCCGCGCGAAGTACAAGCACGTCCGCCGAATGCTGGACGGATTCAAGCGCACGTAGCGGCCGGAGCTGTCTGGTCGTCCCGCCTTGTCGGGCACCGGTGGTGCGAAGCAACCACCGGCGCCTCCGCAGACTCGCTCCTTCCGCCCAGATCCGTGCGCGCGCGCCCGCTCGACCCGACACGCCTCCGCTGCTACATCCCTCGCCCCATGATCGTCAGCCCCACCTTTTGGATCACCTTCAACGCCGTCGTCCTCGTCCTCCTCGCCCTCGACCTCCTCGTTCTCAACCGTAAGCCGCACGCCGTCACCCTCCGCGAAGCCGGCATCACCAGCGCCGTCTGGATCGCCCTCTCCCTCGCCTTCAACGCCCTCATCTGGCACTGGGATTCCGCCAAGGGTCTCGAATTCCTCACCGGCTACCTCATCGAATACTCCCTCAGCGTGGACAACATTTTCGTGTTCGTCCTCATCTTCGGCTACTTCAAAGTCCCCGCCGAATATCAGCATCGCGTCCTGTTTTGGGGCATCATCGGTGCCCTCGTCATGCGCGGCCTTATGATCTGGCTCGGCGTCGCACTCATCGAGCGCTTCGACTGGATGCTCTACCTTTTCGGCGCATTCCTCGTTTTTGCCGGGGTGAAAATGATCGTCGGCGGCGATCCCAACGTCGATCCCGAACACAACCCGCTCGTGCGTCTCTGCACCCGCTTCATGCCCGTGACCCGCGGCTACCACGGCGCGCAATTCACCATCGTCGAGGGTGGCCGCCGCATGCTCACCCCGCTCGCCCTCGTCCTCGTCATGGTCGAATCGACCGACCTCCTTTTCGCCCTCGACTCCATCCCGGCGATCATCTCCATCACCCAGGATCGCTTCATCGTCTATACGTCGAACATTTGCGCCATCCTCGGCCTGCGCTCCCTCTACTTCCTGCTCGCCCATGTCGTGCACAAGTTCGTGTATTTGAAACACGGGCTTGCGCTCATCCTTTCCTTCATCGGCACGAAGATGCTCATCCATCATTGGGTGGAAATTCCCACCGGCCTCTCCCTCGCCATCGTCGCCCTCTGCCTCGTCGGTGCCATCACCGCCTCCCTCCTTTACCCGCCGAAAGACCTCCCCCCGCAGCCGCCCTTGCCATGACGCCCGAGCCCCTCCCGCGCCGATCGATCATCACGCCGCCCGTCCCCCCGCGCCGTCTCTCACACGACCTCGAGGACTTGCGCACCTACGCCGCCGGCCGAGCCCTTTCCATCGGCGAGATCGAGATCGCGCTCAAAGCCCGCGGCTTCGCCCTGCTCATCCTCGTCTTCGCCCTTCCCTTTTCCCTGCCCGTCAGCATCCCCGGGCTCTCCATCCCGTTCGGCCTCGTCATCACCTTCATGGGCTGCCGCCTCGCCCTCGGCCTCAAGCCCTGGCTGCCGCAGTTCATCCGCCGCCGCGAGATCAAGGCGAACATCCTCGAGCGCACCCTGGCCTTCGGCATCCGCCTCAGCCAGCGCATGGAAAAACTCGCCCGCCCGCGCCTCCATTTCCTCCAGCGCTTCCCCGGCATGATCAACCTCATCGGCCTCGGCATCGCCTCCGGTGGCCTCCTCCTCAGCGCTCCGTTTCCGCCCTTCATCCCCCTCACAAACACCCTGCCCGCCCTCGGCATCCTTTGCCTCACCGCCGGCATGATCGAGCGCGACGGCGTCCTCGTCCTCACCGGCTACGCGATGAGCCTGCTCGCCTGGGCTTATTTCGTCACCTGCTTCCTGCTCGGCGAGGCGGGGCTGCGCCGGCTTTGGGACTTTGTTTTTTGAGGATGAAAAGTTCATTGCCACCTGCGGAGAAAGCGTCATAAATTCCGCCCACGCGTCATGAAAACCCTCCTCTCCCTCATCGCCCTCCTCACCCTTGGCTCCCTCGCCCTCGCCGATATCCAAGACCCACCGGTCAATGATTTCGGCCCCACCCGCAAACTCGGGCGCGGCCTCGCAAACGTCTTCCCCCTCACCGCGCTCCAAGAATTCTTCGACACCTACCGCATGATCAACGAGCGCGAGGGGAACAGCGCCGCCCTCACCTACGGCGTCGTCAAGGGCGTTGGTCGCGTCGTCTATCGGAATGCAATGGGCATCTACGAAGTCGTCACCTTCCCTTTCCCCACCGAGCGCGGCACCTACCAGCCGCCGTATCGCAGCACGATCCCGTGGATCCACGCCGGCTACTACGAGTTCCCGCCCGAGCTCGGGTTTGAGAGCAAATATCGCTATACCCGCGAGAACGTCGTCTATCCCTGATCGTCCGTTCCATTCTTGTTTCGCAGAAAGGGCTTCCGCCTCACCGCGGAGGCCCTTTCTGTTTCTGCACATCATTTGAAAACATTGACCATTCAGGATGTCGCCTTCGGCGGAAAAGGCGTCGCGCGCGCTGAGGGCAAGGCAGTCTTCGTCCCCTTCACCATCGAGGGCGAAAACGTCACCGCCGCGATCACCCGCGAGAAACGCAAATTCGCCGAGGCACGGCTCGTCTCCGTCGAGAATCCATCGCCCCACCGCGTCGAGCCGCCGTGTCCGTACTTCGGCACCTGCGGCGGCTGCGCTTACCAGCACATCGACTACGCGCACCAGCTCGAGATCAAGAGCCGCCAAGTCGCGCAGGCCCTTCAGCGCATCGGCAAGCTCGGCGACTTCGCGGATTCCACCAATCCGCATTCCGCAATCCCAAATCCGCAATTCCCGATGCTCCCCGCGCCGCAGCCCTACGGCTACCGGAACCGCATCCGCGTCCACGCCGCCGATGGCGTCATCGGTTTCTACCGGCACGACCGGCACGAACTCGTCGATATCGAGCGCTGCCTCATCGCCTCCGACGAAGTGAACCACGCCCTCGCCGGCCTCCGCCGTAAAGGCGTGCGCGACGGCGACTACGCCCTCAGCGAAGACACCGGCGGGATGTTTTTCTCGCAGACGAACAACGCCGTCGCCGCCGAGCTCCTCGCTCTCGTCGCCCGCCTTGCCACCGGCGATCAGGCCCTGCTCGTCGATGCCTACTGCGGAGCCGGTTTCTTCGCGCATTCGTACGCCGAAGCATTCGAGCAAGTCATCGGCATCGAGGAAAACGAGCACGCCATCCAGCAGGCCCGGCGCGCCGCGAGCCCGAACGAGCGCTACCTCCTCGGCGATGTGGCCCACCATCTCGGCGACGCCCTCGCCATCGGCGACTCCGCGCGCACCACCCTCATCCTCGACCCGCCCGCCACCGGCCTCCCGGCGCGCGTCTGCGACCTCGTCCTCGGCGGTTGCCCCCGCGAGATCATCTACGTCTCGTGCCACCCCGCGACCCTCGCGCGCGATCTTGCGATCCTCTGCCGCAGCTACCGCCTCGAGTCCGTCACGCCGCTCGACATGTTTCCGCAGACCGCCGAGATCGAGACTGTCGCGCTCCTGCGCCGCTCCTAGCCGGCGCTACGCCTGCGCCTGGCTGGACCAGAACACCGAGTTCACAAACCGGTCGTTCGTCAGCCGGAGGCGCGCGCAAACTTCGCCCATGAGCGCTGCGACGATTTTGTAGCCGGTCACCGAGTGCGCCTCCATGAAGGCGCGCAACGTGCCGTAGTCGATCATCGCGATGGTCACAGCATCGACGGCATACACGCTCGCCGTCGCCATGCCCGGGTCGAACAAATTGATCTCGCCGAAGAATCCGCCAACGTCGATGCGCCCGAGCAGCACCTCGCGGTTTTCCGCCCGGCGGCGGACGTGCACGGTGCCGCGCTGCACGATGTAAAACGCGCCGACTTCTTTCCCCTCCTCGACGATCCGCTCCCTCGGCTGAAAGTCGCGGGCGGTGAGGAGGCCGGCGAGGTGCGTGAGTTCGGTGGCGTCGAGGGCGCGCAGGCAGGAGACAGAGCGAAGGGGATCAACATCCATGCGGTCGAGGCTATGCGCGGTCGGGAGCGGGATTCAACCCGGAAGACTGCACCGGGCCAGCGAATTTGCCTCACGCAAAGGCCGCAAAGGGGTTTCCTTTTACGATCCTTTGCGCCTTTGCGTGAGGCACCGATTTCACAAACTGTTTCGACAGCGCCCGCTGGCTGGGCTAGTGCTTTTCCTCATGAAAAAACTGCGCTCGTGGTGCCTCGCTGGTTTGCTCGTCTGTGGTCTCGCCCTCCCTGGTTGCGGCCGGAAAAAAAACCCGGAGCCAGCTCCGCCGGACGAGGCCGCGATCGAGGAGGAGTCGGGACCTTATGCTGGAGTGCGGGTAGTCGAGACGGTCACGAGCGACGTGATCGAGCCGGCGACGACACCCTTGCCGCTGGCGGATCGTCCAGCGGTCGATCCCGCCGCGATGCCCGCGGGAGGCGACATCGACTTTGCGAAATACGAGGCGTGGTTCAAGAAACACAAACTCGACCTGAACGACCCGGCGATGCTCGACGCCGATCCGGATGGCGACGGCCACTCGAACCGCGACGAATTTCTCGCGAGCACCGACCCGCATGACGAGGCATCCTTTCCCGGACTCCACCCAACGCTGCGGATGACGGAATATGCCGAATCGACCGTGCCGGTGGTGCTGGAGGAAGTCTCGCGCGGGCAGGCGAAAATCCGGCACTCAAGCGGCACCGAGCAGACGGTGAAGGTGGGCGATACGATCAAGGGGACCGCGTATAAAGTGGTACGGTTTGCCGCGGTCGAGGACACGGACAAGCAGGGGGCGACGCTCGATATTTCGCGCCTCGTGCTGGAGGATGCTGACTCGGGAGCGCGCGTGACTCTGGTGAAGGATCTCCCGGCTCGCTCCGCGGAGTCGTATGCGCTGCTCGACGCGGGCGGCGAGAAATTGAAAGTGCGGCAGGGGGAGGAATTCAGTCTGCCCGGCGAGCCGGATCGGAAATACCAGGTGCTCGACATCCGTCCGACGCAGGTGGTGGTGAAAGAAGTCGGCGCGGATGCCGTCTGGACCATCCCGAAAGCTGCGACCGAATAGGCGGGCTCGCGCGAAGAGCAATAAACCGAAAATCACCATGCAAGAACTCAAAGACCTCTCCGACCTTCCCGACAACCTCAGCGGCCCGCGCGATCGCATCAGCGATTACCGGGAGCAGACCGACGATTATGTGCGGGATCATCCCGAGAAAGCCGTGGGCCTGGCCCTTCTGGGCGGCTTCGTCCTCTCCCAGCTCCCGCTTGGCTTCATCTTCGTCCTTTTCCTGCGTGCGATCCTGCTCGCCGTGAAACCGGCTCTCCTCATCCTCGGCGGGTGGAAGCTGGTCGAGGAAGTCCAGCGGCGCTGCGAATAAAGCGCGTGCTCGCCCCCCGGTTTCTCGCCACTTGTGCCGGGGCTCTCGCGCTGCTTTGCGCTCCGCGCGCGGTGGCGGAGTTCGTACCGTCAAACGACACGCCACCGATCGTCTCGCGGGAGTTCCGCGCCGCGTGGGTCGCCACCGTCTGGAATATCGACTGGCCCTCGAAGCCCGGTCTCCCCGCCTCGCGCCAACAGGCGGAGTTGATCGCGATCCTGAATCGCGCGGCGGATCTGAAACTCAACGCCATTATTCTTCAAGTGCGTCCCGGCTCGGACGCGCTCTACTCCTCGCAGCTCGAGCCGTGGTCCGCGTTCCTCACCGGCACGATGGGTCGTCCGCCGTCGCCTTATTACGATCCGCTCGCCTTCGCGGTAAAGGAGGCGCACCAGCGCGGGATCGAGCTGCACGCGTGGTTTAATCCATTCCGCGCGCTCGTCACAGCCGATGCCCGGCCTTCCTCCACGCACATCGCGCGGACCCGGCCGGAGCTAACACGGAAATACGGCTCCCTCACGTGGCTCGACCCCGGCGACCCGGCGGTGCGCGAGCACGTCATTCGCGTGATCCGCGATGTCGTCCGCCGGTACGACATCGATGGCGTCCATCTCGACGATTACTTTTACCCGTACGTGGTCAGGACGAAGGCGGGCGCAACAATCGATTTCCCCGACAGCTCGACATGGGGGCGCTACGTCGACAGCGGCGGAAAGTTGAGCCGCGGCGACTGGCGGCGCGGGAATGTGAACACGTTCGTGCAGCGGCTGAACGAGACGATCAAGAGCGAAAAGCCGTGGGTGAAATTCGGGATCAGCCCCTTCGGCATCTGGCGGCCGCGCGTGCCGTCGAGCATCGAGGCAGGGCTCGATGCGTATGGTGAACTCTACGCCGACTCGCGGACGTGGTTGCAGCGCGGCTGGGTCGATTATCTCTCGCCTCAGCTCTACTGGAGCATCGAGCCGGCCAAGCAAAGTTACCCGGTGCTGCTGCGCTGGTGGGCGGGGGAAAACACCGCCCGCCGCCACCTCTGGCCGGGCATCGCCACGGAGCGGATCGGCTCGAAACGTCCCGCCAGCGAGATCATCCGCCAGATCCAGATCACGCGCGAGCTGGGGCGGAGCGAGGGGCACATTCACTGGAGCATGAAGTCGCTCATGAACAATCAGGGGCGGATCGCGACGACGCTGGAGAGCGGTCTCTACGCGCAGCCGGCGCTCGTGCCGAGTTCGCCGTGGCTTGGGCGCGGTTCGCCCGCCCAGCCGCGGCTGTCGATGGAGGGGTTGAAAATGTCGTGGAGCCAGCCGGGTGGCGGGCGCGTGGCGCGGTGGGTGGTGCAGTTAAAATTTGGCGGCGAATGGGTGACCAAGATATTGGGCGACGGAGAGACCAGCTACACCGTGCAGTCGCGTGTGCCGGACGCGGTGGCAGTGACGGCCATCGACCGCGTCGGCAACGCCAGCCCGCCCACAGTGCTCGAGCGGCGGTGATCTGCTCCGGGTAGCGCCCGCGCCCTCGCGGGCTGCTTGTTGGCGCCCTCGCCGAAAGATCCAAAATCCACGGCGCAGCCGCTGACCAATCGAACGGCTCCCGGCCCGGCGGTTTAGAATGACGCTTCGCGTTGTATTGGGGTTTCGGCGAGGGCGCCGAAACCAGCCCGCGTGGGCGCGGGCGCTACCCGGGGTCGGCTTCGCCGATCGAATCACGCGCCGACCGCTGGCTCTGCGGTCGCGGTGGTCACCAGCCGCCGCACGATGTCCTCGGAGCTCACGACGCCCACGGTTTTCCCTTCCCCATCGACCACTGCCGCGAGGCTGAGCCGGGCGAGCCGCAGCTTCCCCACAACCTGATACGCGGGCTCGTCTGCGCCCACTGTCACAATGCGCCGCATGTAAGGCTGCACGCGGTTGCGCCCGGACGCGGCGTCGAGCAGCGGCTCGAACACGTTGATGAGGCCGATGATTTCTCCGCTGGCACTTTTCACCGGAAGCCGGTCGAGATCGCTCTGCCGGCTCGCGGCAAACGCCTCGTCGAGCGTGGCGCTCGGGGCGACCGAGAGGACTTCGTCCATGGGGATCATCACATCGCGCGCCGTGACCGAGCGGAAATCGACGACATTATGGATCATGTCCCGCTCGACCGCGGTGAGCGTGCCGAGGCGCTCGCCCTCGCGCGTGAAGTATTTGAAATCTTCGCGCCCGGCGAAAACCTTGCGCTCCCCCGGCTCGCTACCGGTGATCCAGCGCGCCAGGCCAGCTCCCGCGAGCACGATCGGCGACAGGATTAAATCGGCCACGCGCAGCGGCTCCGAGAGCGCCGCCAGCGCGCGGTAGGGGAACCGGCGGAAGAGCGACTTTGGCAGCAACTCGACGCCGAGGAGGTAAAACGGGAGGCAGACGAGCAGGCCCACCACGTAGCCCTGCGCGCCAAGCAAGCTCACGAACTGCCGCGTCGTCAGCGTGATCGCAAAGATGTTCGCGAGGTTTGTGACGAGCAGCACGGTGACGAGGATGCGCTCGGGGCGCGCGAGCAGCCGGTGCAGCTTGTGCGCGGCGCGGTCGCCGAGCTTCATCCGGTGGCGCAGCCGCACGCGGTTCACCGAGAGGATGCCAGCCTCGATGCCGGAGAAAAGAAACGCCACGACGGCGCAAGCACCCACCAAAGCCCAGGTCATTGGGGAGGTTGAGGGTTGAGGGTTGAGAGTTGAGCGTCCAGAACGTCCTGTTCCTCGACGATGAGCAGCTCCTGAATGCGCTTGCGCGAGACGCGCCGGATCGTGATCTCCAGCCCCTCCATCTGCAGCTTCGCCCCCGGCTTTGGCAGGTAGCCGAGGCGGTTGAAAACGAGGCCGCCGATGGTGTCGAGCCCCTCCTTCTCGAGATCAACGCCGAGCCGCTCGCTGAGTTCGTCGAGGCGCGCGCTGCCATTTACGATGAGCCGCCCCTGCCCGGCGTGCTCGATGAGCAGCTCGGCATCGCCCGAGGGCGCGGCGTCTCCCAGGATTTCCTCGACGATGTCATAAAGTGTGACCACGCCCTCGGTGCCGCCGAACTCATCGACCACGATGGCCAGCCGCTGCGGCTTTCCCAGAAACGAGCGCAGCAGATCGAGCGCCTGCATCGTCTCGGACACGAAAGACGGCGGCGACATCACCTCGGTGTACTGCCGGCTGGGATCGGCCAGGAAAGTCTTCACATCGAGGACTCCGAGAATGTCGTCCGGCGTGCCGCCGTAGATCGGCACCCGGCGGTAGCGGTGGGTGCGCAGTTCGTGGATCGCCTCGTCGTTCGTGAGATCGTCGGGGAGCAGGTAGGCCTCGGTGCGCGGCGTCATGCAGTCCTTCGCCGTCTTGTCGCCCAGCTTGACGATTTCCTGGATCATCTCCGTCTCGGCGGCGCCGAGCGTCCCCTCCTCGGCCGAAAGCTCGACCAGCGTCTCCATTTCCTCCTCCGACAGCGGGCGATGCGGCTGGAAACTCGCCGGCGTGAGAGCGTCCGCGATGCGCTCACTGATGTGTTGGAGCAGCCGGGCGGCCGGATCGAGCAAGGGCAGCAGCCAGCGAAAAACGCCGACACCAAACCGCGCCACGCGCACGGGCTGGGCGAGCGCGACGAGCTTCGGCACGAGATCGCAGAGGAAAACGACGACGGCGAACGTCGCCAGCGCGACCGCCCAAAACGGCAGGACCGCCGGCAGGCGCATCAGGAAAAGGCAAAGGACGATGAGCGGGAGATTCACGCACGCGTCAGCGAAGAGGATGGCGCTGAGGAGGCGGCGCGGATTCCCGAGCAGCTCGCGGAGCGCCGCGGCGAGGCGCGGGCTGCGTTCCTTCAGCCGGTCGATCTGCACCGGGTGGAGGGAGAAAAGCGCCGTCTCGATGGCGGAGAAAAGCGCGGAGGCCGCGACGAGCACGCATAGGACGAGCCCGACCAGGACAAACATCCCCGGCTCCATCGACTACCAGGTTCTCCGCGAAAGTGGCTTCAAGAACGACGACGCTATCCGCGGCGGGCCGGCAGGAAAAGCCGCGAGTTGCGGGCTGTCGGCGACGGTACAAAAGTGGAATTCTTGCCGGTTCAAAAGTGAACAGGTCGCTACAGGG
>PPFU01001032.1_pt1 | contig 16682 bp, 10 predicted proteins | sample 1535991 | NCBI WGS metagenome assembly PPFU01 (sample SAMN04901290, study PRJNA319586) | Hypolithon metagenome, whole genome shotgun sequencing project. | isolation source: Antarctic Hypolithon | place: Antarctica: Miers Valley | collected 2014
CTCATCGAAACGAGCGAGCAGCACTGGAAAAACAACACCTGGGAAAACGGCGACCGCACCGTGTTTAGCAACGATCAGGGTGGGCTGCTGGTTATCACTCAGGAATGGAACGGTAGTGCCTATGTAAACTCGGATAGGTCTCGCATCCCCGGCATATCCTTGGCGGACGTGCGGGGCTTGTTCGAGGAGTTCGAGAACCTCAATTCCTTTGGTGCCTTCGGGGCTCCCTTTTTCTTTCTCCCCAACCGGGCACTGGTGCAGCTAATCAACATCGAGCAGGTTTCGGAAACGTGGGATGCGGGTTCAAATACCTGGGTCAATGACACCCGCACCCGCACCCTTGTTAGCACCGCCACCGACGCGCAGTTTGTTACCGAGGAGTGGGACAGCACAGCCAGCGCCTGGGAGTTGACTGCGCGTAGCACGTTTACCTTTGCCAATGACCGCGTGCTGGAGAACGTGCTGGAGGTAGCGGATGAGGATACAGGCGCGCTCATGCTTGCTTCTAAGACCGTCAACACGTTCAACCCCGACGGCACGGTCGCCCTGGTGGAGATGTTTACCGATACCGACGAGGACGGCTCCTTTGACGCGCTCGCAAGCATGCGGGTCACACTGCAGTGGACGGATCTCGCGATAACGGCGGTGGATGACGCTGCGCCGCTCGCGGCCAGTGCCCGGCTTGACCTGGTGCAGCCCAACCCTGCGCGTGCGGCCGCATCGGTACGTTTCTACCTGCCTGCGCCGCAGCAGGTGACGCTACGCCTGTACGACGTGCTGGGGCGCGAGGTCGCTACCCTTGCCACAGGCGTGTTCGCGGCGGGCGAGCACCACGCCTCGGTCGACGTGTCGGCGCTGGCGGGCGGGATGTACCTCTGCCGTCTCGAAGCAGGCGGCACAGCGTCTGTCCGCTCACTCGTCGTCGCACGCTGACTTTTACGCCGGGCTGCGCCGGTACTTCTGGATAAGCTTTTCGATAGTCACTTCTGGAAGTGCCAGTGCAGACGTTCCCTCTCGGGCCGCCTCTTCAGCAGCAGCAGAAGGGGCGGCCTTTTGCGTGCGCGCCGGGGTAGGCCGCAGCGGCGGGTTGCCTGCCCGGGCCAGCAGCCGCGCCTCGATTTCGTCTATCCACGACCCACTGCGCGGTGCTGCCTGCTGCCTGCCTGCACGGCCTGCGGGCGTCGCCTGCAGCGTGTCCAGCGGACGCGTCTCGAAGGCCAGCCTTTTGGTATGCACGAGGTGGAGGGGCGAGATGTTGTCGCTCGTGATAGAGCCGCCCACCGTGCCCGGCCCCAGCGTCATGGCCGGAAACAGGTCTGTCGTGTAGCCAACCGAGCCGAGGGCGGCCACGGTGTTGACGACAATGCGCATGGCCGGCTTTCTGAGTGCAAACTGCTCGATCACGTGCTCGCTCGTGGCGTGGAGCCCCAGCGTGTGCCCGATGCCGCCAAAGTCCAGCACGGCTATGCATTTCTGGCACCCGGCCTCCCAGCCGTCCTCGGTGTAAAACGAGAGGATAGGCGAGAGCGTCTCCATAGAAAGCGGCTCAGCAGGCCCGACGTCCGTCACCTCGGCAACAAGCGCGCGCGTGTTCTCAGGCACCCGGAAGCCGGCCATCTCGGCGATGCGGCGGGGCGACTGCCCTACCTGATCGGGGTTGAGCTTTCCGCCTTTTGCCACCACAGCGCGCAGCCGCCCCTTTTCCTCGTCTGTCAGGAAATAAGCGCCCCGCGCCTGTAGCGCCTCGACAAGCCGCGTGCGGATGGGCAGGTCCGCCACCACACTCCGCTCGGTCGAGCACAGCGTGCCCCAGTCGAACGACGTGCCGTTGAGAATGTCGGAGGCCGCCTTGTCTACATCAGCCGAGCGGTCCACGTAGACGGGCACGTTTCCTGACCCCACGCCGTAGGCCGGCTTGCCTTTCGCATACGCTTCGCGCACCATAGCAGAGCCGCCCGTAGCCAGGATCACGTCTATGTCCGGATGTTCGAGAAGGGCGTTGGTGGCGTCGAGGGTGGGGTTGGTAAGGCAGGCAAACAGCCCCGCTGGAGCGCCTGCGGCGTAGGCAGCCTCGGCTACTACCCGCAACGCCTCAGCGGTGCACGCCTTGGCACGGGGATGTGGGCTCATCACCATCCCGCACCGGGCCTTGGCGGCAATGATGGCTTTGTACATGGCCGTTGAGGTAGGGTTGGTAGACGGGATAAGGGCGGCCACCACCCCCATCGGCGTCAGGATCTCCCAGACCGAACCTTCGCGCTTGACGATGCCGACGGTTTTCATCCCCTGCATCCGCTCGTTCAGGGTGCGTGTGGCGAAAAGGTTTTTGGCGGTCTTGCTCTCTACCCGGCCAAAGCCTGTTTCCTCATGCGCCAGTTTGGCCAGCCGCACCGCCTCGGCAGCCCCCGCCTCCGCCATGCGGGCTACCACAGCATCTACCTGCTCCTGCGTTTGCTCTTTAAATGCCTGCTGCGCGCGGTGCGCCTGCTTTACCGCGGTGCGGGCCTGTTCGATGGCGGCAAGGTCAGAATCCATTATGAATATCGTGCAAGGTCAGGTAAGCAAGATAAGAGACCAACCACCGCTACATACGCGGCAGCGCTGCCCGCCGGAGCGCGCTGAAACGTACTTGGGCGTCATTCACGGCGTTTACGGGCTTTAATGATCTCCTCTATAGGGGGCATGATAGGGCTGCGCCGACAGGCAAAACCATCGGAAGAGCGCCCTGTCGCTTTCACCACTGTTGATTTAATATTACGCTTCATCCTGAATTTGCCGAAAGAATGCGTAAAGGGAGGTATGGATGCGGCGTTCTACTGGCGGCATCCGCATTTATTCTGACCTGACCTGCTACGTCTTGATATGGACCCTATCGACGACCACGTACTGGCTGACTTTCTGGCAAAGCGTCTTACGCCTGCGCGCCGCGCAGAGGTGATTCGCCATCTGGCAGAAAATGAAGAGGCCCGCGAAAAACTGCGCATGTCGTACCAGGCGCTCGAAGCGGTCACCGAGTCGGCCCATGCCCCGGTATTCGCGCTCCATAACCGCGAGGAGTCCGAAGCCGCGCCGTCCGCCGCGCCTGCACCCCGGTTCTATACGCTCCGCAACGTGTCCCGCGTGGCTGCGGCGGTAGCGCTGCTGATTGCCTCGGGCGCTACGCTGCGGCTGGTGCTCGGCCCCCCTGCCGACCAGCTCCGCACGCCGGGGGTGCAGCAGGCTCCAGTACTCGCGGTAGAAGTACTGCCGGACGTGCTCGCAATCACGTGGGGCGCGGTGTCCGGTGCCAACACCTACGACGTCATCGTGTGGGATCAGGAGGCCGCGCGTGAGGTCGCCTCTACCACCACATCAGCGCTGCAGCTGCCGGCAGGCAGCGATTTTGCTCGTACGCTGCGGGAGGCGCTCCAGCCCGGACATACTTACACCGTCCGTGTCACGGCATTCGATGCGCAGAACCGGAGCCTGCTCGGTTCAGACCTGATACCGTTCCGCTACGCACCGTAAAGGCCACGGGCCACAACCGAACCCCGGCCTCACTGGCTGCTTTCCTGCATATGCGCCGCCGCACGCATGGCATGCAGCCGCTCTTCCGCGTACCGGCGCCGCTCAGCCAGCGACTGTGGGTCGGCTACGTGCAGAAACGTCTCGAACGCGTCCCGTGCTGCGGTAGGATCGCGGTAGTAGCGGTCGTAGAGAATGGCAAGATGGTACAGAAAATCGGCCCGCCCCGCGTCGAGGGTGCGGGCGAGGCGGTAGGCTGCAATGGCGTCGCGGTCTGCTTTCTGGGCTGCGTAGACGGCGCCGATCTGCGCGTGCACATCGGCGAGCAGCGCCTGATCCATCAGAGTGGTGGTACGCGCAAGGTACCGGTGCGCGCCTGCATAGTCTTCGCGGGCAAACCGCGCCATGCCGAGGTAATACGCGTTGAGCGCGTCGGTGGAATCAGCCGCAAACGCACGGCCGAGCACGCTGTCGGCAGCAGGATAATCGCGGGCGAGATAGTACGCGGCCCCCAGCCCGCGCAGCGTAGGCGCGGCGGTGTCTCCCAGCGCTACAGCGCGTGTGTACCCCTCGATGGCATACGGGTACGCTTCGAGCCGGATGCCGATCTCGCCGCGCCGTTTCCACACGTCGGGGTCATGAGCAAAATAGTCTATGAGCCGGTCTACCGAGCGGCGCGCCGACAGGGGCGCGTTGATGTCGAGGTAGACGCGGGTGAGCGCGAGTAGCGCACTTTTGTCCTCTGGATTGTGCTGAAGCGCCTTTTCGTAGTAGACGACCGCATCGAGCATTTCCTCCTGCCGGTACGCGACGTAGCCGAGACGAGCCAGCAGGTAGGCGTTGGTAGAATCCCGGGCGAGCAGGTGCATGTACACCCGCTCGGCACCGCTCCAGTCGCCGAGGTTGCTTTGCATGCGGGCAAAGGCCAGCCCGATGGTGGCCGCGCTGGAATCGGCGCGGTACGCCCGCCGGAGCAGGCGGTACGCGTCACGGTCGCGGCCCAGGCTCTCGAGGCTGCGCGCCCACGCTGCCAGCACGCGCGGCTGCGTCGTGTCGGCCTGCGCGAAAGTGGTTGCCGCCTCGCCGTGCCGTGCCAGCGCCTGGTAGGCCAGCGCGAGCGTGAACGCGCCCTCAGGCTGCTGGGCTGCCGGCGTACCGGCCAGCACCTCGGCAGCCGCAGCCGCGTCGTCAGCGGCGAGGTGGAGCCGCGCCGTGCGGACCACACTTTCCTGCGCCTGAGCAGGCGCGACGCAGGTGAGCAGGGTCACAAGCAGGCACCAGGAGAAACGGGGCATGAGGGCCAGCGGGATATGGTGCGGTGAGGCCTGTATACAGCCCGCGCTACTATCTGGATCGTAGGGGCGGACAACAGACAGACACGCCGCTTTCGCGGAGGTTGCTCTCCGCCGTTTTCGGCCGGTACCGCACCGGATCTTCAGGGTCGAAAAGTGGCCTGAGAAGCGATATTTTAGTATCTTTTGGCCACTACTAAACAGGGCGCGGGCCATTCGCGCGCCCCTCTTTTCCCGCCTCTTCTCTGCTGCTCGCTCTATGCGCGCGGCCTTTTATAGCCCTCATGGAACTCGACCCTCAGGATCCGCTCGCGCCACTTGGCAGCGACAGCGGCGACGCTAGCCCCGAGCGCGCGCTCAGCACCAGCGGCAGTCGCGTTATCCCCGTCAACATCGAGGACGAGATGAAGTCCTCGTACATCGACTACTCGATGTCGGTGATTGTGGGGCGCGCCCTGCCCGACATACGCGATGGCCTCAAACCCGTCCACCGCCGCGTGCTCTACGGCATGATGGACCTGGGCATCACGGCCGGCAGCGCGCACAAGAAAAGCGCGCGTATCGTCGGTGAGGTGCTCGGTAAATACCACCCCCACGGCGACACCGCGGTGTACGACACCATGGTGCGCCTCGCGCAGAACTTTTCCATGCGCTACCCGCTTATCGACGGGCAGGGCAACTTCGGCTCTATCGACGGCGACTCGGCGGCGGCGATGCGCTACACCGAGGCCCGCATGACGCGCCTGGCCGAGGAGATGCTGCGCGACATCCAGAAAGACACGGTCGAGTACCAGGAAAACTTCGACGGCTCTCTCGAAGAACCGTCGGTGCTGCCGGCGGCCTTTCCCAGCTTGCTCGTCAACGGCTCCGACGGCATCGCCGTGGGCATGGCTACCAAGATCCCGCCGCACAACCTTGGCGAAGTGATCGACGGCGTCGTGGCCTACATCGACGACCGCGACATCACCGTGGACGGGCTTATGGAGCACATCAAAGCCCCCGACTTCCCGACGGGCGGCTCCATCTACGGCTATTACGGCGTCAAGGAGGCGTACCACACCGGGCGCGGGCGCGTGATCATGCGCGCCAAGATATACGAGGAGGAGATCCGTCCGGGCCGCCTCGCCCTTATCGTGAGCGAGATCCCGTACCAGGTCAACAAAAGCAACCTCATCGAGAAGATCGCGATGCTCGCACGCGACAAAAAGATCGAGGGCATCTCCGACCTGCGCGACGAGAGCGACCGCGACGGCATGCGGATCGTGATCGAGTTGAAGAAAGACGCCATCCCGGGGGTGGTGCAAAACCATCTCTACAAATACACGCAGCTCCAGCAGACCTTTGGCGTCAACATGGTGGCGCTCGTAGCGGGGCGCCCGCGCACGATCACGCTGCGCGACGCCGTGCACCACTACGTAGAGCACCGCCACGAGATCGTCACGCGCCGCACGCAGTACGAGCTGCGCAAAGCCGAAGAGCGCGCGCACATCCTCGAAGGGCTCACCATCGCGCTCGACCACCTCGACGCCGTTATCTCCATTATCCGCCACTCGGAAGACAGCGACGACGCGCGGCGCAACCTGATGGCGGGCGTTTTCCCGGCCCGCCTCACGCACGAGCAGCTGGTGCGGCTCAACCTGCCCACGCACGGCGCACCCATGTTCGGCCTCAGCGAGATCCAGGCCGACGCGATCCTGGCGCTGCGCCTGAGCCGGCTCACCGGCCTGGAACGGCAGAAGATCGAGGACGAGTACCGCGCCATCCTGCAGGAAATCGACCGGCTGCGCAGCATTCTCGCCTCGCGCGAACTGCGCATGGCCATCATCAGGGCCGAGCTGCTCGAGGTCAGAGAGAAATACGCCGACGCCCGCCGCACCGAGATCGACTACGCGGGTGGCAACGACTTTCTGATGGAAGACATGGTGGAAGACGAGCAGGTGATCGTCTCCGTTTCGCACCAGGGCCTTATCAAGCGCACGGCGCTGACCGAGTACCGGCAGCAGGGCCGCGGCGGCGTGGGCATGCGCGGCACCGGCATGCGCGACGAGGACTATGTAGAGCACCTCTTCACGTGCTCTAACCACGATTACCTCCTCTTTTTCACCGACCACGGGCAGTGCTACTGGCTGCGCGTGTTCGAGATACCCGAGGGCGCCCGCACGGCCAAGGGCCGCTCTATCCGCAACATGACGCAGATGGATGGCGACGACCGGCTGCGCGCCGTGCTGGCGATTCCGAAGCCGCACTTCGAGGACGCCGAGTTTCTCGAAAACCATTACGTGCTCATGGCCACCCGCAACGGGCAGGTCAAAAAGACGCCCCTGGCAGCGTTCTCGCGGCCCCGCTCCAACGGCATCATCGCCATCGCCATCAACGAGGACGACCTGCTGCTGGAGGCGCACCTCACCGGCGGCGATGCGCACGTGGTGCTGGCCTGCAACGCGGGCCGCTCGATCCGCTTCCACGAAAGCGACGCCCGCCCACTGGGGCGCAACACGCAGGGCGTGCGCGGCATGATGCTGGCCAAGGGCGAGCACCTCATCGGCATGATCGTGTGCGAGAACGAGGAGAAAGAGGTGCTGGCGATCTCGGCCAGGGGGTACGGCAAGCGCACCTCGCTGGACGAGTACCGCATCCAGAGCCGGGGCGGCAAGGGCATCATCACGATGAACACGAAAGGCAAGACCGGCCCGCTCGTCGCCATCAAAGCCGTCACCTCTGCCGACGACCTCATGATCGTGACGCAGAACGGCATCATGATCCGCATGGACGTGGGCGCCATCTCGACGCTCGGCCGCAACACGCAGGGCGTGCGGCTGATCTCGCTCAAAGGCGACGACGCCATTGCCGACGTGACATCGCTCGCAGACGAGGACATGGCAGCAGGCGACGGCGCGGTGACGGGTGAGACGACCATCACGCCTGCAGAGACCGCACCGGATGAAGGGTGAAGCACCAGGTATGTGGGCTGGCCTCTACAAACACGCAATCCGTTATTCAGCCGAGCCGTGTGCCTCTTCATTCATATCCGAGCCGATGGCATCCCGAAGCAGCATGCCGGTTGGGTCACGAAGCAGGCAAGCGAAGCGGGAGGCGCGCACCTCGAAGCACTCCGCCAACCGAAGTCGGAAAAAGGCTCACTCTTCTCGCTCGGGCACGGCTGCGCCTGTGAGTTTCTCTCGGACAACGCCGACTGGAACGCGCCGTACTACCGCCTCGACGCCGACCAAGCCGGGGCAATCGAGAAGACGCTTGGCACCATCCGTGACGCCTCCGGCACCCGCACATTCTCGGTTCATGCAGCGTGGATGGGTGAGCCAGCGGTGCACGAGCCAGCCCGTGAGCGATCAGCCAGCTTCGCCGAGTTGCTGAAGGACCTCCTTCAGGCACGAATCGCAAACGGGGTCACGTACCGCTAACTTGCTTGCGCCCTTGCGCGAGGCAGCGTAACATGGCTGCTATCTCACACGCCGTCGCAGGTGCGCGGCAAATCTTGAGCAATATGCGGCCTACTTTGCCTCTCGCCATGCACCCCCTCGTGCTCACGATCCTGCTTTTCGGCGGACGGGGCGTGCTGGCTCAGGAGCCCGACACGCGCGATTGGAAAGGGTACTTCCCCCTCGAGGTCGGCAACGAGTGGGAGTACCGGCTCGACCTCACCCGCCCGGCCCACCCGTACCGTCCCACAGACGAGTCGCGGACAGCGTACGCCCGGTTCCGCGTCGTGGCAGACGCCGCCGGGCCGGACAGAGACCGGTTCGCACTCGTTGAAGAGCGCTTCTCCAACGACAGCGCCCTACTCAAGCGGGACACGGTGGCCGTCCGGTACGACCCCGAGACGGCGAGCGTCCTCGCCCTCCGCCCCAGGACGGACGGGGAGGGCACTTACGAGATCCCGGTCCCCTTTTTCGCCTGCAACCTCGACCGCCCTACCACGGAGAGCGAAGCGCGTGGTTGTTGGATAGGCGCTGGCCCGTTCAGCGGGGGGTGGACTGGGGGAGAGATCCCGCCCTTCCTGAGAGACGTCGACACCTCCACGGTGCCAGAATTCTTCAACTTCAGCGACCACTTTGCTGCCGTCCACGGGATCGGGTTCGTGGCCGGTGTAAAGGGGGCCGAGGGGTGCTCCATGTTCTGCGATCTCGACGTGTGGGCGCTGACGTACGCGGATGTGGGCGGGCAGACGTATGGTGCCCGCGCCGTCCATGTGGAAGCGCCACCGCCGGTGCCTGTCCCAACAACTCCGCTGACCGTCTTCCCAAATCCAACGCGCGGCTTTCTCGTGGTCCACGCCACGATCCATGAACCCGCTGACAACCGAGGCGAGGTGTACGACATGGCGGGTCGCCGCGTCGGCTCGTTCCCGATGCCTCTGGACGGCAGGGCCACGCTGGACCTCAGCAGGCTGCCCGGCGGGGTGTACCTGATCCGCGTAGGGGAGCAGACGGGAAAGGTGGTCGTGGAGTAGGGTTGCCGGGCATAACTACCGCTATACGCAGGCAAAGGGAGCCCCTCCATCTACCAGCGAACCGCCTGGCCGCGCGTGTCCACGTGGATAAACGGGCCTCGGTGTGGGGCGGGCCCGTAGATTCCCAGCCCCCCTACGAAAGGCTGATACCACGGCTGCTCAGCAAGCCCATCTACTATTGCTGCCATCCACTCGGCATCGGCGCGGGTGACGCTGCCATCACCGTTTAGGTCGTCCATCATGCCATCCCCATCAGCATCCACAAAAACATCGGCGGCGTCGCCGTAGACGTGGCGGCTGTATGAAGTCTCGTTTCCGATGGATGCGTTGTAAGCCGGGGTCCGAAAACCGGAAAGGACGGAAAGCGTCTGCGCTTCTACACCGGCCTGGTTTATGGCAGTGAGGATACGCTCCAGCTTGAGCAAGAGGCGCTCGTTCAAGATGAGGTACTTCGGCCATCCCGCGGCTTGCTTGGCAAGAAACTGCCCTAGCGTGAAGTGCGGCGAAACCGCTACGTCGGCCAGTTCGGGCGTGACGCGCACAAAGCCCGGCGGCGGGTTGTAAGCCGGGTTGCCGCCCAGGGGCTTATCTCGGTAGGTGCCAATGGTGTAGTCGCCGATTGCGCTTGACCGGTGATCGAATGGAACGAGGGTAAAAGCGTGCAGCGTGATAACCTCATCACTGGCATTTGTCACCCGGAGCTTGGTGAGGCCTGGCGTTGGCGGCGCGGCCCAACGCCAGGCACGCGGGCCTGTCTGCTCCAGCTGGCCTGCCTCTGCTTCGGCCTCCGCCTCTCCTTCCACGAAGAGCGCCTCGAGCAACAGCGTGTCGCCGGGCATCACATACACCCCGAAAACCGTGTACGGGATAGCGAGATTACCGGCCTTGACAGCGAATCCCGCCCCGCCATCAAGAAATCCGGCAGGTGCGGGCTCGGCAGGTGCCGCAGGGGCGGGGGCTGGCGTGTCGGCAGTGGGGCGGAACCACCACAGGGCAACGATTGCCAGTACCGCAACGGCCAGCGCAGCGGCCAGAATGGGTCCGGGCCTGGTGCCTTTCGTCGGCTCGACAGGGATCGTTGCCATGTCTCAACTCATCTCTTCGTAGATATCCGTCGAGAAATGCACGGCACCACTCTCGTCGGCCCAGACGGGGAGGTAGACGATGTACACAGGAATTTCCTCTTCCAGGTCTACGCGCTTGCGGTCGCCTGCAGTCATGGCATCACGTACGCGGGCCTCATCCCAGCCCTGAGGCCCCAGAACCCACGCGCCAAAAGCGGCAGGCCGCTCGAGGCGGATGCACCCGTGGCTGAACGCTCGGTCGGCGCGTTCGAAAAGGTGGTCCGCCGGTGTGTCGTGCAGATACACGGCGTAGTCGTTGGGAAACATGTACTTGACAAGCCCGAGGGCGTTGTCGGGCCCGGCCGTCTGGCGGATGCGGAGTGAGCCGTTGGCAACGCGCCGGAGGTTTGCTGCCGTCATGTCGTAAACGGTAGCATCGGTGGCGTAGTGGCTGACAATCTCGAACCCCTCTGCTGCAAGCTCTTGAGGGCCCTTCGGCACGAGTTCCTCCGTCGCTATCGATGGTGGGACGTTCCAGTAGGGCCGGAAGATGACGTGCTCCATCGTGTCGTTGAATAGCGGCGTCGCCCGGTCATCGTAGGTTTCGCCGACGACCACTTTCATCTGGAGGGCTTCCCTCCCATTCTCGAAAGCTCGCACCGTGAACTCGGGAACGTTGACGATAACGTAGCGGCTGTTTGAGCCCGTCGGGATGTCGGGCAGGTTTCCCCAGCGATCCAGCGTCTGCTCGATCTGGCTAAGGCGTTCAGACGCACTGACGTTGAGCGCTGCGCGCGTGTTGCCGCCCAAGAGGCTGTCTACGACGAGTCCATGCCGCGCCTGAAACCGGGCAAGTGCACCGGCGAGTCGGCTATCGTAAACCGCGCCGCTTGTAGAGGCATCGCCCAGTTCGTCGGTAGCAGCAAGCCGCTGGCGGAGCGCCTCCACCTGCGCCGAGGCCGTATCGCCAGGCTCCACGAGGTCGCCGTCAGGGCTGGTTGGCCAGCCACCGCGGTCTGCAATCTGGCGGTAACGGTCACGGGCTTCTTGGAGCCGCGCGTGGGCGGCAACGAGCGAGTCGGCTGACATGCCGGCATGGCTGGCGCGCGGGTCAGGCTCGGCACGCGCCGTGGCTGACGTCTGGATAACAGGGGCGTCACTGGCCGCGCGGCTGTCGGCATCTGCCGACGTGCCGCCGCAGGCAAGCAGGCCCAACAGGATAAGGAAACTGAGTAAATGAGAGGAAAAACGGGACATATTGCATGGTAGTAAGTCGTTTGTGATAACGGGTATCCACTGATGCAGTTCTTTCTCCTCTTGTCACGCTATGGTAGAAGTTGCGGTTATGTAAACATGGGGGCCTGTAGAACTCGGCGCCTGTACCGTAATTGGATATCGTGCCAGACATCGTAGGTCCGGCACCGTCCAGTCTGCATCTACTGCTTGCCTCTCTGTGCTGATGCAATAGGCGGATCAGCGCACGACAGTCACACGTCGGGTAACGTGTTTTTCGGCCGTGAGGATGCGGAGGAAATAAACGCCTGGGGCCAGTGCCGTGGTGCTCACGTGCATATCGCCCGGCGTGCCGGCCCAGGGCGTCGTAGAGCCGCGCTTCCACCGCACCTGCCGTCTCAACGCGCACCGTTACAACATCGCGGGCTGGGTTGGGATAGGGCACGAGGCTCCCTGAGCTGCGCTACTCTACATGTACCAACTGGCGCGTCTCGGCAAAACCGTCTCCTTCTACCCGTAGCAGGTAAAGCCCTGCAGGCAGGTTACCCCCGTCGATGTCGAGCACTAAGCGGGTATTGGAGGCCAGCGAGCCGCTGTACAGAATGGCGACGAGCCGCCCCATGGTGTCGTAAAGTCGCGCGCTGACATCCTGGCGGCTGCGCACCAGCAGCGTGGCCGTGGCGCGGTCTGCAAAAGGATTAGGACGCAGTGTAGTCAGCGCAAACAGGTCGCGTAGCGCCACCGATAGCGCCACCTCTGGCCCTGTGATAATGGCACCGCCGGGCAGGGTGACGCGGAGGCTGAACACGTAGCGACCGGCCGGCAGATCGGTCAGCATTACCGTGTACGTCTGCCCAGGGTCGGTATCAATCGACTCGATTACCCGCGCAGGATCATCGAAATACTGCTGCACTATTTCCACCCGCGTCGCTTCCGCGTTGGGACCCGTGCGGAACGTGAGCGAGGCGTCATCGCCCTGCACGTTGATGACGGCGAAATCGAGCACCTCGGCACCCAGCAGCAGGTCACAGTCGGGGCCGAGCACCCAGCCGATATCGCGGAAAATGGCGCAGGTGAAAGAGCCGGGGCTGAAGATGGACTCTGCTCGTGCAAGAAAGGGCGTCATCAGTGAGTTTTTATCCCCCGTAGGAAAGCTGCTCTCGTCGAGATGCGCAATGCTCGAACCCCGTTCAAAGTTGGTGGGCGCGTACAGGTCTACCGGGATATCACCTGAAGCGAGCCGGAGCGTCTGCCCATCGAATCGCACGGGGTTGAGCAGCGCGGTCCCCAGTGCCAGCGAGGGGCTGGGATACACGGCACTGTTGAGCAGCAACCTGCCTTCCCTGTCGCGCAGGAAACGGTCGAAGATGACGGGGAGCGACTGGCCGTTGCTGGCTCGGATGCCCGCGCACCCGATGCCAGTACCGCCCGCGCACTCATCCCCGTTCGTGTCGTCGCCATCGTCGTAGCTAAACCCGTCGAAAAAGCCCAGTCCGTGCCCTATTTCGTGCAGCACCACGGTGGCAAGGTCGTACTGACCGGTCGGAGTGTTGCCGTCGGTGCCATAGTACCAGTTGCTGAAATCGCTGTTGAAACTTGCCGATATGTCGGCGTCGGCGCCCGTGAGGTTGCGCCCCGCCAGCGCCTCGGCCAGCGCGATAGGGTACCACGTGTTCTGCACCGGCAGGTACCCCTCGTTGGCGTCGATAAAGGTGGCTCCGGCAGAACCGAGGATGCCATCGTCAAGCGCGCGCCACGCGGCTCTAATGTTGATAGGGACATCTGAGGCGATGTGCGTCTCCCAGATATCGGCGGCAAACTGGAATGCCGTCTGCGCCGCGGGCGGAAACCCGTTGTAGGTGACGACAATGCTGGCGGTTGCTTCGGCGCGCTTGCCGGAGGCGCGTAGCGCCAGAGCAGCCGGCACGTGCGTATGGGCATCATAGTCAGCCGCGCGCAGCGAATGCTCTACCCAGCGCTGCCGCCGCGCGCCCGGGATGGTCGGCGTCACCTCCTGATAGTGTTGCTCGCATGTTGCCGCGTGCAGCTTCCACATCTGGCTCCATACCACCGCCACAGGCTGGCCTGCTACAGGCTGCGCCGCTACCGCTGCTGCGGCTGCAAGGCCCCACCACATCCACACTGCTATCAGAAGAATACGTCGTCTCATCAGGTCGACTGGATTTAAGGGCTTAAACCTACGAAAAACAAGGCTCCTCCGGGCAGACAGGACAGTTTTTCACCCCTGCCTTTCCCGTGCGGCATCGACGGCGCGCCAGGCATACCAGGCCACGACGGATCGGTACGGTTTCCAGGGCTCGCCGAGTGCTTCGAGTTCGCGGGGCGTGGGCTCGCTATCGCGTCCGAGCATCATCTGCACGCCCCGCCGCACGCCAAGGTCGCCCGTGGGCCACACGTCAGGGCGGCCGAGGTTGAACATGAGCATCATCTGCACCGTCCACACGCCCACGCCGCGCACCTGCGTGAGTTGTCTGATAATGTCCTCGTCACTTATCGTCAGCAGCGCCTCACGTTCGCGCGGTACGCTTCCCTGCTGCGTATGCACCGCGAGGTCGCGCAGCGCGGCCAGCTTGTTGCGCGACACGCCTGCCCCCCGCAGCGCTTCGTCGGGGAGGGCCAGCAGCGCGGCCGGATCCGCTTCGCGCTCTCCCAGCAGCGCCTGCACGCGCCCGTGGATGGTAGCGGCAGCCTTGCCTGCCAGCTGCTGGTAGAGTATCGAGCGGACGAGGGCGAGGTACGGGCTCTGCGGCCTGATCTCCAGCGTAAATGGCCCGAGCGGAGGCAAGGCCACGGCCAGACGTGGATCGCGCCCCAACGCTTGCAGCGCTTTGCGCGGGTCGTAGGTCAGCATTCAGGGTGTGCCTGTTAGGGATAGTCGGCCTGCAAGGCTACTCGACGCCGCCCCCGCTGTTCGGTGCCTCCCGCGAGAATCTTAGCGTCTGTCTATGAAAGGAGAGGTATCTGCTCAACGGGCGAGCACGAGAGGCTGACTCTGCTGCGCGCCCGCTTGCACCAGGCGCACCATATACACGCCCGCACCCAGCGTTTCGCCCGCTGCCGAGGCGCGGTATACCTGCCCGGGCTGCGCCTCACCGTCGAAAAGAACCCCAACCTGCCGTCCCAGCGCATCGTAGAGCGCTACCCGCGCCTGCCCCGCACGCGGCACGCTGAACATCACCTGCACGCTGTGCGACGGGTTGGCTCCCGCCAGCCGCAGCGACAGCACGTGCGGCGCGGCTACGGTCAACTCGACGATCGGGCTGTAGGTAATAGCGCCGTCGGTGTCGGTCTGCTTGAGGCGGAAGGCATGACGCCCAGGCGCGAGCGCAGGCGTGGTAAAACGGTACCGGGTGACTTCGGCGGTGGTGCCCTGCCCGGCCACAAACCCGATCTCCTGCCACGCCGACGCCGAGGCGTCTGCGCGCGCTTCCACGTGGAAGCCGGCGTTGTTAGCCTCGCTCGCAGTAAGCCACGAAAGCACCGCGGCGTGGGCTTCGAGTACGCCCTCGAACAGCACCAGCTCCACGGGCAGTGCGCTGCTGCCCGAACTCACCACAGGCCGCACGCCCCAGTCGAACGTCTGCAACGACCACACACCGCCATCCCGCTTGAGCGGACGGCGGGACGCGGTAGTGGCATCGTCGTGCCGGATATACGCGCTGCTGCTTGTGCCCACCGCCTCGACGGCGAGATAGTAATCCACGCCTGAGGCGAGATCTGCTGCGGCGCTGCTCAGGTCGAGGTAGTTCCACGTATGCGGCGCCAGCTGCGCCACCGGCAAGATTACCGCTGTTCCTATCTGCATGCCGGGCGCGCCTGCGCCGTTGTCGGCGTGGAGGCTCACGGATAGATCACCAGAGGCGGGCACCGTCAGCGAAGGGTGCAGCAGCATGCCACGCGCCCGCCCGTCGTGGCCGAGCGCGTGCTGGAACCGCACGGCCAGCGCCTGCCCTGCGTCAAGGCTGCCCGCGCCCGTCAGCAGGCTGTCGTATGCGATGGCTTGTAGGCCAGGCGTGGAGAGGCCGCTGGCAAGCCGGGCTACCGCCGCATAAGCGTTCACCTTGCCCGCGCCAAAAATGTTGTTGGGCAATATGCTCGTGTAGCTGTCGGCATCGGCGCTGTTGACGAGCACCTGCCGGAGTTGCGGTCCCGTGAGCGCAGGGTCCTGCTGAAACAGCAGCGCCGCGATGCCCGCCACGGCCGGGGACGACATGCTCGTGCCCTGCGTGAGATAGTGTTTGCCGCCTTGTATCACGAACGCGCTCGATACGGTGGTGTAATCCTGGGACAGGCTCGACACCATGCCCTGCCCGGGTGCCGTCAGGTGGGGCATGGTCTGCTCATCGCGCGAAGGCCCCCGGCTGCTGAAGCTCGCGATCCCGTTCGACTGCTCTATCCCGCCATAGGAATATCCACCGCCTACGCTATCCATCCACCGCCACCGGTGTGCATAGGCGCCCACGGTAATGCCGTCTGCCGCCACGTTTCCGACGGTGTAATCGGTGTTGCCGCCATCAAGGGTTACCGAGGCCCCTGTTACGCTTGCATCGAAGAGCCACGCGTGGTACGTATCCGACTGCGAACCTGCGTTGGAGAGCGACAGCGTCCACGTGCCTGGTGCGGGGGCCACGCCGCCCGCGTCTGAAACGGTCAACAAGATGCGCCGGTCGCCGTTGCCGCCGTCTAGCGCGTTGAACAGGTAAACCGTGCCGTCTGCGGTGTTGGTAGTGCCGGCGCTCTGGGCGGCCTGCGACACTACCACGCCACTGGGCGACGTGACAGAGGCGTTGACCGTGGTTGCGCCATTAAACCACAAATCGAGGCTGAAATCGTCGGCAGCCGCGCTGGGCGTATACGTGGGCACGGCGAGAGTAAGCGTACCTGTTGCGCCGTTTGCTACTGCTGCCAAGGTGTGGATAACGTTGGCGCCCGAGTTGCCCGCGCTTTGCACCGCCACGCGCCCAACTTTGCTGCTGAACGAGTTGACGGCAACCGACTTGGCGTCGGATCCGTCATGTGGCCCCGCATCAGAGCCGAGGCTCAAGTTGATCACGGCAGGCTTGCCAGCCGCCGTCGCCACCGCGTCGCAGTACGAGATCC
>PPFU01000484.1_pt1 | contig 16657 bp, 15 predicted proteins | sample 1535991 | NCBI WGS metagenome assembly PPFU01 (sample SAMN04901290, study PRJNA319586) | Hypolithon metagenome, whole genome shotgun sequencing project. | isolation source: Antarctic Hypolithon | place: Antarctica: Miers Valley | collected 2014
GCGCCAAGCAGGTGATCTTCCAGAAGGTCCGCGATGCCGAGCGCGAGCGCCAGTTCGAGGAGTTCAAGGACCGTTCCGGGGAGATCATCACCGGCGTGATCAAGTCGGTCGAGTTCGGCCACGTGATCGTCAATCTCGGCCGGGCCGAGGGCGTGATCCGGCGTGACCAGCAAATCCCGCGCGAGGCCGCCCGCGTGGGCGAGCGCGTGCGGGCGCTGATCATGAAGGTGGAGCGCAACAACCGCGGCCCCCAGATCTTCCTCAGCCGCGCGCACCCTGAATTCATGAAGAAGCTGTTCGCGCAGGAAGTGCCTGAAATCTATGATTCGATCATCGAGATCAAGGCGGCCGCCCGTGATCCGGGCAGTCGCGCCAAGATCGGCGTGATCAGCCGCGATTCGAGCATCGACCCGGTCGGCGCCTGTGTCGGCATGAAGGGCAGCCGCGTGCAGGCGGTGGTCCAGGAGCTGCAGGGCGAGAAGATCGACATCATCCCCTGGAGCGAGGATACCGCCACCTTCGTCGTCAACGCCTTGCAGCCGGCGACGGTGAGCCGCGTGGTGCTCGATGAGGACGAGGCGCGGATCGAGGTGGTGGTGCCCGACGACCAGCTGAGCCTGGCAATTGGCCGGCGCGGGCAGAACGTGCGCCTCGCCAGCCAGCTGACCGAGAGCCAGATCGACATCATGACCGAGGAGGAGGCGAGCGAGAAGCGCCAGCGCGAATTCTCCCAGCGGTCCAAGATGTTCGAGGAGGAGCTCGATGTGGACGAGACGCTCAGCCAGCTGCTGGTGGCCGAAGGCTTCGCCGAGCTGGAGGAGGTCGCCTATGTTGAGCTCAGCGAGCTGGCGGGGATCGAGGGCTTCGACGAGGAGCTGGCCGAGGAGCTGCAGAACCGCGCGCAGGAAGCGCTCGAACGGCAGATGGAAGCGCATCGCGCCGAGCGCCGCGAGATGGGTGTCGAGGATGCCTTGGCTGAGCTGCCGCATCTCAACGAGCAGATGCTGGTGGTGCTGGGCAAGGCGGGGATCAAGAACCTCGACGATCTCGCCGATCTCGCGACCGACGAGCTGATCGCCAAGAAGCGTGAGGCGCCGCGCCGCCGCCAGCCGCCCGAGGGCACCGTGCCCACCGGGCCGCCGATGAAACGCCCGCCGCAGCGGGCCGAGGACAAGGGCGGCGTGCTGGGCATGTTCGGCCTCTCCGAGGAGCAGGGCAACGAGATCATCATGGCCGCCCGCGCGCACTGGTTCGAGGATGAGACGCCGGCCGAGCCCGCAGGCGCCGTCGAGAGCGCCGGAGAAGAAGCGGCCGAACCCGCCGCCGAAGCGGGCGAGGGCGATCCGGTCGCTGACCGGGAGGATGGGGCCGAGGGTGCCGAAGCGGCGCCCGCAGCAGAGGAGGCCGCCAATGCGGAGTCCTCGCAATGAGCCGCTAACGCCCCACGACATCGATGATGCGGCGCCGGGCGGCAATGCGCCCGAGCGGCGCTGCGTGCTGACCGGCCGCCACGCCCCGCGCGAGGAGTTGTTGCGTCTGGCACTCGGACCTGCGGATGCCGAGGGCGCCGCCCCGGTGCTGCCCGACGCTCACGCCCGCGCGCCGGGCCGCGGCGCCTGGATCGGCGTAGACCGGGCGGCACTGGCAACGGCGCTTGTCAATGGCAAGCTGCGGGGCGCGCTTGCCCGGGGGTTCAAGACGGGCCAGCTGGCGATCCCCACCGACCTGCCCGATCTGGCAGAAGCCGCGTTGCGCCGCGCCCTGCTCGACCGACTGGGGCTCGAACTGCGTGCCGGACGGCTTCTCCTGGGCTCGGACCGGATCGCCCGCGCGGCGCGCGACGGGAAGGTCGCCGCGCTGTATCATGCGGCCGATGCGAGCACGGATGGTGCGCGCAAGCTGGACCAGAGCTGGCGGGTGGGGCGCGATGCGGAGGGCAGTGGCCTGGCCGGCGCGCGGCTGCCACTGGACCGCGCGGCCCTGTCTGTGGCATTGGGCCGCGAGAACGTCGTCCACCTGGCGCTGGCCGATTCCGGCTCGGCCGAGCGGGTGGCGATCCCGCTCAAGCGCCTGCTGAACTTCCTGGGCCTTGCCGCCCAAGGAGCTGCCAGGCCGGAGGACGGATCCGCCGCCGCTTCGGCCGAAGAGATTGTGCCGCGTGATGCGGATGCGAATGGCCGCCGGGGCTCCGCCCCCGAGCGGCAAGCTGAGTTGAAGGATTGTTGAAGGGTTTATGAGCGAGAACGAAACCACCACCACGCGCACCCTCAAGCCGCTCGGGCTGAAGCGCGCGGTCGATGCCGGCGAGGTCAAGCAGACCTTCAGCCACGGCCGCACCAACAAGGTTGCGGTCGAGGTCAAGCGCCGTCGCAAGCTGGTCAAGCCGGGCGAGGAGCAGGCTGCACCCGCTCCGGCCCCTGTCCCGGCGCCCGCGCCGGCTCACGCACCTGTCCAGACAGCGCCCCGCTCTGCGCCGCCCGCACCGCGTCCGGCAACCAGCGCCGAGACGCCGCAGGAACTCACCGCCCGCCTCCAGCGCGAGGCCGAGGAAGGGCGCCTGCGCGTGGGTGAGGAAGCCCGCCGCCGCGAGGAAGAGCAAAAGCAGCAGCAGAACGAGGAGCAGCGCCGCCGCGCGGAAGAGAACCGTCGCGCCGAGGAGGAAGCGGCCGAGCAGTCCCGCGCTGATGAGCGGCAGGCACCAGCCGAAGCAGAACCCGCCAGGGCCGAGTCCGTGTCCGAGCCGGCTGAAGGCGCCCTCGCAGCCGATCCGGATGCTGATCCCAACGCCGAAACCGACCCCGCCGGGGCCGAGGGCGACCCGGCAGCGAAGGACGGCGAAGCCCCCGCGCCCCGCCGCTTCTCCCCGGTTGCCCGGCCCGAGCTCAAGAAGCCCGAGAAGAAGCGCGAGGAGCGAGTCGCTGGCGGCAAGGCCCCGGCAACGCCCGAGGGCCGGACCGAGCGGGTCGACCGGGCGGCTGACCGTGCGGACAAGCGCCGCGGCGGCAAGCTGACGGTCAACCGCGCGCTCAACGATGACGAGGGCGCCCGCGCCCGCAGCCTCGCCGCGCTCAAGCGCGCCCGCGAGAAGGAGCGCCGCGCGCAGATGGGCGGCGCGTCCAAGCAGCGCGACAAGCAGGTGCGCGATGTCGTCGTGCCCGAGGCGATCACCGTGCAGGAACTCGCCAACCGCATGGCCGAGAAGGGCGCCGACCTGGTGAAGGCGCTGTTCAACATGGACATGATGGTCACCGTCAATCAGACGATCGATGCCGATACGGCCGAACTGCTGGTCGAGGAATTCGGCCACAACTTCCTGCGCGTGGCGGAAAGCGATGTCGACCTCGATGCCAGCGTGGATGTCGATCCCGAGGAGACGCTGCGGGAGCGCCCCCCGGTCGTCACCATCATGGGCCATGTCGATCACGGCAAGACCAGCCTGCTGGACGCGCTGCGCGGCACGGACGTGGTGCGCGGCGAGGCCGGCGGCATCACCCAACACATCGGCGCCTACCAGATCACCACCAAGGGATCGGGCAAGGACAAGGGGCACAAGATCACCGTGCTCGATACGCCGGGCCACGAGGCGTTCACGCAGATGCGCGCCCGCGGTGCCAATGTGACCGACATCGTCGTGCTGGTGGTGGCGGCCGACGACGGGATCATGCCGCAGACGATCGAGGCGATCAGGCACACCAAGGCCGCCGGCGTCCCGATGATCGTGGCGATCAACAAGATGGATAAGGACAATGCCAATCCGCAGCGCGTGCGCGAGCGCCTGCTGGAGCATGAGGTGATGGTCGAGAAGATGAGCGGCGAGGTGCAGGACGTCGAGGTTTCGGCCAAGACCGGCGCCGGGCTGGATGCGCTGATCGAGGCAATCATCTCGCAGGCCGAGCTGCTCGAGCTGAAGGCCCGTCCCGACCGCGACGCCGAGGCGACGGTGATCGAGGCGCAGCTGGACAAGGGCCGCGGCCCGGTCGCCACCGTGCTGGTGCAGCGCGGCACGCTGCGGCGCGGCGATACCTTCGTGGTCGGCACCCAGAGCGGCCGGGTGCGCGCGCTGGTCGACGACAAGGGCAAGCAGATCAAGGAGGCCGGCCCCTCCATGCCGGTCGAGGTGCTGGGCCTGGGCGGCGTGCCCAGCGCAGGCGATATGCTGAGCGTGGTGGAAAACGAACAACGCGCCCGCGAAGTGGCCGAATACCGGCAGGAAGTAGCTACCGAAAAGCGCACCGCGATGGCGCCCGCCGATCTCGACACGATGTTCGCCGGGCTCAACAGCGATCTGATCGAATTCCCGCTGGTGGTGAAGGCCGACGTGCAGGGCTCGGTCGAGGCGATCGTCAACGCGCTGCACAACCTCTCGACCGACGAGATCAAGGTCCGCGTGCTGAATTCGGGCGTGGGTGCGATCACGGAGAGCGATGTGACGTTGGCTGCGGCTTCCAAGGCGCCGATCATCGGCTTCGGCGTGCGGCCCAATGCCAATGCCCGCCAGCTGATCGCGCGCGACAAGGTGGAGATGAAATATTACGATGTCATCTACGCACTGACCGCCGAAATCGCCAAGGAGATGGCGGGCGAACTCGGGCCGCTGCGGATCGAGAACGTCGTCGGCCGCGCCGAAGTCCGGCAGGTGTTCCCTGCGGGCAAGCGCGACAAGGCCGCCGGCCTGCTGGTGGTCGAAGGGGCCATCCGCAAGGGTCTGCACGCGCGGCTTACCCGGCAGGACGTCATCGTTTCCGCCACCACCATCGCCTCTTTGCGGCGCTTCAAGGACGATGTGGACGAGGTGCGCGCCGGCGTCGAATGCGGCGTGGTGCTGGCCGATACCAACGACATCAAGCCCGGCGACCAGCTGGAGGTGTTCGAGGTGGAGGAGCGCGAGCGGACGCTGTAAGGCGCCCCCGTGGCCTACCGGCCCAGTCGCAGCTTCGGCCTTTTCGGCCTGCTGTGTGCGGTTGGGCTGGTGGCTGGGGTGATCGTGGTCTTCGGCGAGAGTCTCGTGATGCGCCTGCCGCTCTCATGAGATCGCCGCTCTCATGAGCCGGTGGGTTGCCCTGCTCGGCAGCATCAATGTCGGTGGAAACCGGCTGAAGATGGCGGAGTTGCGGGCGGCGCTGGAACAGGCGGGGCTGGCGAATGTCGCCACGGTGGTCGCCAGCGGCAACGTGCTGTTCGACCATCCCGAGGAAGCGGAAGCGGAACTGGAGCGGCGCATCGCGCAGGTGGTGAAGGATCGTTTCGGGATCGACAGCTTCGTGGCTGTTCGCAGCCGGGCCGAGCTGCAAGCGGCGATCGCGGACAATCCCTTCGCCAGCGATGGCGAGCCGAAGCTGGTCCACACAATGTTTCTCGCCGAGCCGTTCGACCGAGTGCGCTTCGAAGCCTTCGCTCACAGGTGGCCGGACCCCGAGCGGCTGGCGCCGGGCGACCGCGCGTTTTTTGTCGACTATGTGGAAACGGTGGGCCGTTCGAAGCTTGACGCGGCGATGGCAAAGGCCAAGCTGATCAGCGGGCGCGCCACCGCGCGCAACATCCGCTCGCTCCGGCGGATTGCCGATGCCATGGACCGATAGATGCCCCGCCCATCCACCACTCCCGAAGATGCCTCGGTCCGCCTGCTTAAGGTGGGCGAGCGCGTGCGCCACATGCTGGCAGAGATCCTCACCCGCCAGCAGGTCCATGACGAGGTGCTGAGCGCGCGCACCATCTCCATCACCGAGGTCCGCATGTCGCCCGATCTCAGGCTCGCGCGGGTTTATGTAAAGCCGCTGCTCGGGGCCGAGGAGGAGCAGGTGCTGGTCGCGATGCGGCAGAACACCGCTTATCTCCAGCGCGAGGTGGCCACCCGCCTAGGCCTCAAGTTCGCCCCCCGCCTGAAATTCCTCGCGGACGAAAGCTTCGAGGAGGCCGACCGGATCGAGCGGCTGCTGAACGATCCGCGGGTCGCCCGCGATCTCGCAAAGGAGTGAGTTCAGCGGCGGTTCAATACGCCCCGCGCATCCGGCAGCCATGAGCATCCTGTCCCTCTTCCTCACCGCCGCAGCGGCTTGGGCCACCCCGCTGGCCGGGGTCGAAAACGAGGAAACAACAATCCGCACTGCTATCACCCAACAGGTGCCGCACGGCGGCGATGTGCTGTTCGTGCGCGACAGCATCGGCCGCTGGTACCGGGTCGAACTCAGTGCGGGCTGTCTCGAACAGACTGCCGATGTCCACACAGTCGCTTTCCGCACCCAGCCGGTGACCGGCATCATCGATCGTTTCAGCTCGGTCGCGGTGGGCCGCACCGGACGGGTCTGTGGGATCGAGAGCGTCCGCCGCTCCGCCGCGCCGCCACAGCGGGATTCCCGCAGCCCAATCGCGCGCGACTGATCGCGGGTGTATCTTCGGGTGCCTTCTCCTATGGAGGGCGGGCATGAACCAAACCCTCCTGCTGGCGCTGGCGCTGATTCCCGCGCTGGTCGTCGCTATCGTGCTTCACGAAGTGGCGCATGGCTGGGCCGCTCTGGCGCTCGGCGATCCGACGGCCAAGGAGCGGCGCCGCCTTTCTTTCAACCCGGTCCGCCATGTCGATCCGATCGGCACGCTGGCCCTGCCCAGCTTGCTGGCGGTGGTGGGTGCGCCGGTGTTCGGCTGGGCCAAGCCGGTGCCGGTAATCCAGCAGCGGCTTAACAATCCGCGCTTCGGCATGGTCGCGGTCGCCGCGGCGGGGCCGGCCACCAACCTGGTTCTGGCCGGGCTGGGCGCGGTGGTGTTGGGCCTGATGGCGCGGTTCCTGCCCAGCCCACCCACCGGGCTGTTCGGCTTTGCCGCCCTGTCGGTGCAGGCGTTTATCCTGATCAACATTTTCCTGGCGCTATTCAACCTGCTGCCGTTGCCGCCGTTCGATGGATCGCACATCGTCGAGGGGTTGCTGCCGCCCCGCGCCGCTGCGGCCTATGCGAGGCTGCGGCCGCTCGGCCTGCCGCTCCTGTTTTTGCTGCTGCTGGTGGTGCCCTGGCTGTTTCCGCAGTGGAGCGTGGTTGAGCGCTTCGTGCTGCCGCCGGTGATGTGGGTGCAGGCGCTCTACATGGATCTCGCACGCGCCATCGCCGGCACTGCCTGAGCCCGCGCCCGTGACCATCCGCACCCCGCATGGCTGGCTGATCCTCGACAAGCCGCCCGGTCTCGGCTCCACGCAGGCCGTCGGCGCGGTGAAGCGCGTGCTGCGCGAGGGCGGCTATGCCAAGGTCAAGGTCGGCCATGGCGGCACGCTCGATCCGCTGGCGGAGGGCGTTCTGCCGATCGCGCTGGGCGAGGCGACGAAGCTTGCGGGCCGCTTGCTCGATGCAAGCAAGGCTTATGCATTCACGGTGCACTTCGGCGCAGAGACCGATACGCTCGATGCGGAGGGGCAGGTGGTCGCCACCAGCGAGCGGCGCCCGCCACGCGCCGCGATCGCCCAGATCCTTGAGCACTTCACCGGCGAGATCGACCAGACGCCGCCCGCATTTTCCGCGCTCAAGGTCGATGGCAAGCGCGCTTACGACCGCGCCCGCGCCGGCGAGGCGGTGGAGCTGGAGAGCCGCCGCGTGACGATCCATTCGCTCGAACTGGACGGCGGCGTTGGCATGCATCCGGCGCTCGCCTCGGCCTTCGCCACCACCGCCGGGCGGCCGGACCCCTACGATCCCGCCGCGCCGCTGGAACTGGCTGACAGCGTGACGCTGCTGGCAGGGGTGAGCAAGGGCACCTACATCCGCTCGCTGGCGCGCGACATCGCGCGGGCGCTCGGCACGCTCGGCCATGTCACCTGGCTGCGCCGCACCCGCGCCGGGCCCTTCGGCGAGGAACAGGCGATTTCGCTGGACATGCTGGGGGAAATCGGGAAGGGCGCCCCCCTTGAAGACCACCTCCTGCCGTTGGAGGCGGGGCTGGACGGTATCCCGGCCCTCACCCTCGATCCGGAGAGCGCGCAGGCGGTCCGCCAGGGCCGGGTTCTCTCCGGTTTGCCCTTTCCCGATGGGCTCCATCTTGCCAAAGCCGGCACTGTTCCGGTCGCGCTGATGGAACTGGCGGGCGGTACGGCCACGGTCGTGCGGGGGTTCAATCTCACCGATACCGCGGAGCAAGCAGAATGACGGTTACCCCTGTAAGAAAACAGGAAATCATCACCGACAACGCCCGCGACAAGGGCGATACCGGTTCCCCCGAAGTGCAGGTTGCGATCCTTACCGAGCGCATCCGCAACCTGACCGAGCACTTCAAGGGCCACCACAAGGACAACCACTCGCGCCGCGGCCTGCTGATGATGGTCAACAAGCGCCGTAGCCTGCTCGCCTATCTGAAGCAGAAGGATATCGAGCGGTACAATTCGCTGATCCAGAAGCTGGGTCTTCGCAAGTAAGGGTATCGAGAAAGGCGGCTCCTCCCGAGGGGCCGCCTTTCTCGCTTTCGGGCGCAGCGCCACGCAACAGCGGCCGATTTCGGTTCCGCGATGCGCCCGCAACCAGGCCAACCTCGCGCAATTCGGTGTGAGGGGCCTTGGGGCACTCCAAAGGCCCCGCACCGGACCGGGACGGAATCCCGGGCAGTAGGCCCCGCCGTGCAATTGGGCGCCGCGGGCTCGTCAAGGAAACATCATGTTCGACACGAAAACTGTATCGCTGGAGTGGGGCGGCAAGACCCTCACTCTGGAAACCGGCCGTATTGCCCGCCAGGCCGATGGGGCCGTGCTGGCCACCTACGGCGAGACCGTGGTGCTTTGCGCTGTTACCGCCGCCAAGAGCGTCAAGGAAGGGCAGGACTTCTTCCCGCTGACCGTCAACTACCAGGAAAAGTTCTCTGCCGCAGGTCGCATCCCCGGTGGCTTCTTCAAGCGTGAGCGCGGAGCGACCGAGAAGGAAACGCTGACCAGCCGCCTGATCGATCGCCCGATCCGCCCGCTGTTCCCCGAGGGGTTCTACAACGAAATCAATGTCATCTGCCAGGTGCTCTCCTATGATGGCGAGACCGAGGCGGACATCGTGGCGCTGATCGCCGCGAGCGCCGCGCTGACGCTTTCGGGCGTGCCCTTCATGGGCCCGATCGCCGGCTGCCGCGTCGGCTTCGTCGAGGGCGAATACGTCCTCAACCCCGCGCAGAACAAGGCGCTGGAGGATGGCCGGCTGGACCTGATCGTCGCTGCCACCCAGCAGGCCGTGATGATGGTGGAATCCGAGGCGCGCGAGCTGACCGAGGAAGAGATGCTCGGCGCGATCCTGTTCGCGCATGATCAATCGAAGAAGGTGATCGATGCGATCATCGACCTCGCCGAGCAGGCCGCCAAGGAGCCCTGGGAGCTTTCCTTGGCCGACAATGCGGCGATGAAGGGCGACATCAAGCAGCTGGTCGGCAGCGATATCGCCAAGGCCTACACGCTGACCGACAAGTCCGCTCGCTCGAACGCTCTCAACGAGGCGCGCGCCAAGGTGAAGGCGCATTACGCCGATGCCGACGGGCAGACCAGCATGACCGCCAACAAGCTGACCAAGAAGGTGGAGGCGGATATTGTGCGCACCGCCATCCTCAGGGATGGCAAGCGGATCGACGGCCGCCGGGTGGACCAGGTCCGCCCGATCGAGGCGATGGTCGGCTTCCTGCCGCGCACGCATGGCTCCTCGTTGTTCACCCGTGGCGAAACGCAGGCGATCTGCACCACCACGCTCGGCACCAAGGATTCCGAGCAGATGATCGATGGGCTAGCCGGGCTGAGCTACGAAAGCTTCATGCTGCACTACAACTTCCCGCCCTATTCGGTCGGCGAAGTGGGCCGCTTCGGCGCTCCGGGCCGGCGTGAAGTCGGCCATGGCAAGCTTGCCTGGCGCGCGCTGCACCCCATGCTGCCGTCGAAGGAGGATTTCCCCTACACCATCCGCGTATTGTCCGACATCACCGAGTCGAACGGCTCGTCCTCGATGGCGACGGTGTGCGGCGGGTGCCTGAGCATGATGGATGCTGGCGTTCCGATCGAGCGTCCGGTCTCCGGCATTGCCATGGGCCTGATCCTCGAAGGTGATGATTTCACCGTCCTCAGCGACATTCTCGGCGACGAGGACCATTTGGGCGACATGGACTTCAAGGTGGCCGGCACCGAGGCGGGCATCACCAGCCTCCAGATGGACATCAAGGTCGCCGGGATTACCCGCGAGATCATGGAGAAGGCGCTGGAGCAGGCCAAGGAAGGCCGCACGTATATCCTGGGCGAGATGACCAAGGCGCTGGGTTCAGCCCGGACCGAGCTTTCGGCGCACGCGCCGCGGATCGAGACGATGCAGATCGACAAGACCAAGATCCGCGACATCATCGGCACGGGCGGCAAGGTGATCCGCGAGATCGTTGCCGAGACTGGCGCCAAGGTGGACATCGACGATGAGGGCCTGATCAAGATCTCGTCCAGCGATCCCGCCCAGATCGAGGCTGCGCGCAAGTGGATATCCGGCATCGTGGAAGAGGCCGAAGTCGGCGCGATCTACACCGGCAAGGTGGTCAATATTGTCGATTTCGGCGCGTTCGTGAACTTCATGGGCGGCAAGGACGGCCTGGTCCACGTATCCGAAATGCGGAACGAGCGGGTCGAGAAGCCGACCGACGTTGTCTCCGAAGGGCAAGAGGTGAAGGTCAAGGTGCTCGAGATCGACCCGCGCGGCAAGGTCCGCCTGTCGATGCGGGTGGTCGACCAGGAAACCGGCGAAGCGCTGGAAGACAACCGCCCGCCGCGCGAGCCTCGCGAACCACGGGGCGACCGTGGTGACCGGGGCGGTGGCGATCGTGGTGGCGGCGATCGCGGTGGCCGGGGCGGCGGTGACCGTCGTGGTCCTCGCGGCAGCGGCGGCGGCGGTGGAGATCGTGGCCGTGGCCCCCGTGGCGGCGGCGACCGTGACGGCGGCCGCGAAGGCGGTCGCGGGAGCGATGAGGTCGGCGGCGGCAATCTGAACCAGATCCCGGCCTTCCTCAAGGAAGACTGAGCGCTCTCCCGCCGGATCGACGGGCAGCAGAAGGGCCGCGGGTTGATCCCCGCGGCCTTTTTGCATGGTGCCGGGAGGCGGTTTGGCAGAGCCGAGAGTTGGAAGCTTCGATCGTTTCGTGACGCGGTAAGAGGTACGCCTGTGCCGGGATGGGGCGAGGGCAAGCGCAGCTTGGACGTGGCCCCGGGAAGCGGCTATCGAGACGTTAACGTTTTCTTAACACCTCACCGAGATAGGGTTAACGGCAGTGCAACCTTTTGGCGGGATGTGATGGCGAGCGACGGGCTTCTGACACGCGCCGTGGCCGCACGGCAGGCGATCCTGGAACGGCTGCGACACGACTGGCCCGACAGCTGTGACCTGGAGGCGCGAGAATTTGCGCCCCAGTATTCGGAAGCCGAGTTCCTCGACGCCAGTGTGGCGCTGCAGGACGAAGGGCTGATTATGTATGAGGCGCTGCTGGTCGGTGCCGGACCTTCGCCGATGCTCATCGCGGCAATGTTGACGCATAAGGGCCAGGCCGCTGGAGGGCCCGAGCGCTAGCGCCGCCCTCGTCGTCTGGGTGGCTCAGGCCGCCAGGCCGATCTGCTGCATCACCCCGTTCGAAGCGATGATGGCGAACTGGCGCAGGGCGGCGAACTCACCCGCGGTCAGGATCCGCTCATTGCGGTCCATGGCGAACAGCATGCCGATCGGCTCCCCGTGCAAATCGCGCAACGGCAACCCGGCAAAAAAACGCATCCCTTGCTCGCTCGCGGTGAGCGGATGGGTGAGGGCACTCAGCTCTGGCCGGGCCATGGCAGCCCGGCCACAGCGCCAGGCGGCGATCATGCGGTGTTGGGGCCGGCCTTCAGCGTCGCGGACGGCTGCGCGTGGCTGGCGGCGGGGAATGCCGGCGGAGAGACCAAGGCGGAGAACCACCGCGTCGCAATCGAGCGTGCGCTGGAGAAGGCGGGCAAGCGCCTCGAAGCTGAACGCATCGGGCGCAGCGGCCGATCCCGGGCGGTTTCCAGCTTTGCGGACGACTGCGTTCATCGGGTCTGCCTGCTTGCAACCCTTCATCATTTAGCCCGCCCTCGTCTTCTCCAACATTCGGGATTGTGCCTAATTTGGGCTGAATCGCCTCGGTAGGAACACCTAGAGAACGCCGCAAAAACCCGAATGCATCCGGGTTGCTACATTTCTTGCACGCCGTTGCAGGCCGATGAATCCCGCTTGCACGAACGCCGCAACCGCATCGGAACGCGGGTGCTTCGTGGCGCGCGATCAGCGGACGCGGGGGCCACCGAAGGGGAGCGGGGGAGGGGGCCGGCGGGCACCGCGCGGCAGCTGCGCCTGATAGGCCCGGCCGCAATGAGCGACGCAATAGGGGAAGCCCGGGTTCACCTTGTCGCCGCAGAAGTGGAAATCCGCCTCACCGGGATGGCCCATCGGCCAGCGGCACACACGGTCGTTGAGATCCAGTAGGCTGGTCTTGCCGACGATGTCGGCGCTCGGCCTGGCCGGAACAAGGCGTCGCGGCGGGGCGGCGGGGATCGGCGCCTGCTGGTCGCCCGGGCCTTGTCGCAAGAAGCCGCCCGGCCCGACCGAGACGACCCTTGGCGATGGTGGGGAGGCGAGGGGTGCGGCCTGCTCGGGCGCCGCCTGCTGCTGTTCCAGCGGTGTGGCGGCGACATCCATTTCGAGGCTTTCCGAACTCCCACGCTCGGCTTGCGCTTCGGCTGGTTCCGAAGCGGGGTGGGGCGGGGGTGCCGCCTGCCTGCTCCGGTACCGGGCCTCGGTCTCGCTGGCCTCGGTTGCCCCGGAATCGTTCGACTTGGCTCCGTGCGAATTGCCCTCGCTCGACCTGGCCTCGTTGGCCTTCACCGGTGAGGGGCGGGCTTTCAGGCCCAGGCGGTGCGCCTTGCCGATCACCGCATTGCGAGAAACACCGCCCAGTTCCTCGGCAATCTGGCTGGCTGTCGCGCCGCTCTCCCACATCCGGGTGAGGGTGGAGATCCGTTCCTCGGTCCAGCTGATCGTCATTCGCTTGCCTTCCTTTGGCAGGGGATGCGCCCCGGCTTCGCTCCACGAGCCGCCGCCTGCGGCCTTGCCAGCACAGGGGCCGCCCGATAGGCGCAGCCCCCATGGCCGATCAATCCCCCAAGCCCGCCGGCCCTGCGCCCGCAACAGCTTTCGAGCCAGAATTTATCGACCCCGAAACAGGTTCCGCGCGCCAGTTCGCACCCAAGGGCCAGCCGCAGATCACCGGCATCAACCGGATCGGGCTGTGGAGCCTTTATATGAAGGAGGTGCGCCGCTTTCTCAAGGTGCAGACGCAGACGATCTGGGCGCCGGCGGTCACCACGCTGCTGTTCCTGGTGATCTTCACGGTCGCGCTGGGGCGGGGTGGGCGCGAGATGCTGGGCGTTTCCTTCGCCAGCTTCGTGGCTCCGGGCCTGATCATGATGGCGATGATGCAGAACGCCTTTGCCAATTCCAGCTTCTCGCTGCTGGTCGGCAAGATCCAGGGCACTATTGTCGACGTGCTGATGCCGCCGCTGACCGAAGGCGAACTGATGTTGGGGATCGTGGCCGCGGCGATCACCCGTGCGGTGTTGGTGGGCGGGGCGGTGGCGCTGGCGATGGCGCTGTGGCCAAGCGTTGCACTGGGCGCGGCGCACCCCTGGGCGATCGTTTGGTTCGGGCTGATGGGCGCGACCATGCTGGCGCTGATGGGACTGATGGCGAGCCTGTGGGCGGAAAAGTTCGATCACAATGCGGCGGTGACCAATTTCGTCGTGGCGCCGCTTTCGCTGCTTTCGGGCACATTTTATCTGATCAGCGACCTATCGCCCACCTTCGAGGCGATCAGCCGGGCTAACCCGTTCTTCTACATGATCTCGGGCTTCCGCTTCGGCTTCCTGGGCCGCAGCGACATCGGCGACACCAACGAGGCGGTGCTGGCGGCGGCGGTGGGCACGGGCGTGCTGAACCTGCTGCTGGGGATCGCGACCTATGCGCTGATCCGCAGTGGGTGGAAGCTGAAGAGCTGAGGAGCGCCGCCCGAGTTGGGACGGGCGCACTCAGTGAGTCAGGCTGCGGTGCAGGCGGTAGCGCCCTTCCGCAAAGCGATCGAACAGCTGGGGGAGCGAGGGGTGGTCGACCGGCCCGCCCTGGGCATCCTCGAGCAGGTTCTGCTGGCTGACATAGGCGACGTAGGAGGTATCTTCGTTCTCGGCCAGCAGGTGGTAGAAGGGCTGGTTGCGCCGGGGGCGCAGGTCGCTCGGGATCGCCTCGTACCATTCCTCGCGGTTGGCGAAGACCGGATCGATATCGAACACCACGCCGCGAAAATCGAACAGCCGGTGGCGCACCACATCGCCGATGGCGAAGCGTGCGCGAGAGTGGCGCGGAGCCTCGATCTGGCGTCCGGCTTGCGGCGAATAGAACTGCGCGAGATCCATGGCCGGCAGTATAGCGGGCGCAGAGCCGGGAGCAAGGGCGGGGAAATGGAGTGGGGCCAAGGTGCTGGGCCAGGATGCTGGGCCCCGGCGATGGCGTGGGGAGCGGAAGGAGGCTTGCCGAGCCCGGCAGGCTGCGCTAGCCGCGCCTTCCAGCCGACCGGGCATTCGCCCATGCGCGCTTTTCGTTGCGGAGAGGTGCCGGAGTGGTCGATCGGGGCGGTCTCGAAAACCGCTGTGCCCGTAAGGGTACCGAGGGTTCGAATCCCTCCCTCTCCGCCAAGGCCCGGTCCCCAGCCGTCCAGACCTGTCCGAGGCCGTCCGAAAGCGCTTGGAAAATTGAGCTTTATTGGCTTAAGGTAGTCCACGGCGGTCCGAGCCCGTCCGCCCCAATCCGACCAATTGTGGGGTCATTTTGGGGACATGTTCGGACATCGAGTGGGGGCATCCCGTGCTGACTGATAAGGCGGTAGCCGCGGCTCGGCCGCGAGAGAAGGATTACAAACTCGGCGATACAGGCGGGTTATACGTGTTTGTAACCAAGACCGGCCATCGCTCTTGGCGACTCAAATATCGCTATGGCGGTAAAGAGCAGCGAATCGTGCTCGGCTCCTATCCAGACCTATCTCTTAAGTCGGCACGGGTTCGCCGTGACGAGCTCAGGGCTGTGCTTCGGGAAGGCAAGGATCCGAAGCTAGCTATGCGCCGGCGCAAATTGGTCGGCCCCTCCTTGGGCGGAGGGACTTTTGAAAGCGTGGCCCGTGAATGGCACAAGATACAGATACCTCGGTGGAAGATGGTGCACGCGGAAGACGTGATTGCCAGTTTGGAACGAGATCTGTTCCCGCTCATTGGCGACTACCCCCTGGATCAAATTGATGAGCCCCTCCTGCTGGCTGCACTTCAAAAGGTTGAGAAGCGGGGAGCGGTTGAGACAGCGCGACGTCTCCGGCAGAGAGCGGACCGCATTTTCCGGTACGCAAAAGCGTCGGGCATTCCGAATTCCAATCCTGCAGCGGAAGTGAAGGAGGCGCTGGCGCCGGTCCCGGCAAAGCGTCGATGGCCGGCAATCACGGACATATCCGAGCTCCGTTCTTTTGTGGCGGCGATAGACGCCGCCAGCGCATCCCCGGTCACGAGACTTGCTTCCCGGTACCTGGCCTTGACGGCTCAGCGGCCAGGCATGGTGCGGGCGGCTTCGTGGAAAGAGTTCGAAGGCATCGACTGGGCGGATCCGGAACGCCTTTCGCCTGCGGCACTCTGGAGAGTGCCTGCGTTCCGCATGAAGCTTGAATTCGACCTCCGAGAGGACGAGGCGTTCGAGCACCTTTTCCCTCTTGCACCTCAAGCCGTGAGTGTGCTGCGAGCGGTCAGGCAGCTGACGGGGCGCGGGCCGCTAGCATTCTGCTCCAGCCGGAGTGCGCATGATCCGATGAGCGAGAATGCGATCGGTTACCTATACAATCGGGAGGGCTACAAAGGCCGTCACGTGCCGCACGGGTGGCGCTCCAGCTTCTCGACGATCATGAATGGCAGAGCTGAGCGGGTCTACCATGGGACAAACAGGCTGGTCATCGATCGCCTTATAATTGACCTGATGCTGGCGCACGTGCCGGTTGGAATGTCGGCGACCGAATTCAGGTATAACCGGTCGGCCTATATGGACCGGCGGCGCGAGCTTTCCAGTGAGTGGGCTGATCTGCTGCTCGCAGATGCAAATGAGGCCACCGCCCTTCTGGAAGGAAGGCGGAGACGCCGTACTTAAGAACTACTTACCGAGGAACGAGGTGGGGGCGCCCCTTAACTTTGCGATATCGGTTGGTGACCCGCCATCCAGGCCTGAACATCTACCTCTCGCCACACAACCAAGTTGCCTCCGAGTTCAATGTTGCGCGGGAAACGCCCTGCCTTCATGCGTTCGTAAATCGTGCTTCTCGACATGCCGACCATGAGCATCACCTCCGGTAAGCGCAAGAAACGGCTGTCATTCCTGCCGACATCTTCGGGAGGTGTGGAGCTCGGCGGGTAAGCTATCTCATTTACAGCGGGTGATGGCGCAGCGGCCGCATCGCAGCGGCCGAGGACGATATCAAACTGTTCCTGATCAACGAAAATCCAGTGAGTGTCCGTCGTCAGAACATTCGGCGCAATGTGCGGCGTAGATTAGCGGAGTGTCGGCCTCGTCTGGGGGTTGATGTTGGGCGGCGAGTTTGCGGTGTTGCA
>PPFU01234054.1_pt1 | contig 16633 bp, 9 predicted proteins | sample 1535991 | NCBI WGS metagenome assembly PPFU01 (sample SAMN04901290, study PRJNA319586) | Hypolithon metagenome, whole genome shotgun sequencing project. | isolation source: Antarctic Hypolithon | place: Antarctica: Miers Valley | collected 2014
CCGCTTCCCCGCCGTATCGGCTCGCCGAGCCCATCTACCTGCACCTCAATCCGGTACAAGCCTGGTGATAGCCGGGGCAAGCCGAACTCAACCTCGACGTGCCCGGCGGCGTCCCGCAAGGGTTGCCGCGCTATCTGCATGGTGTCGGGCTTTTCCAGGCGCACGCCCCGGTAGGCCAGCGAGCCCGGCCCATTGTACCCGAACGGCAGCGACGCCGCCAGCGTATCTGCCTCGAACCGCACCACAACGAGCGTCAGCATGCCTTGCTGGCCTTCCGGCAGGTCGGCAAACGAGACCGAGGCGCGGAGCGTGTCGGGCCGCGCGGGCACGTGCAGCGACACAAGCGGGCGCAGCGTGTCTCCGGGTAGCTGCGCCTCGACCTGCAAGTTGGAAAGGGCCAGCGTTCCCTTTTCAGGCACCCGGATGCGCAGTGCATGCTGCGCCGCGCGCCCCAGCACATTGTCGCGCAGGGTGGCGTGGAGCTTGTAGAGACCGGGCGGCGCATCGAGCAGATACCGCTTCAGATACGGCCGGTAGGCACTTGCGGCCTCGGCGCTGGCAAGCTGCAGGGTATCGACCACCTGGCGGCTCGCCACGAGTGTATCTGACGCATCGTCGCGCAGGTCGAGCTCGAGGCTGTAGCGGGCTACAAAAACACCCCACTCCTGCCGGAATATGAGACTCACCGGCGGGATGCCTACCCATACCTGCACGCCTGCCGTGTCCGGGGTCGCCTCTATGTCGAAAGCCAGCGCGCCCGGTCCATAGGCCGTAGCACGCCCTGCATACGGCGTGTCGAGCGGGTGGACGCCGCGGCAGGAGGCGAGAAACAGCATTATGCCGCACGCCAGCAGCACGTGCGGCAGCGCCCGCAGGCTATGGTCAGTGCTGCACTGCACGTGCGGCCTCTACGATAGCCTTGAAAGCCTCCGCGTCGAGACTGGCACCCCCGATGAGGCCGCCGTCCAAGTCAGGCTGGGCGAGGAGATGCGGCGCGTTGTCCGGCTTCATGCTACCCCCGTAGAGCAAGGGCAGTTGCCGCGCCGTGTCGGCGTCGTAGCGGCGTCGCAGCCACGCACGGATGGCGGCGTGCATCTCCTGTGCCTGCGCAGGGCTCGCCGTCTCGCCCGTGCCGATGGCCCACACCGGCTCGTATGCGACTACAGTACGCACAGCCTCTTCCACGGCGCAGCTTTCATACGCCGCCGTGAGCTGCCGTTCTACCACCGTCTGCGCCTCCCGGCGTTCGTCCAGCGTCTCGCCTACACACACGATGGGAATGAGACTGTGCCTGAGCGCCTGAGCAAGCTTGCGCGCTACGACTGCGTCTGTTTCCCCGTAATATGCCCGGCGCTCCGAGTGGCCGATGATCACGTACTGACATCCCACCGAAGCGAGCATTGCCGCAGACACTTCGCCTGTGTAAGCACCGCTTTCCTCTTCGGCCACGTTCTGCGCGCCCAGGCGCACCTGCGAGCCCCGCAGCGCGCCGTAAACGGCATCCAGACTCACAAAAGGTGGACAGACCACGACTTCGACGCCCGGCTGCTGCACGTGCTGCGCCACTTTTTCAGCCAGCCGCACTGCCTCGGCCAGCGTAGTGTTCATCTTCCAGTTTCCGGCGATCAGCATAGGTCACGAGGCAGGTTTGGCGATCCTGAGCAAGGTAAGCAAGTCCAGTGTGAGTTGTGGCACGAGAGGGCCTACGTACTTGGCGAGCAGGGTGCCTTCAGGACCGATCAGGTAACGGGTGGGCAGCGCGTGCACGTTGAACTGCTTTGCCAGCGGCGACTCGTCTCCGCGTGCATCTTCGACTTTGAAGCCCTGGAAGGGGACCTGAGAGAAGAAAGCCCGCGTCATGAGCGAATCGGTGTCGAGCGAGACCGACACAAACGAAACCGGATACGACTCCAGGGCCTGCTCGAGTGCCAGCCGCCCGTCGAGTTGCTGCCGAAAGGCGTCGCTACCGGGTGCGAAAAATTCCAGCACCACGTACCGTCCCCGGAGGCTATCGAGCGTGAGCGTGCGGCCCTGCGTAGTAGTAACTCGGAAAACCGGAGACGGGCGGCCAGGCATCAGGCTTGCGGCTTCGTACTCAGCGCGCTCAGCCCACCCGGCCCACGCTGATTTCGGATACTGTTCGCGCAGTAGTCGTGCCGCCCCAATAGCCGCGTCCGCTTGCATGCTGTCGAGGCGGGCCGTCACAATCTCTGCCTGAATAGCTGCCTGATCCTCCATGTCGGCTGTTTTGTCCCGGAAAGCTTCGAGCAGGCGGATAGAAGCGCCTTGCCCTTCCAGGCGTGCCTGCCCACGGCGCGCGGCCTGCGCCACCGTTACAAAGCCCGCGTTGGATGGGTCAACCATTCCTGCACGCGCGACCAGCAGACTATCGTCCCATCCATCGAGCAACACCACGCTTTCCGCCACGCCGAGTTCTTCAGCCACGGTGCCCGGATACCCGTCGCGCAGGCTCCACAGGATGTTACTCGCCTGCAGCGTCCCCATCTGGATAAGCGACAGGGCCCCATCCTGCCCCACCGCGTCCTGGAGGGCGCTGTTATATAGCGCTTTGGCGTTGCGGTAGGCCATCCACGCGTCGTTTTCGCGGGAGCGCACCCGGAGCACCCTGCCTGTGACAGGAAAAGGGTACCGTACCGTCGCGCTGTCCCCGTCGGCCACCACCAGTTCGTCCACCCGCAGCGGCTTGTTTTCATAGAGGAGCACGAGAGGGTAAATGCCTCGGTCTGCGGCGGTTACATTAAAGGCAAACGCACCCGTGGCGTCAACCTGCCCGATACCCAGCGTGTCCACCCCTGTGGGCGTCTCGTTGAAAACGAGCAGCGAAAATGCTTCCACACGCATCCCCTGCAGAGAATCTGCAAGAACGAGTTGGCCGCTGAGGTAGCTCACGACGCCCGGAGGCGCGCCACCCGGGTTGCATGCCGCGAGTAGCATCAGAGCGATTACAATACAGGAGATGCGCATGAGCAGAAGGGATAGATAGAGCAGTCATATATCCAATGAAAAAAGCCGACGTTTCTGACCAGGAAACGCTGGCTCTGGTGCAAACGAGTACTCTCGGGCATCTTGTACCCGTTGCACGAGGATCGCGCAGTAGATACCCAGGAATGACGTTTGTGGCTATTTAGAAGGCGCCAGCGACACGATAGCAGTCACGATATACCAGGAATTGTTGCACCTGTTTACACCCTGCCCTTTGGGTTCCGGCTTCCCTCTTCACGCGCTACCACATCTTCTCTCCGCCTCGGTCTGCACAAGAGCAAGCAGCGCCGCGACCGCACTATGCTCGTCTACCTCCGCATTATCGAAAACCGTGAGAGCCGGTTTATCTCGACCGGCATCGCATCGAAGATAAGCACTGGGGGCGAGGCCGAGCAGGAAGTCCAACGCGCGCACGATCTCTACGTCGGACAGGTCACGCAGTTTAGACCGGCAGCCTTTCAGAATTCTATCAGCGTGCGGTCGAGGGCACCCTGGCCGAGCGGCGATAGAATGTGGCGGCGAGTGAGTCACCTACATGTTCGTTCTGCGCTCCGAGCCCTTCGTAAAAGAATAACGCCTCCCCGTCGAGCCCGAGCGCCCGATTGTAGCGGAGTGCTTCGCGCACGTACGCCGGCCCATTGTACCGCTGGCCCGCTTTGATGAGGATGCCTGGTGCCAGAAGCACCCGCTCGTGCCCCGGCGATGCGGTAAACGCGTCTACCGTCTCATCGAGGGTCGATCGGTACCGTGCAATCTCGTAGCGGTAGTTCTGAGGGTGGAGCCAGTCTACCTGCCCCCGTTTGATCCACTCTGGCCAGTCCTGCAGGTATTCTTGCTGCGACCACGGGTAGATGCTGGGCGAAAGCGACACGATCAGCGATGGGTCGTGCGCTTTCACCATGCGGTACAGGCGCCCCCCAAAGTCGGAGAGCTTGTCAGATTTCCACTGCACAAAAGCGGTGTCGCGCGGATCGACAGGCGGCTCGCGGCCATCGTGTTCCAGTGCGTAGAGCGTACGGGAGAAGTCTGAATACCCACCCTCCGATGGCATGGCTGGAAGGCGGTCATCGCCCTGGATACCGTCTACATCATAGTTGCGAATCACCTCGTCTATCAGCGCCAGCATGAAATCCTGCACGCCGGGATATAGGCCGTTCATCCATTCAAAGCCGTTCTTCTTGAGCAGCGCCCCATGCCGGTCGCGTGCGGCCCAGTGCGGATACTTCGCCAGCAGATGCCCACCGTTGGCATTGTAAGACGAGGCAAAGCCAAACTCGAACCACGGAATCACGAGCATGCCCCGGCGGTGGCCTTCTTCTACGACAGCGGCGAGCGGATCGAAGCCGGTTTCTACAAACAGACTGTCCTGGCGGTAGGCCTTGCCGAAATACTCGGTCATCACGTCTGAGGGGTAGAGCGTAAAGCCCTTGTTCCACACGACGGGAAAGACCACGTTGAAGCCGCGCGCCTGCAGATAATCGAGCCCTTCGCGGATGTTTTCGCGAGAAAAGAGCACCTCGCTGTCCACGTTCGTCAACCAGACGGCGCGGATTTCTGGCCTGGCTACTGTTTCAGATGTGGGGACCGGCGGTTGCAACGGGGCGCAGGCGGGCAACAGCATCGCCACCAGCACGCAGCACAGAACCGCGCGCACGGGCCACGGTGCGGTTGCAGGATCAGCGTTGGGGACGTACGGGATCATGTAATGCAGGCGCATCCTGTTACCATTAAAAAAGCAGCCCTACCCCTACCATGTTCACGCGTCCCAGGTCGCCCCGGTCAGCAAACGCGTAATCGGCGCGGAAACGATCTTTGATGCGCAGCCCCGCGCCCAGGCGCAGGTGGCCCATGCCCAGTGTTTCGCTCAGAAAAAGGTTGGCGTACCCGGCCCGGAGGAAAAGCAGCCGCTGGAAGCCGTACTCAGCTCCCGCACTCATCGACCGATCGTTGTTGTTGGGATAGCGCGCGTCGGTGGCCAGCGTGATCTGGTGCATCGGGCTGTCGACAACCCGGTAGGAGACCCCGATGCGGTACATCAGCGGCAAATCCCACGAGCGCGTATTGAGATTCGAGATGATGGCGTCAGAATCGCCCGACGTGTTAGGGTCAAGGTCGATCCTGCGGGCCGCATCGGCCCCAGCGAGTTGCATCTCGGCCCCGAAGTTGGTGAGGGCAAACCCCATCGACAGGCCTTGGATAGGAAGCCGGTACTGGATGCCGATGTCGAGCGCAACAGAGGAAGCCCGCATCGACGAGATGCGCTCGGTGATAAACTTGGCTGTGCCACCGACAGCAAAGTTCGTCGTGAGAGACCGCGCGTAGGACACGCCCAGCGACAGGTTCTGCACGCTAAAGCGCTCCCCGGTAAACTCGCCCGGCTCTTCCACCGTCGTCACGTCCATCTCACCCGAGTCGAAAACATAGGCGTGGAGGCCTACCTGTCCGCCACCGACGGGCACCACGGCTGCGGCGTACTGCAGCGAGGTGCCTGCAAACCACTGTGTGTATTCAAAGGCGGCCTCGGCCTGCGTCATGGCGGCAATGCCCGCCGGATTCCAGTAGATCGCCGACACGTCACCTGCAGCGGCGGCGGCGGCCTCGCCCAGTGCCACGCTGCGCGCGCCTACCCCAACCTCCAGAAAAGAAGCGGCTGTTGTTCCTACTTTCGACTGCGCCTGTACCGGGGCGATCAGCGGCACGAGGCAGCAGACCACCAGCAGGCAGCGCAAGCGGCGTATCACACGCATGAGACTCTCAGTTGATAATGGCAAATTTCCCGACCTTCTCTCCTATTCCCTCGGCGCGCACATGGTAGAAGTACAGCCCGTAAGCTGCTTCGAGGCCATCGCGGGTGGTGAGGTCCCATTCGGCCACGCCGTTGTCGCTGAAGATCTCGCGCACATACACGCCGCTGGCGGTATAGATGCGCACCGTAGCCTGCAGGGGCAGGTGGCGGAAAAAGATCTTCCGCTCGCGCTGCCCGGTGAGGGCCGTAGCCCGTTCTGCCTCGTGCGCCACCACGTAGGGATTAGGCACCACGGTGATGCGGTCGAGCAGCGACTCGCTCAGGTTGTCGACGACGCGGGCCGCAGTGCTGCCGAAGGTGAACACGTCGCGCGTGCCAAAAGGCACCCGGGCGCGCAGCAGAAAGCGGTCGCCGGGCTGCGGTAGCACTACCTGCTCAGGGGGAAGCAGCATCCCCTGCGCATCGGTAGGCGTGCGCAGCGACAACGCCCACGAACCCGCGAAGCGGCTGTCCTCGGGCTGGTCTTTAAACATCAACTGCACCACTTCGGCAGTATCGAGCCGCCCATCTCGCGTGGAACGTGGCTCGGTAAAAAGAAAGTCCAGCGGTTGCTCTGTTTCTGCCTCGTAGACTTTGTAGTACACCGGCGTAAGCACACGGCCGGTGCTGGAGAAAAAGGCCGTGTCGGCGGGGGTCTCGCCGCCCACAATCTCGACGACCGCGTTTACCGGCCACAGCACCCCGTCTGGAAAAGCAAAAGACGCCGGTGTCGACACCTCGACGGCCACGTTAGTCTTGCTGCCTTCCGCCCAGCCCGAGCGCAGCTGCGTGTCGGTAAGCGTCGGGAACGCATTGTCGAACTGCAGCAGAATTCCTTCTCCCAGCAGTTCGATGGTAAACGCGCGGCGGCGTGCGCCCGCCGCAGTAGCCGGTACCGGCACGGCGTCAGCCACCACCTCGCCATCGTTACGGGTGACGGTGACCGTCTGCGTCTCGTACTCGACCGACGAGCCGGCGCGGGTAGTGCCAAACGTGACGTCGTAGGTCGCGTCTCTGAGGATGTCCTCGCTGATGGCCTGCGCCGTTACGGTGCCCGTGGCCACACCCGTAGCACGCGTAAGGCGCCCCCCCTCTAACACAAGCCGCCCGGGCTCGACGTCTACCGGCGGCGGATTGGGCGTGGCCGAGGCGGTGTTGCGGTCGTATGAGACAATCACCCCGTTCTGCACGGTAATGCTCGCGGGGCTCTCGGCTGGCGAGATGGGGAACAGGTTTTCGATATCCGCTATGCCGCGATCAAAAAAATCGTTGTCGTAGCCTGCATCGTAAGCGAGCACGGCGTAGAAATAGGTGCGCCCGTTTACCACGTCGGTGTCGATGTACGAGTGCTGCAAACCAGTATCGTCGCCCATGTAGAAGTGAACCCCGTTGGGCAGCCCGATTTCTTCGCCAAACTGGAGCGGGTGCGGACCGGTGAGGCCGTTGACCTTGTCAAACTGCGCGATGCCGCGCTTGAAGACGGCGTTGCCCAGCGCATCGGTCACGTCCTTGGCGTCTCGGAACTGCGGGTCGGTAGACTTGATGATGCGGTAGCCCTCGAAGTCGCGCCCGTAGATAGGATCGCGGCTCTGCTCGGCGAGGTCGTCCCAGATCAGCGTGACCTGCCTGTCGCCCGCAATAGCCTGCAGCTGGGGCTGGCGTGGCGGGCGGGCAAAGCGGTAATCCGCGTCGTAGATACGCTGCGCTACCTGGCTGGTGCGGAACAGCGCGTCTTCGTTGGCACCCCACAGAAACGCCGTGGAAAAGCGCTCGGTGCGGCCCGGCTCCAGGCTAAACGGGCCGGACCCGAAGATCCAGATCTGGTTGACTGACTGCTGCGGCACGTCGAAAAAGCCCGGGCGCAGACGGGCCCACACGCTTTCCTCATCCCGCACGTCTACGGTACCGAAGAGGGGCGCGAAAAAGCTGGTCAGACCCACCTGATCCGATTCGTCCTTGTCGAGCCGTCCAAAGTTAGGTTCGCCCTGGTCAGGCCTGCCGTTGCCTTCGGTGCCATCGGAATCCGGGCCCGGGTAGCCTTCCTCGTCCGGCCCGATGCCGTCCGTGCCTTTGTCGTCCAGGGCGGGATTCCAGTCGCAGTCTTCGTCGCCGCTCCAGTGCATCGCGGGTGGCCCGTAGTTGCCGCAGGGACCCATGATAAAAGAGCCGGCGTCGTTGTCCCGGCTTTCGTCTATCAGCCCATCCTCATCGTTGTCGATCCCGTCGTTCGAGATAGAAGGGCTTTCGAGGAATTTCCAGCCTACATAGCCCGGTGGCACGTCCCGGAAGGTCTGCCACGTTCCCCGGCCCGTAAACGACCAGCCGTAGACGAGGTCGCGCTGCCGGTTAAAAGCCGCCGCATCGTCGGAAGCCCCCGAACCGGACGGGTTGGTGTCGGTGTAGCCGCCGAAAAAGATGGGGTTCTGGTCGAGCCTGCTGGTGTAGGTGATGTTGCCTACATTCGACACCTCGTACTGCATGAAGAGGATGTCTTTGGCGAGGGCCTGCGCCCACTGAAACAGGCGCACATTCACCTGAAGGCCCAGCCCACGTTTGTCCGGCTGGTCCTGCCCGAACGGGTACACGTTGAACTCGCGGTTGGACCAGTCGTCCATCACATAAAACGCTTCCTGGTCGGCATTAAACTGGTTGAGCCCAAAAAAGCCGTTCCACTTGCCGTTCCACTCAGCAGGCTTGTCGGGCCAGTCGGCAGGCCACGTGAGCGAGTCGAGCGAGTGCGCGATGCGCGGGAATTCGATGTTGCGGTTAAAGTAGCCGGGCTTGGGCTGGAATTTCCATTCCACGATGCCGTCGGTTTCGCTGAGCGCGTCGGCGCCGCCTTCGAGGTATCCATCCGACACTACGACCGTCTCGACGCCGTTGATGTTGGGCACGCGCGCGCCGACGAGTCCGGTCATCATGTGCAGGTGGCCGTGCGCCGTTCCCTTGGGCCACACACCCGCCTGGTTGATAGAGCCGTTGCCTTTGCCGATGAGGCCGTAGTTGGTGATGATGCTTTCGACCTGGTTGCCCGACATGTTGAGGTCGGCGCGCCACTCGCGCGTGCCCGGGTTGGGGTCGATAAACACCCCCGACTCGTTGGTCTGCGCAGCGGCAAAGCTAGCTGCTACCAGGGCTAAAAGTACGTATGCAGCAACAGGTTTGAGCATGCGAAGGCAAGCGGGTTGATGCCAATGGGAGAAAAGACTGAAGTGCAGCATCAGAACCTGGCTTCAAAGCCCAGCCGGACCTGCCTCGGGCGCGGCTGAATGGCGGGGTTGGTGAGAAACTCTTCCAGCGTGTTGATGCGGTCGCGGCCCGACGTTTCCCAGACGTCTATCTCGCGCTGCGGAAGCTGTGGCAGCCGGTCGGGACGCCAGGAATCGAGCAGGTTTTCGCCCTGCATGAACAGGCGTGCCGTCACGCCGGCCAGGCGGACGCTCCGGCTTACGCGCGCGTCGAGGCGTAGCTCGGAGCCGTAGCGGGCCAGGTTACGCAGCTCGGTGACGGGCTGCCGGTTGATGTCGCGCGGCGTGAACGGGTAGCCGGAGAGAAACGTGCCGATAAAGCCGACCGAGAAGCCCTGCACGTCGAGCGCGAGATCCGCGCCCACGTTGTGGCGCTGGTCCCAGTCGAGCGGGATCAGGATGCGCTGCGCCGCCGTGCCGCTCTGGCGGTCGAAAAAGGCTTGCTTGGGGTCGCTGCCGTTGCCGCGCGCGCTCTGGTAGGTGTAATTGACGCTGCCCTGCATGCTGGGAAAACGGTAGCCCAGCGAGACCGTCAGGCCGCGCACGTTGCCAAAGTCCACGTTCTCGTAGCGTCCATACACGTCGCTGCCCGCGGCCGTCTGGTAAAACGCGGTGCCGATAAGGTTGCGCAGGTCTCGGTAGTAAGCCGTCACGTCCACGACGAAGTTGCCCCCTACCTGCTGCTGCAGGCCGATCTCGTACTGCGTCGAGCGCTGCGGCTCCAAGTCGGCGTTGCCGATAAAGGCTGTCAGGTTCGAGCCCTGCACCTCGAAGTCCGGGTTTTCGAAAAGGCGTCCGTACTCGGGGATCTGGAAAAAGTGACCGTAGGAGGCGTGCACCACCCCTTCAGCGGTGATGGGAAAGGCAAAGCCAAAGCGCGGGCTGAACTGCGTCTTGACCGTCGCCTCGCGGTAGCCTTCGCCCCGCAGCACGTTCTGCGGATCAGACAGGTTGTTGGGGACAAGCCCGTTCGAGTCGAAGTAGTCGAAGCGAAGCCCGGCGTTTACGATCAGGTCGTTGATTTCGATCTTGTCCTGGATAAACGCGGCGACCTCGACGGGCGTACGGCGGTAGCTGTTGTTGCGCGTAGAAGACGCATCGGGGATGTGCGGCAGCCTGTCGCCATACTGCACAGGGTTGACCTCGAGCGAGAATTCGCTGTAGCGGAGCAGGTTGTACCGGTACTCGCCCCCCACTTTTACCAGATGCGTACTGCCAAACTGCCGCGTCACGTCCAGCCGCGCCGCGTAGGTGTACGAGCGGCGGTTGGTCCAGTACGCGTCCAGCCCGCCTGTATTAAAGACAAAAGCAGGCTCCTGAGACGCCGGCCGGTAGAGCGCCGTATAGCCCGGGTCGAGCGGATCCTCAAAAACAGACTGGCGGAAATCGGTGAGATAGGCCGTCAGGCGCAGGTCGTAGAACGTGCGCGCGTTGAGAAGGTGGTTAAGCGATACAAGGTGGTTGTAGTTGGTCGTGAAAAGCGTAGGCCGGGCATCGGGGTTGAGGCGAAAAAGGTGGCTGTACGTCTTGCTCTCGGCGCTGTAGCGCGTAAGCGAGTACTGCAACCGCACGTTCGAGGTGGCCTGAAACGTCAGCTTGCCCAGGTTGGTCATCGCCTTGGTGCTGTTCATGGGCACGACGGCCGAATCGCCATTTGCCGTGACAAGCCAGTCCCCACCGTTGTTGGCGCGGAATGAGGACGAGTCGGTGGGCAAGAAGGCGCGGCGGCCATACAACCAGCCATCGAGGCTGCTGACCTTGGTGTTGGCGAAAAAGTTGAGCCCGCGCAGCCCGAGCGGTCCGGCAAGGGACGCTTCGAGGTACCGCTCGCCCGTAGCGGACGCCTCCGAAATATCGCGGAAAACGTCGTCTCTGCTGGAAAAGTAGCCACCAACGCTCGTGACAATCGACCCCTCGAAGGTATCCGAGCCGCTGCGGGTGACGATGTTGACGATGCCCGAGTTGGCCTGCCCGTACTCGGCGTTGTACGTGCCCGAGATCACCTCTACCTCTTCCACAGCCGAGTTCTCGACGGGTGCGACGAGCCCGTTGTTGTACGGATTCGAGACGGCCACGCCGTCTACGTAGTACTTGATCTCGCTCGACCGCCCCCCTCGGATGTGGAGGCTACCGTCGGCGCCGCGCGTGACACCCGCCTGCAGCGCCACCACTTCCTGGAACGAGTTGGCAGGCAAATCCAGCAGTTGATCGCCCGACACTTTGGCCGACGCCGAGGTCTGATCGAGCGTGACGAGCGAGCGCTGCGCTGTAACAGTCACCTCGTCGAGTCCTAACGCTTCCTCGCGCAGTTGGAAGTCTACCTCGGTGGTGCGGTCTACACTGACGCGCACGTTTTCGACCCGCTGCGTCGTAAAGCCGATATAGGAGGCTACAATCGTGTAAGTGCCAACGGGTACACCGATGATGAAATAGTTGCCGTCGGTGTCGGTGATCGCGCCGCGCTGCGTGCCGTCGATGCGCACGTTGACGCCGATAAGCGGCTCGCCTGCCGTATCGGTGATGCGTCCGGTGAGCTTGCCGGTGGTCTGCGCGGAGACAGGGAAAACAGCTGCAAGGCAGAGCAGCAGAACGGCGATTCGAGGCATAGAATAAGCGTGTTGCAAAGGTCTTGCTGCGACGCAGCAGAGAGGCTTGCATGAGACCGAGGCCATGCCGCTCTCACAGTGCGCGCCCCCGTGCACGCAGCCACCCGACCGCTGCTGGAATAGCGTCCGGGTGGCTGCCTTAATGCGCAGCAAAAGGGCACAGTCTACTTGACCAGCGTCATCAGGCTGGTTTCAGCCTTTGAAGGGGTGGACAAGCGATATAGATACGTCCCTGCTGGAAGGCTTGAGGCGTCGAACGTGGCTTCTTTCGGCCCGCTTTCGAGCATGCCGTCCACCAGCACGGCCACTTCCTGCCCGAGTACGTTGTAGATGCTCAGCCGGGCGTGCTGCGCCTGCGGCAGCATGAACGGGATGCGCATCGCGCCCGTGGTGGGGTTGGGATAGCTCTTGCCGAGCATCGTGTTGCCTGCAAGAACAGGAATCTCGTCCACTTCCTCGATGGCGGTGAAAACGAACTGCCCACCCGTGACGAGAGCGCGCTGCGACCACGAGAACGAGTCGCGCCAGAGTGCCGGCTTGTTGCCGATACGCAGGTAGCGGTTGAGCCCCTGATCTCCGGCGTCCTTATCTGTAAGGTCGGCATCGAAGACGAACACGTCTCCCGGCGTGGGCTGGTACATGGGCCACTGCATATCCGAGAGTTGATAAGCACCACCGATTTGTTTCGCGATCTCCCCGGACAAGCTTGCGAGGGGCACCTTCCATTCGAGATAGTAGCCGGTCTCATCCGCAAAAAGCCGGGTGGCAGCAGTCGTGTTCTGGATCGTCGTGTCAACCAGCCCACCATTGTAGGTCTGCACGTCGTCATCCATGACGACGCCCGCGTAAGGCAATGCCCGGATAAGCATCTGGTAATCTGCGCCCAGCGTACTCAACGTGTTGTCGGTACCGGGCTTCACGCGGTAAGAGCGCACCGAGCTTTCGAGGGTGTCCGTAGGGCTGTAGATGTTGATGCCCGTTTCGGTGTGCGGCGAGCCAGACTGGTTGCCGATGTCGTACAGCCCCAGGTAAAGCGACAGGTGGTCGTAGTCGAAAGCCAGGTTAGGCGTGGCCGGTGTGTCGAGCAGCGGCGTGCCTTCATCGCGCACGATAGCGGCGACGTACAGATTCTCATCATCGAGCTTGAGCGCGATGTAGCCGGAAAAGTCCGCCGGGCTCTCAGGCACGCCCTGGATCGGGTTGCCGTTGGCCATAAGGAAGTTGAGCTTATCCTGGCTCAACCCAATAAACCATGCGTCGCGCCAGTCTGCCATGTCACCGTCGATGGTGACGTTCTGCTGCGGCGCGTAGTCGGCATAGTAACGGGTAGCAGGCGCATTGTTAGCCGGGATTGACAGGTCAACAATTTTGCCGCGCATCATCCAGTTGAACGAGTCACGCCAGAGTGCCGGCTTGTCGCCAAGACGCAGGTAGCGGTTGAGCCCCTGATCGCCAGCGTCCTTATCTGTAAGGTCGGCGTCGAAGACGATCACTTTGCCGTCGGCAGGTTCAAACAGCGGCCATGAAAAGAGTTTGTACTCGCGGCTTGGCTTGGAAATCTGCCCGGCAAGGCTTGCAAAGGGCACTTTCCATTCAAGCACGTAGCCCGTCTCATCATCGAAAAGCTGCGTCGCCACCGTGGTGTTGGCAATTGTCGTGTCCACCAGCCCGCCGCTGTACGCCTGGACATCCGCGCCTGTGGCTACACCGCCTGCATACGGCAGGGCTCGCACGAGCATCTGATAGTCAGGGCCCAGCGTCGTCTGCGTGTTGTCATGACCGGGCGCGATGCGGTAGGAACGTCCGGACGTGATGGTGTCCCCTACCTGGGGCGTGTCGCGCGGCTTGAAAAACTGAAACTGGCCTGCGCCCTCTACATGGGGGGAGGCGGGCAGATCACCAATGTCGTACAGGCCGAGGTAGACAGAAAGGTGGTCGTAGTCAAAGGCGAGGTTGGCCGTAGCCGGGGTCTCGATCATCGGCGTGCCTTCATCGCGCACTTTGATAGCGAAATAGATCGCCTCGTCGTCCATCTTCATGGCAAAGTAGCCGGAGAAATCCGCAGGACTCTCGGGGCGCCCCTGGATGGCGGGATTGCCGTTGGCCTTGTTGAAGTTGACCTTGTCCTGGCTGACGAAGATGAACTGGGCATCGCCCCAGTCGTCCAGGTTGCCATCAACGGTGATGGGCATGCCTTTATAGGCAATCTCGTACATCTGGAATGTCGTGGCCTCGGTGATCTGCGCCTGAGCAGAAGCGGTTCCAAGCAGACATGCCAGGCACATCAGTAGCGTTTTACGCATGGTAGGGGTAGTAGGTGGACGGTGCTGCCGAACCCTCAATATACAGGTAGGCGAACGCGATTCTAAGGGCATCCCGCTGTGCCCGGCTGATTTCGTGGGGTTGGCTTTCCTTAATACTGGCGCGGGGCTTGGCAGGGCAGGTGAAAGAGCATCGCATCTGGGGACAAGACGAACTTGGCTTCAGAAACGCAGTAGGCGACACGCTTGTCAGTAAACCAACTGGTGTAATATCTCCCACGTAGTGGTTATATTTACACCATGCACCACCGCCTGCTCACCCCTGACCTCGTCGCCGCGCTGGCCGACACGCCCGCCGTGCTCGTCGCCGGGCCACGCCAGGCCGGCAAGAGCACCCTGGCACAGTTCGTCGCAGCGGGGGCACACCCGGCAGACTACGTCACGCTCGACAGCGCGACCACCCTCGCAGCAGCCCTCCGCGACCCGGAGGGCTTCGTCACCGGCCTCACCACGCCGGTCGTCCTCGACGAGGTGCAGCGCGCACCTGAACTCTTTCGAGCGCTCAAGCTTGCCATCGACCGTGACCGGCAGCCGGGGCGTTACCTGCTTACCGGCTCGGCCAACGTGTTCGTGCTGCCGCGTCTGTCTGAGTCGCTCGCCGGGCGTATGGAGGTGCTTCGCCTGTATCCGCTCGCGCAGGCAGAGATCGAGGGCACCGCGGGCCGGTTCATCGACGTGCTCTTCGGCGACCGGCTGCCGGTCACGGTGCCGGATGCCGGAGGCGCTGCGGACCTGGCGGCTCGCATCGCACGCGGCGGCTACCCGGAGGCCGTGGCCCGCCCGGATGTACGCCGCCGTGATGCTTTCTTCGGCTCGTACCTGACAACGATTCTACAGCGTGACGTGCGCGATCTCTCGGATGTGGCCGGGCTTGACGCGCTGCCCCACCTGCTCACCCTGCTGGCCACGCGAACGGCTGCGCTGCTCAACGTGGCCGATCTCTCGCGTGAAGTCGGCCTACCGCGCACGACGCTCGACCGCTACCTGCCGCTGCTCGAGCACACCTACCTCGTCTACACCATTCCCGCGTGGCACGGCAACCTCGGCAAGCGGCTCGTCAAAGCGCCGAAGGTGCTGCTCGGCGATACAGGCCTTGCCACTTCGCTGCTGCACATGACGCCGGAGCGCATGCTGGCGGTGCGGGAGTACTTGGGTCCCTTTGCCGAAGCGTTCGCCGCGCTGGAGCTCATGAAGCTGGCCTCGTGGAGCCGGACGCAACCGCGCCTGTTCCATTATCGCACCCATACGGGGCAGGAGGTCGATCTGGTGCTCGAAGCGCCGGACGGACGCCTCGTCGGGGTCGAGGTCAAGAGCAGCGCGAGTGTCTCGGCAGCTGACCTGAAGGGCCTGCAAGGGCTGCGCGAGGCAACCGGATCGCGCTGGCATAGGGGCGTTGTCCTCTACACAGGGTCAGCAGTCGTCCCCTTCAACGCGCAGCTTCACGCGGTTCCTTTCAGCGCGCTCTGGGCGTGGTAGTGCAGGTAAAGGGACGCCGCGTGGCGAGGCAAGTGCGGCTCGTTGCCAGAGACGCGCTACCTGCTTCTACAGCGACTCCAGAATGAGCTGCTGCCCAATGGTAATGAGGCCGGGGACGAAAAAGGTCACCCGCCCGTTGAAATTGCTTCCTGCCGGGATCGTCCACGTCGCCAGCCACTGTTTGGGCGCGGTAGGCGTGGTGTAAATCGTCTTCTGCGTGCCGTTGAGCAGGATCGGGCCGTTGTAGGTGAACGACGGCGAGTTGGTCGAACTCGTGTAGTTGGACGCTAGCGAGAGGCGCACCGTCCGCGCGCTGCTCGACGGGTTGCGCAGCGCGAGCGTCACGTCGTACTTGTGCCCGTAGTTGCCGTAGGTGCGCGGAGCCGAGTCCGAGAGCTTCATAAGTGCCCCCGCCGTCTGATCCTGCAAAAACACCCCATTCACGGCAAACTTGTTGCTCGTATTGAGGGCGAGGCCGAGGTGCGCCGGAGCCGCCGGTACGTCAATGTTCGTGGTGCCGGCCCAGATGGAATGACTGTACACGCCCGCTTCGCGCCCGTACGCATTCGTCCCCGGCTGCGCAATGTCGCCCGCTGCCGGGCTGCCCTGCGTGGCGTTGATGGCGTCGGTGAGCGAGCCCGTCGAGGTGACGACGGTGTAGACGTATGCGCCCGCGCTCGCCGTAAGCTCGAAGCGCCCGTCCACCATGTTGTTGTTTTGAGTGTGGCGCGGTACACCTGGTAGGCCTTGTAGGGCTGGATGGAGACGTTGCTGAACGTCGTGCGGTAGGTGCCGCGCAGCCAGTCGAGCGAGACGGCGTAGCTCTGCCCCGTGCCCGCGCCGTTGAGCGGCTTTTCGGCGTTTGTGTATACGGAGCCCTTTCCGCTGACGGTGATACTGGACGACTGCGGGTTGGTGACGAGCACGTGCAGGTAGCGCGTCGCACCCGACTTGTTGATGTGGAAGAGATATTGATTGGACGTGCCGCCCAGCGCATACGCCGCGCCGCCGCGTGTGGCATCAGTGCGGCTGTTCTGCATCAGCCAGCCGTTGCCCCGGATGACCTCCGGGTTGTTGCTTTTCCAGAATTTAATCCCGCCGAGCCCACCCGTGAGCGGTTTGAGGTACTCCGGCGGCACAATCGCCGTCGAGAGCGCACCGCCTGTCCACGCTGAGGTGGTTAGCGCCGCACCC
>PPFU01019379.1_pt1 | contig 16616 bp, 19 predicted proteins | sample 1535991 | NCBI WGS metagenome assembly PPFU01 (sample SAMN04901290, study PRJNA319586) | Hypolithon metagenome, whole genome shotgun sequencing project. | isolation source: Antarctic Hypolithon | place: Antarctica: Miers Valley | collected 2014
TTTTGGTTAAAAAAAAACGGCCGGTGCCTGCTGGCACCGGCCGTTCCCCAACCAAGGAAATTCTCTACTCGCGCGGCTTGAGCACCCCGTAGGTCTTGCGGCCCTTGCGCTCGATGAAGAGCAGCACGCCGCGCTCGCTCTTCGCCTCCGCAACCTGCTTCTTGAAACTCTCCAGATCGCCGACCGCCTTTTGATCGATCTCGGTGATCACGTCCTCGCGCTGGATACCGGCATCGGCGGCGGGCGTGTCCTCGCGCACATCGGTGACGACGAGCCCGCCGGTCGAGCCGAGTTTCAAATTCTCGGCGAGCGCCGCATCGACCGCCTGCACCTGCATGCCGAGTATGTCATCCGCCGCAGGCGCGTCCGGCTCCGGCGTCGGCGCGGGATTGACGGCGCGGGTCACCTCGGAGGGAAGCTCGCCGGTCGGTACCGGGATTTTCATGGTGCGTCCGTTGCGCCAGATCGAGAGTTGCACGGTGTCGCCGATCTTCTTTTTCAAAATCTCGCGCTGCAGCTCGCGGGCGGTCGTGACGGGCGCGCCATCGACCTGCGTGATGATGTCCGCCGGGCGGAGATCGCTTTTGTTCGCGGGCGCGTTCATCTCGATGGTCTCGACGATCACGCCCTTGTCGATGCCGGGAAATTGCGCGGCGAGCTGCGGATTGTCACCGAGAGTTTCGATCCGGATTCCGAGCCACGGGCGCACCACTTTGCCGCTCTCGATGAGCTGGTCGCCGACCTCGCGCAGCATATTCGAGGGGATGGCGAAGGCGAGGCCGCGGCCGATGCCGTTGATGAGCGTGTTCATGCCGATGACCTTGCCATCGACATCGAAAAGCGGGCCGCCGCTGTTGCCCGGATTGATGAAGGCGTCGGTCTGGATGTAGTCCTCGTAAGCTGTGTTCGTGAGGTTCGAGCGCCCTTTCGCACTGACCCAGCCGCAGGTGAAACTATAGTCGAGACTGTATGGTATCCCGATGGCGCAGACGAGCTGACCGACGCGCACCTTCGCGCTGTCGCCGAGTTCTGCGACGGGGAGATCCTTCGCCTCGATCTTCAAGACGGCGACATCGGTTTTGTCATCAATGCCCACGACTTTAGCGGGGAAACGCCGCCCATCGCGCATTCGCACCTCGAGGCCATCGGCATCGGCGATGACGTGGTTGTTGGTGAGAATGTAGCCGTCGGCGCGAATGATGAAACCGGAGCCCTCGCTGCGCTGATCGTCCGGCATGCGAAACTGCCGGCCACGCGGGTTTTTGAAAAACATGTCGAGACCGCTCAGGTCGGGCCCGTTTTCGTTCCCCTTTTTCGCCTCGATCACGACCACGGAGGGCGCGACTTTTTCGAACACTTGGACGAAAGCGTCGTCGAGCTGGCGGAGAAGCGTCTGGGCGACGATGGGCTTGGTTTCACCGGGAGCGGGGACTTTCTCCGCCTCTTGCGCGTGGAGCGCCGTGGAGAGGAGGAGGCCGCAGCCCGCGAGGGAGAAAAGACGACGCGCTTGCATGTGGGGAAATGGGACACGCCGTCTGGCGGTTCGTTCAAACGCTCCGGCGTATCGTGAGCTCTGGCGCGCACTCCGGTCTGGCAGCGTGCGGAGTGGCGGGGTAGCGTCGCGAGTCATGGAGCCGATCATCAACCTTCAGGATCCTATCGGGAAGACCGTGGGGCGGCGGAAGGCTCCGGCGAAGCCCTCGGGGATGCCGAGGAACACAATCGAGAACGCGCGCGCTTGGAAGCGGGCTTTTGGCGCCCCGCATATCCCGAAGGGGGTGTATCGCTTCTCGTCGCATGAGGAGGCCGACCGATGGATGTGGAAAATGATCTCCCGCCCGGGGAGGACGAGCTGACCGGCCTCACTTCCCGCGAGCCTTCGGTCGAGGATCTCGTGAATTTGTGCCGCGAGTTAAATGCCCGCGACGCGCGCTATGTCGTGGTGGCGGGTTCTCGGTGCGCGCGGCGGGATACATCCGCAGCACGATGGACGTGGATCTCGTGGTCGATGCCGGCCTCGACAATGAGGCGCTGGTTTTTCAAGCGCTGGAATCGCTCCCCGACAAGGCGGTGCTGGAGCTGGAGCCAGGCGATGTGGGGCGGAATATCGTGGTGCGCGTCTGCGACGAAATCGTTGTCGATCTGATGAAAGCGGCTTGCGGCATCGAGTATGAGGAGGCGTCGCGAGATGTCGTGATCCACGAGATCGATGGCGTGTCGATCCCCTTCGCCTCGCCGCGCCTGCTCTGGCGGATGAAAAAGCCGACGAACCGCGAGAAGGACATCCCCGACCTGCTTTTTTTGGAGGAGTATTTTCGCGCCCGCGGCGAGGAGCCTCCGGCGTCTTGAAAAGGCACGCGGGCGATCCAGCAATGAGCGCAGGCACGCAGCCGCGTGCTTGAATCCAGCGCGGGTGGGGGGCACGGTGCGGTGAATGTCTTCCCAGCTCGATCCTCTCCGCCAGGCGCTCGCGGTGTCGCCCGACAACGCGCCGCTCCTCCTGGTCTATGCGCAGGCGTGTCTCGATGAATGGTCGCTGGATGATGCGCGCGTGGCTTTCGAAAAAGTGCTGACGGTGAACCCGGCGAGCCCGGAGGCGAAGCTCGGGATCGCCCAGGTGCTGCACCTCGCGGGGAAGGGCTCGGAGGCGGCGGTGCGGCTGGAGGCGCTGCTCGCGGAGCATCCGCGGTTTGCCCGCGCGCATGTGCTGCTGGCGCGGCTGCTTTTGCTCGAGGGGAACGCGGAGGCGGGGCGCGAGCACTACGACTCGGCTTTGAAAATCGAGCCGATGAGCAAGGACGCGGCGCTGGAGGCGGAGCTGTACCCGGGCGGGAAAAAGCCGGAGCCGGAGCGCGAGGAGCGACCGAAGATCAAGATGGGCGGAGGCTGGAGCGGCGATGACGATGATGACGACGAGGATGAGGAGGACGACGAGGAGGAGATGCCGACGCTGGAAAGGCCGACGCTGACTTTTGCCGATGTCGGCGGGATGGAGTCGGTGAAGGAGGAGATCCGGATGAAGATCATCCACCCGCTGAGTAATCAGGAACTCTTTCGCGCGTATGGGAAAAAGATCGGCGGCGGGGTGCTGCTTTACGGCCCGCCGGGGTGCGGGAAGACGATGCTGGCTCGGGCGACGGCGGGGGAGATCGAGGCGAATTTCATCTCGGTCGGGATTCACGAGATCCTGAATCTCTACCTCGGCGAGTCTGAGAAGAATTTGCACGAACTGTTCGAGACGGCGCGGCGGAACGCGCCGGCGGTGCTTTTTTTCGACGAGGTCGATGCGCTGGCAGCGGATCGCAATGACCTGAAGCGGAGCGCGGGACGGACGTTGATCAATCAGTTCCTCGCGGAGATGGATGGGAACGTGGGCGACAACGACGGGCTGCTCATCCTCGGAGCGACGAATGCGCCCTGGCATCTCGACCCGGCGTTCCGGCGTCCGGGGAGGTTCGATCGCATCCTTTTCGTCCCGCCGCCGGATGAGGTGGCGCGGCGCGCGGTGATCGAGGTGCTGGCGCGGGAGAAGCCGGTCTCGGCGCTGGATGTGCCGAAGCTGGCGGGGAAGACGAAGGATTTCTCGGGCGCGGATCTGAAGGCGGTATTCGACCTCACGGTGGAGCGGGTGATGGCGCGGGCAATGTCGGAGGGGCGCGTGGTGCCGCTGGGCACGAGCGATCTGCTGGCGAGCGCGAAGCAGGTGCGGCCGAGCACGCGGGCGTGGTTCGACAGCGCGAAAAATTACGCGCTCTATGCGAACCAGGGTGGCTTTTACGATGAGGTGCTCGAGTATCTCGGGCTGAAAAAGTGAGCGCGGAAAGCTGGCTCTCGCCGCACATCCGGCTCGGCATCCAGTGCCGCGATTTGCGCCGGCCGGCGGAGGCGGAGAAGCATTTCCGCGAGGCGCTGGCGGGCGATCCGCTGGATGATGTCGCGCTAAATTTGCTGGCGAATGTGCTGCACGCGCAGGATGGGCGGGAAAAGGAGGCGCTGGCGGTGATCGACAGCGCCATCGCGGTGTCGCCGAACGACGCGTCGCATCATGTGCAGCGCGGATTCATCCTCGCGGGTTTGGGCCGGGAAAAGGAGGCGCTGGCGGCGGCGCGCACGGCCCGGAAGCTGGATCCTTTCGACCCCATCGCCATCGCCTGCGAGGCGCACGCGCAGGCGCGGTTGAAGAACTGGGCGGCGGCGGAGCAGGCGGCGCGGGAGGCGCTGGCGCTCGACGCGGACGATGCGCTGGCGGCGCAGATTTTAGCCGAGACGCTGCGCAACCAAGGGAAGACGGCGGAGAACGCGGAGCAAATCCGCGCGCTGCTGGAGCGGGATCCGGAGGATGCGACGACGCACTACCATGCGGGGTGGGCGGCGCTGCAGCGGGGGGATCATCGGACGGCAGAGGTGCATTTCCGCGAGTCGCTGCGGCTGGAGCCCGAGCTGGAGCCGGCGCGCGATGGACTGCTCACGAGCTTCCGGGCGCGCTCGCCTTTCTACCGCGGCTACCTGCGCTACTGCCTGCGGCTGGCGCGGATGAAGGCGGGGGCGCAGTGGGCGTGGATCATCGGGATCCTGGTGGTGTATCAAATCGCGCGGCGGCTGGCGGATTTGGTCTCGCCGGCGCTGGGGCTCGGGGTGGTCGCGCTTTACCTGCTCTTCGTGCTATGGGGTTTCGTGGCGAATGCGCTCGGGAATTTCATCCTGCTCTTCGATCGGTTCGCGCGCCACGCGCTGCGGCCGGCGGAGCGGTGGGAGGCGGTGGTGGTGGGCGGAGGGGTGGCCGCGGGGGCGGCGCTGCTCGCGGTGTCGTTGCCGGTGGTCTTCGCTCCGGGGCTCACGCTCGGCGCGGCGATGACGGTCTCGGCGATTCCGCTCTCGATGGTGTTCACGAACAAATCGCGATCCGGTGCGCTGCTTTTCGGCACGATCGCGGGGATCACGCTCGGCGGCGCGCTGCTCGGGCTCGTGGCCGGGGCGGTCGGGCTGGAGGGGCTCTCGGACGCAGCGCTCGGGGCCGCGATGTATGGCGGGATCGGCTGTCTGCTCTCGACGTGGCTCGCCGGGGTGCCGCACCTACGGCGGTGAATTTGTCTTGGCCCGCCGCGTCCGGGGCAGCTACACCTCGCGCCTCATGAAAATCACACTCACTTCGCTGTTCGCGGTCGCTCTTCTCTCGACGGGCTCTTTTCTCCACGCCCAAGACGCCGCGCCTGATCCTGCGCGCAAGGCCGCGGCGGACAAGCTGCTGCGGGCGATGCAGGTCGATAAGATGATGCAGAGTTCGTTCGACCAGATGGCGAAGATGCAGCAGGCGATGATCGCGCAGCAGGTGAGCGATCCGGCGGAGCAGGCCAAGACGCAGAAGGCGGTGGCGGCGGCGATGGAATCAACGCAAGCGGAGCTCTCTTGGGACAAGATCGGGGGGATGTTCGTGGAGATTTATGCGGAGGTTTTCACGGCGGAGGAGATGCAAAAGCTGACGGAGTTTTACCAGAGCCCGATCGGGCAGAAGTTCACGGAGAAGCAGCCGGAGCTGCAGGCGGCGACCATGCAGAAGATGCAGGGCTTCATGATGACGCTGATGCCGAAGATGCAGGCGAAGATCGAGGCGGCGATGAAGGACGTGGGCGCGGACAAGCCGGCCGCGACGCCGGCGGAGTAGAGGCTGGGCCTCACGCGAAGGCGCAAAGTTCGCAGCTTTGCATTCCTTGCGAACTTCGCGTGAGGTCTTGAGGTTTAGCGCAAGCTGCGGGCGATGTGGCGCAGGCGGCGGAGTGCGGTGACGAGGCTGCCGAGGATGATGAGGGCGAGGATCCACTGGGTCGCGCTCCACCATGACGGCGGCGCGCAGGCGCAGAAGAGGGCGACGAGCGTTGCGAGGAACATGCGCTGTTGCTTGGCCATCGGGCCGCGGAAGTCGCTGGGGCCCCCGGCGGCTTTGCCCATGGCGCGGATGTAGGCGACGAAGATGGCGGCACCGGCTGCTCCGAGGCCGAGCAGCGGTGAACTGCCGGCGGCGAAACCGAGGCCGATGAGGGTAGCGGCGTCGCTGATGCGGTCGGGAACTTCGTTGTAAAGCTCACCCACGGGGCTGGCGAGGCCGCGTCGGATGGCGACCATGCCGTCGAGCATGTTCGCGAGGAGGCGGACCTGGATAAAAAGGGCGGCGGCGAGGTACGAGAGACGAGCCCAAGCGGGAGCTTGGAGCGTTACGAAAAATGCGGTGCCCGCCAGGAGGCCGGCGAGCATGCCGGCGATGGAAATGGCGTTGGCGCTCGCACCGCGATCGGCGAGGGCGGCGGCTATGCGCTGGAAGATCGGGAGTTCGCGCGCGGCGATGGGGCGGCGGTCGGGGGTGGTCATGCGCACGGTCTGGGTGCGGAACGCCCCGCGCTCATCGGCCCATGAAATACATGCCGGCGATGAGGAGGAGCATGCCGGCGATGTTCACCGGGCGGATCGGGACGGCGTAGGCGAACCAGGCGATCATGGCAGCGAAAATGAAGGTGATCGCGTAGATGGGATACAACACGGCGAGGGAGCCGCCGCGCTTGAATGCGGCGACGAACAACCCCATCACGAGAACATAACAAACGACGCCGCCGAGCAGGCGGGGGTTGAGGAGATAACTCGCGACAGTGCCGCCTGCTCTCTCGGCTCCGGATTTATACAAAAACTGCCCGATGGCGCCGAACAGCGCGGCGGCGAGGAACATGAGGATCGAACTGGTCGGGGTCTTCATTTAGTCGACGTTCCGCGTGGCGCGGACGGCGTAGATCGACTTGCCCTGCGACTCGTAGAAAGTGCGCATGATCATCTCGGCCAGCAGGCCCATGAGCATGCAGGTGATGCCGGTGAGACCGGCAAGTCCAATGACCAGGGGCAGCGGGGTGCGAATGAACGGGGTGTCGTAACCAAATTTCAAGACGACCATCCAAATGAAGGTGGCGAAGCCGATGAGCAGCATGAAGAGGCCGAAGCCGCCGAAGAGATACATCGGCTTTTGCGCCCATTTATCGAGGAACTTCACGACGATGAGGTCGGCGAGGACTTTCAAGACGCGCTCGAGGCCGTATTTGGAGGAGCCGGTGCGGCGGGGGTGATGGCTGACGACGACTTCGGTGATGCGTGCGCCGTGCCAGCTCGCGTAGATGGGGAGGAAACGGTGCATCTCGCCGTATAGCCTCACACTTTTGATGATCTCTTTTCTGTAAGCTTTCAGCGAGCAGCCGAAGTCGTGGAGGCGGACGCCGGAGACGAGCGAAATGAGCTGGTTGGCCATGATGCTGGGGAGGTTCCGCTGGAGGGCGCTGTCCTGCCGATCCTGCCGCCAGCCGGAGACGACGTCGTAGCCCTGCTCGAGCCGTGCGAGCATGTTCGGGATATCGACGGGGTCGTTTTGCATGTCGCCATCCATGGGGATGACGATGTCGCCGGTGGCGTAGTCGAAGCCGGCCATCATGGCGGCGGTCTGGCCGTAGTTGCGGCGGAAGTGGATGACTTTGACGTGCGGGTCGCGGGCGGCGATGGCGTCAAGGAGGGCTTCGCTGTCGTCGGTGCTGCCGTCATTGACGAGGATCAACTCCCACTCTTTACCGATGGCTTCCATGGCTTCGCGAACGCCGGCGTGGAGCGGGGTGAGGCACTCGCCTTCGTTATAAACGGGAATGGTGATGGAGATGTCCATTTGGCGGCGAGGATTGAGGATTGAGGATAGCTAGGGGGAGCGGCGCGCGGGGCAATCTATCGTCTATCTTCCATCCTCTATCCTCGCTGCGCCACAGGCCGGCGGGCCGGCGATGGGGGCGGGGTCGCGGGTCGGATCGCTGAAGGCGAGAAGGACGCGGCGGGCTTTTTCCGAGTCGGGGTCGGAGAGGATGGCGAGCGCGGACTGGAGCGCGGGGAGGCGAAAATCGGCGTCGCCTTGCGCCCGCTCGACGCGGTCGAGGAAGGCGGCGAGGTCGATGAGCCGGGCGCGGGCGTCAATGAAAGATGCGTCGAGAATTTCGCCGCGGGTCATGAGGTCAAACTTCGGTGCGGTGGCCGGCGTCGTCGTATTCGTAGGTCTGGCCGTCTTCCTCGCCGGCGATGGTCTTGTGAGCGCCGTCGCAGTAAGGCTGATTTTTCGAAAGGCCGCACATGCAGATGAAAACGGCGCGCTCTTGGGGTTCGATCTTCAGGGGCTGGTTGGCGAATTTGAGAACTTTGCGCATGAGCCGAATGTCATAAGGCAGGAACGGACGGATGGGGAGGACGGAATTTTTGTCCGCTAAAACGCGAAAGGATGCGGAAAATCAGAAGAAATCCGGAGTGAAAATTCGCGGGCGTGATTGGCGAGCTGTGGGGGAACTATCCGCAGATTGCGCAGAGTTACGCAGATTTTTCCGAAACCGCGTAATCTTCGCTCTGCGAAAATCTGCGCAATCTGCGGATGCGCCCTGCCGTGCCAGATATCAACGGGTTGCGGGACTGTTTTGCGATTGGAGTCGGGTTTGTTTGTTTCTAGGTTCCCGCGCTCATGCGACGCCACCCGATGCAGCTCCTCCTGCTCTCGTTGCTTGGGCTTTTCCTCATGCGCGAGTCGCGGCTCCAGCCAGCGAGCATCGTCGATGACACGTTCGTGAACTGGCTGGCGGCGAACGCGGAGCGGGTGCGACCGTCGGCGCCGCTCACGCTCATCGAGATCAATGACAGCTCGCTGCGCGCGGGGCACGACTGGCCGTGGTCGCCGCTCGATTTCGCGCTGTTCCTCCAGGCGGCGCGGCCGCTGGCGCCGCGGGTGCTGGGCATCGAGCATGTGCTGGCGTGGGAGATGGAGCTGGGCGCGACGGACGCGCGACCGCAGGTGCTGCCCCAATACGAGAAGATCCTGCTCGAGCAGATTCTCCAGGCGCCGAAGATTTTCCTCGGAGCGCGGCTGGGCTTCCCGGAGGACCCGAGCGTGATCCCGCCGCTGCAGGAGGCGCCGAGTCTGCGGCATGTCTATGGGAACCCGAGCGCGATCCCGGAGTTCACGCTGATCGAGGAGCAGCCGGAGGAAAAATTCCGGCTCTCGGCGGCGCGTGGGTTCACGAATGTGCCGGACGCGGGAGCCGTGGTGCGGCGGGTGCCGCTGCTTTTCCGCTACCGGGGGGAGGTGGTGCCTTCGCTCACGCTGCAGGCGATGATGCTGTGGCAGGGGACGACGCCCGACGAGGTGCGGATCGAGATCGGATCGCGCATCTGGCTGGGGAATGCGCTGACGATCCCGATCGATACTCAGGGGGCGCTGCTGGTGGATTTCGCGGCGGGATACGAGCGCTATGGGTACGACGATCTGCTGCTGGCGGCGCAGCAGGCGGAAGCGGGGCGGATTCCGATCATCCCGGTGGAAAACATCCGCGACCGGATGGTGTTGCTGGCGCGCTCGGACGAGGCGTCGCGGACTTTGCAATTCCCGAGCGGGCGGCGCGGGTCGAGTGGTCAGCTTTTCGCGGCGGCCATCGCGACGATCATGACGGAGAAATACATCCATCGCGCGCCGTGGTGGGTGGAGGCGGCAATCATCGCGCTGGTGGTGCTGCTCGCGCCGTGGTGTCTGCGGCGGCGGGTGAGCACGCTGCTGCTGGGATTGGCGGCGGGGTTCATCGCATATTTGTTTGTGTGTCTGGTGGTCTTTGGCGCGACGCTGCTGTGGATGCCGGTGCTGCTGCCGTTTGGGTTGCTGGCGATGCTGGGGTTGCTGCGGCTGCTCACGCCGCAGACCGCATGACGCCTGCAATTCTGTTGTTCGTGAAATGGCCGGAGCCGGGGCGGGTGAAGACGCGGATCGCGGTGACGGCGGGAGCGGAGCGGGCGGCGGAAATTTACCGGGAACTCACGGCGGCGGTCTGCGCCCGGCTGCCGCGGGATGAGAAGGTGATCGTGATGTTCGATCCGCCGGTGGAGCGCGCGCGGGTGGAGGAATGGCTGCGGCCGCTGCTCGGGGAACGGGCGAGTTTTTCGCCGCAGGCGTCGGGCGATCTGGGGGAAAGGCTGACGCGGGCTTTTGCGGAGGCGTTCGAGACGGGGCATGGGCCGGTGTCGGCGATTGGGAGCGATTGCATCGACCTTGAGCCGGGGCTTTTTAGATCGGTGAGAGACGAGCTCAAGCGGGCCGATTGCGCGATTGGGCCAAGCACGGATGGCGGCTATTACCTGATCGCGCTCGCGGCTCCGCAGGCGTCGCTTTTTCACGACATCACGTGGAGCGCGCCGGAGACGCTCGCGCGGACGCTGGAGCGGGCGCGGGAGGCGGGGCTCCGGGTTCATCTGCTGCCGGAGCAATCCGATGTGGATACGGAATCCGATTGGAAGGCGGTTGAGCCGCGTATTGCCAAGGCGGCGAGCAACGCCTGAACTTTTCCCCCCGATGAAATTGACTGAACCGATTATTTTCGAGCCGCTCTACATGGAACGTGTGTGGGGCGGGCGCCGCCTCGAGGAGCTGTATGGAAAGCGGCTGCCGGGCGGGGCGCGCATCGGCGAATCGTGGGAGCTGGTGGATCGCGAGGAAGCGCAAAGCGTGGTGCATAGCGGCGCTCTGCGCGGGCTCACGCTGCACGAGCTGTGGGTGGAGCATCGCGCGGCGGTGTTCGGCGCGCGGGTGCGGGATGGGGAAAGATTCCCGCTGCTGGTGAAGCTCCTTGATGCGCAAGAACGCCTCTCAGTGCAGGTGCATCCGCCGGCGCGGGTGGCGGGCGATCTGGGCGGGGAGCCGAAGACGGAGATGTGGTTCATCGCGGATACGCACCCGGATAGCGATATTTTCGCGGGCCTGGCGAAGGGCGTGGGGCGGGAGGAATTTGAGAGCGCGCTGCACGACGGGAAGGTGGCGGAGAAGCTGCATCGCGTGCCGGTGCGGGCGGGGGACGCGATTTTCATCCCGAGCGGGCGGGTGCATGCGATCGGGGCGGGAAACTTGATCGTGGAGGTGCAGCAGAACAGCGACACGACTTACCGCGTGTTCGACTGGAACCGGGTAGGGCTGGACGGGCAGGCGCGCGCGCTGCACATCGAGCAGTCGATGGCGTCGATCGACTTCGACGATGTGGAGCCGGCGCTCGCACGGCCAGACGGCGAGGTGCTGGTGGAGTGCGAGGATTTTCGGGTGGAAAAATGGGACGTCGCGGGCGAGCGCACGGCGCGGGAGGATGGGGAGTTCGCGATTTTTGTTTGTCTGGCGGGCGGCGTGGAGTGTGGCGGGATGAATTTCAAGCCGGGCGAGTTTTTCCTCGTGCCGGCGACGATGAGCGGCGCGGTGCTGCGCGGGACCGGGAAGGTGAACACAGTGCTGCGGGCGATGATCCCGTAAAGCTGTGCGCTTTGCCGCCGGGGCGCATCTCTGCTAGAGAGCGATCCGATGCTGGCTCGCGCTCCCAGGTTTTCGATCCGCCGAAAGGTGCTGCTGGGGTTCGCGGTGGCGCTGATGATGCTGGGGGCCATCGCGCTGGCGGCGTGGCAGAGCACGCGCAGCTTCCTGCGCACGGCGGCGCTGGTGGCGCATTCGCGGGAGGTGCTGGAGACGCAGGAGGCGCTGCGCAGCCGGCTGCTCGAGGGCGAGAGCGGGGTGCGCGGCTACCTGCTCACGGGGAGTGAATCTTTTCTCGGTACGCGAGCGCCGCTGCGAAAGGGGCTGGAGGACGAACTGCGCCTGCTCGAGGTGCTGGTCGCGGAGAATCGGAACCAGATGAAGCTGCTCGCGTCTCTGCGCGAGTTGATCGGGCGGGAGATGGGCCTGATGGATGAGATCGTCGCGGTGCGGCAGCGCGAAGGCATGGAGGCGGCGACGATGGCGCTCGTGAAGAGCGAGAGCGATGCGGTGATGACGCGGATTCGGACGGTGCTGGCGCTCTTCCAGCGGGAGGAGCGGGAACTCCTCGCGCAGCGCGCGCAGCTCACGCGCTCGCTGGGCCGGGCGACGACGGTGGTGTCCGCAGGCGGGGTGCTGGTGGCGTGCGTGGTCCTGGCCGGGGCGTTCTACGTGATCCTGCGCGACATCGCGTGGCGCGGCCGCGCGGAGGAGCTGCTCGCGGAGGAGCGCAACCTGTTGAGCAGCGTGATCGATACGATTCGCGACCACATTTACGTGAAGGACATGAAGGGCCGCTACGTGATCGATAACACGGCGCACCGGGACTACGTCGCGGCGAAAAACCTGACCGAGGTGGAGGGGCGCACGGTCTTCGACTTTTTCCCGGAGGAGCTGGCGCGGCGGTATCATGCGGATGACGAATCGGTCTTTGAGACGGGGGCGCCAGTGGTCAATCGCGAGGAGCCGGCGCTGGATCGCGCGGGCAGGCTGGTGTGGCTCTCGACGACGAAGGTGGCGCTGCGCGACACGGACGGGCGGATGACGGGGCTGGTCTGCGTGAGCGCGGACATCAGCGAGCGGAAGGCGGCGGAGGAACAGGCGGCGGTGTTCGCGCAGCAGTTGGAGCGCAGCAACGCGGAGCTGCAGAGTTTCGCCTCGGTGGCGTCGCACGATTTGCAGGAGCCGCTGCGAAAAATCCAGGCGTTCGGGGATCGGCTGCGGAAGAAATGCGCGGGCGGGCTGGGGGAGGCGGGGCTGGATTATCTTGGGCGGATGGACAACGCGGCGCGGCGGATGCAGGCGCTGATCCAGGATCTGCTGGCGCTCTCGCGGATCTCGAGCCGGGCGCAGCCGTTTGCTCCGGTGGATCTAAATATGATCGTGCGGGAAGTGGTGGAGGACCTCGAGGTGCGCATCGAGCAGTGTGGCGCGGAGGTGGAACTGGGCACGCTGCCGGAGATCGAGGCGGACGCGCTCCAGATGCGGCAGCTTTTTCAAAACCTCATCAGCAACGCGCTGAAGTTCCAAAGGCCGGGCGAGCGACCGATCGTGCATGTGCAGGGGCGGCTGCTGGAGGCGCGCGACCGGCGGCTCCCCGGGGCGGAGCCGGGCGACGCAGTGTGCGCGATCCATGTGACGGACAACGGGATCGGCTTCGACGAGAAATACGTGGAGCAGATTTTCACGCTCTTCCAGCGGCTGCACGGGCGGCAGGAATACGAGGGAACGGGGATCGGGCTGGCGATCTGCCGGAAGATCGCGGAACGGCATGGCGGCGAGATTTCGGCGAAAAGCGCGCCGGGCGAGGGGGCGACTTTTGTCGTGACTTTGCCCGTGGAACAACAGAAGACCACGGGCAATGAGTAACAACCCGCGCTCGATCACGATACTGATGGCAGACGACGACGAGGACGACCGCCGCCTCACGCGCGAAGCGCTGGAGGAGGGGCGGCTGGTCAATGATTTGCGTTTCGTGGAGAATGGCGAGGAGCTGCTGGAGTATCTGCGGCACGAGGGGGCGTATGCCTCGCGGGAAGCGCCGCGGCCGGGTTTGATCCTGCTCGATCTCAACATGCCGAAAATGGACGGGCGGACTGCGCTCGACACGATCAAGCGGGACCCGGAGCTGCGCGCGATTCCGGTGGTCGTGTTGACGACCTCGAAGGCCGACGAGGACATTTACGAAAGTTACGACCTCGGGGTGAACTCCTACATCGTGAAGCCGGTGACGTTCGAAGCGCTGGTCGATATTTTGCAGACGCTGGAGAAGTATTGGTTCGAGATTGTCGAGCTGCCATCGAACGGGGAGTAGAGTTTTCGCGAGGGGTGCCTTTGATTGTGAAGGCGGCGCCCGGAGGTGGCTCGGCGCACAACGGTGCGCGGCTATCAACTCTCAACGATCAGCCAATCCTGATCGGCCCTGCCCGCCGACGAGCACCCATTGCATTCCCGCGGCACGGGCTGCCGCGACACCTGTCGTGGAATCCTCCAACACGAGACAACGTTCCGGCGCCACATGCAGCCGGCGCGCCGCTTCGAGGAATGGATCGGGGGCGGGCTTTCCACTCACGTAATCCTCGGCCGTCACGATGGCGTCGAACTTTTCCACCAAGCCGAGGATAGACAGCGTCTCAAGCACAATCCGCCGGTGACCGCCCGAAGCGACCGCGATGGGAATGACACCGGAGAAGCGATGCACCAGCGCCACCACTGGTTCGATGGGGGCGACCTGCGTGAGCATTTTCAGGAAGAGATTCTCCTTGTGCGCAGCCGTGGCCACCGCGGGCAGACACGTGCCGTTGCGCGTATTTAGCAACGCGACGATTTGCTCCGCGGGCGTGCCGCCCCATTCGTAAAACAACTCCTCGGGGAACTCGCAGGACGAATCCCGGAGCGCTTCCGTCCAGGCTAGATAATGCAGCGGCATCGTGTCGGCGATAGTGCCATCGCAATCGAAGATACAGGCGGCGAAATCATTCTCCGGGAGCACGACATCGGGGAAGCAATTGGTGGTGGCAGCGTTTGGTGGAGGCATCGCGCATGTTGTGTTAGCGGGCATCGGGGAATGAAACAAAACGGAATTTGTAAGTAAATTTGTCTTGAAACACGAATCTGCCTGCCGCAAGAGTTCCGTCGAATGAACTTATCTACACTCACTCAAAAACTAACCGACCTCATCAGCGACCGTGATCAAGTGCAGCGGCAGATCGATGGAGTCATCGACGAACTCAATAGCTTCCGCTCCTCCGGCGGCGGATCCACCTCGCCAGCGGCCGAGCAGTCAGAGGCTCCCATACGGCGCAAGCCAGGCCCAAAACCCGGTGGTGCCCGCCGTGGACGCAAACCCGGCGCATTGAAGCCCGGCCCGAAGCCCCGCGCGCAAGGCGCCGCTCCGACCAATGGCCGTCGTGGCCCGAAAACCCGCGGCGCCGGCGACCGCATCATCGAAATTTTGAAACGCGGCGGTCGTAGCGGCGTCCCTGTCGCGGATATCGCCGACAGGCTCGGGAAGAAGAAAGAGACCATCCACGTCTGGCTTTACACGAGCGGGAAGAAATTCAACGAACTCGAGAAGATCGGCAAGGGCCTCTGGCGCTGGAACGGCTAAACACCGCCTCTCACAAACAAAATCACCGAGCGCCAACTCCTCCGGGGGTTGGCGCTCTTTTTGTTACTCCCCGTCAGTCTTCCTGCTCCGGCTCGTCGTCGCGGTCGTAGTAGGCGTTGTCGAGCGTCTCGCGGAACATGATGAATCGCTGCGCGACAAACAGCGGATCGCGCTGCTCGCCTTGCTCGAGGTATTGCTCGAGAAATTCCTCGATGGTGAGGTTTTCGTAATCCTCCGGCTGCTGCTGCCAGAGCTGGTCGGAAAAGGCCGCGCGGTGCGTGGCCTCGAACGCGCACAGCACCAATTCGAAATCCAAGTCGTCGAAATCCTCGGAAAACAGTTCCTTGATTCGCGTCACTTCCTCGCAGAGCACCCGGTCTTCACTGACATAACGGACGATCGCGAGGAAGGAAGTGATGAGATAGTGCATGCCGGCGGCTGGAGCGGGCGCGGAGTCTCTCACCGTCGCGCTCTCATTCAAATCAAAAGGGAGGCGCGCGAGCCTTTACGACTTTGCTTTTCTCCGCACGATCCGCTAACTGGGGGCCATGGCTGTCACAGCGAAACTGAGCAGGACGTGGAAACGGCGCTTTTATTTGCTGATCGCCTTCATGGCGGCCACAGCGGGCTGGTTTTTCTACGATGGTCTCGTCCGCTATCCGCGGCTGAACGCAGGGTATGACAAGTATCGGGAGCTGGAAAGCGCGGGGCGGGCCGACGAATGGAAAACGGTGTCGGCGGAGAACGGCTGGCCCGCCAAGCCGCAGACGGAGCCGCTCGACATCGGGCAGCAATACTTTTTCGGAGGGGTGGCGGGGGCCATCGCGCTCGGCCTCGTGGGCTGGCTGTTCCTCAGCATGGGGCGCAGCGTCCAGTCCGACGAGACGTCGATCCGGGGGCCGACGGGAAAAAGGGTCGCCTTCGCGGATGTGCGGCGCATCGACATGAAAAAGTGGGATTCCAAAGGCATCGCGGTGCTGCACTACGAGCGGGAGGGGAAGGCGGGAAAAATGATCGTGGATGACTACAAATATGAGGGGGCTGCGGTGATCCTGGATGAGATCAAGGAGTTCCAGCAGGGGCGGCACGGGGTCGGGTAGCGCGTGCGTCTCGAACGCTGAGCGGGGCGTCTCGGCACGACGACTTTCGATCATTGGCAGCGGAAGAATCATCCGTCGGCGCTTGGCAAAAGCGGAGGCGCAGCCATTCTGCTCTGAAGCGGGCTACAATTGAACGGGTCAATAAAGAGTCCATTGCGTGCGATGCCGGACGACACTTGAGTCCCACCAGTCGCGCCACAAAAACCGCGGCGTTTCTCCAAAACAATCAATCAACATACTGCGAACAATCATGAAGACTACCCTACTCAGACTCCTCGCGGCACCATCGTGTGTCCTCGCTCTCGGTGCTTATTCACATGCAGCGACCTACGCTGGAAATGGCAATGCTGGATTTGGCGGCGTTGTGGGCACGGGATCGATCGAAATCACCGATAATGTTGCCGGGAACATCAGTGCCACATTCACCAAGGGCGCCGCTGACTTCAATGACGCCTTTGTCATCTATATCGACTCCATAGCCGGCGGATTTACCACGACCGGGTCTTTCAATGATCAGGATGATTACTTGCGGAGATCGGTCTCGGGCGCAAGTGGCGGTTCAACGGGGGGGGGGGGG
>PPFU01000932.1_pt1 | contig 16596 bp, 15 predicted proteins | sample 1535991 | NCBI WGS metagenome assembly PPFU01 (sample SAMN04901290, study PRJNA319586) | Hypolithon metagenome, whole genome shotgun sequencing project. | isolation source: Antarctic Hypolithon | place: Antarctica: Miers Valley | collected 2014
AAATTGGAACGGTGCGATAAGGCTTTCAGCGGCACTAAATCAGGGTGGCGAAAAACTAAAGACACCAACGATAGTCGATTTAGCTCGCCCTTGTACGATAATAATACGCTCGGTTACGCGCCGTTAGCGTCTCACAGTTCCAGTTGGAAGCCTCGCCATGCTTCAAGTGCAGGTAGGTGAGTTCGTGACAGCGGCACAGCGTTTGCTCCGGGGTGAGATAGCGCTCAATCACGTCCTGATCTTCAGCGCCCCAGCCGATAAATGCCTCGTCCCAGCCGCCGATGCTGAGGAGGCGATCGCGCCTAAACAAAGGCATCACCCCAAACCGCTCTCCCTTTAGCAAATGCTTCCGCAGCGCCGACGGCTGATCCTCTGGCCCTAGCGCTGCCTGCTCCAATGCTAAGGCCATTTCCGTCAGTTCTACCGTCTCAGTTTGAGCCATTAGCCGGTAGCCCGTCACCAATAAATAAGGCGACTTTTCGGCTAGTAGGCAATGTCTTTCTAGCGTCTTTCCTAGCGGGATCAAGTCTACGTCGAAAGCTGCAACTAGCGCGCCCATCGAATGATTTAGCCCAAGATTCAGCGCCCTGGTTTTATGAAAATCTCCTTTGCAACTGAAATGAAAATAACGCACCTGGTGCTGTAAAAGCAATTGTTTAAGACTGTTTGAAGGTTCAGCGGTGACCTCCACAACAATCCATTCTATGGACTGCTTGAGAGCGTAAGCTTTCCACCAGGCTAGCTGATTGGTGAAGTGGTGTAGGCGATCGCGATATGGAGTAATTAGGGTAAGCCGCATAGATTAGGAGGATATCGAACAGAAATGGAGCAAGGGAAACGACGGGTAGCCGCACGAGTAACAGACTGCTCACTAGGCAAATCACCCAGCAAATGGCCTTCGGCTAAGCCGTTTAAGCATCGGAGAATGTTGTGATCGCGACTCCACTCAGGAGAACATTGCCCTAACGCATTACGGCTAATATCCCCATGGGTAAGGTGAACGGCTGAGCCCAGTGCTGCAACAGTGTAGCCCAAAAGCTGAGCCCTGATCAGCAAATCTTGATCCTCCCAGCCCCAGCCCTGAAAGCAGTCGCGATAGCCCCCTATTTGTTGAAATACCGTTTTCTCAGCGCACAACAGGCCGCAGCCAGGCCGATCAGCCGCTGACAAAGGTGCCAAATAAACTTCTACCCGCGCAGTTTTAGGGGTCTGCATGATCCGGTAGGTATAACGCTGACGCCGAATCGCTTTAGCCGCCAAATTAGATTCTCTAACAGAGCGAACAGAACAAAGACAGTTCGGCTCACTCACCGCTGCCATCGCAAGATTCTTCAGCGTAGCCGCATTCCAAAGAATATCAATATCTGAAATTAACACCAGCCGCGCGGTTGCTGCTGCGAGTCCTTGGTTAAGCAGCCAGCTTTTGTTGAATCCCGGATGGCAGCGATGCAAAACTTCTACGCCAGGAAGCTTAGATACCTGAGCTAGCTGCTCTTGACAGGCCTTAGTGCGTGAGCCGCCGTCACACAGCAGAATTTTGCCAAAAGAGATATTTTCGACTAAATTCATTTGTGCCAGCAGCCTAGACACACAGCGAAAAACGGTCGCCCGATCTTTTACAGCAATGACCACGTCTAAAGTTATTGCACCCATTGCAGCGGTGGCCCCCAAAGGTGAGTAAGTTCAACAGGTGGAGCAACGCAAAGCGGGCTCAGGTCTAGAGATTGTTGAAGAGAAGCTGCTTGAGCGCGGGCGATCGCCTGCTGCTTAATCTTTTGGGTGAGCTTCACTCTCGCAGGAGAATCCAACCCTGTTTCTACCGCTGTCGTTAAAGACTGAGGCCGCTTGCGCCGAAAATAACAGTAGCGCGAGCTGTTGACAATTCGCGCCGCCCACTGAGCCCGCAGCAAAAACTCACTGTCTCCCCCAAATCTGAGCCCGCTTGCAAAGCCACCCAATCGCTGCACGAGGCTACGGGTGACCAGGCTCGTCGGGTGAAGCAGTCCGTGGCCAGGTGCTTCAGCTAGGGCGCGATTCACGTCCAGCGGATAGCCGACCGATTGTAGGGTTAAGGAGGGTTCTAGCACTCGAATTTCCTGGGATCCTATTAGTTCAGCGCCGGTGGTGCGAGCGGTTTTGAGGAGGGTTTGTAGGCGATCGCAGCTCGACCAGTCATCCGCATCCTGAAATAAATACGCCACATAGTCAGCCTTCTCAATCACAGACTGAATTAGCCGATACGGCCCTACCTGCTCAGGTGCGCTCAACAACGTCACAGTAGTAAAGTCTCTCACAATCTCCAACGGTGGCTGAGCCGAGCCATCATCAATCACAACAATGTTCGTCAGGGGATGCGTTTGATCTAACAAAGAAGTCAAACAGCGTCTTAGCCAAGGCTCACAGCACCAATGCGGAATTAGTGCCAAAACGTCAGGTTTCATAGGCCAATGATAAAATGGTATTCTCGCTTCCCCTGTTTCTCGTAGTGGCAGGATATCTTGCGCCCTTTGCCCTGAAGCCTCATTCACGCTTTTCCAACGAATAGAACAACCCGCCGCTTCAATGGCATCTGCTAAATGCAACAGGTTTGAAACGTCTAGGCCTTGAATATCGAATATAGGCCTGGGCATATCCACCCGCCAATCCAATACTTCCTCACACAAAACGGCTGCGGTTTTATCCGGTAGCGACAGGTCAGGCAGCACTAAGGTCAAGGTTACAGCCTGATTCATGGCCGTACAGTAGTGGTAGTGCTAATAATAGACTGCTTCTCGTTCACGCCCCGACTTTTACGGTCAAAACTCGATAGCTTTCTATTAGGTGGCGCTGCCGCAAAGAAACAGGCATAAGCCAGCGAAGGCTCGCCGACTTTAATAAGTTCAGGTGCTAACGCTTTTAATATAGGCACCCAAGGCATAGGGTTAGTCACCGATTGGAGGGGCTTTGTACCAGATGTTGTGCCAAAAGATGGATCTAAAACACCCACCTGCTCTCTCAAAATTTCCACCCATTCTGTTGGGTCAAGCGAATCACCAAACGCCAGCGCTGCATACCCTTTTTCTAGCCAGCACTGAGCCATCTGCGCAGGAGAAGAAGCATGCTCGAATAGAAGATTTAGCTGCTGCGTTGCGAGCACCTTATTTTTGTTCAGCAGCGATCGCCGCCCTGCCTGCCAAATACTATAAAAATCTGTTCCTTCATCTGTTGTTTTTACTGATTCGGCGAACTCACCCGGACAGCTATGCACTATCTCCGCCCATAGCGTCACTGTGCTATCCGTTAGCGTAGAAGCAAGCTGATAGAGATCTCCTAGTAGAATAGCTGAAAGTGGCCTCAAAGCAGGTATCCAGGGGTGAAACCTTTGCTGCGCATTCTGACCGGCAATATCTAGAGCCGCTAAATAGTGATGCATCGTAAAGGTATCTGCCTTTGGCCCTTTAGGCCAGTAGCGCTGAACTGTAAGATGGATAGAAGGCCATAGTAATCGCACACTCGACGTATCTAAAGTCAGCATCGGAGCCAACAAATCAAACCCCAAAGCGGAAAACTGTTCCACCTCGGCGATATCTCCCCCGCACCACCGCTCAAACCGCTCCAACAAATTGCGATAAAAATTTACTGCGTTCACCGCATTACTTTCTAGCAGGACTTTGGGCAGTAAGCTGGTAGCCCACAGCAACACTCGTAGTTTGATTGCCTCAAGACTTTTATCCTGAGAAAATTCGCTTTTGGCTAGCGCTACAATTTGCCTAATCGTCTGTGGCGGTAGCCCCTTTGCAACAATATGGCGAGGGGCTACAAGTTGTTGTAATAAGGCCGCAACCGCCTGCGCATTGCCTGAAGGTAGCGGCTGTTGCAACCAGCTCGACCAGTTACTCGCTGTCACCTGCTGAATCCAGGCCGCGCTACTGATAACCTCCCCGACGTGTTCATCAACCACACTCAAAGGAGACTCTATTAAAACCTCCGTGCTACCTGACCCAAAAGTCTCCTCAGTCCACGCTTTCGTCGTCGTCTTAATCGCCTTTAAGCCATCGGGTGTTATCGCCGACTCGGGCTGTATCCAAAGCTGACGCCGGTCGGCCTGAAGCTGAATTTGATAGCCCAATATGCCCGCAAAAGCAGGCAGCGCAATCTCTCCCGGCCAGCAGAGTTTACCCTTCAGCATAATCACTTCTTCCTCCCTCCCGAGCACCTTGGCCGTTGGCCCCGGTCTACCGCAAGGGCAAGTCTCCGGATAAGCTTTTGAGCACAGCGCCAGCATATCACCACTGCTATAGCGCACCATCGGCATTGTTGTATTGTGCAAATCTGTTGTGAGCAGCTTTCCTTGTACCACTTCGTATAAGCAGCGATCGCTATCCAAATGCAGCCGCCCCCCTTCCGGACAGCTCAACCCCGAAATTCCTGATTCCTGACAGCCGTATTCGTTAATCACAGGAGTGTGAAAGGTTTTGCGCAGGAGCGATCGCTGAGCCTCAAACAAACACTCCCCTGTAGTAATCACGGCTACAACATGATCGGCTTGAGGAAAAAGCCCGTAGCGATGCAGCGCCACGACAACCTCACACAGCCGACTAGGATAGCCCCGCACAATCACCGGCTGAGCCGCCACTATCTGTAGCAGTGTCTCTACAAAAGCAGCATCAATGGGGCCTACTAAGCTACTGTCTTGAAGTCGTACTGGCCCCAAACGGCTCGCCAAATTTAAGATCGGCGTATCAGCATCCAATCCCCACCATGCCAAACTCCGCGCTCTCGCCTCAGTTCGCTGACGGTTCCAGATCTCGCCCGCAAAATAAGTAAAGGACGCTGACGTAGTTCCGCTGGTTGTGCTCCGATAGACAACATCGTCAGCCCGCGCCAAAAAACTGCCGGGATGCAGCCGGATCTCATCCTTTTTCAGCGGCTCTAGCCGAGCAAACGCGGCCTGCCAGTCCGGCACTAGATTGCCAGACTCGTCTATGAGCCCCGCTTGTAAGAATCGGGCTTGATTGCCGGGTGCGATCGCCCCTGCCCTTAAAACCGACCTCAGCAAGTCTGGCCTAGCGGCTGCACCCACCACCATAGCTAAGGACGAAAGGTGTCAGCCAACGTATCTCCCATGGCCAGCCAATCGCCTTGAACCTCAACAGGCCGAGCGCCAAACACTTCTGGCTGTAAAAGCTGGGCTGTCGCCGAGGGTTTTTCACAAGATCGACTCAAATCTTTTACGTAGCCCGCTGATACCCAGCCCTCTCGAAAATCTGGCGCACTATTAAAGATAGGAGGCGTCCCCCCAAAGCCGTACTGATCGGTCACTTTTACCCAGTAGCCATTGCGCGACCATTCCAGCACCCTCACCGCCCAGCCGTTAGGAATTGATCCAATAGGGTTACCCGCAGGCGTTGCGCGAACTCTCAAAGGACTGCCAGAAGTAGCAATGCGGACGTAGGGTACGGGAAAGCCACCGTTTGGACAGCCCTGGATCGCCTGAGCATACTGCACGCCTTCTTCAGCCTGAGCGCTCTGACCGATGCCCGATAATGCACCTATCGTCAGTAGAAAAAGCGGAAATTTTAAGGATTGTGAGGCCATGGACGAACCTGCTGTAATGATGAACCGTCGGAATAATTAACGGTTGGAATGACGGACGGAAGCTTGCGACTAAACCTAATCTATACCGGCAGTGCGCCCGTTAAAAGAAGCCATTAACGTTTTGAAACGTTAAAGGAATAAAACGCCTGTGAAAGGCCCGAAAAAACTGGTAACAGGTGCCTAATTACACCGTACCTGTGGTGATAGTCTTCGTAAGTATTAATACTTAATCTCTCTAGGTGAAACTATTTGCCAGTGGCAGGGCTTCATTACAGGCCCTGCCTGCATTACAAGCCCTTCGTGTCAACACGATTACTTTATGAAGACCTCATGCTCATCGGCAAAATCCTATCGAAACTGTACACAGCTCGTGCCTGAACATGAAAGGCATGTCAGTAAGATTGTGGAGCAGCGATCGCAGACTACCTCTTAAGCCCCCAAAGAGAAGGACACTTGAAAGCCCCATGAAAAGCCCCATGAAAAGCCCTATGAAAAGCCTCATCAAACAGCTCGTAGATGAGCAGATTGCCGAGTCTGTTCTGGTTAAGCAGGCTTTGGCCGATTCGCCTGAAGCGATTACAGCGATTCAGGAGGCCGCCCGCAGGTGTGTTGCTGTATACCAGCGCGGCAATAAAATTTTGATTGCAGGCAATGGCGGTAGCGCTGCGGATGCTCAGCATATGGCCGCTGAGCTTTCAGGTCGCTTTAATTTTGACCGGCCTGGTATTCCCGCGATCGCACTCACCGCTAATTCTTCAGCCGTCACTGCGATCGCCAACGACTACGGCTACGAAAGGGTCTTCAGCCGCCAAACCCAGGCCTACGGACAGCCGGGCGATCTTTTAGTCGGCATCTCCACGTCTGGCAACTCCCAAAACATTCTGATGGCGATAGAGCAGTGCCAGCTCCAGGAAATGGAAACCATTGGCCTCACTGGGTCAGCAGGCGGAAAAATGGCAACAGCCTGCGACGTTTGCATTCAAATTCCGTCTGAAAGCACGCCGCGTGTCCAAGAGTGTCATATCTTAGTTGTCCATATGCTGTGTGCCGCTGTAGAAGAAGTTTTGTTTGGTCAACATGACCTGCCAGAAAAAGCCTTAGAGGAAACCTCAGAAGAGGCTCCAGAAGCTTTTGCTAGCTCGATGCTGCTGAGCGCATAGCAAAAGCGAATCCCGAAGCCCTCGCTCTAGGTCATTCATAGGTCATTCAACGCACCATCAAGATCGGATAGTTTTATACATTATGGACGTGATTATTTTAGTGGGTGGACTAGGCACCCGGTTAAGGGGGGTTATCAGCGATGTGCCCAAGCCAATGGCACCGGTTGGTGGCGTGCCCTTTTTAGATATTTTGCTAGATAAGCTGATGTGTCATTCGGTGATTGAGCAGGTGGTGCTGGCCGTTGGCTATAAGCGTGAGGTGGTGCAGGATTATTTTGGCGATCGCGCCTACAATCGCAAAATCATCTACGCCATCGAAAAAGAACCCCTCGGCACCGGCGGCGGCATTCGCAACGCCCTCGCCCATACCCGCTCTCCCGAAGTGCTCGTTGTTAACGGCGACACCCTTTTTGAGGTCGATATTGCCGCCATGGTCGAAAGCCACCGCCAGCGTCAGGCTAATCTAACGCTGGCGCTTAAGCCCATGCGCGACTTCAGCCGCTATGGCACTGTTCGTCTAGAAGATAACCGCATTATTGGCTTCGAAGAAAAGCAGCACAGGGAAGAAGGGCTGATCAACGGCGGCGTTTACTTGCTCAACCGAACCCTATTGGACGGCCTGGAAAATCCCCTGCCTCAAAAGTTCTCATTTGAGACCGATTTTCTAGAAGTTTACCTTCAGCAGCTCAAAGTTTACGGCTTCACATCAACCGGCTACTTTATAGATATCGGCGTCCCCGACGACTATCACCGGGCCCAGCAAGAGCTATCAAAATCCGCCTGCGCATGAAACCCGCGCTTTTTTTAGACCGAGATGGCGTCATCAATCGCGAGGTCAACTACCTTCATCGCATTGAAGACTTTGAATTTATCCCAGGCACCTTTTCAACCTGCCAATTCTTTCAAGATCGCGGTTACCGCCTCATTATCCTTACCAACCAGGCAGGTATTGGTCGCGGCTACTACACCGAGGCCGACTTTCACCGGCTTAATCACTGGATGATTGCCCAGTTCAAAGCTAAAGGCGTCCACATCACCCAAACCTACTTTTCGCCCTATCATCCCACTCACGGCATTGGCCCCTACCGGCGCAATCACCCAGATCGTAAGCCCAACCCCGGTATGCTGCATCGCGCCCAGCAAGACTGGCAAATTGACCTCGGCACCTCTATTATCGTCGGCGATAAAGAAAGCGATATTCAAGCAGGTCTGGCCGCAGGCCTTAGCACCACCGTCTTAGTACGCTCAGGCCACCGCGTTAACGAAGCTGATACTCGTGCTTCGTCCGTTGTAGACTCTATCGCTGAGCTACCCCGCCTGTTTTCACTGGCTAATCCATCTGGCTAATCCATCTGCTAATCCATCTGGCTAATCTACCTGGCTGACTTATGATCATTCGCTCACGCGCCCCCTTAAGGCTCGGCATTGCTGGCGGCGGCTCCGATGTTTCGCCCTACTGCGATTTGTACGGCGGCTACGTGCTCAACGCCACTATCGATATGCACGCCTACTGCACGATTGAGCCCTTAGACACTAAGCCCCCAGCCGCCCAGCGGGTTATTTTCACCGCCGCCGACCGCCAGGAACATACCGAGTCATCCGCCCTAGCGCATCTAGAATTTGACGACGTACTAGATCTGCACAAAGCCGTCTACAACCGCATCGTCAGGCAGTTCAACGACAATCAGCCGCTGCCACTGCACCTGACCACCCATTCCGATGCCCCCGCAGGCTCAGGTCTGGGATCGTCTTCTACGTTAGTAGTCGCCATGGTCGCGGCTTACGTAGAATGGCTCAAGCTGCCCTTAGGCGAATATGAAATTGCCAAACTTGCCTACGAAATTGAGCGGATAGACGTCGGCCTCAGTGGCGGCAGGCAGGATACCTACGCCGCTACCTTCGGCGGTTTCAACTTCATTGAGTTCTATGAGCAAGAGCGGGTGATTGTCAATCCGCTGCGCATCAAAAACTGGATGATCAATGAGCTAGAAAGCTCTTTGGTGCTTTACTACACCCAAGTCTCTCGCAAATCAGCAGACGTCATTGACGAGCAAATTAAAAACATTAAAACCCATTCGGACGATGCCTTAGCCGCAACCCACGCTCTTAAACAAGGGGCGGTCGATATGAAGGAGGCCATTCTTAAAGGCAACACTCGTCAGATGGCCGAGCTGTTGGGTCAGGCTTGGGAAGCTAAGAAAAGAATTGCCCAAGGCATCACCAGTCCTGCTATTGACAAGGCCTACGAAACCGCAATGCAGGCAGGCGCTTATTCCGGCAAAGTCTCTGGCGCAGGCGGCGGTGGCTTTATTATGTTCATGGTGTACCCTGAGCACAAAATGAACGTGATGAGAGCCCTGCAAAAGCTCGGCGGACAGGTCACCCGATTCCATTTCACCCCTCACGGCACCCAGTCTTGGACGGTGTAACAGCGGTGCTACACGCCCCTACTAGATGACGGTGCTACAGATATCGCCATCGAGGCCATCCTTCTTCTCGTCTCTGTTGCGCTTCTGCCGATCGCGATCGCCCCCCTCCCAGCCTTCATCCCGCCATTGCCAATCGCCGCTGCACTGCTCCTGATCTTCGCTACACTGCTCCTGATCTTCGCTACACTGCACCCGGTCTTCGCTGCGTTGCTCTCAGTCTTTGTTGGCGACTACCCATGCATTGATGCACGGGTGCCCATTACCGATTTATCAGAACTTGTGCAACCTTGCGGGGGCGAGCTAATGGCTGCATAGCTTTGTAGGGCAGGTTAACAAACTTGTTAACGCTTAGCAGAAACAGCAGCAGCATCGCGGCCCAAATGCCACAGTCCACATACAGTTTATCAACCCCAATAGACTCAAATAGATAAAGCGCAGTTCCCTCAGATTGGGGAAATGACATCCGCAAAATAAAGGCAAAGGTGCCAAAAGCGGCTAGAACCGTCAGGCTTAACGGCGTTTTTTGCGTGAGTGTTTGGCGTATCGTAAGCTGACTCCACGGCACAAATGCTAGGTAGGCAACTGCGTTCGCCGTAAATGAGATGTTGAGCAGCAAACAGTTGGCTAGATGAAAAAAGCAGGCGATCGCCAGCCACGCATACCAGCTTCGCCGCGTCCACATCGCCACCAAAAAGCCCAGCTCAAACACGACTGCCGACACATCTATTAGCTCCCAGAGCAGCGGCATATTAAGCTTGAGCACGAGCGGCGCTAGCAACTGATCCCGTCCTAAATTAAAATACCCGCTGTAAAACCAAGCCAAAAACCCGCTGGTCTTCAAATCAAAGTCTATCCAGCCAAAGGCTTTGCCATAGCCAGCCGTCAAAAAGCCAAACACAATCAACACGATTAGGAGCCATAGGCTGGCCGTGGGAGGCTTCGTCTGGGCTGCTACGGGTTGCGATCGCCCCCCCAACAGCGCATCAACAGAAAACATCGCGCCCCAGTCCTGAAAGCACATGGCCACTAAAACGCACAGGTACAAAATCTCGTGGTTGATAAAGCCCAGCGAAAAGTAGAAGCTGTTGCCGACCAGCACGAGCACCAGCAGCAAAACGGTTGAAACACGGGTTAAAAAGCCCAGCATCAAAGCTAGCGTGCAAAGCCCAACCGCTATATCAATAAACTGGAAAAAGGCAGCGGGTGGAAATGCATTAAACAAAGCAGCCAAGCTGAAAATAGGCGGCTTAAAAAACGCATCAGGTACCGTTCCCACCCAGGCGTATCGCCGCCATAAAAATAGGATAGTGAACAGTCCGAACATCACTCTAAAAATGCAGAGCGACGCCAAATCGATTCGTCCTACGGATTTAAGCCTAAATTCGATGTTGCTGAGAAAGGCTTTAAGAGATATCCACATCAATTTGCTCAGTTATTTCTCGTTTGGACTCCGTGCCCGCTTCCACATCAAAAGAGCGCTTCATGCGACGCACAACCAGGGCGTTTGCCCCGCTAATTCCCTGTTCACTGAGCCTGGACTGAATCCAGCTCACGGCTGCTTGCCGCGCTTTAGGAGAAACCTCTGCCTGCTGCGTAGCACTCAGCGTCCATACGCCTAGCGAAAAGCTTTTGCTGGGTGCGCCCTGCAAACCAAAGTCTCGCTCGGCAATGTTCCTCCAAAAGTGATGAGGAATCGCTCCCATAAACGCCTCTGTATCGACCTCTATTTCAGAGCCATCAGGCTTTACGGCAATCAGTTGCGTTTGATCAAAGGTCAGTAGCCTGTCAGCCGTAGAAATGGTGTAGGCTCCCGCAGGCTGTAAAACCGCCGGGTATGGCTCTATATCGACATACTCTGTTAATAGGAAGGGGCCTAGTAAGGCGATCGCGATCGCCAGCCCGATCACCACCTTAATGGGATTAATCACTCTGCTGAGTTCCTAGTAGTTTCGATCCTGATTTTTATAAAACTTGCATAGAAACACGGATCTTGCAAGTAGCGTATCTCAAATTGAACGAACACCTCCTGCTTTTGGATAAGGCATCAAGATAATTCATACGTTTCTAAAATTTGTTCACACGAACTTCATTCGCCAGCAATCTCAAGAATTCGCTACGCTGTAGTGACTGTGTATCTGTCTAGCCTCTGTCCCACCTCTGTCCCACCTTTGTCCCACCTTTGTCCCACAGAGCACTCACCCGCTCGTCACTTATGGATTTCACCGAAAGCCTGAAAATGGCAACCAAAACGCTGAGTGCGAATAAGCTGCGTAGCGGTCTTACGATGCTTGGCATTATCATCGGCAATGCTTCTGTAATCGCGATGATTGGCATTGGCGAAGGCGCTCAAAAGTATGTAAGTACTCAGCTACAAAGCCTGGGGCCGAATGTATTATTCATCGTACCGGGCAACCGAGAAGCCCGTGAACTGGGTGACTTAGATACGCCGCGTAACTTGGTGTTAGCCGATGCGGAGGCGATCGCATCTCAGGTTCCTTCTGTGGCTGCCGTCGCCGCCGAAAAAACGACCTCAGGGCTTGCCAGCTACCGCAGCCGTAACACCAACACCAGCATCGTTGGCACCACTGAGGACTTTTTAGCCGTCCGCAGCTTTGAAGTCGCTCAGGGTCGCTTTTTAAGTGAGCTTGACCAACGCTCAAATAGCTTGGTTGCCGTTTTGGGTAGCACTTTAGCCGAGCGCTTGTTTGACGACACCAGCCCAATTGGTCAGCAAGTTCGCATTAAGGGCATTACCTTTGAGGTTGTTGGTCTACTCGATCAAAAAGGATCGAACCTTGGCCTCGACTACGATGATGCCGTGATGATTCCGATTACCACACTGGCCAGTCGGATTGTGGGGCGCACGTCTCCTTATGGCATTGATGTGACCTTTATTTCGATTTCAGCGAACTCTCAGGCGGCGATGGAAACGGCTGAGTTTCAAATTACAAACCTGCTGCGGTTGCGGCATGGCGTTACCGACAGCGATGACTTTTTTATTCAAAGCCAGGATACTTTGCTGGATATTGCAAATACGATTACGGGGGCGCTGACGCTGATGCTGGCTGCGATCGCGTCCATCTCCCTTTTCGTTGGCGGCATCGGCATCATGAATATCATGCTGGTCTCGGTTCGCGAGCGCACGCAAGAAATTGGCCTGCGTAAAGCCATAGGTGCAACTCAAAGAGATATCCTCGGGCAGTTCTTGATCGAAGCCGTGATTCTTTCGGCTTTAGGTGGCCTGATTGGCACGGGCGTCGGCGTTAGCGGCATTTTTCTAATCGCTGCTTTTTCTCCTTTTGAGGCGGGCGTTTCGGCTAGCGCCGTCCTCATCGCGGTGGGAGTTTCGGGGAGTATTGGCTTGTTTTTTGGAGTAGTTCCAGCACGGCAGGCGGCGCGGTTAGATCCGATTGTGGCGCTGCGGAGTGCTTAATATGTCCCCCCTTATTCAATTTCGCCAGGTTACCAAAATCTACGGCATGGGCAACACCGAAGTCCGCGCGCTCTGGAAGGTAGATATGACCATCAACCAGGGCGAATACTGCTCTATTATGGGGCCGTCTGGCTCGGGCAAGTCTACGGCCATGAATATGGTGGGCTGTCTCGATCAGCCGACCAGCGGCGAGTATTTGTTCGATGGGCAAAATGTCGCTCAGCTTCCTGAGAACGATCTCGCTCATATTCGCAATCGTAAAATTGGCTTTGTTTTTCAGCAGTTTCATTTGCTCAATCATCTAACGGCGCTAGAAAATGTAGAACAGCCGATGATGTATTCGGGCGTTTCGAGTCGTGAGCGTAAAGAGCGGGCTACTGATGCTTTAGCTCAGGTGGGGCTGAGCGATCGCCTACACAACCGACCCAACCAGCTCTCTGGCGGTCAGCAGCAAAGGGTGGCGATCGCCCGCGCCATTGTCAATCAGCCGCTTCTCATTCTCGCTGACGAACCCACCGGAGCCCTCGACACTCAAACCACTCAGGACGTCATCGACATTTTCTCCAAGCTCAACGACACCGGCATTACCGTCGTAATGGTTACCCACGAGCCAGAAGTTGCGCGGCTCACCAACCGAATCGTTTGGTTTCGCGATGGAGAAGTCGTCAATCATAATTTGGCCCCAGCCGATCTCGCAACCGTGACAGCGGTTACCTCAGCGTAGCTGCCTACTCAAATGCATTAACTGGCACAAATATGAGGCATGAGCCCCAACCCGTCAGATAAGTTGAAAGAGGCCCCTTAAAAACCCATTAATAAAACAAATGCCATGAAACGGCTCACCCGCTACCCGGCCTGTTTGGTATTGTTCGCCTCCATGGGTGTTAACGGGGGGGCTATTAACGCAGGTACCCTAGCCGCCCACGCGACCCCAGCAAGACACTCTACTGAGCCAAACGAGGTCGCAAACAAGGTCGCAAACGAAATCGCCCAAGCGACCGCCGCCAATCTGCTGGCCCAAGCGACCACTGCCGATGACGCCCTAGCTGAAGGCATTACCCTGATTAAACAAGGCAATGTAGCCGCGGCCATCGCCGCCTTTCAGCAAGCCACCACATTAGATCCTAGCTCAGCGGCTGCTTACTATAACTTAGGGCTCGCTCTCAGACAAAACAATCAGATTCAAGCAGCCGCTACCGCCTTTTGGCAGGCCACTCAAGCCGATCCTAACTTTGCCATGGCCTATGTAAACCTGGGCGCGGCTCTGCTCGAAGGCGAGAATATAGAACAGGCCGAAAGCTATTTGAACCGAGCGCTTGAGCTAGAACCTAACCTTGGCCTTGCCTATTACAACGTGGGCCTGCTACAGCGGCGCAAAGGCGATCAAACCGCCGCCCTCAAAACCTTCGAGCAGGCGATCGCCTACAGTCCAGCAGCGCCCGAACCGCACTATCATATCGGTGCTATCTATCAAAGCCAAGGGCAGTATTCGCAGGCGCAGCAGGCCTATGAGCAGGCGATCACCCTCGACAACAACTATCCCAAAGCTCACTACGGCTTAGGGACTACGCTTGCCTTGCAGGGTGAAACGGAAGCTGCGATCGCCCAATTCCAAATTGCCCTCACGCAGCTACCGAGCTTTGGTCATGCCTACTACGCTCAAGCCTTGGCCCTAGCTACACTACAGCGCTACGACGAAGCTAGAACACAGCTTCAATCAGCCATTAATCTCTACGTTTCTCAAGGCAAGGCAGAATGGGCCCGCATCGCAGGGCAAGAGCTAACCCGGATAGAAGGGCTCTAGCTTTAAAAGCCATCTAGCTCAAAAGCTCTAGTGTTGCCGCTTTCAAGCATCGCCAGATTTTTCTTGAGCTGAGACCACACCAGCCCCGCGCTCAGCAGCACCAGCGGCATTGCCATCCCATAGGCAATCAGCGGCGTAAATCCAAAAATGCTCATCCCAGACGCCAGAAAAACGCAGCTACCCAAGCAAATGCCCGCAAAAGGAAGCTGCAAATCAAACCCTCGGAGCTTAGAAATAGAGCGAGTTGACTTGTTTTTGTACCAGTCGCCAACCGTTTCTTTTAACACAGCAGAGAATGCAGTACCGGACGCGATCGCAATCAATAAACCCGCCACTAGCATGAAGTAGGGAGGTGTTTGAGGGTAGTACATAAAGGGTTTGTCGAGTTTTTTGACGAGTGAATCTTAACTGAATTGTACAGCAAACCCCATCTTGAACCGCTTTGTTCAAAACGGTTCGACTAGCGTAGGCTAACGGCGGGACGATGGCTGAAAAGCACCCACTAGCTCAGCCGGAACCAGCGCCGCCGCTTGCTCTCTCGAAAAGTCAGTAAACGCACCCCAGGCTACGCCCAGCAGTTTATTAGGCTGCAAGTCGTCCTTTACAAGGCTCCACAGCCGCTGAACCTCTTCAGTATGCAGGCGGTTATCTTCAGTTAGGGCAAGCAAGATTTGCCGCCTGAGGTACTGCCCCTCATCCGACATCAAAAACTGCAGCCCCATACCCGCCGTTGGAATAATGTCAAAGCTCTCGTCAGAGCTGGCAATCATCAGCAGATTCTCCAGGCGCTCCCACTGAAATCGACCATCTTTAAAGAGCACTTCAATCAGCCGTCGTCGCAAGGAAGTACTCTCCGCTGTTAGCAAGCGTCGGGCCACGTAGGGATAGGCAATCTCAACGATCTTAAAGTTAGGATCTAGCGTGAGTGCCAAACCTTCTTGGGTCACCAAAGACCGAATAATCAGCGCAAACTTAGCGGGTACGCGGAAGGGATACTCGTACATCACCTCCGAAAACTTGTCAGTAATAGACTTAAAGTTGAAGTCACCAACGCTTGAACCAATGGCATCCGCAAAAACAGATTCCAAGGCAGGCACAATCGGCCTAATGTCCACATCCGGCGTTAAAAAGCCCAGCTTGACGAAATCATTCGCCAGATCCGCATAGTCCTTATTAATCAGGTGAACGACCGAATCAACCAGCGTCTCCTTAGTCTCCTGATCGAGCTGGTCGGTCATGCCAAAGTCGATGTAGGCCATGCGACCATCGGGCATGGCAAACAGGTTGCCAGGATGAGGATCTGCGTGGAAAAAGCCAAACTCTAGGAGCTGCCGCAGCCCCGAAGTTACACCAATTTCAACCAGATCGTTGCTGACTAGCCCCGCCGCCTTCACCTTGTCGGTATCTGTCAGCTTGAAGCCGTTGATCCACTCCATGGTGAGGACATGCTTGCTGGTGTAGCGCCAGTAAATAGCAGGCACTTTTACCAGCGGCTCATCTTGAAAATTCGCCGCAAATTTTTCAGCATTGTGCCCCTCATTGATGTAGTCCACCTCTTCAAAAAGCTTGATACCGAACTCATCGACAATCAGCGTCAGGTCGTGACCCAGGTTGAGGGGTAGCCAGGGCGCAATCCAGCCAGCCGCCCACCGCATAATGTATAGGTCACGGCAAATCGTGGGCATTAGGTTTGGGCGCTGTACTTTTACGGCTACTTCTTCGCCGCTGTAAAGCCTAGCTTTGTATACCTGGCCCAGGCTCGCCGCTGCTACGGGCTCCGCCGAAAAAGTGCTGTAAATTTCTTCGGGCGTGCGATCTAGATCGCGGTAGATAATTTGACGTGCCACCTCGTTTGAAAAAGGCGGTAGCTGATCTTGCAGTTTGATCAGCTCGTCTAAGAAGCTGGGTTTGATCAGGTCAGGTCGGGTAGAGAGCGCCTGACCCACCTTGATAAAGGTCGGCCCGAGCTTCGTTAGTATTTGCCTGAGGCGAATGGCTCGCTTTTCTTGATTGGCGACGGTTTGGTGAAAAATATGGTCAAACAGCAGGTTCAGCGCAAAAGCACCCAGCATCCACGAAACGGTCAGCGTACGCCACAGAACAACCAGCGGACGCCAGCGGTAGTATTGGGCGATCGCCCGCCAGTCATACTGACGCATACGCTCTGGGTCTGAAGCTGAAACGCTCTCGTAG
>PPFU01010870.1_pt1 | contig 16555 bp, 11 predicted proteins | sample 1535991 | NCBI WGS metagenome assembly PPFU01 (sample SAMN04901290, study PRJNA319586) | Hypolithon metagenome, whole genome shotgun sequencing project. | isolation source: Antarctic Hypolithon | place: Antarctica: Miers Valley | collected 2014
CAGACTTCAGGGTCCTGCCGATCTCCTCCTCCAGGCGGCTGTCGACCAGGGCGTCCTCGCCCCACGCACCGGGTTGTTCGAGGACCACCCACCGAGTGACGCGCGACGCGGTGCCCGACAGGGGCTCGTCGCGGTCTCGGGACAGGAGCGCGCAACGGGTATCGGGGTCGACCATCAGGTGACGTCGGTGACCAGGACGGCCTCGCGGACGAGGCGGTGGGCGAGGACGAGACGGCTCTGCGCATCCAACCACTCGGCGAGATCACCGACGCGGTGCGTCGAACCGTCGAGCAGGTGCCGCAGCACCGGAGCGAGCGGCGCGGGGAGCCCGATGTGTCGGTCGGCGACCACCAGCAGGATCCGGTCGCCGTCGGCTCGGAGGTGCCACACGGTGCCGGGGCGCAGGCACACCCGGTGATCGTCGCCGAGGTCGTCCACCGCGAGGAGTTCGAGCAGCTGCCCTCCGAGGACGGGTCGACGCCCACGGGCGAACCGGTCGAGACACGCAGTGGCGATCGGTTGTGGGTCCAGCTCGGCCAGCCAGTCGGTGAGCTCGGCGACCACCTCCTTGGTGGCGGCCTCGGCCACGGCGGGATCGGTGCCGAAGTGAGCCGGGAGCGTCCGCCGGAACCGCGGCTCGTCCGCAGCGGCGTCGATCAACCGCCGGAGGAGGTCGTGGACCGTGGTGGCGAGGACGCCGATCGTGAGGTGGAGGGACGGGCCGGCCTCCGTTCGAGCCGAGTGGATGTGACCGCGTGGCAGGTAGAGGCAGTCCCCCGGCTCCAGCCGGGTCTCCATGGTCACCGGTTGCCCGGCGGCCTCGTCGTGGTCGGAGCGATGCCGACCGAGGGGTGCGCCGATCACGGGCTCACGGACGGTCCAGTCTTTGGTGCCGTGGAGCTGGAGGACGAACACGTCGTGGGTGTCGTGATGCGGATCGAAGCCCGCTGCACCGGCAGGGGTGAGGTAGGCGTTGGCCTGGACGGCATGGCCGAGGTCCAACTCCAGCTGCCGGCAGAGCTCGGTGATCTGGGGCCACCAGCGGTGCAGCGACTGGAGCACCACCGTCGCGCCGCCCGCGAAGAGGTCCATCACCTTCCCAGGGTGGACGAGGTCGTCGATCCACATCGAACCCGTCCGGGCTCGCCGGGTCCACGTCGATGGATCGACCACCTCTCCGTTGCGGACCACCCGGATGGACGGACGCCGCAGACCCGACCCGGTGAGGATCCCGTCGATGTCGGCTGTTGACAGGAGGTCATCCACCGGGCGTCCGTGGTCGAGTCGGACGCGGCGGGCGAACGCGTCGGCGAGGAATGCCTCGGCGTCGTCGACGCAGCGGGCCAACCCTTCGGCGGTTTCGCCGGTCATCGACCGTGTCTGTTGTGGCGCAGCCGGGTCAGGGGCGACGGCTCAGGCGTCGGAGGCGTCGTCGTCCGCGTCCGCAGCATCGTCATCGGCGTCTGAGGCGTCGTCGTCGGCACCGCCGTCGGTGGGGTCGGTGGCGTCGTCGGTTGCGTCGTCGTCGGCGGCCCTGATGTCGGTGGACTGCCACTCGGTGGTGATGTCGCTGTCCTCGAGCTGTGCGATGGGAGCCATGGGGTTCCTCCGGTCGGAAACGGGGTCAACAGCATTCGACCACAGGAGGCCGTGCCGTGTGTCGCGATCTACCCGGATCGGAGTGCGCTCAGCACCTCATTGCCTACGCGACAGCACCGATCCCGCGACGCCGTCGCTGCCGCAGCCGCACCGACCCCGGCAAGGACACCATCGCTGAGGCCTTCTCGATGGGAACGGCAGCACCCCAGAGGAAGCCCTGACCGGCCTCGCAGCCCTCGGCGACCAGCAGCTCCAGCTGCTGCGCGTCCTCGATCCCTTCGGCGATGACGCTGAGGCCGAGCAAATGGGCGAGACCGACGACGGAGGACACGATGATCCTGTCCTCGCTGCTCTGCGCGATACCGGCCACGAAGCTGCGATCGATCTTGAGGTAGTCGACCGGGAACCCCCGCAGCCGACTGAGTGAGGAGTACCCGGTCCCGAAGTCGTCGATGGCGAGCTGCACGCCGACCCGCTTGAGCCTGCGAAGCACCTCGGTCGCGGCGTCGACTTCCATCAGGGCCGACTCGGTGACCTCCAGACAGATCCGCCACGCCGGAAGGCCGGCCTCCTCGATGATGCGCTCCACGACGTCCGGGAAGGTCGGTTCGCTGAGCTGGCGGGGGGACACGTTGACCGACACCGAGATCGACCGTTCGGGGTGCTCGTCGGTCCAGCGAGCGAGCGCAGCGCAAGCCTCGGTGAGCACGAGCTCGCCGACGCGACCGATCAATCCCCCCTCCTCTGCCACGACGATGAAGTCGTCGGGGGCGATGAAGCCCAGCTCCGGGTCGTTCCAACGGGCCAGCGCCTCGAACCCCATCAGGGAGCCGGTACCGAGATCGACCTGGGGCTGGAACTGTGCGTGGACCTGCCCGGCGTCGAGCGCCGCCTCGAGCGCGACGGCCATGCGATGCCGGGCTCGGACCTGGGTGTGACGGGCGTCGTCGAAGAGGTCCACGGTCGACTTGCCCGCCGTCTTGGCGGAGTACATGGCGGCATCCGCGTTGCGCAGGAGCGTCTCACCGGCTGTGCCGGCGCGGGACAGGGCGATGCCGATGCTGCCGGTCACGGACACGGTGTTCCCGTCGACGGTGACCGGCCGGGCCAGGGATTCCAGCACCTTCTGGGCGATGGCGTAGGCCGCCGCCGGGTCGCTGAGGTCGTCGCAGCACACCACGAACTCGTCACCGCCGAGCCGGGCCACGATGTCGCCGTCGCGCAGCACACCGGTCAGGGTCTCGCCGACCGCGCGCAGGACCTGGTCGCCGCCGAAGTGTCCGAGGCGGTCGTTCACTGCCTTGAAGTCGTCGAGATCGATGAACAGCACCGCGACGATGCTCTGTCTCCGGGCGCTGCGGGCCAGGGCGTTGTCGAGGTGGTCCACGAACAGGCGGCGGTTCGGGAGCCCGGTGAGGGCATCGTGGAGCGCCTGGAAGGCCAGGCTCTCCTCGAGCTCCACCCGCTCGGTGATGTCGAGCGATGCGCCGACCACGCCGTGGAAACCGATCTCCGGATCATCGACCCGTTCGAGCGTGGTGTGCACGGGCACCATCGATCCGTCGGCTCGGCGAGCCGCGTAGTCGCCCTCCCAACGCCCGGTGGTCTCGAGCGAGATCTTGACCGACTCGGCGTCGTCCCCGCTCTGGGCGCGCAGGCTCAGGTCCTGGATGGGGCGGCCGATCGCCTCGCTGGCGTCGTACCCGAACACCGTGGCCGCCCGGTCGTTCCAGTAGACGACGATCCCGCGGTCGTCCGTCACGACGACCGCTGCGGGAAGCCGCTGGAGCAGCTTGGTCTCCAACCTCCGGGCGATCTGGTTGTGCCGCCCCTCGGTGACGTCCGATCCGGTGACCAGCACCGCCTCGACCGACGGGTCGTCGAGCAGGTTGACGGCGACGACCTCGATCTCGCGCCGACGTCGCTGCCGATCGAGGATCCGGATGCGGACCTGCTCGCGTGCGCCGGGGACTGCCATCACCCGGGCGAAGGCCTCCACGGCGAGGTCGCGGTCCGCCGGATCGATCTTGCGGAGCGCATCCAGACCGACGATGGCGTCAGGCTCGAGGCCGAGGAGCTCGGTGGTGCTGTCCGACACGTGCCGGATCTGCCCGTTGGCATCGAGCAGTGCGAAGATCGGCGACGAATCGTCGAAGATGCTGTGCAGGCGGGCCGAATCGCGGTGCAGGACCTCCTCGGCGTCCTTGATGCTCGTGATGTCGAGATGGGTCACGATCGCGCCGCCTCCCAACTCGCCCAGGGGCGTGGCCCGCAGGCTGAACCACCGCAGCTGATCGGGCTCCTGGCACGGGTAGTCCACCGAGAAGCGGTCCGAGGTGCCGCACAGCACGGCGCGGATGCCGTCCCCGGCCTCGCTCGCGCCGGTCGCGCCGGAGGTCGCGGCCTGGTCGCACACCGTCAGGTAGTTGACGCCGATGCCCGTGCCGTTGGAGCGGGCACCGCGCTCGCTCGCCGCCGCTTGCCAGGCCTGGTTGACGCCGGTGATGCGACCGGTGCCGTCGATGGCGACGGTGGGCGAGTCGAACGCGTCGAGCGCGACCGACGCCGGCGCGCGGGACCGTTCGCCACCGCGCCGTCGCTCGCAGGCTCGGAGCAGGGCGTCGTGCAACCGCTCGGACGACAGGTCCTGCTTGCACAGGTACTCGTCGGCACCCTCGGCGAGGGCCGCGTACACGAGCGCATCGGCGGGTCGGCAGGTGATGACGACGATGGGAACGTCGGGTGCTGCGGCCGCCATGACCGCCACGCCCTCGAGGCCGGGACAATCGGGCAACGAGAGATCGAGCAGCACGCAGTCGACGGGGAACTGGGTGAGGGCGGCCCTCGCGGCGGCGAGTGTCGCCACCCCGTCGATGCGCTGCGGTGCGCCGATGCACTCGGCCAGCAGCTCCTGGATCAGACGACGGTCCGACGGGCTGTCCTCGACGATGAGGACCTGGCGTGGCAAGCGGACGTCGGCCTCGGAGCGCGCTGTGGCCTGTTCAGATCCGATCATCACATGTTGATGTTCGGCACGCCGGCGGCGTCGCTCCAGCGATTCGAAGACTTCAACCTTGGTGCAGATGCACCATTTCTCCGGCGATCAGGCTCACGAACTGCGCGAAAGGTGCAGACCATCGGGGGTGGCAAGTCCCGATCAGCTCGGGCGGCTCAGGCTGGTGTCCCCACTGGTCCATGCGTCGAGGAGGTGACGGGCGAAGTGCTCCTCGACCGCCATCGTGATCTCGGCCCCCCACACCGCCAACGGTGCGGTACCGGGGTGCTCCGCCACGTAGCCGTCGACCATGACCGACCTGGCGAGGGGGCCGTGGTGCTCATCAGCGACGACGTGCACGTCGTAGAAGACGCACGCCTCCTCGGGGGCGCCGATCTTGCGCATGGCCGCCGCATAGCGGCCCATGGGGGTCACCGAGGTCATCTCGAACAGGGCGAGGTGACCGAGGAGCGCAGGGAGCAGCCGGCGATGCAGCGCGAGATGGGTGATGAGGTTGGTGGTCGCCAGCGTCGTGGCGGGGAGCGCCGCGAGGTAGCGGCCGTATGACGGATCGAGGCCGAGTCCATCCATCGAGATGGCGAACAGCTCGGCGTGGGCCCGGCCGGGCACGCCGTTGCCGTACTCGTCCATCTGGATCTCGACGAAGGCCGACTTGGCCGGGCCGCCGAAGCGGGGCAGCGCGAAGGAATGCGGGTCGGCCTCCTTCAGCTGGTAGGCGGACCGGTGGATGGCGAACTCACGGAGGATCTCGGGAGAGGCATGGTCGAGGACGTACTGCGACAGAGACGGTCCGTCGGCCGCCACGACGAGTGCCTCGATGGTGTCGCCGGCCGAGCCGGCGACCAGGGCGCGGACGGGAACCTCGGCGAGGAGCGCGGCCTCGAAGCGTCCCGCCATCCGGTGCCACCAGTCCACCACGGACGGGTGCCACTCGGCGTCGGGGTGCACGCCGGCGAAGCTGCGGAAGTGGAGCTCGTGGAGGCAGTAGAGCGACAGTTGGAAGTCGAGGTCGGCGAGGGGATCGTCGAGATCGGCGAGTCCGACGATCTCGGTCACACCAGGGCTGTGGACGAGATCACGGAGCAGGGCGACGGTGTAGCGGCTGAGCGGCCCGACGACCGGCGGGAGGGGCGGTGCGCTGGTGGTGGCCGCGAGCTCCGACGCGATGGCGCGGGGCTCTTCGAGCAGGCTCACCGATCCGTCTTCTTGGGCGCGCCCTTCTTGGCCGCGCCCTTCTTGGCCGCCGCCTTCTTCCCTGCGCTCGCCTTCTTGGCGGTCGCCTTCTTGGCCGCGGCCTTCTTGGTCCCGGTGGCCTTCTTGGCGGTCGCCTTCTTCCCGGCCTTCTTTGCCGCATCGGACTTCTTGGTGGCGGGAGGCTTCGACGGGGCGACGGGAACCTGGACGACGGAATCCGACCCGCCGAACTCGTTGCCGACGTAGTCGTCGGCGCTCCAGTCGTTCTCCCATCGATCCTGACCGAGGTGGTAGCGGAAGCGGTACGCGGCGCCGGGTTCCAGCGACACCGTCGCCGTCCACCCGCCGTCGTCCCCCTTCTTCATCGGCTGGGCCTCCGCGTCCCATCCGTTGAAGTCCCCGACCACGGCGGCGTGGTCTATCTCGAGCTCACTGGGGAGATCGAAGAGGACGTCGAAACGGCCGTCGTTCGCGTTCCAGGTCTTGGTCAGCACTGTCGCTCCCTTGAGAGACTTTCGAGATGATCGAGACACCCGGCCCGAAACGGGGTCGTACACGACCGATTCATCTCCGATCCCACCTGTCATCAGTCCCCGGCATCCGGGGCCAGTCTGGAGTCCCGTTGCCCGAAGCCCCTTCCGATCGCCAGACCTGGCCGGGTTCCCCGTACCCACTCGGAGCCACCCACGACGGTGCAGGAACGAACTTCAGCGTGTTCTCCGAGGTGGCGGACAAGGTCGAGCTCTGCCTCTTCGACGACGACGGGGCCGAGGAGCGCGTCGAGCTGACCGAGGTCGACGCCTTCTGCTGGCACGAGTACCTCCCAGGCGTCGCCTCGGGGCAGCAGTACGGGTTCCGGGTCCACGGACCCTGGGATCCGGCCAACGGGCTGCGCTGCAACCCGAACAAGCTCCTCATCGACCCGTACGCCAAAGCCATCGCCGGGTCGGTCGACTGGGACCAGGCCTGCTTCCCGTACGACTTCGGCGACCCCGACTCACGGAACGATGACGACAGCGCACGGCATGTCCCCAAATCAGTGGTGCACAGCTCCTACTTCGACTGGGGTCATGACCGTCCACCGGCCACGCCGCTGCACGAGTCGGTCATCTACGAGGTCCACGTCAAGGGATTCACGGCCACGCATCCCGAGGTCCCGGAGCACGAGCGGGGCACCTACGCCGGCATGTCCCACCCCGCGGTCATCGAGCACCTCCTCTCGCTCGGCATCACCGCAGTGGAGCTCCTGCCGGTGCACCAGTTCCTGCACGACTCCCACCTCGTCGACCGCGGGTTGTCCAACTACTGGGGCTACAACTCGATCGGCTTCTTCGCACCGCACGACGGGTACAGCGCCAGCGGATCGCTCGGCGAGCAGGTGCCCGAGTTCAAGGCCATGGTGCGCGCCATGCACGAGGCCGGCATCGAGGTGATCCTCGACGTCGTCTACAACCACACCGCCGAGGGCAACCACATGGGCCCGCAGGTGTCGTTCAAGGGCATCGACAACCAGGCGTACTACCGGTTGGTGCCCGAGGAGAAGCAGTACTACTACGACACGACCGGCACGGGAAACAGCCTCAACATGGCCCACCCGCACACGCTGCAGCTGATCATGGACTCGCTGCGGTACTGGGTCTCGGAGATGCACGTCGACGGGTTCCGTTTCGACCTCGCCGCCACCCTGGCCCGCCAGTTCTACGAGGTCGATCGCCTCTCGGCCTTCTTCGACCTCGTGCAGCAGGACCCCGTCGTGAGCCAGGTCAAGCTCATCGCCGAGCCCTGGGACCTGGGCGCGGGCGGCTACCAGGTGGGCAACTTCCCGCCGGTGTGGTCGGAGTGGAACGGTCGCTATCGCGACATCGTCCGCGACTACTGGCGGGGCGAGCACGCCGCCGTCCCCGATCTGGCCTCGAGCCTCACCGGTTCGTCTGACCTGTACGGCAACAGCACCCGCGCTCCCTCGGCCAGCATCAACTTCGTATCCGCCCACGACGGGTTCACGCTCGCCGACATGGTCTCCTACAACGAGAAGCACAACGAGGACAACGGCGAGGACAACAACGACGGCGAGAGCCACAACCGGTCCTGGAACTGCGGTGTCGAGGGTCCCACCGACGACCCGGAGATCCTCGAGCTCCGCAGTCGCCAACAACGGAACCTCCTGGCCACGCTGCTGCTGTCCCAGGGTGTCCCCATGCTGCTCGGTGGGGACGAGCTGGGCCGGAGTCAAGGCGGCAACAACAACGCCTACTGCCAGGACAACGAGATCTCCTGGTTCGACTGGGACGCGGTCGACACCGACCTGCTGGAGTTCACCCGTCGACTCGTCGAGCTCCGCCAAGAGCATCCCGTGTTCCGCCGGCGACGGTGGTTCTTCGGCCGACCCATCCGCGGCACGGTCGACATCGGCTGGTGCCGGCCCGACGGCAAGGAGATGACCGACGACGACTGGGACTTCGCTGAGGCGATGGCCCTGGGGCTGTTCCTCAACGGGGAGGCCATCCCCAGCCGGGACGACCACGGACGCCGCATCGTCGACGACAGCTTCCTGCTCCTCGCCAACGCCGGACCGGAGAGCGTCACCTGGAAGCTCCCCAAGATGTGGGCCCCGGGATGGGAGGTCATGCTGCGGACCGACAGCCCCGACGGCCGCCCGGCGCGCTCCACGCGGCGGACCGCCACGCTCGAGGTCCCGTCCCGGGCACTCGTCCTCCTGCGCGCTGTTTCCGCGTCGTGAGCTCCGTGCCGGCACCGACGAGCACCTACCGCCTGCAACTCGGACCCCACCTCACGCTCGACGACGCCCGCGACCTCGTCGCCCGGCTACGGGACCTCGGGATCGGCCACCTCTACGTCTCACCCGTCCTCGAGGCCGCACCCGGATCCACCCACGGCTACGACACCGTGGACCACGGTCGCATCAGCACCGCCATCGGCGGGATCTCGACCTTCGACCGGCTCGCCGCCACGGCACACGCTGCCGGGATGGGTCTCGTGGTCGACGTGGTCCCCAACCACATGTCGATCGCCGCTCCCCACGCCAACCGATGGTGGTGGGACGTGCTCGAGAACGGGCCCATGTCCCGCTTCGCCCGCCACTTCGACGTCACGTGGGAATCATCCGAGGTCCGCCAGGTCGACACCGTCCTCATGCCCATCCTCGGCGACCACTACGGCGTGGTGCTCGAAGCCGGCGAGTTGGTTCTCGAGCGCGGGGAGCACGGCTTCACGGTCCGCTACTTCGACCACGTCCTGCCCCTCGCCCCCCGCTCGACCGTGTCGCTCCTCCGCCCCATCGTGGCCACCGCGAACGACAGCGATCTCGGCTTCGTCGTCGACGCGCTGGAGCACCTCGCCGTGGACCGGGACGATCCGCGCGCCATCGCACGACGGCACCGTGACCTCTCGGTCCTGCGACGGATGCTGGCCGGCGCGTTGACCGACGATGGGATCGCGGCCCGGGTCGACCAGCGCTTGTCGGATCTCGGCGCCGAGCCCGACGAACTCCACGAGGTGCTCGAGCTGCAGCACTACCAGCTGTGCCACTGGCGCCGCGCCGAACGCGACCTCGACTACCGCCGCTTCTTCGACATCGACACGTTGATCGGCGTCCGGATCGAGGACCCCGACGTGTTCGCCGACACCCACGCCCTCATCCTCGAGCTGGTGCGTGAAGGCAGGATCGACGGGTTGCGCATCGACCACCCCGACGGACTGAGCGATCCGGCCGGTTACCTCGACCAGCTCGACGGCGAGGCCCCCGCCACGTGGACCGTGGTGGAGAAGATCCTCGAGCCCGGTGAGCACCTGCCCGAGCCGTGGCCCGTCGCCGGCACCACCGGCTACGACTTCCTCTACGTGGTCGATGGGGTGTTCCGGTCGGCCGGTGGCGTGGCTGCGATGACCGATTGGTGGCAGCGCCACATCGACCGGACGTCGTGGGACGAGACGGTGCGCCAGGCAAAGACCGAGATCCTGACGACCGTGCTGGCCGCCGACGTGTCACGTGTGGCCGACGTCGGGCTGCAGCTGTGCGAGCAGCACCGGCGGCACCGCGACCACACCCGCCATGACGTGACCCATGCGGTACGCGCCGTCGTCCGCGCCATGCCGGTGTACCGGACCTACGTCCGTCCCGGATCCGAGACCAGTGCCGCCGATCGTTGGGTGATCAGCGACGCCGTCGCCCTGGCCGCCGAGACGGATCCCGACATCGATGCCGACCTGTACACGTTCCTCGGTGCGGTCCTGTGCGGGGGACACGCGGGCGAAGGCGTGGCCGACGAGTTCGTCCGCCGATTCCAGCAGCTCACCGGCCCGGCCATGGCCAAGTCGGTGGAGGACACGTCCTTCTACCGGTACCTCCCGGTACTGGCGGCGAACGAGGTCGGCGGCGCGCCGGGCGAACCGGTGGTCGACGTCGAGCACTTCCACCGCCACAACGCCCGTATGCAACGGGACTGGCCGGAGACCATGACCGCCCTCAGCACCCACGACACCAAGCGCAGCGCAGATGTCCGATCCCGCCTCGACGCCTTGACCGCCGTGTCGCACCGGTGGCTCGAGTTCCTCGAACGGTGGATGGTCTGGTGCGACGAGCGGTGGAGCGTCGACCCCCATCGGCCAACCACCGTTCTCGCGCTGCAGACCGTGGTGGGCGCCTGGCCGATAGATTCCGACCGGCTCCGGCGCTATCTGGAGAAGGCAACCAAGGAAGCCAAGGTGCGCACCAGCTGGACCGACGCCGACGCCGCCTTCGACGAGGCGGTGGCGACGCTCGCCGATGCGCTGCTCGGTGACGCCACCTTCGTCGCCGAGGTCGAGGCTCTGGTCGACGAGATCCTCGTGCCGGGTCGGCACGTGGCCCTCGCCAAGACGCTGCTCCACCTCACCAGCCCCGGTGTGCCCGACTGCTACCAGGGCAGCGAGCTGTGGGACCTGAGCCTGGTCGACCCCGACAACCGCCGACCGGTCGATCACCAGCTACGTGCCGATCTGTCGGCCGAGTTGACGCAGGCTGGCGGTCCGGATCTGGAGCTGGGTGCGGACGACGACGGACGGCACAAGCTGTGGCTCACCCGCCAGGCGCTCGGACTCCGACGGCTCCGGCCCGGCTGCTTCGGCCCGGGCGAGACCGGGCGCTACGAACCGATCGACGTCGACCCCGGCGTCGTCGCCTTCCGCCGTGGTGACGACGTCGTGGTGGCCACCTCGCTGACCGCCGATCACCCGCCGTTCACCCTCGACCTCCCTGCCGGCGAGTGGACCGATCTGCTCACCGGCACGACGCAGGCGACCTCCGTGGTCGTCCACGGCATGGCGCTGCTCGAACGGAGGGCGACGTGATCTTCCGGGTGTGGGCCCCCACCGCGGCGCGCGTCCAGGTCGAGGTGGACGGCACCGCCTTCGACATGGCTCCGCAGGACGGGGGCGGCAACGAAGCAGGTCGGGGTTGGTGGGTCACCGACGTGGGCGCCGCGGGTCCGGGCAGCCGGTATTTGTTCTCGGTCGACAGCGGCCCGTTCCGGCCCGACCCCCGCAGCGCCTCGCAGCCGGAGGGCGTCGACGGGCCCTCCGAGGTCGTCGACCACAGCGCGTTCGAGTGGACGGACGGCGACTGGTTCGGCTTCCCGCTCGCCGGCGCCGTGCTCCACGAGATCCACATCGGCACGTTCTCCGAGGCGGGTACGTTCGACGGCGCCATCGAGCACCTCGACCACCTGGCCGACCTCGGGATCGACGCGGTGGAGGTCATGCCGGTGGCCGAGTTCGCCGGCGACCGCGGGTGGGGCTACGACGGTGTCGACCTGTTCGCACCGCACCATGCCTACGGCGGCGCCGATGGGTTCAAGCGCTTCGTCGACGCCTGCCACGGCCACGGGCTCGGGGTGATCCTCGACGTCGTGTACAACCACCTCGGGCCGGCGGGGAACCACCTCGCCGCCTTCGGGCCGTACTTCACCGATCACCACCAGACGAACTGGGGCCAGGGCATCAACGTCGACGGTCCCCACAGCGACGAGGTCCGGGCCTGGATCGTGGCCAATGCCCGACACTGGCTCGTCGACCACCACGTCGACGGGCTGCGCCTGGATGCCGTGCACGCCATCGCCGACGACTCCGCCGTCCACATCCTCGAGGAGCTGGCGGGTGCGGTCGGTTCGTGGGAGCGGGAGTGCGGCCGGCCGATGTGGCTCATCGCCGAGTCGGACCGCAACGACCCCCGCTACGTGCGCCCGGTGGAGGCGGGTGGTCTCGGACTCGATGCGTCGTGGGCCGACGAGTGGCACCACGCGCTACACGCCGTGCTGACCGGCGAGACGAGTGGGTACTACGAGGACTTCGGCTCGATCGACGACCTCGTCGTGGCCCTGCACCAGGCGTGGGTCTACGCGGGACGCTGGTCGGTGCACCGCAAGCGGACCCACGGCCGCTCCCCCGAGGGCCTCGCTACCGAGGCGTTCGTCATCTCGGCCCAGAATCACGACCAGATCGGCAACCGGGCGGTGGGCGACCGGCTCGGTCACCTCGCCCCCGACCGACTCCACATCGCGGCTGCCCTCCTCCTCACGAGCCCCTTCGTCCCGATGCTGTTCCAGGGCGAGGAGTGGGGTGCCTCGACACCGTTCCTCTACTTCACCGACCACGAACCCGAGCTGGGTCGAGCCGTGACCGAGGGCCGCCGGCGTGAGTTCGCCCACTTCGACTGGGATCCCGAGGAGATCCCCGATCCCCAGGATCAAAAGACGCTGGCGCGTTCGGTGCTGCGTTGGGACGAGCGGGCCGATCCGCCCCACGCCGATCTGCTCGAGTGGCACCGCACCCTGATCGGCCTCCGCCGGCGCATGGCGGTCCGCCAGGGTGGGCTGATGCCGGACGAGCTCCCCGTCGAGATCACAGCCGGGGGCGGCATGATCCGCCAACGGTGCGGTCAGGTCACCGTCGTGGCCAACATCGGCGACGAGGTGGCCCACACTGCCGTGGCCGGTACAGCCGTCTGCGCGCATCGGGCCGCCGAAGGACCGACCGGGTGGACCATCGAGCCGGATGGCGTCGTCGTCGTCGAGGGTCGCTGATCCCCACCGACCGAGTACGACGCGGGGCGGGTACGGTCCGCGGTCGTGACCGACTCGATGCAACAGGTGGTCCTGCGCCGGCGCCCAGTCGGGTTGGTGACCGCCGACGATTTCGAGCTGATCGAGGTCCCCGTCCCCGAGGTGGCCGACGGGGAGGCGCTGATCCGCACCGATGCCATCGGCATCGACGCCGCGGTCCGGACGTGGCTCGAGGACCAACCCGGCTACCTCCCGCCGGTGCAGCTCGGTGACGTGGTCCGGGCCGCCACCGTGGGCGAGGTCGTCGCTTCGAGATGCGAGGCCTACGCCGTGGGTGATGTCGTCACCAGCCTGGGCGGTTTCGCCGAGTGCTCCATCGCCCGGGACGATCTCTTCACCACCGTGGTGGGGGCTGCGGGCGTCGGCGAGGAGGTGGACCGGGAGGCGATGCTGGCCGTGTACGGCTCGACCGGTGCCACCGCCTACTTCGGCATGCACGACATCGGCAGACCACGACCCGGCGACACCGTGGTGGTGAGTGCGGCCGCGGGTGCCACCGGTTCGATCGCCGGGCAGATCGCCAAGGCGGCCGACGCGCGGGTCGTGGGCATCGCCGGCACCGAGGAGAAGTGTCGCGTCGTGGTCGACGAGTTCGGCTTCGACGCCTGCATCAACCACCGCACCGACGATCTCTCCGCCGCAATACGGGAGCACTGCCCGGAGCGGGTCGACGTGTACTTCGACAACGTCGGCGGCACTATCCTCGACGCCGTGCTCGGCCGGCTGGCCATGCACGGGCGCGTCGTGCTCTGCGGGGTGATCTCCAGCTACCTCACCGGCGAGCATCCCGGCCCGGCCAACTACGTGAAGCTGCTCGCCATGCGGGGCCGCATGGAGGGCTTCAACACCATGGACAACTGGGACCGCTACGAGGAGGCCGACGCCGAGCTGCGCCGCCTGATGGACGCCGGTGCGCTCCGCTATCGCAGCCATGCCTTCGACGGTCTCGAGTCCGCGGTGCCGGCGCTCAACGCCCTCTTCGAGGGCTCCAACATCGGCAAGACCTTCCTGCGCCCCTGATCACCCGCCCGGATCGGATGTTCTCGGTTCTGGTCCCGTCCCGGTCGTGCTGGGTGGCGCGTGACGGGGCCAGAAGCGAGCGCTCCGGGGTGAGCCCCGCGCGTCAGCGGATCTCGGTGCGGAGGGCGTCCAGCCAGCTGTCGGCGTCGCGCCAGGCCGCCTCGGCATCCCGCCGGACCTCGGGACCGTTGTCGCCCGCTGCGTGGTATGAACCGAGGAAGAGCACGTCCTCGTTCTTCGACTTCAGGTCGCGGAGGGCGTCGGCCACCAACTCGTCGCCGACGTGTCCCTCGAGGTCGATGATGAAGCAGTAGTCGCCGAGGCCTCGCTTGGTCGGGCGACTCTCGAGGCGGGTCAGGTTGATGCCGCGAGCCGCGAACTCCTGGAGGATGGTGAGCAGCGAACCCGGCACGTCGGCCTTCTGGAACACGACGATCGAGGTCTTGTCGTGGCCCGTGGGAGCGGGGATGCCGCTCCGGGTGAGCGCCACGAAGCGCGTCTCGTTCTCGGCGTGGTCCTCGATGTCGTCGGCGAGCACCTCGAGGCCGTGGACCGTGCCGGCGAGTGACGTCCCGATGGCAGCCGTCCGTCCATCGGCCTCCTCGGCCACGATCCGGGCTGCCTCCGCCGTGCTGTTCGCCGCCAGCTCGGCCACGCCGGGGAGATGCTTCGCCAGGAAACCGCGACACTGGGCGGTCGCCACCGGGATCGACACCACGGACTCGACATCGGCCAGCGCCACGCCCGAGGGCGCCAGCAGACACATCACGATGGGGATGACGACCTCACGCTGCATCTTCAGATCGTGATCGAAGATCAGCGCGTCGAGGGTGACGTTGACGGATCCTTCGATGGCGTTCTCGATCGGAACCAAACCCACCTCGACTGCGCCATCGGACACGGCCCGCAGCACGTCGGAGATCGACCGGCACGCCACCAACTCCATGGCTGCGTAGTCGGACTGGGTGAGCAAGGCCTGTTCGCTGAAGGTTCCCTCGGGACCGAGGAAGGCGATCTTGCCGGCGCCGGCACTGGCACCAGGGGGAGCGTCGGGGGATCCTGGGTCGGCGGGGGGTGTCACGAGCGGCAAGGATAGGGCGGTGGACGCCGACCGCCTCCGGCACTTGCTCGACGACGTGGCCTCCGGACACGTGCACCCCGACGACGCCGTGACCGAGCTGCGGCGGCTCCCCTTCGCCGACCTGGGTCACGCACGCGTCGATCATCACCGGTCGATTCGCCAGGGTTTGGCCGAGGCGGTCTACGGGCCCGGGAAGACCCCGGAGCAGTGCACGTCGATCGTGGGTGAGCTGCTCTCGGTGGGCACCCGGCCCATCTTGCTGACCCGGGCATCCGACGAGCAGGTCACCGTGGTGCTGGCTGACCATCCGCACGGCAGCCGGGTGGGCGACACGGTGGTGTGGCGGGCGGCGGAACCCACCGAGTCGTTCTCCGTCGTGCTGGCCGCCGCCGGGACCGCAGATCTCTTCGTGGCCGACGAGTGCGCGGCCGTGCTCGCCGCCCACGGGATCGGACCGTTGCGGCTCACCGACGTGGGTGTGGCCGGCATGCACCGCCTGCTCGGTTCGGTCGACGAACTGGCCGCCGCCGACGTGGTCATCGTCGTCGCCGGCATGGAGGGTGCCTTGGCCTCGGTCGTCGGTGGCATCACCGGCGCTCCGGTGATCGCGGTGCCCACCAGCGTCGGCTACGGCTCCTCGTTCGAGGGGGTCACCGCGCTGCTGGCGATGCTGTCGTCGTGCGCGGCGGGCGTGACGGTCGTGGGGATCGACAACGGCTACGGGGCGGCCTGCGCCGCCCTGCGGCTCCTCGGCGTACTCGAGCGCCCGTCCCGTGATTCACCTCGCGACGCGTCCCGCGGAAGCCGGACCCGTTGACCACCGTCGCCTGGTTCCATCCCTTCTCCGGGATCGCCGGCGACATGGCACTCGGCGCGTGCATCGACGCTGGTGCCGACGTCGCCGAGGTCGAGGAGCTCCTCGAACGCCTACCGGTGGAAGGTTGGGATCTCGAGGTCGACACCGTCCTGCGAGGCGGGATCGCCGCCTCCCACGTGGTCGTGCACGTGCAGGAGTCGAGCGTGGTCCGCACCGCCGAACACATCACCGGTCTCATCGAGGAGGCCCGTCTCCCGGAACGGGTGCGGTCGCGATCGCTGGCCGTGTTCCGCCGCCTGGCCGAGGTGGAGGGCCGGCTGCACCGTCGACCGCCCTCACAGGTGCACTTCCACGAGGTCGGCGGCATCGACGCCATCATCGATGTGGTGGGGACGTGCGCGGCGCTCGAGGCGCTCGGCGTCGACGTGGTCCACGCCGGCCCGGTGGCGACCGGTGTGGGGATGACCCGATCGGCCCACGGGCTGATCCCGGTCCCGGCGCCCGCGGTGGTCGAGCTCCTGCGCGGGGCACCCGTGGCCAACGTCGACATCCCCCACGAGCTCACCACGCCGACCGGGGCCGCCCTCCTCGCCACCCTGGCCGAGCGGTGGGGTCCGATGCCCGCCATGACGGTGGAGGCGAGTGGGTACGGCGCCGGCACCCGCGAGCTCGACGCCAGGGTGAACGCGGTGCAGGTGGTGGTGGGGACA
>PPFU01021122.1_pt1 | contig 16546 bp, 11 predicted proteins | sample 1535991 | NCBI WGS metagenome assembly PPFU01 (sample SAMN04901290, study PRJNA319586) | Hypolithon metagenome, whole genome shotgun sequencing project. | isolation source: Antarctic Hypolithon | place: Antarctica: Miers Valley | collected 2014
TCGTTTTCCAATACGCGTGAGATTGCCTGACAAATATTCTCAAGCTTTGGAAAGCCACAGTAAGTCAACTTCTCTCGACGCAAGGTTTCAATGAGCTGACACTCCCATGGAAAATTCTCTGCAAAGTAGTCTTTTTTCTGAGATTTAGAGGTAAAAGTTTCCCCCCAGGAGCTGGAGTTTTTTACTTTTTGGCCACTGTTTATTCTTTGACTGCTATCAGAGCCTTCAATATTCCAGGCTCTTGGTTGATAATAGGAGCATTGGCTAGAAATTTCCGTACCTTTTACCTTGAATCTCAGCGACTCCACAATATCTAATATGTTAAAGTACTTACCGTTTTCAGTAAGGTTTACCTTCATAGAGTAGCTACCCGGCACTAAACCACATTGCGGCAAGATAAGCGTAATAAAATTATTTTTCTGACTGATTTTTGGAATAAATCCTATATCTTTCCAGCTTTGTAAAAATAGGTTCGTAGTGTTCGCGTTAGACAAGCTTTTGACTGACGTGTTGACTGAAATATTTTCGACAGGAGCGCTTACCGAAAAATAGACTCGTATTTTTATAGACTCACCGGTTTCTAGCGAGTCCACTTTTTCGCCATCATCATTTAAAAAAACAATAGATGCAATCTTCAAAGAAGACTGCATCAAGCCTTGAGAAACTAAAGACTGTGAGCTATTGTTCGTATCAGCTTTTGCACTTGCCTTACCGGCTACATCACTTTCGTATTGCCTAGTAACCGTTTCGGCTTCACCAAATGCAGCTAGGTTTCCTTTGGATAGATAAGCGACCAGATCGCAGTTGGATAGGATTGCTGCTGAACTATGAGAGACCAAAATAAAGGCAACGCCTTGCTCTCGAAGCTCCGCTAGCCTTCGATAGCATTTGGTTCTAAAGGTGAAGTCTCCCACAGCTAAAACTTCATCAATTAGCAGGATCTCTGGATCGGTATGAATGGCACAGGAAAATCCCAATCTGGCTCTCATGCCAGAGCTATAGGTTCTAACTGGCGCATCTATGGCGTCCCAAATTTCTGCAAAGTCTAGTACCGAATCAAATTTTCGGTCAATTTCACTTTTAGAAAGGCCAAATATAGACATATTAATGTAGACGTTTTCGCGTCCTGTCAATAATGGATTAAATCCTGCCCCTAAAGCAATCAGCGCGGCTACTTTTCCATGAATTTTTAGGGTTCCTGTATCTGGCTTAATCAAGCCTCCAATCATCTTTAGGAGCGTTGTTTTACCACTGCCATTAGTGCCAATAAGCCCCAACGATTCACCCCGGCTAACCTCAAGGCTAACGTTCTTGACGGCCCAGAATTCGCCCGGTCGGAGCCGATTACTTTTACGGGGTGTTCCTAACAGTTCTGAGGCAATGTCTTTGAGCCCATATGCGTACGAAGCTTTTAAATTCCGGCAAAACTTCTTAGAAACGCCTCTAATAGAGATCAAAGGTTCTTTAGAAAATGACTGAGGTGCTTCTTTGATCTCTACTTCCTTGATCTCTACTTCCCTGTCCTCTATACGCTTGTCCTCTATACGCTTGTCCTCTATACGACTGTCTGCGCGACTGTCTGTGTGACTGCTTTCTATCATAATCAGCTAATTCTTTCAATGAGATAGGGAATGGATAGCTTGTATATGAGCCAGCCTATGATTAATAAACCTATTGCAATGATCGTAACCAATGCAAAGGCAAACGGATCTTGAATGGTTCCTAGCGTGATCAAATCACGGGTGGTGACCAAAAGAGGAGTTACTGGATTGAATTTGACAAAGAGTAAAAAGATCGATTTTTGAGGCATTGGGTAAACGACAGGCGTTAGAAAAAACCAACCCAAAGTAATCGCTTCCATCGCATTTGAAACGTCTTTTACTAGGCTTGTAATCGGCGCTAGTATTAAGCCTAGCCCAAGGCCCAAAGCCACCAGGGAAATTAAAGCCAATGGAGAAAATATGAACTTCCAGCTAACGGGAACCCTGAGTACCAGAAATAAAGCAACGACTAAAATTAGCTTGGTTATAAAGTTGAACATGACTTGCCCTAGCTGAGCGATGATAATCGCTTCATGGGGGAACTTGACTTGAGCAAGCAGGGGTCTAGATGTTTTGATCGCGACTTCTGGGCTTTGAAAGGCTTCGAGGAACGTTTGCCATAATACTGTTCCTAACATTACGTAGGCGGGGTAGGGAATGGTTGTGTTGGCAACGTTTAAGAACCCTGCATCGCTGGCGAAAGACAGACCAACGGCGGTTAAAGCAGGTGGAACCAGCGCCCAGGTCATCCCCAAGAAGGCATCTCGGTACTGGGACTGTACGTTTCGCTTTACCAAGCGCCAGGATAGCTCCCTAGATCGATACACATCTAAGAGCATTTCCCGAATTAGAAAACGCGGCCGCTTGACCAGGCTGGCTGGCGTGTATGTCAAAACCTTGCTTTTTGTTTGCCGAATCATTGAGTGGGGGCTCTAGAAGTCGTCCATGTTCGAGATAGCTGTTCGCTAACGGAAAGGATACCATTTGGGGCTCCTTTCAGAGCGCGGCTGCGGACAGTCTGATGGGTGGTTTTATGGGGCGGCTCTATGGGATAAAGCACCTAGCGGAGGGTAAATCCTTACCGCTGATGTCAGCAGTCATTTTGTTCACGATACGAGTAATGGCATCACCGGGTATCAGGCGATTTTCCATTGGAGAATCGCCTACAAACCCCTCTACCCCTTCAGCTAATCGTCTAGCAATTGATCCATCCGCTAGCGATCTCCACTCATCCCCATCCCGCAACAGAACCAACGGCTTAAAGTTCGGCAAGTCCATATCATAGGCGACCACAGCTACCGGGCAACCCGCCCGCGCAGCATCTACCGCTACTGTAGACGGCGTGGTGATTACCGCATCGGCAATTTTAATCAGTGCAGGCGCTGTAAAAGCTTCCCACTCAGACGCTTTGGGGTCAGCCACTATTAAGTTATCAGCTACAGGCACCTTGCCCTTATAGCGCCCAGTGAGCCATAGCCCCGTGTGGTGAGGCTTCACCAAAAAAGTTACTCTCGGGCAGGCTAGCGCCGTTTGCTCAAGATCTTGCAAAAATCGCTGCCGGTAGTCGTCGCTGTAGCGGCCCCAGTGCAGGTTTTCAAATACTGCGATCAGGCGATCGCCCCCCTCACGACCGGGCACCTTCACGTTGAGTCCCGGCGCATCGATAAACTTAGGGCAGCCTACGGGCACGCATTTAGCCCTGGTTTCTGGAGGTGTTTCTGGGGGGAGCTGCGCGATCGCTCCCCACGTAAAAATAGTGTTAGAGGCAAACATAATCATTCCCACCGGATACTCAGCATCGAAGTAGGTGATGCCGACATTTTCAAAGCCGTGTTGCAGCGTATAGGTGGGTATGCCCTGCTGATTGGCCCTGTGGGTAAGCGTATGCGGCCCTTTGTGGGCGTTAGCAGTACTCTCTGAAGCCGTCACTACCGCCTGAACATGCACTAGGCGCGGCTGCAACCCGGACACGACCGCCTTATGGTTTAGCACGGTTGGCTGAATCCCGGCTCTAGCGAGGAGATTGCTAATGCGTGGAGAGCCTGCCAAAGCCTTGTCTGTAACCGCTACTTCTACTTGATAATCAGGGCTTTTATGGAGCCGAATAGCTAAGGGCAACAGCAAATCTAAGTCTTGAGGTAAGTTTATGAACAGCAAAATTTTAGGAGAGCGGTCGATTAGTTTGGCAGCGCGAGTCCGCAGCTTTTGAAGGAGCCCGGCTTGAGTCATGCCATTTCCTCCATTTCTGTTCTGTCTTCTAACCTGTTGTTGGTTTTGGCTTCTGCCCTGGCTGAGGTGCTAACTGCTTGAACTAAGCTCAGCCACTGCTGGGCAATGATTTCACCGCTGAGGTGTTGGGCAATGACGCGCTGGGCCTGGGCGACGTGTGTGCGGCTCACTTCAGGTCGAAGCAGATAGGCTCGTAATCCTTGCTCCCAATCCTCTGGCTGCATAACAGGCCATAAGCACTCGGCAAACATGTTCAAAGCAGGTGTGCAGCTCGCGATTACGGGCGTCCCCTGCGATAAGGCGAGTACGGCCCGATTCGCTGATTTGCAGATGCTGTATTTCGACTGGGAGTTCGGGACGATCACGACGTCGCTGGCACGGATGTAGTCATATATTTCACGAGGATGCCACGGTAGATAGTCCGTTGAAAAAGGCAGCGGGGCGATGTACCGGTCGTACTTTTCGCGGCTGTTGCTCACCACCATGAGTCGTAGCGGCTGCTCATGGCTGATAGTTTCTAGCGCGGCGGCTACGTCCAAAATGTTTGACATGCCAAAGTTGCCGTACTGAGCGCCATGATTGCCAAACCACAGGACGGTTTTTACGCCTGCTGCTGCTTTAACCCAGGGCAACGGACGCCACGGCATAGGCTGCACAGTCGTTTTGCTTTTGGATGCTTCCTTGAGCTGTCCTTTGCTCTGCCTGTATGTTCGCTTTAACACCAGCCGCTTCAACGTGCCATAGGCTCTTTTTAACGGGCTTGTTTTTAATCCGCGGGTTGACCGCAAGATTTTTTTGATTACCCGCTGCCGTATCAAGCTGTTTAGCCGCCGCCATCGGGTTAATCGAAAGGCAAATTCAATATCTTCTAAGGTTTCATTACCGTCGGGAATGACCACAACTGGCGGTAATGAATTAGGCGGTGCGATCGCACTACCCTTCCCAACACCATTTCCACAGAATATCGCCCTTTCCACCTCAGCCTTCATCGCCTCGCCCGTTGTGACAATAGCCGCTGCCTGCTGCGCCATTAGTCTAAAGTTCTTTGCCGGTACATAGTTGCTGTCGGCAGCGTACTCATCGATAAAAATGTGGTCACACAAGTCCAAGATAACAGGCACACCGAGCTGATAAGCTTGCTCACAGGTAGCAACATCCTCATCGCGGAAGCTTTTGACGAAAATAATGGCCTGAGTGTGCGGCGTCAGCTTTGCCGGCTCTGCACCCGCGCAAATAGTCGATCTTACGCCCTGCCGCGATAGGTAGCGCAACGGCAGCAGGCAGCGGTAGCGTAGGCTAGCTATGGTTACGTTTAGCGTTTGAGTTTTCCAAACTAGCATGAGCGCCTATCTTAGTTTGTACGTTTTCAAGAACTCACTTAGCTAACCTATTCAACCAGGCCAGAAATTGCCTGCTGGCAAGCTGCTAATGAAAAGAATTGCCGTTGTTCACGAATGGCTGACCAGCCATGCGGGCTCCGAAAAAGTCGTCGAGCAAATTCTTAGGATTTATCCTAATGCGGATCTGTACAGCCTGATAGATTTTTTGCCAGCGGATTTGCGCGGTTTTATTCAGCACAAGCCCGTAACCACCTCATTTATTCAAAAGCTACCCTTTGCCCGCGGGCACTTCCGCAGCTACTTACCGCTGATGCCGCTAGCCGTAGAGCAGTTCGATCTGTCTACATACGACTTAATTATTTCTAGCCATCATGCGGTCGCCAAGGGGATTTTAACTCGCCCTGACCAGCTACATATCAGCTACGTGCATACGCCGTTGCGCTATGGCTGGGAATTACAGCACCAGTATTTGCAGCAGGCAGGGCTTACCCACGGGCTCAAAAGCGTCATAACCCGCGCTATTTTGCACTATTTGCGGCTTTGGGATGTGGCTAGCGCTCATCGCGTTGACTGCTACGTGGCTAACTCTCATTACGTGAGCCGCCGCATTGAGAAAACCTATCGCCGGTCGGCTGAGGTGATTTATCCGCCTGTGGATACGCGGCGATTTGGCAAAGACCAGCCTAATATGCTCCGAGAAAATTTCTATTTGGTGGTATCGCGGTTTGTGCCTTACAAGCGGGTCGATTTGGCGATCGCAGCTTTCAATCAATTAGGTCTGCCGCTAGTTATCATCGGCGATGGAGACAGCGGCAAAGCCCTGCGAAAAATGGCCAAGCCCAACATTCGTTTTTTAGGTAAACAGCCCGACAGCGTTGTAGAAGCGCATATGCAGCGATGTAAAGCCTTGATTTTTCCACCCGAAGAAGACTTTGGCATTACGCCCGTCGAGGCACAGGCGGCAGGGGCACCTGTGATTGCCTATGCCAGAGGCGGACAGGCAGAAACGGTGGTGCATGAGCAAACCGGACTGCTATTTCCTGATCAGACAGTTGAAAGTCTGGTACATTCGGTCGAAAGGCTGCATTCAAGTGTGGATCAATTTGAGTCAGCCGCGCTAAAAGAAAACGCTGAAAGGTTCTCGACTGAACGTTTTCAGCGGCAGTTTAAAGACTTTGTGGAAAACGCCTGGATGCAGTTTGATAAAAATCGGTAGGAAAGCTAGTAAGCAAAAGCCGGCGAGAAAGTGTAGATGGCTCTTAAACCGGGCGCATCTGTTAGGGAGTGTAATAGGACACTGTGACCATTTATCAACCGTCCTCTTATTTGAGTAACCGTTCGGCGGGTCTTAGGCAGGCGATCGCCCATGTTCGTACCCGTCCCTGGCTTACCCTGGTTACCCTGGTGAGCATCGATTTTTTATGCATTAGTTTGGCAGGCATCATCAGCGTTTGGATACGTTTAGTCTTCGACGGTCAGTTTCACCCTTCGCTGTACTGGCGGCTCTGGCCCATTGCCGGCATTTTTATCGGGGCCTATGCCCTGGCCAACCTTTACCCCGGTATCGCCATGAGCCCGGTAGAAGAGCTGCGGCGGCTCACCCTGACGACGACGCTGCTGTATTTACTGCTGGGCTCGGCAATTTTTTTATTTAGGGATATCGAGCTTTATTCAAGGGCCGCTTTTTTGATGGCGTGGCTGTTGTCTATGCTGTTTGTGATTATCGGGCGCTATGGCATTAGGGCGCTATGCGCTCGCCAGTCGTGGTGGGGCTACCCTGTCGTGGTAATGGGGGCGGGTAAAACGGGGGAAATGGTGATTCGTACCCTACAGCGTCAGCCTAGCCTGGGCCTCAAGCCGATTGCCGTTTTTGATGACGATGTGAGTAAGCACGGGGCGATCGCAGGCGTACCGGTGGTCGGCAGCTTATCTATGGGGCCAGCGATCGCCCATGAACTCAAAATTCCCTATGCGATCGTGGCCATGCCCGGTGTGGCCCATCACCGCCTGTCGCCGCTGCTAGAGCGTTATGGCCGCACGTTTCCCCATCTGATGGTCATCCCCGATCTATTTGGCATGGCCAGCCTGTGGGTCGCCGCCAAAGACCTGGGAGGTGTGCTTGGCTTAGAGGTTCGCCAGCAGTTGTTCCTGCCGGGGCCAAGGCTGCTTAAGGCCATGCTGGATAAGGCGTTGGTATTGTTGATTGGTCTGCTGGCATTACCTTTGATCGGGTTCATTAGCCTGCTTATTGCCTGTGATTCTCCGGGGCCTATTTTTTACCGACAAACTCGAATCGGCCGGGGCGGTAAGCTTTTCAAGGCCTGGAAATTTCGGTCTATGGTAGTCAACGCCGACATGGCTTTGCTGCAATATTTGGAAACCCATCCTGAGTTGCAGGCGTCATGGACGAAAGATCACAAGCTTAAAAGAGATCCTAGAACGACGAAAATAGGCAGGTTTCTGCGGCGCACTAGCCTTGATGAGCTGCCGCAGCTATGGAATGTTCTGGTGGGCGAGATGAGTATGGTGGGGCCCCGGCCGATTGTGACTGAAGAGGTATGGCGCTATGGCGATAAGTTCGATCTGTATTTGCAGGTACTGCCCGGTCTCACGGGTCTGTGGCAGGTGTCGGGCCGCAACAATGTCACCTATGAAGAGCGGGTAAATTTTGATGCTTACTACGTCAGAAACTGGTCGGTATGGTTGGATATTTATATTTTGATTCGCACGATTAAAGTGGTGCTAGTGGGTGATGGAGCTTATTGAATCGACCGAGCGTTATGAGCCTAGTCATGGGCCTATCAGTAGCCACGAAAAAATTTGGTTAGCGAGCCTGATTGCGCTGCCCTACGTTAGCTATGTTGGGCTACTCATCATGCTGGGCCTGCTGGTTAACGCGATGTTTCAAAGAGGCAAGCAGGTATGGCTGCTGTGCGGACAGCGTGGATTTGGCTGGTTGACGGTCGGCCTGCTGCTGAGCGCCAGCTTTGCTTTGAACCGGAGTGAGGGGTTTTTGCAGCTCACCAACTTTTTGCCCTTTTTTCTGCTTTTTGGGGTTTTCGCGACGGTACCAGGCGTTGTTCAGCGGCCCTTTGCCAAGCTCGAATCGGTGGCCAGATGGCTGCTGCTGACGTCGGTACCAATGAGCCTTTTGGCCGTTATAGAGTATGTAATTAAGTTTGGTGCGATCGCCCCCCACATCAAGTCAATGCCCTTGCCTAGCTGGCTGCTCACCTACATTTACGAGCCCGACTTTGGCCACCGTGCTCACAGCCTGTTTAACCATCCCAATGCCTTAAGCGCTTACTTAGCGATCGTGTTCGGCTTAGGGCTAGGCTTGATCTTAAAGAGCTTGAACGATGAAAAGCTTTGGCATTATTCACAGCGCCAAAGGTGGCCGGAAAGCTGGGGGCAGGTGAGTGCGCTGGGACTGTGTGCGATCGCTATTTTCTGCACTGGCTCTCGCAATGGCGTGCTGATCGCGCTGGTGCTGTTGGCGATCGCCCTTTACACGGCCCGCCGCCATCGGTGGGTCATGCTAGCCGGCTTGGCCGGCAGCGGCGCGATTATGGCCGCTGTTTTGAGCCTGGGTATTGGGGGGCGATCTCTTTCCTTAGCCATGTTGACCCAAGACCCGCGCGTCAGCATCTGGCGGCTGGCCATAGAAATGATTCAGCAGCGCCCCTGGTTAGGGTGGGGCTTTGCTGGGCTGAGATTACTCTACGAGCCGGGTAGCATTCCAGACTATGACATTGTGTTTCACGCGCACAATATCTGGCTATTTCTTGCCTCTGAGGCTGGCATTCCAGTGATGGTAGGCTTTTGCGTAGTGGTCGGCACGATTTACTATCAAGGCGTGCGTACTTTTATCAACTGGAATTCAGCCGATTGTGTAAACCGGCGTGTAGGCGATTTGACAGGTCAACGCCAAGGCGATTTGTCAAGCCAACGCCAGGGCGATCGCGCCATCCTTTTAGGCTACCTACTAGCGTTTGCTAGCTGCCTACTGTTTAGCTTATTTGACGTGATCTTATTCGACGCTCGTATAAACGTCTTGGCCTATGGATTACTCGCCAGCATTTACTTACTCATCCGTGCCTGCAAATCCGCCGATAGTTAAATTATTTTGGTCGCCCGTAGGCCAAAATAAAGCGCTAGCCCTGTAGCCGCCAATGCCGCTAGATAAACCACGTAAATTACTGCGCCACCCATAGCTATCTCCTAAACTGAGTTTCTTGTGTACGCCTTCTATTGAAGCACAACCTATGACTACTCTCACCAGAGCGACCATTCGCGTCAACATTCCTCACGACGCTTACGACATTCGCATTGCCCCCGGCGGGCTCGACTCCCTGGGTTCATCGCTGACGCCGCTGATTAAATTAGGGCAAAAAGTGCTGATCGTCTCTACCTCAGTGGTATTTGAGCTATACGGCAAGCGAGCTGTAGCCTCGCTCACTCAGGCGGGTTATGCGGTATGTCACTGCATTTTGCCTGCTGGCGAGCAGTATAAAACCATGGCCTCCATCGAAAAAATACACGATGTCGCCTACGAAAATCGCCTGGAGCGCGGTTCTGCGATGGTCGCCTTAAGTGGCGGTGTCGTTGGCGATATGACCGGTTTTGCTGCTGCTACCTGGCTGCGAGGCATTGCCGTTGTGCAGGTACCCACCTCTCTGCTGGCGATGGTGGATTCATCTATGGGCGGAAAAACAGGCGTTAACCATCCTAAGGGTAAGAACCTGATCGGCGCGTTCCATCAGCCTCGCTGGGTGTTGATCGATCCACAGGTGCTTGAAACTTTGCCGGTTCGAGAATTCCGCGCAGGCGTCGCTGAAATTATTAAGTACGGCGTTATCTGGGATTTGCCCCTGTTTGAAAAATTAGAAGCTGCCGATCGGCTAGATGACTTCACAGGTGTCAGCGACGAGCTGCTTCAATATATGCTGGAGCATTCCTGTCAGGCCAAAGCTGATGTCGTCAGCCAGGACGTGAAAGAAGGCGGAATTCGCGCCATTTTGAACTACGGCCACACGATAGGACATGCCGTAGAAAGCCTGACTGGCTACAGCAAAATTAACCACGGTGAAGCGGTGGCTGTCGGCATGGTGGCGGCTGCAAAAATTGCCGCCGCCATGGATTCATCCCTCAGCCTGTGGGACAAAACGGCTACTGAGCGCCAGCAGGCGTTAATTGAGAAAGCTCAGCTACCGACCCGGCTACCCTCAGACCTTGATATCGACAATATTTTAACCGCGCTAGGCAGCGACAAAAAGGTCAAAGAAGGCAAAGTACGGTTTGTGCTGCCTAAAACCATCGGCGAAGCCTTCGTTACCGACCAGGTAAGCAGCTCAATAGCTCGAACGGCATTAGAAACAATGGCATAACCTACGTAGGGGCTCTTGGCTCCTCTTCCTTATGGGTGCCCTCTTGCGCCTTCCCCTACGTACCAGACGTCAGCGAATCAGCCTTCCGTCTAAATATGTCAGTGAAGAAAGTAATAATCCGACGTTTCCGCAGCTTGATATTTGCGCTCAGCGACATCCCCGAGCGCAGCTCAAGCGGTACGCCGTCTGCCAAAAATGTCTGATCGTCCAGCGTGATTTCCGCTGGGAAGCGGAAGTAAGGAAACGTTTCATCAGGCGGCAGTGCGTCAGTCCCAATGCTGGTGAGTGTCCCTTCAACATCGCCAAATTCGCTGTACGAAAAGGCATCGATGCGAACATCTACTTTCTGCCCAACCTTAACAAAGCCAATGTCTTTGTTAGGAATGAAAATGCGCGCCACCAGAGAGTCTTGGGGCACAATTTCCATCATCGGCTCCGTAGAGTTCGCCACATAGCCCGGTCGATTGGCCTTCAGGTTAAAGACAGTGCCCGTCACGGGAGCCGTTAGCGCCTGATTATTAATGTTTTGCGATAGCTGGGCTCCTTCGCTTCTCAGATCAGCAATCCGCTGGTTGTTATCCAAAACCCGCTGGCTGAGCTGACTGTCAATCTCGGCAATGCGCTGAGTGTTTGCTTCAATCCGCTGATAAAGCGTTTCATCTGAGGTAGAAGAGGTCAATCCAACTTCTTCTTCATCGGATGAAATTTGCAGCGTTAGCCGGTCTAGCTCTTCTTGCAACGTGTCTACCTGCGCCTGCTTGGTGCTAACTTCCTGCTGCTGCTGTAAAAAAGAAAGTCTGGCAACGGCCCCTCTCTCGTTCAGCTCTCGATAGCTCTCCAAAATCTCCTTATTTGTCTTCAGATCGTTTTTGGCATTAGCGAGCTGTACTTCGGTTTGCACACGTTGATTGCGAGCTTGGTTGGCCTGTATTTTATTGATGCTTTGCTGCGATCCTAGTCTCGACTTCGACGCCTCTAGCTGGGCGATTTGGTTCGCCGAAAGACCGGCTGTGCTGCCTGTTAGCTGGGCTCGGTATAGCTGATTGCTAGCCTGTAGCTGAGCGCGATCGCGCCCCCTCTGAGCCAAATCACTCGAAACAGCCTCTGGAGCAACAGCATCCGCATCTCCTGACAAGATCGCGCTGTAGTAGGCATTCTCTGCCTGGAGTTCTTTGCTGTTCTCCTCGTTTGTCTTTAGCTGCGCCTCCGTCGAAGTCTCATCCAGCGTCACCACAACCTGTCCTTTTTCAACCAGCTCGCCCTCCGTCACCAAAACCTGTTCAACCACGCCGCCCACAGGCGCTTGCACCACCTGCACGATGCCTTCAGGCTCCAGTTTGCCCTGCGCCCCAATGCTCTCGTCCACCTTGAAGATAAAGGCGCTCAGCACCGAGGCCGTTGTCACCCCCATAATGCTAATGGCGATCCATCTGGCCCACTTGGGCGACTGCCTAAGAATAACCGGCTTGTCAAAAGACTGCGGCACATACGACGAGTCGAACCCATTGCCGTTGCCATTAGGCGGCATGGCACCGCCGCCTAATGGGTCAATGGGATTAACCTGTCCAGTGGTTCGATTATTGATGGGGCCACCAATTTGGGGATTGACCTGCGGGGCAACCCGGCTGCTGATTTGGCTACCGGTCTGGCTGCCAATTCGCGGGCCGATTGGATTGTTCGTTTGACCGTTCATGCGACCGTTACCATTAGCTGACGAGGATTTATCAGAAGTACTTGTCATTGTTTTTACTCTCCCTTCTGCTCTGCTAGGCAGTAATAGCGGCCTTTAAGAGCCATCAGTTCTTCGTGAGTTCCCAGCTCTACAACCGAGCCCTTTTCCATGACCAAAATACGGTCGGCCTGTTTAATGGTGCTCAGACGATGGGTAATAAAAAACACGGTGCGACCGTTGGCCCAGCGCTTGAGGTTGTAGCAAACCTGCGACTCGGTGTCGTAGTCGAGCGCGCTGGTTGCCTCGTCTAAAATGAGCAGCCTGGGATTTTGTAGGACGGTGCGGGCGATCGCGATCCGCTGCCGCTGTCCGCCCGACAGTGAAGATCCTCGCTCTCCCACGCGTGAATTGTAGCCGCTAGACAAATCCATAATGAAATCGTGAGCACCTGCAATTTTAGCGGCCTCAATAATTTCGTCAGTGCTAGCCTGCGGGTTCGTCAGCGCAATGTTCTCCTGAATGCTCCCCTCAAACAGCAGGCTATCTTGAGGCACAATACCTACCTGCTGACGCAAAGAATACAGCTCAACTTTTCTAATGTCGTAGTTGTCTATTAATATCCGTCCAGACTCTGCATTGTACAAACGCGGCAGCAGCTTCATCAGCGTACTTTTCCCCGAACCACTCTGCCCCACAATGCCAATGAACTCGCCTGCGTGAAACTCCAGGTTAACATTCACCAACTGCAACGGCCCAGAAGGCGCGAATCGGAAAGACAGGTTCTCGAAGGTTACCTCTCCGACAATCTCGGGCATCGGAATCTGAGCGCGGTCTTCTTCAGCCTGCTCTTGAGGATTATCAATAATGTCGCTCAAACGTTCTAGAGACAAAGCAGTCTCCTGAAAGTTTTGCCAGAGCTGAGTCAATCGCAGCAGCGGCTGGGTCACATAGCCCGAGATAATTCTAAAGGCGATCAGTCCGCCCAGCGTCAGCTCACCCTCTAGCACCAGCGCAGCGCCAAACCACAGCACCAGCAGCCCCGACATTTTATTTAAAAAGCCGCTGGCTGACCCTGCGGTTGTAGAGGTCAGCACGGTGTTAAAGCCGTCACTCACATACCGGGCGTACTTCTCCTGCCACTTCCAGCGGGTTTTTAGCTCCATGTTTTGAGCTTTCACCGTTTGAATACCCGACAGCGCTTCGACTAAAAACGACTGAGTCTCAGCGTTGCGCTCTGCCTTAGCCCGTAGCTGCTTGCGCACAATCGGCGAGACAAAAAAGGTCAGCAGCATAAACAGTGGAATCGTCGCCAGCGACACTAAGGTGAGCTTAATGCTGTAGATAAACATCACTAGGATGTACAGCCCCGAAAACAGCGCGTCTAGCACCACCGTCAGAGCTGTACCGGTCAGGAACTGACGAATGTTCTCCAGCTCATTGACCCGGCTAGAAAGCTCACCGACCGGACGCCGGTCGAAGTAGCGCAAGGGTAGCCGCAGCAGGTGGTCAATAATTTCAGAGCCCAGCGCCATGTCGATGCGGTTGGTAGTATCGACGAATAGGTAGGTTCGCAGGCTGGTTAAAATAGCCTCAAAAATAGCGACCACTACCAGGATCGTGCCGATCACATGCAGAGTGTCAATACTATTTTGGCCAATCACCTTATCGATAATGACCTGCACCATCAGCGGATTGGCTAGGCCGAAGATTTGAACGAACAGCGAGGCCACCAGCACCGTTGTCAGGACGCCTCGATATTGCTTCAGAGAAGGAATAAACCAGGCCAGACCAAATTTTTCCTGAGGCGTTTGCTCGGTGGTTTCTACCAGTAAAATTTCGCCTTCTGGCCCCCAGATTTCTTCAAAGGCCTGAGGTGAATGGCGTACTATCTTATTTTCAGCGGGAACTCCTAGCACATACTCGTTCTGAGAAGTCTCGTAAATAATGGCAAAGCCTTCTCGCCATTTGATCAGGGCGAGCTTGGGTAGGCGGGCGATCGCACTAGCAGGCACCTTCGCTAGCTGCGGCTTTAGTCCCACCAGGTCAGCCACCGCCCCACAGGCCGTCAAAGACAAGTGCCCCAGGCGCTCGGCCTGGTTAGTCAGCACCCGCTGCACAACGTCGCGCTTAAAGGGCATCTCTAGCCGTTGAGCCACCATGGCAAAGCAAGCCAGGGCGGTGCCGACTTCATCGCGCCCACGCATCACCGGGTACTTGATGGCTCTAGCTCTAGCAGAGTTAGCCTCTACAATATTAGAGTCAAAATTTAAGTCAGGGGCATAGGGTGTCTCTGTGGCATAGCCGTTTGCCTGCCCGTTTCTACCGTTACCGGCAGGCGCTATCGGATAGGCAAGCTGGTCATTTATCTGCCCATTTATCTGCCCATTTATTTGGCCATTTATTTGGCCATTTATTTGGCCATCTATCTGCCCAGAAGCAGGCCCAGAAGCAGCCGTCCCGTCTTGGGCGGCAAGCTGACGCATATCTATGCCGACCAGTCGGGTTGTTTTTTGGCTGATAATGCGGCCATCGAGCTGCTCAGAGGTTAGCCAGCTACCAGCCGGATGGCTAGATATGCTCTCTGAACTCACAAACCACAGCCAGTTGGGATCGCGCTCTGGCAAGCTGACTTTGCCTGCTGTTATCGTGATGGCGATCGCATCTTGCATCAGCCGCTGAGCCGTTCTAGCCGAATCGCTGACGTTGCGAGCCTGCGCTTTAAAATATTCGCCGATTAAATCAAACACTTCAGCCAAGTAGCAGCGGTCGATAACGGTCGCTGCAAACTTGTCGTGCTCACGCATGAGCTGCCGAACGGTGGTTATCGGGACGGTAATGGCCGTGACTTCTGAAGAGGCGATCGCGCTTTCACAAGGCACCCCTCTCACCAGGCCCGCTAAGCCTAGCACCGCTCCCGGCTGAAGTAATCCCAGCGTCATCGGCGTTTTTTGGTAGGGGTCGTAGCCTAGCAATCGGCCTGTGCCCTCCAAAATGACCACTAGCTGGTGGGGCATCGACTCTCGCCGCAGCATCGGCTGACCAATGCGATAGCGCAGCTCCTGACAGCCGCTGGCCAAAGACTCCAAAGCGATCATAGGTAGCTGGTCGAACGGGGAAATAGCCCCGAGTCTTTGTTCAATCGAAACTTTTGCGTAGGTCATAGAAACAAAGAAGCTGAGCGAACTTCGGTGAAAAACAGTCTTCAGTGAAAAGTGGCAATACGAAGATCATGGGCTTTCAGGAACGGCTGGATATCACTACGATTGATCCTTGCATAAATCAGCAGTCAAACCGTTAACAGCAGATTATGGCTTAAGCGATCGCGGCGGCACTCCGATTCGGCATCGCCAACTCTATTACAGCAGTGTCCTCTAGCCGCTGATTTAGCCAGGTCTGAAACTGCTCGGCCAGCAGCCGCTCGCGCATGGCCTCATCAAACTGAGCCGGTAAAAATTGCTCCAGGCGGGCGATCACCAGCCACTCGCCAATTTGGGTAGGAGCCCAAAGCTGTCCAGGCTTACTCACCATCAGCATTCTGGCCAATATAGGATGAGGCACGCTCAGCTCTACAGGGCCAACCATGCCTCCTGTCTTGGCCTCCTGTCCTTCTGAGTACTGGCTCGCAAGCGTAGAAAAGGCAACGCCATCGTCATTGAGCCGGAAGTAAATTTCCTGCGCTAAGCTCGCATCCTTTGTGCGAATGAGCGAATAGCACACCCGATCTAGCTGAGCCTTGCGCTGCAAAAAATAGGACTCTATCTGGAGCCCCCAGGTATTTTCTTGAAACTTCAGCAGCTTCCATTCTCGAATTGCCGCCAGCGTCATTTGCTCGGGCGTTTGCTGCTGCTGCTGACACCAGGCCTGCTGCTGCTCTCGGGAAAACAGTCCTCGCTTCGTGCAAAAGGCTTGCAGCGCTGCTTGCGGCTCGCATTCGATGGGTGCGATCGCCTCATCAATAATAATTTCCTGCACAAGCCTGGGCATCAACTGATGCTCTTGGAGCTTGGCAATCAGTGCAGACGCATCAAGCGCTACCTGACCAATTTGAAGAACCGCTGCCATACCCTGACTTCTAATAACAAGTTTGCTTCATTAATCCCACAATAGGACATGCACCTATCAAAAGAAATAGTTACATACCCAAGTTATCTATACATTCACATAAAACTTAGTCCGAATGAAAGTTCCGATAAAATCCCAAAAAAACGGCTGGTATAGACGAAATCATAAACTTTGAAAAACTGTTACATGCCGCCACCGGCCTGTTTAAAAGCCTACATGAGCTTTCTATCGAAGTATCTTTTCAAACATAGGAGTTACGCATTGACAAATATATTATGAAAATGCTAAGCAAAAGTAGTTTCGGTCAGATTTTCT
>PPFU01013681.1_pt1 | contig 16531 bp, 10 predicted proteins | sample 1535991 | NCBI WGS metagenome assembly PPFU01 (sample SAMN04901290, study PRJNA319586) | Hypolithon metagenome, whole genome shotgun sequencing project. | isolation source: Antarctic Hypolithon | place: Antarctica: Miers Valley | collected 2014
CCCCCCCCCCCCCGCCGCAACTGGAAGCCTGTCCCGATTGCGCTGCGCTGCTCGACATGACGGACGAGCCGCCGCTCGCCGAGGTGCATTGCCCGATGTGCGGCACGGCGGTGCGGGCGAAGCGGCAGTTTAACAACTACCAGATCATCGAGGCGCTGGGCGAGGGCGGCATGGGCACGGTGTATCGGGCGCGCGACACCAACTTAAATCGCCCGGTCGCGCTGAAGCTGCTGCGCCGGGAGTTCAGCGAAAACGCGGAGCACCTCGCAGGGTTCGAGCGGGAGGCGAAAATCACGGCGTCGATCACGCATCCGCATGTCGTGAAGGTGTTCTCCTTCGGCTCGGCGCACGGCATTTACTACATCGCGATGGAGCTGGTGGACAAAGGCTCGCTCGATGATCTGATGTCACTCCAAAAACGGGTGGCGGAGCTCCAGGCGCTCGAAGTCGCCATCCAGGTCGCGGAGGGGCTGAATGCGGCGCTCCAGCGGGGCCTGATCCACCGCGATGTTAAGCCGGGCAACATCCTTTTTGCCGATGCGCGCACGGCGAAGATCACGGACTTCGGCCTCGCGATGCTGATGGATCAAGCCACAGACAGCACGGGCGAGGTCTGGGGCACGCCCTACTACGTCGCGCCGGAGAAGCTGAATAAGGAGCCGGAGGACTTCCGCAGCGACATGTATTCGCTGGGGAGCACGATGTTCCATGCCATCGCGGGCCGGCCGCCGTTCGAGGCGGAGACGGCGTCGCTGGTGGCGCTCAAGCATTTGAAAAGCCAGGTTGTGAGCCTGCAATCCTTCGCGCCGGATGTGTCGAGCGCGACGGCGTATGTGATCAACCGGATGTGCGCGAAGGAGCCGGATCAGCGCTACGCGTCGTACGAGGAAACGATCGAGCACTTGAACTATGCGCGCGCGCAACTCATCGAGAACGCGGCGAAACCGCGCCAGCCGCGGCAGCGGGTGGTGGTGGAGAGTTCCTTCCAGCAGGCGCTGGCGAGCTGGCTCACCTTCGGGATGCTGGCGGTGATCCTGATCATCGGCATCCTCGTGTACACGTATCGGGAGAGGATTTTCACGCCCCCCACTGCGCCGAAGACGACGACGGGGAAGAGCCAGGGATCATCGAGCAACCCGCAGGTTCCGTCGGTCGTGCCGGAACTCTATAGAAACGCACGCTCCAATTTCATCGACGGCAAATACGAGCGGGCGGAGGAGCTGTTTTCCAACCTCGCCCGGCGCGGCGACATCCTGCAGCCGACGCTGGATTGGATCCGGTATCAGCAGGGGCTAAGCGCGCTCATGGCGGGGCATGGCGAGGAATCGCGCGCGGCTTTTGCCGAGATCGTGAGCACGGGCAACTATTCGGAGGAACCGGAGGAGCTGCCGCAGGCGGAGTTTTTCGTGGAAACGGCGCGGCAGATGAGCACCCCGGAGGTGATCCCGCTGGAAGCTGCGGAGAAGCTGGACGAGGCAAATTTTGAGGCGATGGGGCTGCTCGCGTATGGACTTAAAAACTGGCAACTCGGCGATACCGAGACCGCGGCGGCGAATCTGCGGGCGTTCCTGGCGCTCGATCCCTCGGGCAGCTTCGGCTGGATCGCGGCGCACCGGCAGATGGCGGAGGATCGGCTCGCGGTGCTTCAGCACTACGCGGGTCTGCTCGACATCCTCGATGCCGCGCGCACGGATAACCAGAAGGCGGCGGCGAAGACCTCAGCGGAAAAGTTCGCCGAGAACCCGCTGGCTCCCGCCGCGCTGAAAGAGAAGATCGCCGCGCTCGCCGCGGGGCTGGACTCGCGGGGCACCGCGGCCACGCCGCCGCCGGTGGTGGTGCCCGAGGTCACGCCGGAGCCGACGCCCGCAGGGCCGACCGCAGAGGAGCGCGCGAAAGAGGAAGAATCGCTCCGCGCGGCGCAGGCGAAATACGCGGCGCTCTTGCCGTTGTATCAATTCGGCGCGGCGAAGCAGGCGGCCGAGCAGGCGGTGGTGAGCATCGACGAACTCGTGGCGCAGCGGGATTCGCTGGTGAAAAAGGCGGGCTGGCTGGCGGATTTCAAGGCGGCGATCATCGCGGACATCGACGCCGCCAGCTATCCCGGCAAAGTGACGAAGCGGCAGGGCGGGCTGATCCCGGGCGTTGCGCGCAAGGCGAGCGAGACGCAGGTGGCGATGGTCAGCCCCTACGGGTCGATCCCGGTGCAGTGGACGGAGCTGAGCCCGCAGATGCTCTGGACGATGGCGAATTACTTCACCCAGCAGGACCCGGCGGGAGCGGCCCAGCGGCTCTGGCTCACGGGCGTATTCGCCTACGAGCTCGGGATGAAGCCGCAGGGCGTCGCTGCTTTGAAAAAAGCGGCTGAAGCGAAGCCGGAGCTGCAAGCCGAGCTGCCGCTTTTCCCGGAATAGTTGGGGGATAGTTAATAGTTGAAAGTTGATGGTTGATAGCCGCTTGGAGACGTGCGACGCGGATGAGCAAAGCCGCGCATTCTCGAGCGCCGGAAAGCAGAACGACGCCGCCAACCGAAACGCGGCTATCAACTCTCAACTATCAACCGCTCTCAATCCCGCCGGGCGAGCAGGTCGAAGCTCTGGCGAAACTTCGCAATCGTGCGCGCGGGGCAGATGCCGCGCCATTGGCTGCCTGGATACAGAATGCTGTCGCGACCGATAAGCGAGCCGGGGCTCAGGACGCTGTTGCAGCCGATCTCGGCGCGGTCGCCGATCACGGCGCCGAATTTTTTCAAACCCGTCGGGATGATTTCTTTGCCGTCGGTGACGGTGATCTCGCCGTGGTCGAGCTTCACGTTGGAAAGGATGACGCCGGCTCCGAGATGGCCGCGGTATCCGACGATGGAGTCGCCGACGTAGTTGAAATGCGGGATCTGCGCCTCGTCGAAGATGATGCTGTTTTTCAGCTCGCACGAATTCCCGAGCACGACGCCGTCGCCGACGATGACGTTCTCGCGGATGTAGCAGCCGTTGCGCACCTCGCATCCCGCGCCGATCCAGGCGGGGCCTTTGATCATGGCGCCGTGCTCGATGACCGTTCCCTCGCCGATGAAGACCTGGTTGCTGATGAACGGCTTGCCAATCAGGCGGCCGTTGATGCCGGGCTTGAGGCGGAACTGGAGGTAGCGAGAAATTTGCGCGAGCGCTTCCCAGACATGGGTGGTTTTCTCGAAGAGCGTGCGGTGGGCGGTGTGCTCGAGGTCGAGGTAGTCGGCGGGAGCGGGCATGAGAGGAGGTTGAGAGTTGAGGGTTGAGTGTTGAGAGTTCGGAAGCTGCCGCCACGCGCGAAGCGCGGGACTCTGGGCTCTCAACTCTCAACCCTCAACTCTCAACCTCCGCCGCTGTCTTGAAGTGCATCTTCGCGAGCTGCGGGAGCACTTCGCGGGAGCCGGCCGCGATGAGCTGGCGCGCGACTTTTTTCACCTCGGCGGAAGCACCGCGCGGGAGCACGACGCCGTGGGCGCGGCCCGCCCGGCGCAGCCAGTCAATGAACCGCTCGCGCGCCAGGATCGACGCGGCGGCGACGGCGAGGTCGGACTCGGCTTTCGTCCGCTGCTCGAGCCGGATGCCGCGGCCTTTCTCCATGAGCGAACGCTCGATCAGCTTCGGGTTCGCAAACTGATCGGAGAGCGCGCGCGGACAGTCGGGGCGGGCCTCGAGCAGGTTTTCGATGACGCGGGCGTGGCCCCAGGCGAGCAGGCGGTTCAGGTTCCCGATCTTCGCGAAGAGCGGGTTGTATTTCGCGGGGGGAATCTCGACGACGTTGAAAACGACGCCGGGCGTGTGGCGGATCATGTCGGCCAGGTCGCGGATGCGCTGGTCGGAGCCGATGCGTTTGCTGTCCTGGATGCCGGCCTCGAAGAAGGCGCGCGCGATGTCGCGATCGACGTAAGCGCCGGCGATGACGAGCGGGCCGAAGAAGTCGCCCTTGCCGCTCTCGTCGATCCCGAAATGCGGCTCGAACATCTCCGGCGCATGGATTTCCTCATAGCCGACGCGCGCCTCGCCGAGGATCTCGGGCTCGAGGCGGAACTCGACGAATTCACCGGTGCCTTTCCCCTGGAGGACGACTTTCGGGCCTTTTTCGTAAACAGCGACGTTCAGCTTCTCCTTCGTCGCGTAGTAGAGCGTGTAAGGCTTCGGCTCGAATTTGTAGCCGTCGGCCTCGAGCAGCGCGCGCAGCTTCGCTGCCTGCTCCGGCGTGAGGGGGGAGGTGAAAAGGGTGAGAGGTTTTGGTTTGCTCATGCGGCGCGCGGCGCGGAAGCGTGAACGCGCGTGGGCGAAATCCAAATTCCAAAATCCAAAATCCAAAATCGCCTCCGCCGCTGGTTTCGGAAAAACGGACGCGACTTGCCGTGGCGGCGGACGCGAGATCCCTACGCGATCCTGGTCTCGGAGATGATGCTCCAGCAGACACAGGTGGTCACAGTGCTCGGCTATTATGCGCGGTGGATGGAGCTTTTTCCGACGATCCCGGTGCTGGCGGCGGCGGAGGAAAGCGCAGTGCTCCACGCGTGGCAGGGGCTCGGCTACTACTCGCGCGCGCGGAATTTGCACCAGGCCGCGCGAGCGGTGATGGCGCGGCACGGCGGCGAGCTGCCGCGCGCGCTGGCGGAGCTGCGCGCGCTGCCGGGCGTGGGGCGATACACGGCGGGGGCGGTGGCGACTTTTGCCTTTGATGTGGCGACGCCCATCGTCGATGCGAACATCGCGCGGGTCGTGGCGCGGCTGTTCGATGTGCGCGAGGCGGTGGATGGCACGGCGGGAGCGGCGCGCGTGTGGAATCTGGCGGAGGCGCTCCAGCCGCGGCGCGGGGCGGGCGAGTTCAACGCCGCGCTCATGGAACTCGGCGCGCTCATCTGCACGCCGCGCTCGCCGCAGTGCGCGGTGTGCCCGGTGGCGGAGTTCTGCGCTGCGCCGGTGCCGGAGGATTTGCCGGTGAAGCGCGCGCGGCCGACGGTGATCGCGGTCGAGAGCCGGTGCGGGTTTATCCGGCGCGGCGGTCGGGTGCTGCTCGAGCAGGAGCAGGGCAGGCAATGGCGCGGACTCTGGCGGCTGCCGACGCTCGTGAGATCTCCCGCAGGCGAGCCGATCTTGCGCGCGCAATTTTCCATCACGCGCCACCGCGTCTCGCTCGCAATTTTTCCAGCCGCCGTGCCGGCCATACTCGGCGCGAATCAACGCTGGTGCAGCCGCGCCGAGGCGGACGCCCTCGCGATGCCCTCCCCGCATCGTCGCGCCCTCGCAGCCCTCTGGGAGCAGACTACTCGTCCAGCAATTTCTCAAGCTGCGGATCGGCCTCTGCGCCGAGTTCCACCGCACGCTTGTAGTGTTTGCGCGCCAGCTCCTTCATCGGCTTCGGCCCGGTCGCGTAGATCACCGCGAGGTTGAAGTGCGCGTCGGCGTAATTCGGGTCGAGCGTCACCGCCGTCTCCAGCTCTTTCAGCGCCGCGTCGTACCAGCCTTTCTGGCTCGCTGTGATCCCGAGATAATTGTGCGCCACCGCATTCTTCGGATTGATCGCCAGCGCTTTCGTCAGTTCATCGACCGCCTCGTCGTACTTCCCCTGGCTGTAGAGCACGATGCCGAGCGTGCTGTGCGAAAAGCCGTCTTCGGGTGCCACGGCGATCGCTTTTTTGAAAGCCTCCTCCGCCAGCCGCATCTTGTTCCCGCGGAACCGCGCCACGCCGAGATTCGAGAGGATGTAGATGTTGTTCGGAGCCTGGGCCAGCATCTTCTCATAGACCTTCTCTGACTCCCGATATTGGCCGCGCTCGAACTGCTCCTTCGCCTGCCGCGCCAGCGGCAGCAGCTCCTCCGGCACCTTCGGCTTCGTCTGCGTCTCGACCTGCGGCGAGCCGAGGGCCATCAGCCCCTCCGATTCGACGATTGAGCCAGAAGGTTCGGTGAAAACCGACGCCGGTTCCGTCGTCTCGGGCAGGGGCAAAGGCTCGTCCACTCCCGGCGAAGCCTCCGGCAGCGGCTCCGGCATCGGCGCGGGCCCCGGCCCGGCATCCCCGATGAGCGGGGCGCGATCCGGCGCGGCCCCGTCGTCCTTCGGCGCGGAGATTTCGATCGAGGCAACTCCCGCCTCCGCGTCCAGGATCTCGAGCTGGGGCCCCTTGAAGAGCGCCTTCTCCTCGTCCGTCAATTTCACGATCGGCTGCGCCAGATACGCGAGCTGCTTATTCAAGACATCCGATTGCAAATCGAGTCGCTTGAGTTCGTCTATCACCAGCTTCTTCGACTGGTCGCGCCGCGCCTGCTCCTTGAGCTGCCGCAGCACGATCCCGCGCAGCACTTCATTCTCACGCGTCAGCTTTTTCTGATCTTCCGTCGCCGTCTCCGCATTTTGTTTCGCCTCCGCGAGCTGCTGATTCGTCGCCTCCAGCTTGTCCTGCAGCTCGTTCATCGAGTCGGCGAAAGCCTTGTTCTCCTTCTCCGCCTCCGCCAGCCGTTCCTTCACCGTGCTGAGATCCTTGGTGAGGCTGGCGATCTCCGTGTCCTTTTTCTCCCCCTCCGCGCCGAACTCCTGAATCCGCGTCTGAGCCTGCTCCAGCTTCGCCATGAGATCGGCATTGTCGGTGAGCAGTTGCTCCACCTTGACCTGCGCCTTTTTCGCCTCGCCCAGCTCTGCCAGCGCCTGGTCGCGCTCCTTCGCGATCGCGTCGCGATCCGCGGCGATGGCCACCGTGCGCCCACGGGACGTCGCGAGTTTGGCGAAAAATTCGCGGTTTTGATCATCCGCGGCGTCCCGCTCGATGCGCGCCTGCTGGAGTTCCTCCCGCAGCGTCGCGACCTGCTGGCGGAGCGTATCGGCCTCCTCGGTGCTGGCCGCGTCCTGCTGCGCATTGGCCAGGGCGTCTTCGACCTGCGCCACGCGCGCCTTCGCCTCCGCTTCGTTCACCTGCGCGGTCGAGAGGCGTTTGAGCGCCGCGTCGAGCTTCGTCGCGAGATCCTCTTTTTCCGCCCGCTCCATGCGCGCCTGCTGCCGCGCTTCGTTGAGATCGCGCTGGATCGTCTCGACCCGCTCGCGGATCTGCCGCGCGACCTGGTCCGCCATGTCGCCTCCGCCTCCCGGCGAAACCGAGACGCTCGGGCCGGGATCGTCCCGGCTGGGCAGCTCACCCTCGAAGCCCGCATCCGGCGCGGTCTCCACACTCTCGGCCGGCCCGCCACCTTCCACGGCGATGCGGGTCTCGAGTTTCCCGATCGCCTCGCTGATCTTCCGCTTGCGGTAATCGACGATGAGCGGCTGCCATTTCGGGAACTTCGCCTGCACCTGATCGAGCAGGCTCCCGGCGTAGCGATATTTTTGGAGCGCCGACGACAGCTTGCCGGAGGACTCGGTTTTTTCCGCCTGCTGCGCCGTCATGTAGGCGTTCAGGAAAAGCTCGGAAGCGTCGCTCTGCGCGCGCGCCATTGCCGGTGCGAGCCACATCGCCGCCATGATCGCCAGGAAGAAAAACCGTCTCATAAAAGTGCGTGGACGGTAGAGGAAGAGCGCGGCGGCTGCAACACTCTCGGTGGCCGGAAGTTGATAGTTGAGTGTTGATAGTTGATAGCCGCGTCGGGGAGGCGCGGGCGCATCCCGCGAAATGGGGTGTCGCGAGCGAAGTATTTGCCGGGAACAAAGCGCTTGACCGGCTCTGGCACGCTCGACAGCTTACCCGCCCTTCAAAAACCAAGGTCATTTATGTCACGCATTTGCTCCATCACCCAAGCCATTCCCGGGAAAGGCCACAAAATCCATCGCCGCGGCATGGCGAAGAAAAAAGGGGGCGTCGGTCGCCACGTCACTGCGAACACACCGCGCAGATTTTACCCAAATCTGAAGACACGCCGGCTGTGGGTGCCGGAACTGAATCGGTTCGTCACCGTGAAGCTCACGGCGCGGGCGATTAAAACCGTGACCAAAAATGGGGCCTATGCCACTTTGAAAAAGGCTGGCGTGGTCTGAGACCGCGATCGGCGAGAGAAAAAATCAACCAACCGAAAGGAAAACCTAGATATGGCATACAGCGTAGAAAGCAAAAAATCCGGAAAAACGTATTACCTGCATCAGCGGCTGCAGGAGCTCAAAGGTGGGCAGAAGGTGACGCTCTACTACTTCGCCGGCCAGCCGGGCGAGTGCGCGATCGACGAGCTGCCGGAGGCTTACGAGGTCTCGGAGAACACGAAGACCGGCCTCCCGCTCCTGAAGAAGAAGCAGAAGTAGGTTCCCTCGCGGACAATCCGATTTGATGACTGGCGACCTGGAAACGGGTCGCCAGTTTTTTTTCGAGCGGGACGGGAGGGACCGAAAGAACGCAAGGGACGCCCGCTACTCGCGCACGGGTGGGAACCAGCGGAGGCGCTCGGCCTCGCGGCCAAGTGCGGTCTGGCCGCATGTCCGCACGAGTTCCTGGTAATACACGTCCGCCTCCTCGGGATGGCTGCGCTTCAGCCACGAGCCGGCGAGGCAGAGGGCGCGCGCTTTTTCCTCTGTCTGATGCGGCAGCAGGCGGGCGGCTTCGGCGGCGAGCCCGGAGGCCACCCAGCGGTAGTGCCAGCGGCGATCGGGCGAGGGCTGCTGGTGCGCGAGGCGGCGCTGCTCGTCGGCGCTCGGCGGGAGGATGCCCTGCCCGGTCGGCAGCAGGTCGTACGGATAAACCTCGTCCTGGCCCGGATAGATTTCCCGCGGGGAAAGGCCGAGGCGGAACTTCGAGACCGGCGGCATGGTGTAGTCGCCGGCGAGCGTGTGCCAGTCGGGCTCGATCTCATATCCCATCAATTCGATGCCCTGCCGCCGGGCGAGGATGGCGGCCGCAACCAGCGCTGACGCCCGCTTTTTTCGCGGAACGCTCGTGTTGTGCCCGCGACGGTAGGCGGCGACGAACCGGTCGAACGGCTCGCGGAACTCCTCTGGGAAATAAGGACGCGCTCCGGCGAAGAGGTGCAGCCGCGTCATCCGCCGGGCGAGCAACCAGCGGATGCCGCGACCGCGTTCCTCGGGGAAGCCGAGCGTGGCGGCGAACTCCGGCGCATTGCCGCGCGCGGCGGGCGGCGGGCCGGGCCGGGGCCAGTGGCGATCGACGTAGCGCTCCAGCTCGGAGACCGTCATCACGCGCTCGGCGAGGTAGGCGGCGTCGGTCCAGAAGCCCGCCCGCAGCAGCGCGTCGAGCGCCATCGCGTAGTCGGAGGTGGCGAGGCGAAGCAGGGCGAGGTCGGCGTAGGGCTGGTTGCGGGAGTTGAGGAGAGGGATGCGCGGGAACTCCCATCCGTGCTTGTCGGGGTTGAAAATGTAGCCGATCTCCGCAGGCGGGAACTGCCGGACGACGCGCGACATGAGCCGTGCCGCCTCGGCGGTCTTGCCGTCGCGCACGAGGAGCTTCGCGCGGAGCCAGTTCGCCATCGCGCTCTCGTCCTCCGCATGGCGCAGCCAGCGCGCGGCGGCGTCCATCTCGCCAAATTTGTAAGCGGCCCACGCGAGCAGTTCGGCCTCCGCGATGGGCGCGTTCCCGACGCTCTCGACCGCCTCCAGCCAGCGCGACGCGCGCTCGCGAAGAAGGGCGTTATCCCCGGGGGCCGCGCGGAAAACTGTGTGGACAGGATAGCCCGAGACGAGGGATGCGGTGACGACGCGGCGGAGCAGCGGATCGGCGGCGACCTCGCGGAGCTGGGTTTCGTCCCGCCACGGGAAGTCCAGCCGCAGCAGCGACTCAGCGCCCGCCTCGCTGCCGGTCTGCGCCTGCGCGAGCCACAACTCGATCGCGCGATGGCGGTGTCCCAGACGCTCCTCGGCGAATGCCTCCCAGCCGAGACTCGACGCGGCGAGACCCAGCGTGTCGGCAAAGCCTTCGCCCGCCAGAGCGCGGACATTTTGAAAATGCGGGATCGCCTCCGTCGGCGCGTCGTCGAGGAAAGTCTTCCCGATCATGTATTCGGCCCAGGTGCTCCGGTATCGGCGCTCCTCCGGCGGCAGCGCCAGCACCGCGCGCCACTGGGCTCGCGCCGCGTCGAAGTCGCCGCGGTAATAGGCGAGCGCGCCGCGCAGGTAGAGGTCGAACTCTGGGGGCAGGCCGGCGGGCGGCTCGACATTCCCGAGGCGGACGCCCGCCGCCTCGCGGAGCGCCACCGCGTGCTGCGGCCAGAGCGCATCCACCCGCTCGACCCGCGGCTCGCACTTTGCGCGCCATTCCGCGAGCTGCGCGGACGCGCTTTCCGCCTCAGCCTCGCTCGCACCGCCCGCCAGCAAAGCGGCGCGGAGGTCGGCGGCATCGGCGGCGCTCGTCTGGCGATAGTAATCGCCATCGGGCGCGGGCGCGGCGCGGACATCCACTTGCAAAGGCGCGGGGATCTTTTGCAGCGCGCTGACGAAAGTCGTGAGCGGCGTCTCGAGCACGATTTCATCCGGCTGCTCGAACAGGCGCTGCGGGAGAAACGGCCCGCATGGCTCGGCTCGCGGCAGGGTGGCGAGAAGCGTGGCGAACGCGAGGAGGGCTCTATTCATCGGCAAAGGAGACGGAGACTTCCGCGGGAGCATCCGGTGCATACGTGATCCAGCCAGTCATTCTTTCTTCGCCGGGAGAAATTCTCGACGGCATGCCTGACAACGGTGGGCGGAGGACGACGGTTGCCGCAGCCGTTTGCTCGGCGCGATAGCCCTGAAGACCATCGCTGGCGAGCACCGCGGTCGGGAGTCGCACGGCGAGGGCACGCGCAAGCGGTTCAGCCGTCTCACCGTCATTCATGACGAAAATTTCCGCCAACCCCGGACGCGGCTGGCGCGACTCGACGCGCAGGGAAGCGCGCGGCGTCCGTCCGTCGAGGATGGCGGACAGCGTTTCCCACGGCCAATTCCGGGAGTCGCCCGGCATGGGCAGGCGATACCAGATCACGCCGCGCATCTGCGCAGGACGGTCGCGAGTCCAGCCCTGAACGAGCGCCGCCATCTCCGCCGGATCGGCCTCGACCTCGCGCACGGTGGCGTTGCGGGGAAAGTTCGCGGCGCTTCCTTCTGCGAGCATCCGCAGGATGCGCCCCTGCGCGTCGAACGCTACGGCGTAGCCATACGTCGGCAGCGCTACACGAAAAGCCACGCCGAGCCGGCCCGCCTGCTCGACCGCGCGCCGCGCCGCCGCGGGATCGCACAGCGTGAGCGGCCCCTCGGCCGAGCCCGGCGGCGCGATTGAGTGGACTTGCACGACATAGCCATCGGTCGCGGCGAGCACTTCCTCGATTCCGCTCGCGCCGAGCCAGCTCGGCAGCGCTGTGATCGTGAGCCGCGCCGGCGCGGCGATCCTCCGCAGTTCCCGCAGCCAGAGCGCGAAGCCCGGCAGGCTTCGCTCCGGGCAGTCGAAATCGACGTGCAACTCCGCAAGCTCTAGCCCCGCCGCCCGCGCGCTGGCGACGACCTCCCGTGCCGTCGCCTCGACCACGGCAAACGTCGGATCATCTCCGACCGACAACACCCCGCGATGCGGCCCGATGCGCAGCGCGAGACTCACCGGGCAGCGGGCCGCGCGCAGGCGCGCGAGGTCAATGTCGGGCCGGACGACGCGCGTCTTTTCCGGCGCGAACTCGATCTCCGCCGCAAGCGCGGTGATGCCCGAAAAAGCCGCGCTCTTCTCGAGCACGCGCTCCTGGACCGACGCCGTCCAGCGCCGCTGCCAGACGTAAGCCTCGTGCTTGAGCGGCCCGCTCGCGCGATCGCGTCCGCACCCCGCGCACAGCAGCACGCCAAGCAACCCAGCCGCGAGGAGGCTTCGTCGGATACCGGACATGAGCGAACTCACCACCCGGCCCCGCGCCGCGTCAACGGCAAGCCTTGGCGCTGGACGCCGTCTGGCGCTTCATCGGAGTCTCGCGCGGTGGACGACCTCCAATACCTCCTCTCGCTCCCGCCCGCCATGGCGCGGGAATTTTCCACACTCGAGCGCAAGCAACCGCCGGAGTGGTTCGCGGCGTGCGATCCAGCAGGGTGCAAGCTCGGCTCGGGCGGCGGCATCGCGCATCTGCTCGTGGAGGCCTGGCGCGAGACGGGCGGCGTGGCGGCTTTTCCGGACTGGCTGAACTCCTCGCGCAAGCTGCTCCTCCTTGCGGGCGGTCAAAGCCGGCGGCTCCCGGCCTACGCGGCGGTCAGCAAAATCCTCATGCCTTTCAAGGCGCTGCGCACGGCGGCCGGCCAGCGTCTCGACCAGACGCTGATGGATGCACAGCTCCCGGCCTACGAGCGCGTACTCGCCCATGCGCCGCCGGGCCTGCGTGCGCTGGTCACGAGCGGCGATGTTTTTTTGCGCTTCGGGAGCGAGCTGCCGCCTTTCCCGGAGGTCGATGTACTCGGGCTCGGGATGTGGGTGAAACCGGAGGTCGCGCAGGATTTTGGCGTTTTCTTCACGGCGCACGGCGATCCGGGGAGGCTCGCGTATTTCCTGCAAAAACCGCCGGCCCGGAAAATCCAGGAGCTGGCGGCGAGCTACCATTACCTCGTCGATACGGGGATGTGGCTGCTCAGCGAAAAGGCAGTCGCCACGCTGCTGCGGCGGTGCGGCTGGGACGGGACGGCGTTCGCCGGTGGGGTGCCGGATTTTCACGAGCTGTATGCGGATTTCGGCCTCGGTCTCGGGAGCAAGCCTGCGCGGGCGGATGAGGAAATCGGCGCGCTCACCTCGGCGGTCGCGCAGCTCCCGGCGGCGGAGTTTTACCACCTCGGCACGAGCCGGCAGTTAATCGAGGCGACTTCCGCGCTGGAAAATCGCGAGCACGCGCAGGGCGGGAGCGGCGGCGTGCTGCCGCACCCGGATCAGCATGTGCAGAACTGCGCAATCGGCGTGCCGCTGCGGCGTCCGGAGAATCACACGCTCTGGGTGGAGAACGCGACGATCCCGGCGACGTGGACCCTCGCGCACGAGCATGTGCTCACGAACGTGCCGCCGAACGACTGGACGCTGCAGCTCGAGCCGGGCGTCTGCCTCGATTTCGCGCCGATGGGTGGCGAGCGCTGGTGCCTGCGGCCGTACGGATTCGACGACGCTTTCAAAGGTGCGATCGGCGCGCCGGAGACGAGCTGGCTGGGGAGGCCGGCGGCGGATTGGTTCACGCGGCGGGGGATCGAGATGGAGGACGCGGCGTGTGATGTCCAGCAGGCGGCGCTTTTTCCCGAGGTGGAAACGGAGGCGCTCACGGGCGAGTTCATCGAGTGGATGACGGCGGCGGCACCGGCGGATCGGCCGGATTTCCGGGAGCGCTGGATGAGCGCGCGACGGCATTCGGCGCAGGAAATCTGCGAGCAGTGCGACCTGCCGCGGCTCTACGCGCAGCGGCGGCATAACTTGAAGCGGGCACTTTCGAAAATGATGGCGAACCACCGGTGGAACATTTTCTACCAGCTCGATCTTCAGGCGACGGCCTCGCTCTACGCGCAGCTCGACGAGGCAGAGACGCTGCCGGAGACGCGCGATCTCGCGCCGCTGGAGGAGATGCACGACCAGATGTTCCGTGCGGCGGTACTGCGCCAGCGCGGGGCGGAGGGCTGGGAGGGGCACGAGTTGCGCGCTTTTCAAAAGCTCCAGCAACTCGTGGTCGATGAGACGCGGCGCGAGGGCGTCACGCCGCGGCGGTGCATCCTCGACGACCAAATCATCTGGGGTCGGAGCCCTGTGCGGCTCGATCTCGCGGGGGGCTGGAGCGACACGCCGCCGTATTGCATCGAGTATGGCGGGAAGGTCGTGAATCTCGCGGTGAACCTGAACGGGCAGCCGCCGGTGCAGGTCTTCGCGCGACTCAGCGAGCAGCCGGGAATCGTGCTGCGCTCGATCGATCTCGGACTGGAGCGGCGCATTCAGACGTACGAGGAAATCGCGGACTACGGGCGGCCGGACGGGGCGTTCTCGCTGGCGAAGGCGGCGGTGGCGCTGGCGGGATTTTTGCCGGAGTTCCACGCGGGCGGCGGGTGCGGTTCGCTCGAGGAGCAGTTGCGGGAGTTTGGCGGCGGTATCGAGATTTCCCTCCTCGCCGCCGCGCCGAAGGGCTCGGGACTCGGCACGAGCAGCATCCTGGCGGCGACCCTGCTCGGCGTGCTGGGCGAACTCTGCGGGCTCGGCTGGGACGAGCGCGTGCTTTTCGCCCGCGCGCTGGCGCTGGAGCAGATGCTCACGACCGGCGGCGGCTGGCAGGATCAGGCGGGCGGGCTGCACCGCGGCGTGAAGCTGATCGAGACGAGTCCGGGCATCGGGCAAAAGCCGACATTGCGCTGGCTGCCCGAGCATCTTTTCAACAGCGCAGCGTCGCGCGGGCGGGTGCTGCTTTACTACACGGGCATCACGAGGCTCGCGAAAAACATTCTGCAGGAGATCGTGCGCGGGATGTTCCTGAACTCTCGGCGGCATCTGGAAATCGTCGATGAGATCAAGGCGCATGCGGAGGCGACGTTCCATGCGATCCAGACCTCGAGTTGGGAGGCGCTGTGCGAGGCGGTGCGGCGGAGCTGGGAGCTAAACAAACGCCTCGACTCCGGCACGAACCCGCCCGCGGTGGAGGCGATCCTGGCGAGCGTGCGTGAGGAGGTGGCGGCGGCGAAATTGCTCGGCGCGGGAGGCGGCGGCTACCTCATGATTTTCGCGCGCGACGACGCGGCGGCGCTGCGGATTCGGGAAAAGCTGACGCGCCATCCGCCGAACGAGAAAGCGCGGTTTGTGGAGTTCGCGATCTCGGACGTGGGGTTGCAGATCACAAGGAGTTGAGAGTCCCGATCCGTGGCGAGCGAGAAGGTGGGATCGCACCTCTTCTACCGCCGCGGGAACGACTCCGCCACCGCGGCGCTGAACTTCGACAGCAGCGCGCTCTCCGCCTCCACGATTCCCTCGTAACCGGCCCGGCGCACCGGCTCGGTGAAATTCCCGCCGCGCCGCACCAGCAGCCGTCCCGCACCATCTTCGACCGCCCACGACGCCTCCAGGATCGCATCGCCACCGGAGCGCGCGTGAAATTGCCGCACATCCACGCGCACCACGTAATCGAGCGCCGTGCCGGGCGTCCACGGATAGACGTGCAGATTCCCCGTGCCGAGACGCCGCGCGAGATTCGTGCCGATCACCCGCGTAGTCGTGTCGCGCAGCGAGCCCGCCCAACGCTGCTCGTAGGGCACCTCGAACCGCGTCGCCGTGCTTTGAAAAACCAGCTCCCCGCGGTCGATGTAATCCGGCAGCGACACCGGTCCGACGCCGAGCGCGATGCCGGAGCCCCTCTCCGGCGGCGGGCCGTCGGCGCTGAGGCGGTAGTATAGTTCCGGCGTGCTGCACCCGCTAAAGGCGAGCGCGGTCAGCATCGCAAAAATTCGTTTTGTTAGATTCATCGTTTTGCTTTCGGCGGCGCGACCGTGCCTTTCGGATTGCCCCAGAGTAAAGAACTCGGCTTCCGCTCGATGGTCGTCGCCATCGCATCGATCGCCCGCAGCGCGCTGCTCAAGTCCTGAATCGTGCTCGCGAGATCGCGATAGACGGCTGAGTTCGCGTTGAAACCATCCAGTGTCTTTTGCAGCGAGGCCAGCGAGCCTTTCAGGTCCGCGGGCAGCCCCTGCGTCTCCTTCGCCGCCAGCAGCCGGTCGAGATTCGCCGCCGCCGCCTTCAAATCCGCCATCGCGCCTTTCGCCTCTTCCGCGGTCGAGTTGATCTCCGCCAGCGCGCTGTTCGCCGTCTGCACCGTCTCGTCCAGGGGCAGCGCCTGAAGCTTGTCGAGCAGCGCGGTGACTTTGTCCTGAAGCTGCCCGAGCCCCGAGGAGATCGTCGGGATCGTCCGATAGCCACCCGTCATCGCCACCTCGCCCGGCGGCGCGTCTTTGCTGATGTCGAGATCCACGAAAAGCTGCCCGGTAATGAGACTCCCCGTCCGCAACGTCGCCCGGAGCCCATCGCGCACGCGCTGCGCGATCAGCGCCGGCCCGGCGGAGAGGTCGTCTTTCGGCAATTCCGCGATGAGCGTCGGGTCGAGCTTGATCAGCACCGGCACGCGCCGACCCGGATCCTCCGGCAGGTAATCGAACGAAATATCCACGACCGTCCCGACGCGGATGCCGCGGAACTCCACCGGCGCGTCTTTGTTCAGCCCGCGCACGCTGTCCTTGAAGAGCAGCAAATACGTCAGCCGCGGATTCAGCGTCACCTCCTCCGTGACATCCTCGCTCGGATAGAGCGGGAAAACCGCGCCATCCACCGCGCGCCGCGCCGCCACGCCGAGATCGTCCCCGCCAAAGGCCACGCCGCCGGAGACGAGGGACTCGAGCGTGCCCGTGCGCAGCCGCACGCCGGCCGAACTCACGTCGAGGTCGATCCCGCTCACGTTCCAAAATCGGGTCCGCTGCGTGACCAGCTCGCCATACGGCTCATCGATGAACGCGCCAAAATCGACCCGCCGCGCCACGTCGTCGAACGTCCGGCTCTCAATCCGACCCACCTTGATCCCTTTGTATAAAATCGCCGAGCCAGGGCCGAGCGAGCCCGCCGTATCCGACACGAGCGTGACGTGCAATCCCGGCACGC
>PPFU01027078.1_pt1 | contig 16528 bp, 13 predicted proteins | sample 1535991 | NCBI WGS metagenome assembly PPFU01 (sample SAMN04901290, study PRJNA319586) | Hypolithon metagenome, whole genome shotgun sequencing project. | isolation source: Antarctic Hypolithon | place: Antarctica: Miers Valley | collected 2014
GGCCGCTGCCGTTGAGTCGCAGCGGCGAGTCGTCGGGACGCACCTGCAGTTCGGCCAGCAGCGCCGACTTGGCGGGCAGGGCGGCGGCCTTGCGAAAGAACGGTTGCAGGCTGCGCCGCTGCTTGATCGGGTACCACACCGCGTAGATGCCCTGGGGCCAGCGCTCCAGCGACTCGCGCAGGTGGCTGATGATCTGCGGGTATTCGTTCTCCTGCACCTCGTAGGGCGGGTCGATCAGCACCAGCCCGCGGGCAAAGCGCAGCGTGTCGGTCTTCGGCGGCAGCATCGCGCGCATGGCCGAATAGCCGTCGCGCGCGTGCACCGCCACCCGGCTGTCGCTGGCGAACAGCTCCTTGAGGGCGGTCGCTTCATCGGTCTGCAGCTCGCACGCCGCCAGCCGGTCCTGTTCGCGCATCGCCTGGGCGATCAGCAGCGGCGAACCGGGGTAGGCAACCAGCGCGCCCACCGGATTGTTGGCCTCGACCGCGCGCAGGTAGCGCTCCACCACCTCGGGCATGGTGGCTTCGCCCATCAGCCTGAGGATGCCCGCGTCGGCCTCGGCGGTCTTGCGCGATTCGGTGGCCGCCAGCAGGTAGCGTCCGCGGCCGGCATGGGTGTCGAGCACGAAGAACGGCGTGTCCTTCTTCTTCAGCGCATCGATCAGCGCCAGCAGCACGATGTGCTTGAGGACATCGGCATGGTTGCCGGCATGGAAGGCGTGGCGGTAATTCATGCGGCACAGCATAGCGGCCGGGGCGCGTGCGCGACTATGCTTGGCCCATGCCGCTGATCCTGGTTGCCGAAGACGAACCCGCCATCGCCGATGCGGTGCTGTACGCGCTGCGCAGCGAAGGCCTGCAGGCCGAGCACTGCCTGTTGGCGCGCGAAGTGGTGCCGCGCGTGCGCGCCGGAGGGGTCGACGTGGTGGTGCTGGACGTGGGCCTGCCGGACGGCAGCGGCTTCGATGTGTGCCGCCAGCTGCGGACTTTCAGCGAAGTGCCGGTGATCTTCCTGACCGCGCGCAACGAGGAGATCGACCGCATCCTGGGCCTCGAACTGGGCGCCGACGATTACATGGCCAAGCCGTTCTCGCCACGTGAGCTGGTGGCGCGCGTGCGCGCGCGCCTGCGCCGCGGGCACGGCGCGTCAGGCGACGAGGTTGGCCAGGTTCACGGAGACTTCGCGCATGACGCCGACGGGCATCGCATCCGCTTCCGCGGCAAGGTGCTGGACCTGACCCGCTACGAATACGTGCTGCTGGCTGCGCTGCTGCAGCGCCCCGGCGCGATCCTCAGCCGCAGCCAGCTGATGGACCGCGGCTGGGACAGCGATGCCGACAGCGCCGATCGCACCATCGACACCCACGTCAAGACGCTGCGGGCCAAGCTGCGCGCGGCCGGCGGGGATGCCGATCCGATCCGCACCCACCGTGGCCTCGGCTACGCGCTGGAAATCTGAGTGCGCCTGGGCCTTAGGCTGTTCGTGGGTTTTTTCCTGATCGTCGGGCTCGCGGCGTTCTTCGTGATGCGGGTATTCGTCAACGAGGTCAAGCCCGGCGTGCGCCAGGCGGTGGAGTCCACGCTGATCGATGCAGCCAACGTGCTGGCGGCGATGGCGGCCGACGACATGAAGGCAGGACGCATCTCCAAGGGCGATTTCATGCGCGACATGGCGCGTGCTCAGCGCCGCGACCTGGACGCGCAGGTGTGGCAGTTCCCAAAGCGCAGCGTCGACTACCGCGTCACCATCGCCGATCCGCGCGGCATCGTGGTCTACGACTCCAGTGGGCGCGAGCTCGGCCGCGATCACTCGCAGTGGAACGACGTCCATCGCACCCTGCGCGGCGAGTACGGCGCGCGTTCCAGCCCCGAAGTGCCCGGTGACCGGACCCGGACGGTCATGCACGTCGCTGCGCCGATATTCGACCCGGATTCGGACGACGGCTCGCTGCTCGGCGTGCTGACCGTGTCGCAGCCCAACGCCGTGTTCGAACCCTTCATCGAGGCCAGCCAGGCCAACATCCTGCGTCGCGGGGGCTGGCTGATCGGACTGTCGGCCCTGATCGGCGCACTCATGACCTGGTGGCTCATGCACGGCATCAACCGGCTCAATCGTTATGCACAGGCGGTGAGCGCGGGTGAGCCAGTGGCGCCGCCGCCGCCCCGGCGCGACGAGATCGGCGACCTCGGTCTTGCGCTGGAGGCGACGCGCCGCAAGCTGGAGGGCAAGGCGTACGTGGAGCAGTACGTGCAGTCGCTGACCCACGAGATGAAAAGTCCGCTGGCAGCGATCCGCGGCGCTGCCGAGCTCCTTCAGGAGCCGTTGCCCGAACCCGAGCGCCAGCGTTTTGCGCGCCACATCCAGACCCAGGAACAGCGATTGACCGAGACCATCGACAAGCTGCTGGCGCTGGCCGCGGTCGAGCAGCACGGCTGGCTGCAGGAGCGCGGCGCGGTCAGCGTTGGTGAACTGGTCGCGCAGGCTGCCGAAGCCGCCACCGCCAAGCTCGCTGCCGCGCGACTGGATCTGGTGCTGGAAGCGGACGATCCGGACACGGTGTTGCGCGGCGATGCCTACCTGCTGCGCCAGGCGCTTTCCAACTTGATCGACAACGCTATCGCCTTCTCCCCGGCGGGCGGCCGCATCGTGCTGTCCAGCAGCAGCGACGGCGGGGTGCTGAAAATCAGCGTCGAGGACCAAGGCCCGGGCATTCCCGATTACGCGCAGGAACGCGTGTGGGAGCGCTTCTATTCGCTCGCCCGACCCGACACCGGCCTGCGCAGCTCTGGCCTGGGGCTGCCGTTCGTACGCGAGGTCGCGCGCCTGCATGGCGGTGAGGCCCGGCTGGAGAACCGGAATGCCGGTGGCGCTCGCGCGGTGCTCCGACTGCCGATGGCGCCTTCCGCCGGTTGAATTGCGGCGCCGATCGGATAGTCGACGTTCGAATTGCAGGCAAGATCGGCAGCGACCGCCGGGTTGCTCTTGCGGGAGCGAGGTGTGCCGCGATGAAGCACTGCCGCTGAGCCTGTTCGCCACCTGTGTCACACCCACGAGGTTCGAATCACCACGGCAGCTGGATGCGGCCTGCGCCCATGGGCGCACCATGGCCCTGTGGCTGCTTCACCTCCACTTCGCACAAGCCTCAATCCGTCCTCACTCCGGCGCCGCAGCCTGTGGACCCTTGTCCAATCAGGCCACGCCATGAAATCCTGGAAACTGCTCCTGCGCTTCGCTACCGTCGGCGCACTCGTCCTGCTCCTGCTGGTTCCACTGGCGATGATCCGCGGCACGGTGCATGAGCGCAAAGCCTATCGCGCAGAGGCCACCGAGCGCATCGCCGGCAGCAGCGCCGGACAGCAGCAGGTGATGGCTCCGCTGCGCGTGGTGCCTTACACCGAGACGCGGGAAGAACAGACCACGGATGGCCAGGGTGTCACCCGCAAGCGCATGGTCACCACCGGCGGCAGGCTGCTGCAGACCCCGGAAACCCTGAAAGTGGATGGCACAATCGTGCCGGATACGCGCGAAGTGGGCTTGTTCAAGGTGCGCGTCTACAACTTGCGGGCCACACTGGATGCGACGTTCTCCGCCGTTCTCCCGGCACCGGCCCCACAGGTGTCGCGCCAGTACGGCACGCCTTACCTGCTGTTCGGCATGTCCGACGTGCGTGGCCTGGTCGGCACGCCCTCGCTGCAGGTCGATGGGCAGCCCGTACCCGTCACCCCCGGAGCGCGCGATCTGGCGCAGGTGATCAGCGGAGTGAGCGCCTCCTTGCCGGCGGTCGACGGCATGCGCGTGGCGGCTCGCCGGGTGCGGATGGAGTTCAACCTCGCCGGGACCGAGTCCCTGTCGATAGTGCCGGTGGCCGACAGCAACCAGGTGGCGATCCAGTCCGCCTGGCCGCACCCCTCGTTCCGCGGCGACTTCCTCCCGACCGAGCGAGAGGTGTACCCGCAGGACCGCGGCTTCAGGGCGCGGTGGGAGGTCTCCTCGCTGGCCAGCCGCGCGCAACAGCAGATCGGTGGCATGAGGGAGGTGGGGGCCGGAGTGGAGCGAATCACCATCAGCCTGGTCGATCCGGTCGACGTGTACACCCAGGTCGACCGCGCCAGCAAGTACGGCATCCTGTTCGTGCTGCTGACCTTCGTCGCCTTCGGTCTGTTCGAGCTGATCAAGCGTCTCCCGATCCACCCCCTGCAGTACCTGCTGGTGGGCCTCGCGCTGGCGATCTTTTTCCTGCTGCTGCTGAGCCTGTCCGAGCACATCGCGTTCTGGAAAGCCTATCTGGTGTCTTCGGCCGCCTGCATCGGGCTTCAGTTCGTGTACCTGTCCGGGGTGCTGAAAAGCTGGCGTCTCGCGGCCGGATTCGCGGTCATGCTCACTGCGCTTTATGGCGTCCTGTACGGACTGCTGGCGTCGGAGGACAACGCGCTGCTGATGGGCTCGCTGCTGCTGTTCGGCGTGCTGGCGGCGATCATGTGGCTGACCCGCAGGATCGACTGGTACGAACTGGGCGGGTCCCTGCGTTAAGCATTCAGGCACGGAGGTTCGCTGGCCAAGGGCCCCGACGTCAGGCGAACAGGCTGACGCCGGGCGCCATCCAGATCGACACGCCTGCCAGCACTGATCCGATCACCGTCGCCGCCAGCACGTCGCTGGGGTAGTGCAGGCCCAGCACCACGCGCGAGACCGCGACGCACGCGGTGAATGGCACGAGCAACAGCGCCAGAACCGGGTAGTGCGCCATCGCCACCACGCTGAAGGCCACCGCATGCAGGGTGTGGCCGGAGGGGAAGCTGAATTCGTCCAGCGGTGCGACCCACGCGCGGATCCGGATGTCGGAAGCGAAGGGGCGGGGACGCCGCGTCCAGCGTTTCAGCAGCTTGTACATGAGCAGCGCGATGGCGCCAGTGCCGGCCAGATGCGCTGACGCGGCGAGGCCATCCAGGCCGTCGATCACAATCAACGCGGCCATCAGCAGGTACCAGAACACCCCATCGCCAAGGCGGCTGACGATCGCGAAGAATCGCCGGATGGATTGCGCCCGCCCCCAGCGGTTCGCGCGCAGGCACCAGCCTGCATCCCGGCCGTGGGAGAGGTCATGAAGATTCGGTGGACGCATGGGTCCTCCGGCGATGCGCACGCGGCCTGGGAATGGCATGAGGCGGTCCTCGTTCCAGCTTGTCCGGATGCTGGACCCGGCAGATGAAGCGGCCGTTGCAGCCCGGTGACCAAGCCGTGACGCCGCCGGTCACGGAACGCGCATGCCGCGCGGCCTCGCGCAGCCATTACCACGGCTCGCGCGAAGGTCTCGGGCCTCCAGCTCGCGCGCGGTCGCGCCGTGGCGCGGCTGGGACTCCTCGGTACTCGGCCGTCAGTCCTGCGGCAGTTCCCGCAGCAGGGCCTCGAGCGCCTGCCGATCCAGCGGCCTGGACAGGTGATAGCCCTGGGCATGATCCACGCCCAGTTCCTGCAGGGCATCCAGTTCGGCCTGGGTCTCCACGCCCTCGGCCGTCACCTTGCTACCGGTCTGGCGTGCGAATTCGATCAGTGCCGCGGCCAGTGCGCGTCGCGGCGAATCGCTGTCGATGCCGCGGGTGAGGCTGATGTCGAGCTTGATGATGTCCGGATGGGTGGCCAGCACGTGACGCATGCTGGCATAGCCCGCACCTGCATCGTCCACCGCCACGCGCATGCCTTGAGCGCGCAACGGTTCAAGGCGTTCCATGAGCAGGCCGTAGTCGGCCACGTCCGAATGTTCGGTGAGCTCGAGCACCAGTCGGTCGGCAGGGAAATCATCCAGGTAGCCGTCGATTTCGCCCATGATCAGCGTTTCCGGGGACAGGTTGATGGCGACGTAGAAGCCGCCGTGCACTCCGCGCAGTCCGTCCAGCGCGGTCAGGATGGCGTTCAATTCCAGGCGCACGCCAAGGCCGATCGCGTGCGCCTCTTCGAACCAGACGTCCGGTCCTCGCCGTGGCTCCAGCAGGAACCGCGACAGGCACTCGATCCCGATCAGCTGCCGGTCGGAGATCCGGTAGATCGGCTGGTACACGATGCCCGGCTGGCCCATTTCCAGCACTGCACTGATCCTGTCCACCTTCTGCTGGTGAGCGCGCACGATGACGAGGTCGCCTTCGACTTGGTGGGAGAGCAGCTCAGCGAAGGCCTCCATCATCCGCAGGTCGCGTTCGTCGAAAGTCGCCCGGGGAACACGGCTGAAGCAGCAGAACATGCCGTAAACGCTACCGTCGGACAGCCGGATGGGCACGCTGATGTGCGCACCGATGGGAAACTTCGCAGTAGCCGCGATCGCGGCCAGCTCGGGGATGGCCGATGTGTCGGGGATGAGTCGCGGGATGCGGCCCTCCGCCACCTGCAGGCAATACCCTTCTTCCAGGGGACTACGGTCGCCTGGACGGATCACCACCTCTTCCGGCGGGCAGGAGACATAGCGGAACACACGGTCGCGTCCGTCGAATTCGGAAACGAACGCCACGTCCATGTCCAGGTGCGTTCGCACGGCAGAGAGCATGCGGTCAATAGTGCGGCCGATGGACGCTGCTCCGGGGGCGATGGCCTCCACAGCGGTATCGACCGGCTTGGCTGAAGACTTCCTTGCCATGGTTCCGTCCCCTCGTGCCGTGACGCCCTGCTTATCCTGGCAGCTCCTGCTGGAGTCTAGCGCTTTGCGAAAACGACTGCAGTGGCGAGGTCGATGTGTTGCTCGCCCGTAGGGCACTGGAGTTCGCTACGCGACGAAGGGCTTGAAAGACACGCCGAGGGTGTCGAGGTCCGCCGGCTCACTCAGCAGGTCGGCGCGCAGCAGCGGCCGCGCCTCGACCCATTCCCGCGACACCACCAGCGTGAGCTCGTTGCCCGACGCCGAGAGGTCCATCGTGGGCACCGTCTCGTCCAGGTGCGCGCGATGCAGGAGCACGGCCAGGCGCAGCAGCGCGGACTTGCGCTTTGCAGCGAGCAACAGGCGGTCGGGAATGGCGTCGAAGGCGCTCTTGGGGATGCTGCGACGGTGGGTTCGCACCAGGGCCGCGAGGACCTGCTGCTCCTGTCGCGAGAATCCGGCGATGTCCGAGTGTTCGAGCAGGTAGGAGCCGTGCACGTGGTACTGGCTGTGCGCCACGGCCAGCCCGATCTCGTGCAGTCGCGCCGCCCAACCGAGTTGGCGTGCGTCGTCGTCGTCCAGGTCCCAGGCCTCGGCTACTTGCTGGAACAGCCGCATGGCGCTGTCTTCCACGCGCGAACTCTGAGCCTCGTCGATCCCGTAGCGCTGGGTCAGCGAAGCGACCGAAGTGTCGCGCGGATCGTTCTCGCTGCCACGCCCCAGCATGTCGTACAGGATGCCTTCGCGCATCGCCGCCTTGCTCACCATCAGGCGCTGCAGTCCCAGCGCCGCGAAGGCGGCTTCCAGCACCAGCACGCCACCGGCGATGATCGGCCGGCGATCGTTGGACAGGCCGGGCAGGTCGATCCGGTCGATGTGGTCGGCCTGCAGCAGGCGGTCGCGTAGCTGCGGTAGCGCTTCGGCGGTGATCGCGCCCTTGGTCAGCCCCATGGCCGCGCAAATCTCGCCAATCGCCTTGTGGGTGCCGGAGGAGCCGATGGCCTCCTGCCAGCCCAGCGCGCGATACAGGCCCGCGAACTGCTGGAACTCCGCGCCGATTTCGGTCAAAGCGTCTTTCCAGCGCTTCTTGGAGAGCTTGCCCCCGGGAAAGAAGCGTCGCGTGCTGGCGATGCACCCGACCTGCAGGCTCTCGCGCTCGATCTGGTCGAAGCCGCGGCCGATGATGAACTCGGTCGAGCCTCCGCCGATGTCGATCACCAGGCGCAACTGGTCGGGCTTGGGCGGCTGGGCGTGCGCCACTCCCAGGTAGATCAGGCGCGCCTCCTCGCGTCCGGACACCACTTCGATCGGATGGCCCAGCGCGCGCTCGGCTTCGACCAGGAAAGCCTGCGGTGACGCCAGCTGGCGCACCGTGTTGGTGGCCAGGGCGCGCACCCGCGTCGAAGGCACTTCGCGTATCCGCTGGCCGAACCGTGCCAGGCACTCCAGTCCTCTCTGCCTTGCCTGGTTCGACAAGCCGCCTTTGCGGTCCAGGCCATCGGCCATGCGCACGGTCTCGCGCAGGCGGTCGACCACGCGCAGCTGGCCCAGCGTGTAGCGGGCCACGATCATGTGGAAGCTGTTGGAACCGATATCCACCGCCGCCAGCTGTTCGCCTTCCTGCAGGGGGGGTGATACCGCGTGGGTCTGGAAGGGCATGGGCGGCGATGTTACCGGACCGGGCGTAGCCGCCGTCGTCATCACACGTTGGCCAGCAACAGCGCCTGCGCACTGTGTGGGGGCTCGCCTTGCGCTGGAACGATCTTGGTGTAGGTTCCGTGGCGATCGAGTTCCCACGCATTGAGGTTGTCATCGAGGTAGTTCTGCAGCGATTCCTTGAACACCCGCGCCGCGAGCGCAGGCTCGAGTATCGGAAAGCAGGTCTCCACGCGGTGCAGCAGGTTGCGCTCCAGCCAGTCGGCGCTGGCGCAGAACAGTTCGGCATCGCCGCCGTTGCCGAACCAGTAGATACGGCTGTGCTCGAGGAAGCGTCCCACGATCGAGCGCACCCGGATGTTGTCGGAAATACCCGGGACACCGGGGCGCAGTGAACAGGCGCCGCGCACGATCAGGTCGATCTTCACCCCTGCCTGCGACGCCGCGTACAGGGCGCGGATTATGCGCGGCTCGTTGATCGCGTTGATCTTGGCGATGATCCTCGCAGGCTTGCCGGCCCGTGCCAGCCTGGCCTCGCGCTCGATCCTCATGATCAGGCCGGGGTGCAGGGTGAAAGGCGACTGCAGCAGTCGCTTCAGCCGCGTTGACGGGGCCAGGCCCGACAGCTGCTGGAACAGCAGGTGCACGTCGTTGCCGATGTCCGGATCGGCGGTCATCAGGCCGATGTCGGTGTAGGCGCGCGCGGTCCCGCTGTGGTAGTTGCCGGTCCCCAGGTGCACGTAGCGGCGCAGTTTGCGGCCCTCGCGGCGCACGATCAGCAGCATCTTGCCGTGGGTCTTGAAGCCGACCACGCCATAGACGACCTGCACGCCTGCTTCCTGCAGCCGGTCGGCCACGCCCAGGTTGGCGTCTTCGTCGAAACGCGCGCGCAGCTCCACCACCACGGTGACGTCCTTGCCGTTGCGCGCCGCCAGGATCAGCGCATCGACGATCGCCGAGTTCTTGCCGGTGCGGTAAAGCGTCTGCTTGATGGCCAGTACGTTGGGATCCACGGCCGCCTGGCGGATGAGTTCCAGTACGGGAGTGAAGGCGTCGAACGGATGGTGCATGAGCACGTCACGCTCGTCGATCGTCTCGAACATCGCGTCCATTCCGCTGATGTTGCGCGGATTGAACACCGGGTACTTGAGCTCCGGCTTCGCGGCCAGGTCGTACACCTGGGTTACGCGGTTGAGGTTGACCGGCCCGTCGATCAGGTACACCGCGTTTTCGGGCAGGTCGAAGTTCCGCAGCAGCGTGCGCACGATCGGCTTCGGGCAATCCTTGGCGATCTCCAGGCGCACCGCGGGGTTGTAGCCACGCGCCATGAGCTCGTCGCGCAGCGCCAGCGCCAGGTTCTCCACCTCGGCTTCGTCCACCACCAGTTCCGAATTCCGGGTGACGCGGAACTGGTACGCCCCCTTGACCTCCATGCCCGGGAACATTTCGTCGGCGAAAGCAGACAGCACCGAGGAAAGCAGGACGAAATCATGATCGCCGCCGGACACGCGCTGCGGCATGTGGATGATGCGGGTCAGCGAGCGCGGCGCGCGGACGATGGCCAGGTGCCCGGCGCGGCCGAATGCGTCGCGTCCCTTCAGCACCACCACGATATTGAGCGACTTGTTGAGGATCTTCGGGAACGGATGCGACGGGTCCAGGCCCAGCGGCGACAGCACCGGCATGATCTCGTTGCGGAAGTAGGCGCGCAGCCAGCGGGTCTGCCTGGCATTCCACGATCCGCGACCCAGTACGCGCACCCCGTTCTGGTTCAGCGAGGGCCGCAGCACCTCGTTCCAGCACCGGTACTGTGCTTCCACCAGCTCCGCCGCCCGATCATGGATGGTGTTGAGGATGGATGCGGCGCTGAGGCCGTCGGCCGCCGGCGGCAGCCCGAAGTCGAGTGCGTGGCGCACGGTGGCCGCGCGGATCTCGAAGAACTCATCCAGGTTGGTGCAGGAGATGCACAGGAAGCGCAAGCGCTCGAGCAGCGGAACCTGCGGGTCCAACGCCTGCGCCAGGACCCTGAAGTTGAAGCTCAGCTGCGAAAGTTCGCGATTCAGGTACAGCGCCGGGTCCCGCAGCGGATCGCCCTCGGCCGGCGGGGCGATATCGGGTAGTGCGGGAAAGGCGGCGCTCATCGGTCAGGCGGTCTGGATCTTCGGTGCTGGAAGGGTACGGTCTCCATCCCGTGGATGCACGCGCCCGGCGCTGAAGTGGATGGCGAACAGGCTGCCCTTGCCGACCTCACTCTCGATCACCAGTCGCGCCTGGTGCAGGTTCAGCACGTGCTTGACGATCGACAGGCCCAGGCCGGTGCCGCCGCTCTCGCGCGAGCGGCTGGTCGAGACCCGGTAGAAGCGTTCGGTAATGCGTGGAAGGTGCGCTTCCGGAATCCCATAGCCCGTGTCGCGCACGCTGAGTACCGCGCCGTCGTCGTCGAGAGCCCAGGTGACGGTGATCGTGCCGCCCACCGGCGTGTAGCGCACCGCGTTCATGACCAGGTTGGAGAACGCGCTGTGCAGCTCCTTGTTCGAGCCCCACAGGTCCACGCGCGCTTCGTCCTCGACGATGATGGTGTGACGATTCTGGCTGACCGCCTCGGCTTCGCGCTTGAGCGTGGAAAGCATCGGTGCCACCGCCACGCTTTCGTCCTGCAGGCTGTCCTGCACCTCCAGGCGCGACAGGGTCAGCAGGTCTTCGACCAGCTGGGTCATGCGCTGGGACTGCTTCTGCATTTCTGCCAGGATCGGCGCCCATTCCGGGAAGTCGGTGGGATCCAGCATGTCCAGGTAGCCGTGGACCACGGTCAGCGGCGTGCGCAGCTCGTGCGAGACGTTGGCGACGAAGTCGCGACGCATCTGCTCCAGGCGCAGCATCTTGCTGACGTCGCGCGCCACCAGCAGCCAGTATTCGTCCGAATAGGGGATCAGGCGCAGGTTCAGGCGAACGTTGGGGTCGACGGGAGATGCCGCGTCCAGCATCGGCTCGGCGTTGGGACCAGCTGCCAGCCAATGGGCGAGCGGCAGCGGCTGCAGCCGTTGGCCGACCACGCTGCCAAGGTCGGCCGGGTAGTGCAGCCCCAGCAAGGACGTGGCCGCCTTGTTGAACCATTGCACGCGCTGGCCGTCGCGTTCGACCACGAGCACGGCGTCGGGCAGGGCGGCGGCGGCGGCGCGATAGGCGCGCAACATCGAGAGCAGGCGGCGCTTGCGGCTGCGCATCTCGGCCTGGCTGCGGAACAGCAGGCGATCCAGCTCGTTCCAGACGCCCTGGCCACGCGCCGGTGCCAGGCGCTGGCGCGCGGTGAGGCGCAGCAGCACCTTGCGCAGTCGCCAGTAATGCCAGGCGACCACTCCCAGCGCGGTGGCGGTGACGACCGGCCACGGGTATCCGATCCACGCGCCCAGCAGGGCTGCCGCGACCAGGGTCGCAAACAGCTGGCCGAGGGTCTTGAACCACGCGGAGCGGATGTACTTGGGCATCGGGGGATTGTGTCAGACCTGCACTGGTTGATTTTGCCGCCGGAGTGGCGGAGGCCAGCAACGGCGGCTGGCGCTGGTGTCGCCCGCGAACCCGATCAGGAGTCAGACCGAGGCTGAAAAGCGATAGCCGGACCCGCGCACGGTCTGCACCATGTTGTCCACCGCGTGCGGCTCGAGCGTCTTGCGCAGTCGACGGATGTGAACGTCCACGGTCCGCTCCTCGACGTAGACGCTGCCGCCCCACACGTGGTCCAGCAGCTGGGTCCGGCTGTAGACACGCTCGGGATGGGTCATGAAGAAATGCAGCAGGCGGTACTCGGTCGGTCCTATCGGCACGGCGACATCCCCGGCGAACACGCGGTGGGCCGCACCGTCTATCCGCAGCGCACCGATCGCAATGCTGCCGTCCTCGTCGTCGTCGCGCGAACGGCGCATCACCGCACGGATCCGCGCCAGCAGCTCGCGGGCCGAGAACGGCTTGACCACGTAATCGTCGACGCCGGCCTCCAGCCCGCCCACGCGGTCGTTCTCCTCCCCGCGTGCGGTCAGCATGATGATCGGCACATCGCGGGTGAGGGCGTCCTTGCGCCAGCGCCGGGCCAGCTCCAGGCCGCTGGTGCCGGGCAGCATCCAGTCCAGCAGGATCAGGTCCGGGACCCGGTCGGCGATGGCGTTCTGCGCCTCGCGGGCGTCACCCGCATGGACCGGCTCGAAGTCGCCCTTGCGCAGGGCGAAGGCGACCATGTCACGGATGGCAGGTTCGTCATCGACGATCAGAATATGCTTTTGCATGTCGCTCCCTGGCGCGCTGAACGTGGCACCGTCGGCCATGGGATGCAAGTAGACGACGCTTTTGTGACCGCCCGGTGACAGGGGGCTACCACCACCGGCGGGCGTCGGGGCAGGCCGTGTGACAGGAGGATGTCAGATCGAGGCTCAGCGTCTCTGCACGTCCGGATCGCGCATGCCCTGGCGCCGCAGCTCGAGCACCTGGGGCGTCAGGCTGGCGATTCGTGCGTCGATCCGGGCGCGCGCGTAATAGTCCAGGTCTTCCCTGCGCTTGAGGTTCTGCAACTGGATCAGCGCCTGCTCGGCACGACCGTTGAGGTAGGCCGCCTCTGCATAGGCCTCCCCCGCGCGCACGGTGTCGCCGGCCAGTTCGCTGGCGCGTCCGAAGGCTTGCTGGAACACCGGATCGTTCGCCGCACTTCCCAGCAGCGGCCGCAGGATGACTTGGGCCCGTTGCCCCGCCTCCAGCCCGCCCTGCTCATTGAGCGCCTGCGCAAAGCTCAGCACTACGGCTCGGTTGCGCGGGGAGCGCTGCAGGAGTGATGCATAGCGCTCGTTCCCGGCGCCGACCTCGCCGCTGCGTACTTCGGCTTGTGCGGCAGCCAGTCCCAGCCAGCGATTGTCCGGTTCCTTCGCCAGTAGCGGTTGCAGCAGTGCCAGCGCGGCGCGCGCATCGTTGCCTCGCAGGCGGGCCAGCGCCAGCCCGTACTTCTGCGCATCGGCGAGCCCCGTGGGCGAGCTCTCACTCAGGCGCTCGTACTCGCGGGCCGCGGTAGCGGCGTTATCGGCACTGAGGACACGCAGGCGCTCCCTCGCCCATTCGAATTGACCGCTGCTGCCCTTCGCTATCGGTGCCCCGGGCAGCTTCAGGAAATCCGGCAGAAGGGGATTGTCGGAGATCGAGCCGCTGGAATAATCGCTGTCGGCGCCAATGCGTTCGGTGAGCGTGCCGCCGGGTGTCCGGGTGGTGACCTTGATGTTTCGCTCGCCAGCGATCTGTTCGGCTCGCTGCCGCGCCTCGCTGATCCGTGTCGACGTCACCGGGTGGGTCTGCAGGTAGTCCGGAGTGCGTTCCCGACCGCCGGCCTTGTTGCCGCGGGTGGCCTGCTCCATCCGTTCGAAGAAGCCGGCCATGGCGTCGACGTCATAGCCTGCGCGCGCCAGCGTATAGATGCCGACGCGGTCGGCTTCGGATTCGTTGGATCGGGTGTAGTCGATCTGGCGTTGCTGCATCAGGCCCATCGCACTGGCGACCGCTGCCTGGGAGGCTTCGCCGCTGGAGGTCCCGCCCGCCGCCTGCGCCAGCACGACTGCACCCAGCATGGCCAGCAGGATCGGGACCTGGTCGCGCTGCGCACGCTCCACGCCGCGCAGCACGTGGTTCTGGGTCACGTGCGCGACCTCATGCGCCAGCACGGCGGCCACTTCGTCCTCGCGCTCGGCGGTGAGGATCAGGCCCGCGTTCATGCCGATGTAGCCGCCCAGGGTGGCAAAGGCGTTGATCTGCCGATCCTTCATCAGGAAGAAAGTGAAGGGCTGCCTGGGACGGTCGCTGTCGCTGCCGAGACGGTCACCCAGATCCTGCATCCACTCATCCAGGATCGGGTCTTCGAGCAGGTAGTTGTAGTTGCGCAACTGGCCCAACAGCATCCCGCCATATTCGGCCTGGCGCGCCGGGGTCAGCAGCTCCCCCGCCGACGAGCCGATATCCGGCAGCGACGACTCCTGCGCAGGCGCAAGCGGGGCCGCAGATGCAACCGTCAGGGCCAGGGCGAGAAGGCTAGGGCGCAATCGGGACTCCAGGATGGTGGCGCAGGACACCGCAGGATGCCCGCTGCCGCGCCGGCTCGGGTGAACCCGTGGTTAACTCGCGCCCCGGTCGGAGTCGGCATTGACCATGGCCTCGCGTGGCACCATATCGACCGGACCGCCAGACCAAGGAATTCACGTGACCGAAACCGTTACCCACAACAACCCGCCCCAGATCACCCTGTATACCAGCGCTGTCTGCTCGTATTGCGTAGCGGCGAAGAACTTCCTCAAGAGCAAGGGACAGACGTGGGCGGAAGTACGCATCGATACCGACCCTGCGGCGCGCGAAAAGATGATGGCACTCGCCAAGCGCACCAGCGTGCCGCAGATATTCGTTGGCGAGACCCATATCGGCGGCTACGACGACATGATGGCGCTGCACCGGGAGGGCAAGCTGGAACCTCTGCTGGCGGGCAGTGGCGCGGCGGACCAGGGATGAGCCGCGAGGAAACCAGTCCCGATCGCCTGGCCGGATTCACCGATTTCCGCAAGCGCATGAACGAGCGCATCCTGGCCGAGCCCAACCAGGTCGTGCGCCGCTTCTTCGCGCTGGACACGCAGACCTACCAGGCCGGCGCACTGGACACCAGGACCAAGGAGCTGCTGGGCCTGGTGGCCTCCATGGTCCTGCGCTGCGACGACTGCATCAGCTACCACGTCGCCCAGTGCCGCGAGGCCGGGGTGACGCGTGATGAATTCTTCGAGACATTCTCGGTCGGTCTGGTGGTTGGCGGCTCGATCGTCATCCCCCACCTGCGACGTGCCGTGGATTTCCTCGATCGCCTGGAAGCAGGCGAGCCAGTGGCAGCGGCAAGCCACGAACACTGAATGAAGCCTCCACTGGATTGCAGCTTGCCGCAGACGCGTGAGCGGGTTGTCCCTGTGAGGCGCAGGGCCTGTTTCCGCCTCGCTCCGTTCGGCCTGGCGGGACGCGTTTGCCTTGGTTCATTTGGGATGCGAGGCCGGCTCGGGCATAATTGACCGCTTCGAATCCGCGTTCATGCCGGCCTGGCGCCGGCGAACGCACCTGTACGGAACCCCAGCGCAATGAACCAGACGATTACCGTGATCCGTGGCGATGGCATCGGCCCGGAGATCATGGAGGCCGCCCTCTACGTGCTCGACACCATGGACGTCGGGCTGGCATACGAAGAGGCCGACGCCGGGCTCGTTGCCCTGGAGAAGCACGGCGAGTTGCTGCCGCAGGCGACCATGGACTCGATCCGCCGCAATCGGATCGCGCTGAAGAGCCCGCTGACCACGCCGGTCGGCGAAGGCTTCAGCTCGATCAACGTCGAATTGCGCAAGCGCTTCGACCTGTACGCCAACGTGCGCCCGGCCAAGTCGTTCCCGAACACCAAGTCGCGTTTCCCCAGTGGGGTGGACCTGGTGACGGTTCGCGAGAACACCGAGGGTGCGTACATCGGGGAAGGACAGATGACCTCAGAGGATGGCCAGATTGCCACCCTGACCCAGAAGGTCACCCGCAAGGGCTCCGAGCGCATAGTGCGTTACGCGTTCGAACTTGCGCGCCGGACCGGGCGCAAGAAGGTCACGGTGGTGCACAAGGCCAACATCCTGAAGTCGACCTCCGGCCTGTTCCTGAAGGTGGCCCGCGAAGTCGCCGCCGAGTATCCGGAAATCCACTGCAACGAGATGATCGTGGACAACACCTGCATGCAGCTGGTGATGAATCCGGAGCAGTTCGACATCATCGTCACCACCAACCTGTTCGGCGACATCATCTCCGACCTGTGCGCTGGCCTTGTGGGTGGGCTGGGTCTGGCCCCCGGCGCGAACATCGGCGCCGACGCGGCGATCTTCGAAGCGGTGCATGGCTCTGCGCCGGACATCGCCGGAAAAGGCATCGCCAATCCGTGCGCGCTGCTGCTGGGTGCGGCGCAGATGCTCGATCACCTTGGTCAGCCGGACAACGCCGAGCGCCTGCGCCACGCGATCGTCTCCACCCTGGAGGCCATGGATTCGCTGACGCCGGACCTGGGCGGCGAAGGCACCACCATGGGTTTCGCCAAGGCGATTGCCAACCGTCTCTGATCCCGGTCCCATGAGGAAAAAGGGCGCCGAAGGCGCCCTTTTTCATTCATGCGATTGCGATGGATCTCAGCGCGAATTCAACTTTCGACAGCAGGCGCAGGAACTCGAT
>PPFU01019874.1_pt1 | contig 16508 bp, 16 predicted proteins | sample 1535991 | NCBI WGS metagenome assembly PPFU01 (sample SAMN04901290, study PRJNA319586) | Hypolithon metagenome, whole genome shotgun sequencing project. | isolation source: Antarctic Hypolithon | place: Antarctica: Miers Valley | collected 2014
GCCGATAGCCCGGACGGGAGTTTGGATTTCCCCGGAGCAGAATAGTTTACGAGATGGTTTTGAAGAGTTTCTTTCGTGGAGTACACTTCCGGGATGGCGATTCGTAGAAAGAGTAAAGTGAAATCCCGCAGGTGGCATCTCGGGGTCTGGGACCCGACCGGCGGTCAGAAGCGGGAGGGCAGCGGGCTGCCGGTCGAGTCCGGCGAAGAAGAGGTTTGTATCCTCGCTTCCCTGGAGGATGGTCAGGTAGGTAAATTGTCAACCGGCGAGCTTCAGGTCGTCCTGGAGGAGCCCGGCACGACCGTCTGGATCGACATCCTGCGGCCGGGCAGTGAATCGCGTGAAATCATGGAGGAAATCCTCGGGCTGAACCCACTGACGGTCGAGGACTGCCTCTCACCTTTGAGGATGCCGAAGATAGACGTATTTCCCGAAAGTGCCTTCGTGGCGGCGTTCGCGGCCCGGCTTGCCAGAGACCCCTGGAGGCAACTCCGGGCGGTCGAGGTGGACCTTGTGATCGGGGCGAACTACCTGATAACGGTTAGAGACATCCCGGTTCCCGAAGTCACCGAGCGTCTCGAACGCCGGATCCGTTCCGGGATGCGGACGGAAGACATGAGCACCGGTGGCATGCTCGCATACGAGGCGATGGATGCGTTGGTGGATGGGCATCTCCCTACCCTCGTTAGCGTGGCGACCGCCGCGGAAGAGCTTGAAGAAGGGTTAGACCCGAGAAACGAGCGAGGCTCCGTGGAGACCTTGGAAAACCTGATCTCTCTCCGGCGCGACCTCCAGGCTTTCCGGCGGTTGGTGGTTGCCCAGCAGGAATCTCTGCGGCGTCTGGGCCGGATCTCTTCCGACCTGCGCGTGTATTTATCTGACGCTTCGGATAATCAGCGGGAGGCGGTAGATATGGCCGAAGCGACCCGGGATTACGTCGAAGGCGCCATAGAGGCGTACCGGATGCGCCGCGACGAACGTTCGGAACTCGGCATCCGGCGGCTTACCGTTCTGGCTGCGGTGCTCGGCCCACTCACTGTTTTGGCCGGCTGGTACGGCATGAACTTCAGCTATTTGCCGGGCGCGAATTCCGGCGTGGCTTTCTGGATATTCATCCTGATTCAGGTCGCGTTTGTGGGAGGCGCGTTGTGGTACCTGCGCCGTCGGGGCCTTCTCTAAAACCGGGATAAGAAAATCCCTTTAAGCTATACTTTCCGCCATGTTGGCCATTCTTTTGATCCTCATAGGCTACGTTCTTGGAGCCGTCCCGACCGGGCTACTAGTCGGGTTGGCGGCTGGTGTGGACGTGCGGAAGGCGGGCAGCGGAAACATAGGAACGGCGAACGTCTTGAGAAGCGCGGGCAAGTGGGCCGCCGTCGCGACGTTGGTGGGGGATATGCTGAAGGGTGTGATCCCCGTGGTTCTCGCACGAGTCCTTACGGACAACGCCTGGGTGGTGGCGACCGTCGGACTCGCCGCCGTAGCCGGGCATTGCTGGCCGGTATTCCTGAGATTCAAAGGTGGAAAGGGGGTGGCGACCGGGTCCGGGACCGCCGTAGGATTGGCCCCGATTGCGGGCCTGGGTCTTTTCGCCTTCTGGTGGGCCGTGGTGCTCGTGAGCCGGTACACTTCTCTGGGTGCCATAGCGGTCATGGTCGTCAGCCCGTTCGTGTTTTTGTTGACCGGACAACCTCTACCGTACATCCTGTATACGATTCTGGGCGGCGGGTTGGTTCTCTGGAAACATCGGGAGAACGCGCGGGCCCTCTTGAAAGGTACGGAACGGAAAGTGGGACAGAGAAGTTGAGAAAAGATGCCTGAAGGTCTCCGCGAAGCGTACCGGGGTAAGACCGTCCTGCTAACCGGTGGGACCGGTTTCCTCGGGATGGCCCTGGTCGAAAAAATTCTGCGTAGCCTGCCGGACCTCGGACGCCTCTATCTAGTTGTCCGGGCTTCCCGCGACAAAACAGCGGCCGAGAGGTTCGAGAAAGACGTACTCGGTTCCGCCGCCTTCAGGAAACTCCGTGAGAGTCTCGGAGACGACTTCGAGGAATACGCCTCCGAGAAGGTCCGGGTAATGGAAGGCGACGTACACGCCATGGCGCTCGGGCTCTCGGACGAAGAGTTGTCTGAGCTATCTAGTGAAGTGGATATCGTCATACACTCCGCCGCCTCGGTGGTTTTCGACGCTCCACTGGACGCGGCGGTTGACTCAAACGTCCGGGGGACGCTCGGCCTTCTGAAGTTGGCCCGGGATTGGGAGAAGAAACCGCTCTTCATGCACGTCTCGACGGCGTATGTGTCGGGGGTGCAGGAGGGCTTGGTTCGGGAGAAGCCGCCTGGAACCAGGACCCCGAATGAGACCCCGATAGACCCCGGAGAAGAGGTTCGAAACCTCGACGCCATAGTCGCCGAAGTGGAGCGGAATTCACGGGAGCGGACGCTTACGTCCCACTTCAGGACCGAGGCCCGGCAAGAGCTTGGGATGGTCGGCGAAGAGCAAGAGGTAGACGAACGGTTGGAGCAGCTCCGGCGGGCGTGGGTGCGGGAGCTGCTCGTCGAGCGCGGGACTGAGAGGGCTAGAGAGCTCGGGTGGCACGACGTTTATACGTTTACCAAGTCGCTCGCCGAAAGGATGGTGTTGCGGGAGCGGGGTGATACGCCGCTGGTGATCCTGCGTCCGGCCATCATCGAGAGCAGCGACACCGAGCCTTACCCTGGTTGGATCCAGGGTTCCCGCATGGCCGACCCAATTATTATGGCCTTCGCCAAAGGCGTCCTGCGCGAGTTCCCCGGAGATCCCGAAAGTCTCATAGACATCGTCCCGGTTGACCACGTGGTAAACGCCATACTCGCATCCGGCATTCTTCGTCCCGAGGAGCCGGAGGTCTTTCACGTCGCATCCGGGGAACGAAACCCGCTGCGCTACCGGGACCTCTACGACCACGTGCGGAGCTACTTCCTCGAAAAGCCGCTCAGGGACTCCGGCGGACGGCCCGTATGGCCCGCCGAGTGGAGCTTCCCCGGTCGCCGTCGGGTAGAAGGTGGACTCAAAGCCGAGTTGTTCGGCCTGAATATAGCCAACAAGGTGATCTCACATCTCCCCGAAGGCCACATGGTCGCCGACATCCGCATTAAGGCCGGACGCGCCGAGAAGCGCGCCAGGATGAGCCTCTACTATAGCCGCATCTACGGCGCTTACGCGAATATGGCCTCCACCTTCTCAACCGCCCGGACGGGAGATTTGTACGAGGATCTCACCCCCGAAGACCGGGAAGAGTTCCCGTTCGATATTTCGCGTCTCGACTGGAAGACGTATCTACATGAGGTTCACCTGCCGGCGCTCACCACAAAACCGGGCCGCAAAAAGCGAAAGAAAGTGGAAGAAGAGCCGGGGGAGGTGGCGGCGATCTTCGACGTAGACGGCACACTCGTCGGCTCCAACGTGGTTTCTTACTATGCCTGGCTAAAGATGCAAGAGTTGTCGCCCGCCGCGCGCCCCTTCTGGCTCGCGGCATTTATGACCAATATCCCTTACTACTGGGCACTGGACAAAGTTAGCCGCGCCCACTTTAACCGGGCTTTCTACAAGAACTACCGGGGATGGGAACCATCGCGTGCCCGCCACCTCGGGAAAGAGAGCTTTTCAGGGTTTACGCTCGGGAGGATCCACCCGGACGCGTTGGCCCGTCTGCGAGAGCACAAAGAAGCCGGACACCGGGTCGTGCTGCTCTCCGGCGCACTGGACTTTCTTCTGGAGCCTTTCAAAGACCTGGCGGATGACGTGCTAAGCGCCTCGTTGGAAGAAGAGAACGGCGTCTACACCGGTGAGCTTATCGGGGCGCCAGTCGCGGGGGACGCGCGGGCCAGAATGCTCGCCTCGTTCGCGCGGCGGCGGAAGCTGGACCTATCCCGGTCCTACGCCTACGCCGACTCTATCTCGGACTTGCCGATGATGGAGGCCGTCGGCAATCCCGTCGCTGTAAACCCAGACCGGCGTCTCGGAGCCGAGGCCGAGGAGCGCGGTTGGGGGATACGGCATTGGGGAAAGAACAGCGCCTCTACCAAGAAAACTTAGCTAGTTGCGAGCCCTCGTATATCGCAAGTCCGTACCCCGATATCTGCTAATGCGCGCCGGGGCCAAGCGCATAAAGAACCTCGAAACGAGCCGCTACGCCCCTCTGCAGCTCGAAGAGATCCCGGAACCGAAACTACCGACGCCGGAGTGGGTAAGGATAAAGCCTCTGCTCTCCGGCATCTGCGGCTCGGATTTAGGGACTCTCTCTTCCGAGAGTTCACCATACTTCTCCCCGATCACCTCTCCACCCTTCGTCCTCGGCCACGAGGTCGTCGGAGTCGTTGTGGAGAATAACTCAGGTTTCCAGGCCGGAGAACGGGTTGTCGTCGAGCCCGCGCTTGGCTGCGAGGTCCGGGGGATCGAACCCCGCTGCCCGTACTGCGCCTCGGGTCGCTATGCCCTGTGCGTCAACGTAACGAAGGGCAATGTCGCGCCCGGCATCCAGACCGGATTCTGCCGCGACACCGGCGGCGGCTGGTCCGAGGGTGCGCTCGTCGCGCACCCGTCCCAACTCCACCGGGTACCGGAAGACCTCTCCGATGAAGCAGCCGTTGCTGTGGAGCCTCTAGCCTGCGCCATCCACGCCGCGCTCAAGGCGAAACCCGGCCCGGACGACACGGCGCTCGTCATCGGGGCCGGAAGTGTCGGCCTATTTACCGTGGCGGCGCTACGGAAACTCACGGAGGTAGGCCGAATAATCTGCGTCGCCAAACACGACCGGCAACGAAAAGAAGCACTACGACTCGGGGCGGGCGAGGTGGTCCATCCGAAAGAGACCTACACTAGGCTTCCCGGCATGCTCGGTACCGAGACGCACGAGCCGGAGCTCGGAAAGCCGGTCGTAATGGGCGGCGCGGAGAAAGTCTTCGAGTGCGTAGGCTCCCCTTCCACGATGGAGGATGCGGTTAGGCTCACGAAACCCGGCGGGGAAGTGTCGCTCGTCGGGATGCCCGGAGCGAAGAGCAGCCTGGATCTCACCGCGCTCTGGTACAAAGAAATCAGCCTGTCCGGGACGTATGCTTACGGGGTAGAGTACTACCGAGGAGAGCGTGTAAAGAGCTTCGAGTTGGCGATGCGCCTCGCGCCGGAGATAGGACTTGAGAAACTCGTCGGTCCGCACTTCAAGCTGGAGGATTATCGTGAAGCTATATCCACAGCCCGTAGCGCCGGACGCGAGGGCAACGTAAAAGTAGTATTAGATCTGAGAAGCTAATCAGCTTCGACCAAAGGGAGACACAATGAGCCGTCCCGCGCAGATAGTAACCCTAGATAAAAACAGCCCGCCGATGATGTTCAACGCGGGCGTCGAGTTTCACTATGAGAAACTGCCGGAGGGGACGCGGGTGATCTACCCCCCCGGTCCTGTCGAGCCTCTCGAAGACCCAAACGTAGCTATCGAACGTGCGCTCCTGGACCCGATGGGCATGGAGCCGTTGCACGAGCTTCTGAAGCCTGGCATGAAGCTGACCATCGTCTTCGACGACGTATCGTGCCCGCTGCCGCCGATGAAGCCGCCGGACAACCGGCAACTCGTGATCGAGAAGGTTTTGGAGAAGGCCGCAGCCAAAGGCGTAGAAGACATTCACCTTATCGCCGCCCTCGGTCTACATCGGCGGATGACGGAGAAAGAGTTGCGCTGGGCGCTGGGCGAGAAGGTCATGTCCCGCTACTATCCTGACCGGCTATACAACTACGACGCCGAGGACGAAGAAGGCAACACCGTCATTGGCGAGACTGAGCACGGCGAGCAGGTGCGCATCAGCAAGCGGGCCGCCGAGTCCGACCTGATCGTCTACGTGAACATAAACTTCGTCTCCATGAACGGCGGCCATAAGTCGGTCCACACCGGCATCTCACCCTACTCCTCCATCCGCCACCACCACAACGCCCACACCCTCAAAAACACCCGCTCCCTGATGGACCCGCCGAACTCCGCCCTGCACAGCTCTGTCGGACGGATGGGGGAGATCCTGGACAAAGAGCTAAAAGTCTTCCACATCGAAACAACCCTGAACAACGCCGCGTTCCCATCCGTCTTTAATTTCATGGCGCAACCCGAACACGAATGGAACGCCCTCACAAAAGCCAACTTCCTCGTCAACCACAAGGCGACCCAGGCAATGCCCCGTAGTGCGGCGCGGAAGATATTCCAGTCGATCGTCGCCCCACACAAGATGACCAGCGTCCAGGCCGGAGCTACCGACCCAGTGCATGAAGAGACCATCAAGCAACTCTACCGTCAGAAGCTCGTCCAGGTCGAAGGCCAATCCGATGTGCTAATGCTTGGCGTTCCGTACATCGGGCCTTACAACGTAGACTCAATAATGAACCCGATCCTGGTCCACAACATGGTCCTCGGCTACCTATTCAACCTCTACAAAGGCAAACCGCTCGTCCGAAAGGGCGGCGTAGTCATAGCCACACACCCAGTCCCCTACGAGTTCGACGACGTGCATCATCCGAGCTACAAGCCGTTCTTCGACGAGGTGCTCTCCGAGACGATAGACCCGCACGAAGCCGAGCAGCGGTTCGAAGAGAAGTACATTCATGACCCCTGGTACAAGACCCTTTACCGCAACTCCCACGCCTACCACGGTTGGCACCCCTTCACCACTTGGCAGTGGGGCGCCCACGCACTGGATCACCTGGGAGACGTCATCTTCGTCGGCGGCGACCCGATGACCACGAAGCGCATGGGCTACAAACGCGCCGATACCGTCGCCGAAGCCTTAGAGATAGCCAAAGACACCGTCGGCCCGAACCCGAGCAGCACCTACATGCACATCCCGCCGCTCTTTATGTGCGAGGTTTCTTAGAGCCGTTTGCTTGGTTCGTAGGCGGGTTGATCGAATTCTGTCCCGGCCCTCCGTTAGAATAGAGCTATGGGAAAGCCACGCGTAGACAGGACCGGACTCTTTCTGTACCTGGGGAAGACCCTCGAAGAGTGGTTGCCATCCGTCGTGGAGCGGGTGGTCGAGCGGTTTGATCCTCTCAAAGTGGTCCTCTTCGGGTCGCTCGCACGGGGTGAGCCGAACTACGACTCGGATATAGACTTGCTCGTCGTCTTCGATAACGTGGAACTGGAGAACAAACGAAAACTCACCATTGACATACGCCGGGCTCTCGCCGAGATACCCGTGCCGGTGGACATTGTCGTCACGGACGTCGATGAGATTGATCGTCAAGGACACATCGTCGGCACGGTGCTGCGTCCGGCGTTGCGTGAGGGGAAAACCGTGTATGAGCGACCCTGAAGTCTTGAAAGTGCTTCGCCGCTGGCTGCGCTATGCGGCAGACGACCTTCAGGTGGCGGAGATACTCCTGGAGCAGAGCGGGATCCCGCGCACCTCGTGTTTTCATGCCCAACAATGTGCCGAGAAATCTATAAAGGCGATTTTCGTGTTCCTACAGGTAGACTTCCCGTTTACCCATGAATTGAACCGCCTACGAGACTTGCTTCCAGAGGGATGGATCGTCAAAGAGAGGACCGATCTCGAAGAACTCTCCGCCTGGGCTGTTGAGCCTCGCTATCCCGACGACATGATTGAAGCGACTGTTCAGGACGCAGAGATTGCGGTGGAACGGGCCAGGGATATTTACGAAACGACTTTCGAAGACTTGAAACGCCACGGATATGATCCTGAGGAAACCTAATCTGCCACAAGAATTCGATGAACCTATTTGTATTGTAGCCAACCTTGTTGCGCGAGGTTGGGGCTCTGTTATCCTTTCTGCCGGATAGGTTGTTTGAGAGAGGAGCATAATGACGAGTCAGGCCGAGGCTGCCACCGAGGGACGGCAAAGTGTGCCGGTAGGCACCATAAACGTGTACGACCCGCACCCGCTTAACTGGTTGTACATTACCTGGAACACGATGGAGGAGCCGGTTCGTACGGACTCCGAGGGACACCTCGTCGGGGCGGCGATGGAGGATTCCAAGTGGGTTGATGACACCACGTTCGAGGTAAAGATGCGTCGGGGGGTGAAGTTTCAGGACGGGGAGGAGTGCAACGCTTATTCCTTCAAGCGGGCTTTCGAGGAGGTTCAGCGGTGGAAGGCGCCGCATCCGCCGGGGACTTCGCTCAACTTCCACCCGGACACCTGGTTGGAGATGGTTGACGACTATACTTTAAGGATGCACTTCCCGGAGCCGGATGGTGCGATCCTGGGTAAGTTCCGTGGTCTGCACATCCCGAGCACCCGGTTCTGGGAGGAGGAGGGATTCGGTTACCGTAAAAGGGGGACCGGTGAAGGTCACTGGTGAATAATTGATGCGCCGGGCCCGTGGGGCACCGGACCATTCACCCTCGTCGAGGGCTATTCTTCCCTGGAGAATGAGATCGCGCTAATCAACAATGATCCTTTCACTGCCATCTGGCTTGATACCAGAGAAGACCGTAGCGACCGCGTCGTGCTAGAAGCCTTCCCCGATCACTGGAACAAAGAGCGCGGCCCCAGGTTGGAGAAAGTGATTTTCCGAAACGACATTTCTCCCGCCGAGGCGCTAGATCTCGTGTGTAACTCCGAGGGCGAAATGGATATCGTTACCGAGGTGGCGCCCGCCGACGCCGAGAAGGTCGAGAATTCCGACCACGCCCGACTGGTAACCACCGACGCTATGCGTATCCTGGCTTGTGTCATCAACCGGGACGCAGAACCGTTCGACGACGCCGGCGCCCGCAAGGCGCTCAACCTGGCCGTGGACCGGGGAAAGCTGGTCCAGGAAGGATTTAGAGGTTACGCTTACCCGCTGGCCGGGCTCATCCCGCACTACGCCGCAGGCTACTCGGAAGAGAAAGAGCCGTACCCGCATGACCCGGGCGAGGCAAAGAAGCTCTTGCAAGAATCCGGGTATCCCGAAGGGCGTGTTCTACGGCTTGCTACCCCGGAAGATCTAGAAGGCTTGGCACACCTGCTCGCCGACGACTTCCGCTCGGCGCTTGGGGTGGAGGTGGACATCATCTCCATCCCGACGAAGGACATGCTAAACGCGCAGCACGGTTTCGTAGAGAAGACTATGGACCTGCCGTTTGATCTCCTGGTACACGCCTGGTTCGATCTCACCGCCGACGCGCCGGCCGCCTTCATGCACAGCTGGTTCTACCATTCCGGCGGCGCTTTCCGGGCCGGGCCGCCGATCCCGGAGTTCGAGGAGCTCATGGAGCAGTACGTGAGAGAGATAGACCCCGAAAAACTAAACCAGCTCGACGCCGAGATGGACCAACTCGCCTACGACGAGGCGCTTTCCGTATTTCTTTGTGCGCCTCAGGCTCTCTATGCGGTTAACGAGCATGTAAACTTCGTCGGGCACGCTACGACGTTCGAGGTCGCCGAGACCGAAGTCAGCGAGGACCATTGGTCCCGTAGGAACGACTCATGAGAGAGAAGGGAAAAGTATGGAAGCACTAGAATCCGTAACGCTTGCGGAAGCCCAGGATATCGTCGCCGCCGCAGAAGAGAAGGCCCGGGAGATCGGCCAACCGATGAACATAGCGGTCGCCGAGATAGGGGGCAATCTAAAAGCCTTCGCCCGTATGGAGCAGGCCTGGCTCGCAAGTATAGACATAGCCATAGACAAGGCTTTTACCGCAGCCTCGCTGGGAATGTCCACCCAAGAACTCGCGGACATGGCCCAACCCGGCCAGTCACTCTTTGGCATCCACACCACTAACGGTGGACGGATGATCATCTTCGCTGGCGGTATCCCGCTACTACGTGACGGGGATGTTGTTGGATCCGTCGGTGTGAGTGGTGGTACGGTAGATCAGGATCAGGAGGTTGCCGAAGCGGGCGTGGCAGCCTTCCAGTAGTAGCCTTCAGCGCGTAGCGTGTAGAGAAGCCCCCGTCAAAGAATCGACGGGGGCTTTTTCTTTTTCAGGTTCTACGGATGCTATGGGCGCTTAGCTTTCCAGGCTGGCGTTCAGGTTAATCTCCACGTTGTTGCGTAGCGCGTTTGAGACGGGGCACATCTGCTCCGCCTGGCGCGCGTTCTCCTCGAATTCGTCGTCGCTCATGCCTGAGACTTGTCCCTGCACGTTGAGGTCCACGGTGGTGATCTTGAGTTGCTCGTCATCCAGGGTGCAGACGGCGTCAACCGTGAGCCGCTCGGGCGCGTTGCCGTTTTCGGCCAGGGTATTCGAAAGCGCCATCGCGTAACAGGTGGCATGGGCCGAGGCGATCAACTCCTCCGGGCTGGTATTGCCCTCCGGCTGCTGGACCCTCGACGCGAAGCTTACCGGAAAGTCTTCCAGCGCCCCACTGCCACCGGAGAAGCTACCGCTCCCCTTCATCAGGTCGCCTTCCCAAACTACATGCGCGTTGCGTTCTACATTCGCCACTGTTTCTCCTCACATTCCACAATTAGTTGTGTACAACTCAAATTAGTATACCCGACCGAGAGTTGAAGGAAACACGTACGGGCGTGCGGTTTAGACTACGCGGCGGACCAGGATCAGCGTTACGAGGCATAGGCCTACGAGAGATATGTAAGAGAACGTATCGCCACGCACCTCGGCCAGGAAGCCTCCCAGGGAAGAGCCGAGGGCGTAGCCTGAAGCCCACACGAAATTAGTTGCCGCGAAAGCGACGGCGGGACCTACGCCGGATTTCTCGGTGCCTTCGGTAAACAGGGCCGTACCGGGGGCCAGCGGGAAGTTAAAGAACACGGCGGCGAGCACCACGAGCAGCGCCAGCAAGTATGCGCTATTGGCCCAGGATAGGGCCGCCAGAATAATTATGGAGACCAGAAGCGCCATCAGGATCGGGGGTTTGTAGCCGGCGCGATCCGACCATCGACCCGCCAGGGGGTGGATGGTTGCCTCGGCCGCCGCCCCACATAGGAAGACGACACCGATGGCGGCGGCCCCCCAGCCCAGACGGGAGAGTTCCAGGGGCGAGAGTACGGCCAGGGCGCCAAAGAGGATCGGGGAGAGCGATATGAGCCAGAGCGGCGTGTAGAGTCGCGGGTGGAGCAGACTGCCCAGAGAACGGAGTTTTGGCAGGTCGTAATCCGGAGGCGGAGCCGGGGTTAGAGAGGTCCAGAGCGCGACCACGACACCTAATATAGAGACGGTGGTAAAGACGGGGACTATACCGATGGTGCCCGCCACGCCACCGAGGGCCGGTCCGACCAGGGCTCCCACCACGGCGGCGCTTATTACCGTGCCGAGCATCTGTCCCCGCCGTTCTTCCGGCGCCCGGGTGAAGACCCAGGTGAACGCGGAGATCCAGGATAGCGCGCTCGCGAAGCCTTCCCCGAGACGCAAAGCGACCAGCATCCAATATTCGTCCGCGAAGCCGAACGGCAGGCTCGTCGCCGAAAGCAGCAAGAGCCCAAGAAGTGCTGTTTTCTTTACGCCGAAACGTGAGGTCAGATAGGCTCCCGGAACGCTGCCCAGGATGATCCCCACTCCTATAGCGCCGGTCAACAGGCCGACCTCACCCTTCGTGAGACCGAACTCGTCTGAGAAATACGGCACGAGCGGGGTCAGGACGCCGTAGAAAACGGTGTCTGCGAATACTATGGCGCAGGCGAGGAAGAGTAGGCGTCGCACGCGGGCTATTCTAACCTCTGATCCCCTCGGCGAAAGCCTTTCTAAAGCAGCGCTAAAGACCTCGCTTTACACATCCGAGATAGCTTTTACCGGAACCACCGGCGTGGTTTGCTAATATCCTGGTTATGAGCGATGTTGTGCGGAAGTCCATCGGGGTCTTGTGCGGCTGGCTCGCCTGGGACCGCCGTAGCCGTCCGAATAAGGTGCTTCTCATCGCCGCGGTATCTCTGGCTCTATTCGTAACGGCGGCCTTCACCTGGGCGACGCTAAACCCGGCGCCCGGGGACTTCGCCCGGTACTTCGTTTTCTATTGGGTGTGGGGACTCTGCGCCTTGGGGTTGCTGATCGGGATGGCCGAGTATAAGACCAGCCCGCTACGAAAGCAGCGCGAACGTGGCCACCTCTTTATACTGCTGTATATAGGAGCCCTGTTGATAATCACCCGGGCGCTGAATACTTTCCTATACTACAGCCCATAGACCTGGAGGCGTTACATGCTCAAAGCACTACTCTTCGACCTGGACGGCACGCTCGCCAACACCGACGCCGTACATTTCCCGGCCTGGATCGAGGTTTTGCGCCCCTACGGGATAGAGGTGGATCGCGAGTTTTATGAAGAAAGGCTAGGAGGCCGGGTCAACACGGACGTTGTGGATGACCTCCTGCCGGACCTCTCCGACGAAGAACGCCTGACCTTGGTGGAGGCTGAAGAACAGGGTTCCCGGCGACGCACTGCGGAGATCGGGCCAATACCAGGGCTGTTCGACCTGCTGGAGGAAGGCCGCCGGCGAGATCTGAGGCTCGCCCTCGTTACAAACTCCGTGGAAGAGGACGCCGACCAGATCCTGGTTCCCCTTGGCCTGGAAAATACCTTTGACCCCGTGGTGTATCCCAGTGAGGTCAGTGACGCAAAGCCCTCGCCCGCGCCCTACAACGAGGCGCTGAAACGGATGGGGATCGAACCCGGCGAAGCCGTGGCCTTCGAGGACTCGCTCACCGGTACCAAAGCGGCGGTTGCGGCCGGCATTCATACGGTAGGCATCATTCGCTCCGAAGACGCCGGGGAGCTAAAGGAAGCCGGGGTCGAGCTCGTGATAGGAGATTTCCTGGACCGGGCCCTATACCAGTTTTTGGAGGACAAGAGCTGAAGTGCTCAAAGCTCTGCTTCTGGACCTCGACGGCACCATTGCGGATACGGATGCCCTGCACATGCCCCTGTGGGCGGAGCTGCTAGGGGATCATGGTATAGAAGTAGGCGAAGAGTTCTACAAACACAGGATCAGTGGCCGCCTCAACCCGGACATACTCAAAGAGTTCCTGCCCCACATCTCTGAGGAAGAAGCTCGGAGCATGGCCGACGCCAAAGAAGTGAAGTTCCGTAACCGGACCGGCGAACTAGAGCCCTTGCCCGGGCTGGTCGACTTCCTGGAGGAAGGACGCGGTCGCGGGCTGTCTATCTCACTCGTAACCAACGCGCCCCGGGACAACGCGGAGGCGTTGTTGCTTGGATTGGGAGTCGAGAAATACTTCGGGTCTACGATCCTCGCCGAAGAGGTCGGCGCCGGCAAGCCGGACCCCGAGCCTTACCGGGCCGCCCTGAAAGGGCTTGCCATACTACCCGAAGAGGCCATCGCCTTCGAGGACTCCGCCTCCGGCATCACCTCGGCGATGGGCGCCAACGTGCGAACCGTTGGCATTACCACAACCCAGACGGCGGAGAAGCTACGGGCAGCGGGCGCCTTTCCTATAGTGGCCAACTTCGAAGCGGCCGAGGTATGGGAACTGCTGGAGGGTTGAGCTATCGAGTTGAGCTATCAGGTTTTCAGGCGGCTTCCTCGAACTTCAGGCTGTCGAGAAAGTTTAGTAGACGGGTTTTGTACTCCGGGTGGGTGTACGCCTCGACGTGATCGTAGCCGGTAAGCCTCCAGAACTCGGCGCCGGGGTAGGCTTCCCGGAACATCCGGGCGTTCTCGTAGGGTACCGTCTCGTCGGTGGTCGAGTGGATTATAAACAGGGGAATTCCTTTCCTTGAGAGTCGCTCCGCTTCGTTCTTCGGGGCTACCGCCCAGGGATCGAAGTCCAGGAAAAGTTTCGCCGAGAGCATGACGGCAGGATTGAAAAGAGCGGGCAAACCGCTGCTGTCGGGGATCGCCCGCCGGAGCAGTGTCGGAAGGTCCGCGTATCCAGCTTCCTCGATCACGGCGGCCACGTCTGTCCCGGGCGCGGAACGCACGACCGTCGCGGCGCCCATCGACCATCCATGCAGCACGATATCCTCCGGCCCGAAGCCTTTCCCGGTTAGCCAGTCGAGTGCGCCGCGGATGTCTCGGGTCTCCCTGTAACCCAGTGTTCGGCGGTCGCCGCCGGACTCGCCGTGGGCCCGAAGGTCGATCATCAGCACGTTGTACCCGGCTTGGGCGTAGATCGGGGCCGTAGCCAAAATCTGCTCGTTTGATTTGTTCCCGCCCCAACCATGTACGAGCAACACGGCCCGGGAAGAGCCATTTCGGGGAACCCACCAGCCTGCGAGCCGAATTCCATCCGTACTCTTAGCCTCCACGTCATTGTAGTCCAGGCCGACGCTGGCCGGGGTAGCCTCCATCGGCTCGCTATCCGGGGCCGTTAGCCGGCTCGAGACAAACAACCCGACCCCGAAGTAGGCTAGAGCCAGGACGGCGACCGCCACGAGCCCCCAGACTACCACCCGATTCCTACGTTTCACGCCCAGTCTAAAGCCTGACTTCTAAGGTGGTCTCCGACGATGTCTCTTCGAGCGACACACTTAGCCTATGACCCTCTTCGTCATACCGGAAGTTGGTTTCGTCACCGTCTACCCGGACGCTCTCCGGGACGTTGACACAGTGAATCTCCAGCAGCATCTCTTGTCTTTCCGGGGTGAACGAGCCCTTGCGCCCGCTAATATGCACCGTTACTCTGTCCTCGAAGGCTTCACAGGTTGTGGTCCGGCGGGCGTACTCACCGTTCTGGTAGCCAAACCCGTCGCCCGCGTCTTCGTAGAACTCTGATTTACCGTGGCCGTTGGTCGGGTAAAGGAGGAATGTCAGCGGGTCGGTTGGATGCTCGCCGGTGTGGTTCATCTCCGGCCCCATGGGGATGGCCGTGTTTGCCTTTACGTAGATAGCTGGTTCTCCGAGCGGTGCATGGGCTAAGATGTGGGCCGGGCCGTCGAAGCGTTCGCCGGTCCAGTAGTGGAACCAGCAGCCCTCCGGCAGGTAGACGTGGCGGTGCTCGATGCCGCGGCGGGTGATCGGGGCGACCAGCATCGCATCGCCAAAGAGGAACTCATCGTCCACCGTGTAAGTAGTAGTGTCGCCGGGATACTCGAAGAGTAGGGGCCGGACTATCGGTGCTCCGGTCCGGTGGCTCTCCTCGAAGACGGTGTAGAGGTAGGGGAGGAGCCGCATCCGCAGCTTGACCATCTTCCGGTACGCCGACTCGTAGGGTTCCCCAAATGCCCACGGTTCCTGGTTGACGGTGCCTTTGGCCGAGTGGTTGCGGCAGAAAGGCTGGAAGACCCCGAACTCGGCGAAGCGGGCAAGCAACTCGCCGTTAGAGTCGCCGAAGAACCCCCCGATGTCCACGCCGGCCCAGGCGACGCCGGAGAGCCCCATGTTCATAAGCTGGGGCATGCTCATCCAAAGGTGATCCCACCAGGAAGAGTTGTCTCCGGTCCACTGCATCGCATGCCGCTGGAGCCCCGAATATCCGGAGCGCGAAATGACGAACGGCCGCTCATCTGGCCGATGCCGGAGAAGTCCTTCGCGGACCGACTGGACCATCAGAGAGCCGTAGGTGTTGTGGACCTGGGCGTGGAAGCGGGCCTCGCCACTGGATCCCCCAGGATGTACCACGTCTCCCGGCATGGTTGATTGGTCCGGGACAAAGAGAGCGGGTTCGTTCATGTCGCACCAGATCCCCGAAACACCCTCGTCCAGGAGTTTTTCGTGGTTATCGCCCCACCACTCGCGGGCTTTCGGGTTGGTGAAGTCCGGGAAGGCGCACATCCCCGGCCACACGACGTTGTTGTACTCGGCGCGTTCGTTTGTCTTGCAGTAGAGGTCCCGGTTCCGGCCGTCGGTGTAGACGCTGTAGTTCTCATCGGTCTTCACGCCGGGGTCTACTATCGTTACGGAGTGAAAGCCCTGCTCCTTGAGATCGGCCAGGAGTCTCTTCGGGTCTGGGAACCTCTCGTCGTTCCAGGTAAAGACCCGGAAGCCGTCCATGTAGTCTATGTCGAAGTGGATCACATCGCACGGTATGTCGCGCTCGCGGAAAGTCTTTGCGAGGTTCCGGATCTCCTCTTCCGACATGTAGCTCCAGCGGCTCTGCTGATGACCGAGAGACCACATAGGCGGCATCGGGATGCGACCCGTCAGCTCCGTGTAACTACCTACTACGTCCCTCGGCTCAGGTCCGCAGAAGACATAGTAGACGAGGTCTCCGCCCCGGGCTTCGAATCGTGCCCGGTCGGGATCCTCCTTCGCGAGATCAAACTCGACCCGGTGCGTATTATCGAAGAAGAGGCCCCAGGCGAAGCCGTGGTTCATCACAAGGGTGAACGGCGTCGAGGTATAGAGATTGTTGTGGTCGTCGGTGTGTCCCATCGGCGGGTCTATATTCCAGAAGGTCTGGTTGGAACCGGTCTTTTCCAGTCCGCCAGTCCGTTGGCCGCAGGCGAAGTACCGTTCGCCCTCTTCCCGCTTCTTGTAGAGCCGCACCGGGTTTCCGAGCGGCGCCGAGAACACATCCTCATCCGGAAGCCGCATGAGCCCCATGCCGAGGTCCGCGTCATCCGCTCCGAAAGTGCGGCCCGTAGAGTCCTCGAAGCTGACCCGGAAGGGATCCAGCGATATCCG
>PPFU01010518.1_pt1 | contig 16503 bp, 18 predicted proteins | sample 1535991 | NCBI WGS metagenome assembly PPFU01 (sample SAMN04901290, study PRJNA319586) | Hypolithon metagenome, whole genome shotgun sequencing project. | isolation source: Antarctic Hypolithon | place: Antarctica: Miers Valley | collected 2014
ATGAACCACGGGCCACGCCGGTGCCGGCTCCCCCCGCCGTGCCCGCGACGCCGACTCCGCCGCCGGTCGCGCCGGGAGGCGTGCCGCTCAAGCCTTTCCTCGGCTCGGCTCCGGTGCCGAACGCGGCGACCGCAGGCGGAGGGTCGTGGACGACATACGAGCCGGGACGGATGCCACGGGGGCGTTTACTGGATATGCCGGCGGCAGCCGAAATGGCCGGGAATGCGGTGGGGGGTGAGAAGCTCTATTTGCAGGGAGATTTCGTGGTCACGGCAGCGGGCGAGAGCCGGGTAGTGCTGCGGACAAGTCTTGCTCTGGCCGGCGGCGGCGCGCAGTCGGTGCGGGTCTTCGTGGAGTATCCGGCCGGAGCAGTGGCGCCGGAGGAGGGGGCGACGCTCTCGCGGGGGGCCCAACGGCCTTTTCAGATCACCGACATTCGGCGTGGGCCGGACGGAACGATCAACGTGTATGCGCGAGAAGTAACGACAGATTGATGCATCATTCATCATTTTCGCCAGTGACAGCCCGATTCCGTTAGATACATTTCGCCCCGTGAGAGGTTACGATGATTTCAAGCAGCGCCGGCAGGAAGGGCTCTGGCATTCGCTCAATCGTCTGGTCGTGACGCTGATCGTTTTCGGTGTCGTGATCGCGGTCGTCTGCCTCTATCTGCCGGAGCTCGAGGCCGTGCGGCAGCAGGCTGAGCAAGTGGACGCTTTGAAGGAAGAAATCGAGACGGAGAAGGTGTTGCTGGCGCGCCGGACACGCGAGGTGGAGCTGCTGAAAAACGACCAGGAATACATTGAGACCATCGCTCGCGACCGGCTCGAAGTGATGAAGGAAGGCGAGACGATCTATCGCCTCGACAGCCGCATGGCGGCGACTCCCGGCGAGCGGTAGAGGCTGCTCTCCGCGCTGGAAAGTTCGTGCTGCCCAACGGGATTCGGTAGCGCATAGTCTCTGGCGCATGTCCCGCCTCGAACGCTCTCCCGATTCCATCCGCCAGCTCAACATCACACCCGGCATCGCGCCTCACGCGGACGGTTCGGTGGTGATCGCCACGGGCAACACCCAGGTCATTTGCTCCGCCATGATCGAGCCGGGAGTGCCGCGCTGGATGAAAGAGCAGGGCGTGACCGGCGGGTGGATCACCGCGGAGTATTCGATGCTTCCGTATTCGACGACGTCGCGGAAGGCGCGCGATATTTCCCGCGGAAAAATGGATGGCCGCGGGGTGGAAATCCAGCGGCTCATCGGGCGCTCGCTGCGGGCGGTGGTCGATCTCGAAGCCCTCGGGCCCAGGACGCTGTGGGTCGATTGCGACGTGCTCCAGGCGGATGGCGGCACCCGCACGGCGGCGATCACGGGCGGGTGTCTCGCGGTGGCGCTGGCAAGCGGATCACTCATCGCCGCCGGAGCGATTGGCGAATCTTTCCTCCGCACGCTGGTTGCGGCGGTCAGTGTCGGCGTGGTCGATGGAGTGCCGCTGCTCGATCTCGACTACGAGGAGGATCGCGCGGCTTCGGTCGATCTGAATGTCGTGATGACGGAGAGCGGGGAGTTCGTGGAGGTGCAGGGGGCGGGCGAGGAGGCGACTTTCACCCACGAGCAACTCCAGGACATGCTCGACCTGGGACGCCGCGGCGTGGAGGCCCTCATCGCTGCGCAGCGCGAAGCGATAGCGCAAATCTCGGCGGCTCAAGGCTAAGAGCCTCTCCCCGACGCGGGGCGCAGGAGCAGAACTCAGAACCGCAACTCGTCCTGCACGCCGCCCGCGGCTCGCCGGCGGTCGGACTTCGGACGGCGCGCGGGCTCGGCGGCCCAGCGGGCGATGATCGACTGGACCTCCTCGAGATGGCCGAGCCGCGACCTCAATTCCATGTCGTAGCCTCTCTGCAGGCGCGCCAGCAGCCAGACTTGGCGTTCATGATCGGCGCGGGAGAAATCCCACGCGTGCTCCTTCCGCGCATGGCGCAGGCTTTTCTGCAACGCGCGCAACGCCCGCGTCAGCTCGGCGACCACGGCGCGGAGCTGGCCCAGCGTGGTGTGGTCGCCGGTGGCCTGCGACTGCACATCGGTGAGGGCGAGCAGCGTCTCGAGCCGCTCGGCGTCGCCTGCCTCGTAGGCCTCCTGCACCTCGTGCCAGAGCGCCGTGACCTCCGCGCTGCCATCGGCCCGCACATCCGGGTGCAGCCGGCGAACCAGGAGCCGGTAGAGTTCCTTCACGCGGGCACCCAGCGGCGGACGCGCCTGGCCGGGGAACTCGTGGATCGGCGGCGGCTCGCCCTCCGCCGCGCCGCCCGCCCTGCGGCCAAAGACGTTCCTTTTGAACTCCTCGAACATCGACTCGTAGGTCTCGTCGTCGAGCCGGTCGGGGTCCATGTGGGTAAACATCCGCAGCGTCTCCTCGAACATCATCTCCTGCTCGAAATCGTCCGGCTCCGGCCTCTCCTCGCGCGCCGCCTCCTCCTCGCGCCGGGCCTCCTCGGGATGCGCCCGGCGGTGCATCACGCGGCGGTAAGCGGCGCGCTCGCTGCGGCTCCCGCCGAACATCATCTCCAACTCCACCTCCTCGATGATCCGTTCGTTCTCGTCGATCGCCGCGTCGGTCTCCCGGATGCGAGAAAGGAGCGCGCCGAACGTCTGCGCCTTCCACTTTTCGAAAGCCGGGACGTCCTGCGCCTCGTAGCGCCGCCACTCGAGCCGCGTCTTTTCCAGGCGCCCCATGATCTTCCCACACTCGGTGTGCGCGTGCTCGCGCAGCGGACGCTGGTCGATCCAGATGATGCGCCGCTCGCGGGTGAAGGAGCGGCGCGGCGCGGGCTTTTTGCGGACGGGCTTCCGAGGCATGCGCGATGGTAGCGAAACGGGGCGCGCTGCCAAGTGCGGGCCTCAGGCGTGAACGAGCGAATGGGGCTCTGGAGCAGACACGCCGGCCTCCGCAGCAGACTCGAGCGCGAGACTCAGGGCGATCCGGATCTCCCGTGCGGCCTCCTCCCGCGTGTCTCCATGCGCCATGATGCTGGGCCACTCGACGGCCTGTGCGATGAAGCAATTGTCGCCCGGTTCGCAGGAGTGCCAGATGCGGATTTCGTAATCTTGACCTGAGGTTTTCATGATGCGTCGCGGTGTTCGAGAATCTGTCTGATCTGACGGACTTGATAGCTTTTCACCTTTCCGCGGGCGTTTTGCAAATCGATGAAGTCCGCCCCGTCCTGAAAGATGACGTGACTACCGCTGCCTCGGCGGCGCACGAAGCCGAGCCGGACGAGCAACTGGCACATTTGATCGAACGCAAAGTTGGCGTCCGCCTCGCCGCTCATCAGCTTTGCCAGCAGTTTTTCGACCTTGCTCATGTTGTTTTTGTCGCTGCCGTCTCTTCATTCTGCGCCTGGAAAAGCTGGCGGATCACCTCCTCGACCGGCAGCTCCTGCACGTTGATGTCGGTGACGGTGTAGGTGTGCAATATGTCGCGGCAGACATCGCTCACGCGCGAACGGGGGACTTTCAACCGCACTCGCTGCGCGCTTTTTTCCAACACCTCGCCAAACCGCTCGAGACCCTCGTTCGCTCCCTCGCCAAACGTCAGCCCGAGAATTTTGTGCGTGGCGAAGCGGTCGATGATGTCACTGAGCGCGCCGTCGAAAAACAAGCGCCCGTGGTCGATGATGATTACGCGCCGACACAGCTCCTCGATGTCCTGCATGTAATGGCTCGTGAGCATCGTCACGATGCGGTTGTCCTTGTTGTACGAGCGCAGGAATTCGCGGACAGTTTGCTGGCTGGTCACGTCGAGGCCGATGGTCGGTTCGTCGAGAAAAAGGACGCGCGGGCGGTGGAGCAGCGCGGCGATGAGTTCCATCTTCATCCGCTCACCGAGACTCAGCTCGCGCACCATCACGTTCAGCTTGTCCTTCACGTCGAGCATTTCGGCGAGGCCGCCGACGATGTTTTCAAACTGCCCGCGGTCGATGCCGTAAATCGCGCGGTTGAGCTCGAGGGATTCGCGCGCGGGCAGATCCCACCAGAGCGCATTCTTCTGCCCCATGAGCAGGGAAAACTGCCGCTTCATCTCATCGCGCCTTTCCCACGGCGTGAAGCCGAGCACACGCGCCTCGCCTGCGGTCGGGTTCAGCAGCCCCGAGAGCATTTTTAAAACCGTCGTCTTCCCCGCGCCATTCGGTCCGAGGAAGCCGACGAGTTCGCCTTCCTCGATGGAAAAGCTGACGTCATCCGCGGCGCGCGTCTCGTCGTATTGGCGGCGGCCGAGGCCCTTGACCGCGCCCCAGAGACCGGGGGCTTTGCGGTAGGTGCGATAGACCTTCGTCAGGCCGCGGGTCTCAATCACGCTCATCAGGGCCGTGGAGCTTCCACGCCGCACCGCCCGATGCAATGCCGGAACCTGGGGTAGAGCTTGCGGTGTTCCTGCTCCTTGCCAGTCGAGGCTGGACGATTATCCACGAGTCCCGATGCTGCGCGGCATGAAGCTGCTTCTGTTTTTCGCTGGCTGCGCCGGCCTGCTCGCGGGCACGGCGCAGGCCGGGTGGGTCATCGTGCAGAAAGTCGAGCGCGGAGAGGAGTCCGGGACGATTACGATCATGCTCGATGAGGGCTGGGCCCGGATGGATTTAGCGGAGCAAGTGAGCAAGATCACGAATCTCAAGACCGGAGACGAGGTGACGCTGATGCATGAGCGGCGGCAGGCGATGGCCATCCCGGCGGCCACGGCGCGGGCGCTGGCCGAGCGGGTGCTCGCGGGGCAGCCGGAAAAGGCCGCGCCGGCCGAGCCCGCGCAACTGCAGGCTTCCGGGCGGAAGGAGAAGGTGGCGGGCCATCCAGCGGAGATGTTCACCTGGGAGTCGGGTGCAGTTTGGGCGCAGTATTGGTTTGCGGCAGACTATCCGCATGCGGCGGAGATTCTCGCGCTCATGCAGGCGCTGCAGGAGCGCGGCATCTCGGCCATCGCGGAGGGGATGCTCCCGGCGCCACGGGATTTCCCGGGCATGCCGGTGAAGACGGTCGTCAAGGCGGGCGGGGAGACGATCACCATGACGATTGTCTCGGTGGAGGAAAAGCCGGTGCCGCCGGCGGATTTCCAGATTCCGTCCGGCTACGAAAAACTCCCCGAGCCGGCCATTGCGCCTGCGCGATGAGGCCGCCGCTGATCCTGGCCTCGGCGTCGCCACGCCGCAGCGACCTGCTGCGCGAGCATGGGTTTGCTTTCGCGATCGAGCCGGCGGACATCGAAGAAATCGCACCGGGGCACCTGACGCCGGGCGAGATCGTCCTCGCGAATGCGCGGCGTAAGGCGCTCTGCGTCGCCGCACGCCAGCGAGACGCGCTCGTCCTCGGAGCCGACACGCTGGTGGCGCTCGATGGCAGTGTTTTGGGGAAGCCGCGCGACATGGAGGAAGCGCTGGAAATGCTGGCGCGGCTGAACGGGCGCACGCATCACGTTTATTCCGGCGTCTGGCTCGCGCGGCGGGCGGTCGGGGAATCGCGCGGGTTCGTCGAGGTGAGCGCGGTGAAATTTCTCCGGCTCAGTGCGCGCGGGCTGCGCGAGTATGCGGCCCGGGTGAACCCGCTCGACAAAGCCGGGGCCTACGCGGCGCAGCAGACGGAGCCGCGGATCATCGAGTCGATCACCGGGTCGGTGTCGAATGTGATCGGCCTGCCGATGGAGGCACTCGGCGCGGAACTTTCCCGTTGCGAATCCTCGGCGCGCGGCTAAGAGACTGGCGCACGCATGAACACCATTTCCTCACCTGAGCCAGATGTCCTCGCGATTTCGGGGGAGGTCGATTTGCACCGCTCGCCGGAGGTGAAGGAAAGACTCAACCCGCTGATCGAGCAGAAGCGTCCGAGCGTGGTGGTCGATTTGAGCGAAGTCTCCTACATCGACAGCTCCGGGCTGGCGCTGCTCATCGAGGCGATGCAGCGGGTGCAAAGCTACGGCGGCAAGTTGGCGCTGTGCGGCATCCGCGAAAATGTGAAGGCGATCTTCGAGATCGCGCGGCTCGACCAGGTCTTCCGCATTTTCCCCGACGTGAGCGCGGCCCGAGCGGGGCTATAGGGGACTGCCCCGCTACGAGAAAAACCGCTCGGGGGGGACGAGGGGCTGGGGCTGGCAAATGCGATCGACGCAGTGCTGCCAGCTTTCGTGGCCGGTGAGGATCTCGATCTCCACGCGCAGGAAGTAAATCGGGACGGCGAGATTTTTCAGGCGCGGGAAACGGACGCTGTCCTTCTCCGTGGTGATGATCGCGGCCAGCCCGAGCCGGTCGCAGCGGGTGATGAAACCGGCGATCTCCTTTTCCGAAAAACGATGGTGATCGGCGAAATGCCGCGACGCTTCGATCTTCGCGCCGAGACCGGTCAGCGCCTGCTCGAAGCTCTGCGGGACGGCGATGGCGCTCAAGGCGCCGACTTCGCGGTCGCGCAGCCAGTCGAGCGGGAGCAGCTCGCCGGTGAGCAGGTTTTGCAAATGCACGGGCCGGTGGGCGCACTCGATGATCTCGGCGGTGCGGTTGTATTTGCGGATGCGGGCGATGAGGGCCGGGTCGCCCTCGGGGGTGCTTTTCGTGATGAAAATGTAGCTCGCACGCCGGAGGTTGCGCGGCGGCTCGCGGAGGGTGCCGCGCGGGAGGAGGAACTCGTTGCCGAAGGGTGCCTGGCGGTCGATGAGCACGATGTCGAGCCGGTGCTTGAGCTTGATGAACTGCATGCCGTCGTCGAGCAGCAGCACATCGACGCCCATTTTCTCGATGGCGTAGAGGGCGCTGGAGACACGGTTTTTGTCGACGAGCACGATCACGTCACCGAGGTTCGAGGCGAGCATGTAGGGCTCGTCGCCGGCGAGGCGGGAGTCGAGCAGGACGGCTTTGCCATCGGAAACGATGCGAGGAGTATACTCCGCATCCGGTCGAAGCTTTTTACCAATGCGGCGTAAAAGCGGCGGCTTCTTACTTTTATATCCGCGACTTAGGATGGCGACACGGCGACCGCCGCTCTGTAAAGCGCGCGCAAATTTCTCCACGACGGGCGTTTTGCCCGTGCCGCCGACGGTGAGGTTGCCGATGCTCACCACCAGGCAGCCGACCTGGCGCTCGCGCAGGAAACGGTTTTTATAAAGCCAGAGGCGCAACTGCACGATGCCGCGGTAGAGGAACGAGAGCAGCCAGAGCAGCCAGCGCAACAACATGGCGCGCTTGCCGTAGCGGCGCTCGAGGATGACCTCGATCGCGAACTGCTCGAGCTCTTCCAGCCAGCGGCGCATTTACGGATTTTGGATTGGCCGCGCGCCTGCGTTGTCGGCGGTAGTAATGACGGTACGCGCGCCGGTGCCGGAGGCGGAAAGCATGGCGGTGGCGACGGCCTCGGGCTCGTCGAGCGTGAGGCAGCAAATGGTGGAGCCGGAGCCGCTGAGGAAACCGCCTAGGGCGCCGGCGGTCTCCCCGGCGCGGATGACTTTCTCCAGGATCGGGATCAGCGCGGCACGGTGCGGCTGGTGGAAATGATCGCCGAAGCAGCCGCGCAGCATTTCGTAACGGCGGGAGGCGAAGGCGGCGGTGATGCGGCAGGCATTCGCGGCGCTCGTGACGGCGTCGCGATGCGGGATTTGCGCGGGGAGGACGGCGCGGGCGTCGGGCGTGGCGATCTCGAAATCCGGGATGAGCAGGACGAAGCGCAGACGCTGATCGACCTCGAAGCGCAGCTCGCCGCCGTGGAGCCCGGCGACGACGAAGCCGCCGTAGGCGGCGGGGGCGGCGTTATCAGGATGGCCCTCGAGCTGGGCGCAGAGTTCGAATAACCGATCGCGGGTGAGCGGATCGCCGCAGATGGCGTTGAGCCCATGGAGGAGGCCGAGCCGGACGGTGACGCTGCTGCCAAGGCCGCGCGATCGGGGCACTTCGCCCTCGATTTCCACGGAAAACTCGAACGGCTCGACGCGCGCTTGTTGGAAGAATAGCGCGGCGGCTTTTGCAGCCATGTCCGGAGGCGCGCTGCCGGACTCGCGACTCACGGCGACGTCGTTGTAAAGCCGCAGAGCGACGCCGAGGCAGTCGTAGCCGGGGCCGAGATTGGCGGTGGTGGCGGGGATTTTGAAAAGCATCGGGCCGGAGACTGCCCGAGAGTGCCCCCGAAATGCAGGACGAAATTGTCGCGCCGATCCCACGCGCTGGCTCAGAGGAGCGGGAGCTGCGGGAGGGGAGGGAGGGGGAGCGGCGGGAGGATGGGGAGCTGCGACAGGTCGAGGCCGCCGCCGATGAGCCAGAGGGAGGGGGAGTATTCTGCCTCAGTCAAAAAGCGGACGCTGCCATCGGCGAAGACGTAGTGGCCGCCGTCGTCGCGCTGTTTCGTCGCGACCAAGTCGAGGGTCGGGCTGAGCACATCGTAGTAGAATGGCGTCGCGCCCGGCTGTTTCGGCGCGAGGAGGAGCGTCTCGGAGGGGCGCTCGATCATCGGCAGCCGGACGGTGCGCTCGGCGCTGAACAGCGCGCCGAGGTTCAGCAGGCCGTCGAGCAGCGGGATCGTGCCCGCGTCGTTGAAGCCGTTGAAGACGAAGCTGGTGTTGTTTTGGGTGTTCGAGATGAGGCTTTGCAGCGGCAGGGTGATGCCCACGGGGTCGCCCGGATCGGCCAGCGCCGCGAGGTTTTGCAAGTAGGGAGCGATCTGGCGCGGCCAGGCATCCGTGCCGGGGCTGAAGAGGCTGGCGTTGCTGGGGCGCGAAGGGAGGCTCTGGTCGTGCTCGTTCGCATAAAGGTGGATCGCGAGGCCGAGCTGGCGCGCCTGCTGGAGCGCGCGCGTCCGCTCGCCCCGCGCCCGGAAACTCGTCGCGACCGGAAAAACGATGGCGGCGAGGATGCCGATGAGCGTGATGGTGAAAAGCAGCTCGAGCAGCGTGAAAGCGGCGGATTTGCGGGGCGGCGGCATCGGGAAAGCGGGCTGGCGACAGCCAATGGCTAGCATAAAAGCACGAGGCGTGCTGGGATTTTGCGCGCAAAGGAGGCACCGTGTCTGCTTGCTCATCCCCGCCCGATGTCGCCGCGCTCCCTGCTCAACGCCGCCCTGGCCGCCCTCGCGGTGGCCGCGGTGGCGCTCTATCTCTACTGGGAGAGCCTCGGGTCGGCGCGCCTGCTCGTCGAGGCCGAGACCGCGCGCCAGACCGATCTGTGCGCGGTTTACCTCCAGCAGTATCTGCGCGGCTCGACCTCCGCGCTGGAGAATCTTGCGCGCATCCTCGAAGTCGCGCCCGATCCCGCGGCGGAGGTGGCGCGTAGCATCGAGCGGCACCGGGCCGAGCGGGTCTTCCCGGAGGCGGTGGCGTGGTTCGATCCGTCGTTCGAGATCTCGGCGGTGGGTGGAGTGGAGGGTTTTGCGGTTTGGGAAAAAGAGGCACGGTCGCTGGCGGCGGCGGTCAGCGAGAGCGGAGAGCCCGGCCTCCGGGCGAGTGATCCGGGCCGCGCGCTCATCGCCGTGCCCGTGCGAGGATCGGGAGATAAAAGCGCGGGGACGTTGGTCGGCCTCATCGATTTGAAAAGCGGCTTGGACGCGCTGTTCGGCGGACAGATGGCGCGCCTCTGGCATGTCGCCATCGCGGACGAGACCGGGCGGCGCATCTACGGCTCGCTGCCGGGAGGCGAGGAAAGGATACCACGACCGGTGGCCGCCGGAGCCCGCTCGTGGACGCTCCAAGTCGCGCCGAAACCGGAGTTGATCGCCCTCCTGAGCACGGGCGCGCCGGAGCGGACACTGCTCATCGGGCTGCTGGCGACGCTCGCCGTCGGGATGTACGGCGCGGTGCTTGCGCAACGCCAGGCGCGGCTGCGCGCGGCGGTCGCCGAGAGCGAGCGGCTGGCCGCGCAGGCGGAGGCCGGCAATCGCGCGAAGAGCGAGTTCCTCGCGACGGTATCCCATGAAATTCGCACGCCGATGAACGGCATCATGGGCATGCTCGCCCTGCTCCTCGATGACCATCTCGACGCACGGCAGCGCGAGCTGGCCGGCTCCGCGCAGGCGAGCGCCGCGCTGCTGCTCACCATTATCAACGACATCCTCGATTTCTCCCGGATCGAGTCGGGAAAAATGGTGCTCGAGAAAGTGCCCTTCGAGCTCGAGGACGTCGTGGAGGAAGCGGCCACGCTGCTCGCCTTGAATGCCGCGCAGAAGGGCCTCGAGCTGCTCGTCCGATTTGGGCCAGACGTGCCGCGCACTCTCCTGGGCGATCCCGGACGGCTGCGGCAGGTGTTGGTGAATCTCGTGGGGAACGCGATCAAGTTCACCGCGCGGGGCGAGGTGCGGATCGAGGTCGAGGCGCTCGCAAAGACGGACGCCGAGGTCTCCATGCGGATCGCCGTGGCCGACACCGGCATCGGGATTTCAGCCGAGAGCATGGAGCGGCTTTTCATGCGCTTCAGCCAGGCTGACGCCTCGACGACGCGGCGCTACGGCGGCACCGGCCTGGGGCTGGCGATCAGCCGGCGACTGGTCGAGCTGATGCGCGGCGACATCGCGGCGGAGAGCACGCCCGGACGCGGTTCGCGCTTTTTTTTCAGGGTGCCGATGGCGCTGGGCCAGGCCGCTCCCGCGCCCGCCCGCCATCCGCTCGCCGGGGCGCGCGTGCTCGTGGTCGAGGACCACCCCGCCAGCCGCGCCGCCACGATGGAAGTGCTCGAGCGGGCGGGGCTGCGCGTCGTGGGAGCGGCGTCGGCCACCGAGGCGCTCGACCTCCTCACCGCGGCGACCGCGGCGGGCGATCCGTGCCGGGCGGCCGTGATCGACCTCACGCTGCCCGATGCCGACGGGGCGCTGCTCGCGCGCGCGGTGTCGGCGGAAAAAAAGGACCCGCCCACACTCATGCTCGCCCTCGCGACCGCGGGTGCGGCGGAGACGGATCGGGAACTCGCGCGGGCGGGATTCCGCGGCTGCCTCTCGAAACCTGCCCGCCCCACATTGCTGCTCGACGCGCTCGCGGCGGCGTGGGCGGCCCGGGGCGAGCCGGAGCATTTCGTCACGCGCGCCTTTTTCAACGAGGAGACTGCGCGTGCGGAGGAAAGCGCCATCTCGGGGCGGCGGGTGCTGGTGGTGGATGACAATATCACGAACCAAAAAGTCGCCCAGCTGATGCTCGAAAACATGCGGGCCCGCGTCGATGTGGCGGCGAACGGGCGCGAGGCAGTCGATATGGTCGCGCGCTTCCCGTACGACGTGGTTTTCATGGATTGCGAGATGCCGGAGATGGATGGGTTCGAGGCGACGGCGGAAATCCGGCGGCGGGAGCCGGCGGGACGGCGGGTGCCCATCGTGGCGATGACGGCGAAGGCGATGGAAGGCGACCGTGAGCGCTGCCTCGCGGCGGGGATGGACGGATACATGGCGAAGCCGCTGCGGCTGGAGGATTTCCTGAGAGCGATGCAGGGTCACGCCGCGGCCGGCCCGGACCCGAGCCCGGCGACAATCACGCGGCAGGTTCTGGATCCCGTCATGATCGAGCGGCTGCGGCGGCTTTCGACCGGTGGCGAGTCGGGATTCTTTGAGCAGATCGTCGAGGCGTTTGACAGCGACACATCGCGGCGACTGACGGAGCTGCGCGCGGCGGTGGCGGCGGGAGAGGTGGGCGTGGTGCGGCAGGCGGCGCATGCGTTGAAGGGTGGCAGCGCCAGCGTGGGCGCGGCGCATTTCGCAAGCCTGGCGGGCCGACTGGAGGAGGTGGGCGAAGGCGAGCCCGCGCTGCGGCTGGTGGGCGAGATGGAGATTGAGTTCGACCGGGTCCGGCGAGAGTTTCAGGCGCTGCTCGAAGCGGCGTGACCGCCATGAATATCCTCATCGCCGACGACGACGCGGTCTGCCGCCTTCTCCTCGCCGCCGCGCTCCAGCAGGCCGGGCACGAAGTCGCGAGCGCCTCTTCGGGAGAGGAGGCATGGCAGCAGTGGGAGCGCGCGCCTTTTCCCATCGTGATCTCAGACTGGATGATGCCGGGGCTCGACGGGCTGGAACTCTGCCGGCGAATCCGCGCGGCGGGGCATGCGAGATACAGCTACGTGATCCTGCTCACGTCACTCGCGGGGAAGACGCGCTACCTCGAGGCGATGGATGTCGGCGTGGACGATTTCATCACGAAGCCGTTCGACGAGGACGAGCTGGCGGCGAAGCTGCGGGCGGCCGCGCGCGTGCTGGATTTGCAGCGCGAGGTGAAGGCGCTGCAGGATCTGATCCCGATCTGCGCCTATTGCAAAAAGGTGCGCGACGACAACGACTACTGGCGACAGGTCGAGTCGTACATCACGGAGCACACGGCGGCGACCTTCAGCCACGGCATCTGCCCGGAGTGTTTCGAGGCGCAGATGGCCGAGGCGCGCCGGCTGATCGGGGTGGAAAATCCGGCGTGAGGCCAGGCCGGGCGCGAGAGTCGAAATCGAAGCGCTACGTCCCGCCGAGGTCAGCATGCCGCGGGCAGGTGACGAGGTGATCATTCACCATGCCGGTCGCCTGCATGTGTGCGTAGAGGATGGTCGAGCCGACGAAGTTGAAGCCGCGCTTTTTCATATCCCGGCTCCAGGCGTCGGACTCGGGCGTGCGCGCCGGCACCTCGGCCATCATGCGCCAATGGTTCTGAATCGGCTCGCCGCCGACGAGCTCCCACGCATAGCGCGCGAAGGTGCCGAACGCCTCCCGCACCGCGAGAAAGGCCTGCGCATTGCGGATGGCGGAGGCGATCTTCAACCGGTTGCGCACGATGCCGCCATCGGCCATGAGCCGCGCGACATCCGCCGGGCCGTAGCGCACGACTTTATCGACATCGAACTGATCGAAAGCCGCGCGATAGTTCTCCCGCTTTTTGAGAATCGTGAGCCAGCTCAGACCCGCCTGCGCCCCCTCCAGCACGAGGAATTCGAAGAGCAGCCGGTCCTCGTGAACCGGCACGCCCCATTCGCGGTCGTGGTATGCGGCGTAAAGATCGGTTGTCGCCCAGGGGCATCGTTCCATGACCGCGAGGAGAGCAGGAAAGCGGCGGACCGGCGAGTCAGCTCGCGGCGGCGGCGGCGAGCGCGCTCTCCATGAAATGCTCTTGCGAGGCAAAACGCTCTTCGCCGGTCACGCGCTCGTGGGTGCCGTCGGGGAGCAGTCGGCGTGCCTTCACGTTGTCCCGCCAGTGGGCGTCGATGATCGCCTCGACCTGCGCCCGGGCGCGCTTTTGCTCGATGGGGAAGGCGACCTCGACCCGGCGGAAAAAGTTGCGCGGCATCCAGTCTGCGCTCCCGAGGTAGAGCAGTGGTTTCCCCGCGTTTTCAAAACGATAGACGCGGCTGTGCTCGAGGAACCGCCCGACGATGCTGCGCACCTCAATGTTTTCGCTCAATCCCGGCACGCCGGGTCGGAGGCAGCACGTCCCGCGCACCAGCAGCCGCACCGGCACGCCCGCCTGCGACGCGCGGTAGAGCGCCTCGATGATCTGCGGATCGACCAGCGCGTTGATCTTGGCAAACACGCCCGCCGGTTTTCCCGCAGCCGCGTTTTTGATCTCCGCGTCGATCAGCGCGATTAGCCGCTGGTGCAAAGTGTAATGCGCGACGAGCAGTTTTTTCATCCCGGGAAATTGCGAGACTCCCGTGAGCAAATTGAACAACTCCGCGCAATCTCCTGCGATGGCTTCGTCGCAGGTGAGCAGGCCGAAATCCGTATAGACCCGCGCGGTCGCCGGATTGTAGTTGCCCGTGCCGAGATGCACATAACGCCGGATGCCGCGCGTCTCCCGCCGCACCACGAGCGCGATCTTGCAGTGCGTCTTCAAGCCGACGAGCCCATAGACCACATCCACGCCCGCCTCCTGCAACATGCGCGCCCAGCGGATGTTCGCCATTTCATCGAACCGCGCCTTTAGCTCCACCAGCACGGTGACTTGCTTGCCATTCTCCGCTGCCTCGATGAGCAACGGGATGATCGGCGAATCTCCGCTCGTCCGATAGAGCGTCTGCTTGATCGCCAGCACGTATGGGTCGTTCGCCGCGTGATCGATGAAATCGACGACGGTTTGAAATGAATCGTAAGGGTGATGCAACAGCACATCGCTTTTGCGGATGTGTTGGAACATCACCGCGTCATCCGGCAGCTCCGCGCAGCGCGGCGCGGCGAAGGGCTTGAACTTTAGTTCCGGCCGCTCGAGTTCGTTCACCACCGGCATCAGACGCAGCAGATTGATCGGCCCATCGACCGCGAAGAGATCCTCCCTTTCCAAGCCGAAAACTCCGAGCAAGCGCTGCGACAACAACTCCGGGCAATCCGCCTGCACCTCAAGGCGCACGGCGTTCCCGCGGTTTAGTTTTCGTAGCTCGGTCTCGATCGTGCGCAGCAGGTTCGCCGCCTCTTCCTCATCTATATAGAGGTCGCTGTTCCTCGTGACGCGGAAGAGATGCGAGCCGCGAACTTTCACGCCGTGAAAAAGCGTGCCCACGTGGCATTGCACGACGTTCCCGATGAAGACGAAATCGGTGCTATCGCCGGTGCCCGGCAGCTTCACCACGCGCGGCAGGATGCGTGGCACCTGCACGACCGCGAGGTTCGTCGTGAGAGCTTTTCCATCGAGTTCCACGGCGACGGTGAGGCTTTTGTTCAGCAACTGCGGGAACGGATGCCCGGGATCAATCGCCAGCGGCGTGAGCACCGGATGCACCTCGCGCCGGTAGTAATCGTGCAGCCACGCGCGCTGTTTCGCGCTCACCTCGTCCATCCCGAGGAAGCGCACGCCGCGCTCCGCGAGCTGCGGCGTGATCTCCTCGCGCCAGCAGGCGTATTGCCGCTCTACCAGCGTCCGGACGAGCGCGGCGATGGCCGTCAATTGCCCCGCCGGGCTCATCCCGTCCGGACCGGCTTCAGACGAGCCGGTCTGCTTTTGCTGCTTGAGGCCGGCGACGCGGATTTCGAAAAACTCGTCGAGATTCGAGCTGACGATCCCGAGGAAACGCAGCCGTTCGAGCAGCGGCGTGCGCGCATCAAGCGCCTCCTCGAGCACGCGCGCGTTGAACGCCAGCCAGCTCAGTTCGCGATTGAAAAACAGCGCCTCCTCCAGTGGTGCAACGTCTTCGGCCATGCCCGCGACCCTACCAGTCCTTCGCCAGATGTCGAAGCTCCTCGACCGCGCTTTCGATCCGCTTCATGTCCCGCCGCCGCCCTTTCGCCGGCTTCACCTCCAGCTTGCGCAGCAGCATCGTCATCTCGCGGATGTCGTGCAGCCGCGCTCCATCCTCGCGCCCCAGCTCCGCCGTGAGGCTGGCGATCACCTCCGCCAGCGCCGCGTCGATGCGTGTCGAAAAACTCTGCACCGTCTCGCGATGCAGCTTGCGCAGGCGGCGCACCTCTTCGAGCGCGGATTTGGCCGGGGATGCCGTGCTTCCTTTCATCGGGTGTGCAGCCGCGCCGCCTGCAGCGTGAGCGGGTCTCGCGTGTGGCGGGTGTAGGCGGCGCGTAAAATCCGGCGCACCGCCGCGGCGCGCGAGCGCGAATGGCGAGGGCGGCTGCTCCGGCGGATCGGCGGGGCTTTCATGCGCCGTGAACCGACATCCCGCCTGTGCCAGCTCGGTGACGCGCAGGTGACGATCCTGTGAATTCCACCGGCGGACCGGCGCGCGGCTTTGACATCCCTCCGCCCACCCGGCTCACATGCGGCTCTCCCATGACCCACTACCGCACGATTTGGATTTCTGATCTCCACCTCGGCACGCGCGGGGCGCAGAGCGCGGCCATCCTCGGGTTCCTCCGCCAGTTCGAGTGCGACACTCTTTACCTCGTCGGCGACATCATCGACATCTGGGCGCTGCGCCGCACGATCTACTGGCCGCAGGAGCACAACGACATCATCCAGAAACTCCTGCGCAAAAGCCGCAAGGGGACGCGCGTCATCTATATCCCGGGGAATCATGACGAGTTCGTCGGCGGCTTCATCGGGTCGTATGGCGGCATCGAGATGCAGAAGCGGGCGATCCACACCACGGCGGATGGGCGGCGGCTGCTCATCATCCACGGGCACGAACTCGATGCCGTCGTGCAGAACATCAAGTGGCTCGCGCACCTCGGCGACGTCGGCTACCAGATTTTGCTGCGGCTCAATCGACCGGTGAACTTCGCGCGGCGTTTGTTTGGCCGCGACTATTGGTCGCTCAGCGCCTACGTGAAACGGAACATCAAGAACGCCGTGAGCTTCATCGGGGAGTTCGAAAAGGCGATCGTGAAGTATGCGGAGGAGGATGAAGTCGATGGCGTGCTCTGCGGGCACATTCATTCCCCGATCATCCGCGAGATCGACGGGGTGCCCTATTACAACTCCGGCGATTGGGTCGAAAGCTGCTCGGCGCTGGTGGAGGATTTCGCGGGGAACATCGAGTTGATCACCGACTTCAAAGCCGTGGAGATGGAACCGGAGGCGGACGGCGAAGCCGGGGTAGCGCCCGCGCCCTCGCGGGCTGGTTTCGGCGCCCTCGCCGAAACACCGACCACAACGCGATAGCG
>PPFU01010553.1_pt1 | contig 16479 bp, 13 predicted proteins | sample 1535991 | NCBI WGS metagenome assembly PPFU01 (sample SAMN04901290, study PRJNA319586) | Hypolithon metagenome, whole genome shotgun sequencing project. | isolation source: Antarctic Hypolithon | place: Antarctica: Miers Valley | collected 2014
AGCGCCCGTTTTTTCCCCCAATCCGCCCACCACCACCCGCCCCCCGCCACGAGACAAAGCACCACCGCCCCCGCCGCTGCCCCGATCCAGGGCCACCACCGCCGCCGAGGCGGTTCCGCATCGAAATCAGGAGAAAGTCGAGCCATCCGCCCATTCTACCACACCGCGCCGCAGCGTCGCCGTCAGCCTTTCCATCCACTCTCTAACCGCGCTTGTGAAATCTTTCACAAAATCCCCCTTGCGCCTCCCGAACCTGCGCTCTTACGTTCGTCGCTCCGTATTCTCCGCCTAGATGGCCGCCACGACCCACGAGCTCGAATCGCCCGACACCGCGACCCGTGCTGCCCGACACCTCGAGCAGACCGACGATTTGCTGGGCGAAAAGCTCATCCTCAACATGGGCCCGTCGCACCCCGCGACCCACGGCGTCCTGCGCATCGTCCTCGAGCTCGATGGCGAAGTCATCACCAAGGCCACCCCCGACATCGGCTACCTGCATCGCGGCGACGAAAAAATCGCCGAGAACATGCAATACAATCAGTTCATCCCTTACACGGATCGGCTGGATTACCTCGCCCCGCTCGCGAACAACGTCGCCTACTCCCTCGCCGTCGAGAAACTGATGGGCTGGGAACTCCCCCCGCGCGGCCAGGCCATCCGCGTCATCTGTTGCGAAGTCGCGCGCATTTCCTCCCATCTGCTCGGCCTCGGCGCGTTCGCCATGGATGTCGGCGCGCTCAGCGTCTTCATGTACACCTTCAGCGAGCGCGAGAAGCTGTACAACTTGATCGAGTTGCTCACCGGCGCGCGTTTTACCACCAGCTATACCCGCATCGGTGGGCAGGTGCGCGACCTCCCCGCGCCGTTCATTCCGCAGTTGAGAAAGTTCCTCGAAGAGTTCGTCCCCGCACTCAACGAAGTGGACAACCTCCTCACTCGCAACCGCATCTTCGTCGATCGCACCCGCGACCTCGGCATCATCACCAAAGAACAAGCCATCAACTACGGCCTCTCCGGCCCGAACCTGCGCGGCTGCGGTGTCGATCATGATCTGCGGAAAAAGCACCCGTATCTCGATTACGCGCGCTACGACTTCGACGTCCCCATCGGCAGCACCGGCGATGCCTATGATCGCTACCTTGTTAGGTTGGAGGAAATGCGTCAGTCCGTCCGCATCCTCGAGCAAGCGATAGACAAACTCCCTGAAGGCCCGATCAACGTCGAAGATCCCAAAAACTATCCTCCGGCCAAAGTCCGCGCTCTTACAAAAATGGAGGACCTGATCCACCATTTCATCCTGCACACCGAGGGCCTCGACGCCCCCGCTGGCGAAGTCTATTTCGCCGCCGAAAATCCCAAGGGCGAACTCGGCTTTTACATCAACAGCCGAGGCGGCGGCGTCCCGCACCGGCTAAAAATCCGCGCCCCCTCGTTTTGCAACCTCAGCATCCTGCCCGAGATCCTCCCCGGCCACATGATGAGCGATGTGGTGGCGATCCTCGGCAGCTTTGATTTCGTGATGGGAGAGTGCGACCGATGAACGCGAGTTCCTCCATCGCGCTCGCCCTCGCGCTCACAGTCCTCACTGCCTGCGGCCCCCGCATCACCGACGCCAACCTGGCCGAAGTGAAACCCGACATGACCACCAAGGAAGTCGAGTCCATCCTCGGCCCCCCCACCCGCAGCGACAGCCCTCCCGAACTCAAACTCCCCACCTACAAAACCCTTCAAGTCACCCGCTACTACTACGAGCAGAACGGCGAAAAAGTCGTCCTCACCTTCGTCGGCGACCGCCTCGCCAGCGGCGGCATCGACGGCACTTTCGCGACCCCGGTCATGGCGACGAATCCTTCGGGCAAGTAACCAATGGAAATCCCCGCCCAGCTCGAGAAGCACATCGACGAGGTAATCACCCATTACCCCGTCTCGAAGCGAAGCGCCTCCCTGCCTTTGCTGCACTTGGTCCAGGAGCACTTCGGTTACGTCTCCGACGAAGCCGTCAAGTGGATCGCCAGCAAACTCGAACTCCAGCCCATCAACATCCTCGAGCTGGTCACCTTTTACCCGATGTTCCGCCGCAAGCCCGCCGGCAAACGCCACATCCGCGTCTGCCGAACCCTCTCCTGCGGAATGGCCGGGGCGCCCGCGGTCATGGATGCTTTTTGTAAACAAGCCGGCATCGAGCGCCACAACCACGCCGGACATGGCGACCCCGTCACCGTGAGCGCCGATGGCGAGTGGAGCATCGAATGGGTCGAATGCCTCGCTAGCTGCGGTTCCGCCCCCGTCGCGATGGTGAACGACGACTTCCACGAGCACGTCACCCCAGACCGCGCCACCAAGCTCGTCGAAAACCCCGCTCAACCTAACAACCCGCCCGTCCGCAAACCGCACGAGAAAGAAACGCGCGTCGTCTTTAAAAACATCGGTCGCGACCAGTGGACGAACGACATCGGCTGTTATCTAAAGGACGGCGGCTACGAGGAACTGAAGAAAGCGCTGACGATGGAGCGCACCGCCATCGTCGACGAAGTCAAAGCCAGCGGCCTGCGCGGGCGCGGCGGCGCCGGCTTCCCGTGCGGCGTGAAATGGGGCTTCATCAAGCCCGACGAAAAAAAGCCCGTCTATCTCATCTGCAACGCCGACGAATCCGAGCCCGGCACCTTCAAAGATCGCTACATCATCCAACAGGATCCGCATCAACTCCTCGAGGGGATGATCATCTCCTGCTTCGCCGTCGGCGCGAAGCTCGCCTATATCTACATCCGCGGCGAATTCCCCGAAGGCGCGCAGATTTTGGAAAGAGCGCTCGCCGAAGCTCGGAGCAAAAATTTCCTCGGAAAAGACATCCTCGGCTCCGGCTTCGACTGCGAGATATACATCCACCGCGGCGCCGGCGCCTATATTTGCGGAGAGGAAACCGGCCTGATCGAATCGCTCGAAGGCAAGCGCGCCTACCCGCGCATCAAGCCGCCCTATTTCCCCGCCGTGCTCGGCCTTTACCAGTGCCCGACCATCGTGAACAACGTCGAAACCCTCTGCGACGTGAAGCACATCGTCCGCATGGGCGGAACCGAATACGCCAAAATGGGCCGGCCCAACAACACCGGCACCCGCATCCTCTGCGTGAGCGGCGACGTCCAGCGCCCCGGCTATTTCGAACTCGAAGTCGGCTCTGTGACGATGGGCCAGCTCATCAACGATCTCTGCGGCGGCATGAAACCCGGCCGCAAACTAAAGGCCATCATCCCCGGCGGGAGTTCCGCCAAAGTGTTGCGTGCCGGCGAGAAGTTCAAAATCAAGGAGAAGCAGCCCGACGGCTCGATGCTCGACAAGGAAATCGGGCTCGAGGATGTCGTGATGGACTTCGACTCCCTCGCCGGCGTCGGCTCGATGGCCGGCTCGGGCGGCGTCATCGTCATGGACGACACACGCGACATGGTCCAGACGCTCAACAACATCAACACCTTCTACGCCCACGAGAGCTGCGGCCAATGCACCCCCTGCCGCGAAGGCTCTCTCTGGATGAGCAAGATCACCGACCGCATGCTCGCCGGCGGCGGCGTCGAGGCCGACCCCGCCACGCTCAAGCAAGTCGCCGACAACATCGCCGGCAAGACCATCTGCGCCTTCGGCGAAGCCTGCTCGTGGCCGACCCAAAGCTTCCTCGCAAAATTTCCCGAAGAATTCGCCGAGCGCGGCAAAAAGCTGCCGCCCCCAGCCGCCCCACCCGAATACACGCCCGACCTGCTAGTTTCCGAAAACGTAATCCCCGTGATCCGCGAGCCCCACAGCGCCGGCCAGCCCGAGGAAAAAATCGCCGCCGCCGGCAGCACCGCCGCCATCTAGAAGTTATGGGTTTTGTGCAGGCAAAAATTCAATTGAGCAATCCGAGGCTGCCCGAGCTTCCCGCGATGAACATCACTGCGCGAGTGGATTCCGCTGCCTATCTTACTTGCATCCCCGAGCATGTCCGGAGCGAGCTTCGCCTCGAGGAGGCCGAGCAACGCCCGGCCACACTCGCGGACGGACGCACCGTATGGGTGCCCTATGTTGGTCCGATCCAGCTACGTTTTGAAAACCGCCAGTCGTTCGGTGGCGCGCTGGTCATGGGCGACGAAGTTTTGCTCGGCGCGATCACGATGGAAGACATGGATGTCCTCATCGAACCGCGCGCGCAGAAGCTCGTCATCAACCCCGAGCACCCCGACCACGCCGGCGGATTCGTCGGCGGTGTCCGCCTTTCACCATGACCGCCGAAGCCCCGCCCGCCATCCAGCTCGTCAACGTCCAGATCAACGGCGTCTGGATGCAATTCCCCAAAGGCACCCGCGCCATCGAAGCGTGCGGGCAGGCCGGCAATTTCATTCCCCGCTATTGCTATCACCCGAAGCTCACCTCGCCCGGCAACTGCCGCATGTGCCTCATCGAAATGGGCATGCCGAAGATGACCCCCGACCGCAAGCCCGAGCTGGGCGAGGACGGCAAGCCGCTCATCAACTGGATCCCGCGCCCGCAGATTTCCTGCGCGCAGGACGTCGCCGAGGGCATGGCGATCAAAACCGACTCCCCGATGGTGCAGGAGTGCCGCAAGGGCGTGATGGAGTTCCTCCTCATCAATCACCCGCTCGACTGCCCCATCTGCGACCAGGCCGGCGAGTGCCGCCTGCAGGAGTTCTCCGTCGAGTATGGCCAGGCCCAATCGCGCTTCCTTGAGCACAAAGTCAAGAAGCCGAAGAACGAGGAAATCGGCCCGCGCGTCACCCTCGACGCCGAGCGCTGCGTCCTCTGCTCCCGCTGCATTCGCTTCATGAAAGAAGTTGCGCAGGACGACGTGCTCGGCTTCACCGACCGCGGCAGCTACAGCACCATCGCCGTCCACCCCGACCGCCAGCTCGACAGCAACTACTCGCTCAACACCGTCGATATCTGCCCCGTCGGCGCGCTCACCTCGAGCGACTTCCGCTTCAAGATGCGCGTCTGGTTTTTGAAAGAAACGCGCTCCTTTTGCACGAGCTGCGCCACCGGGTGCAACACCGTCATCGGCAGCCGGGAAAACGTCGTCTATCGCCAGACCCCGCGGGAAAATAACGCCGTCAACGAAGTCTGGATGTGCGACTACGGGCGGCTGAATTTCCATTACCTCCACGATCCCGCGCGACTCCTCGCGCCGATGGTGAAAAAGCCCACCGGACTCGGCCTCGCCACCTGGCCCGAAGCGATCCGCCACGCCGCCGACGAGCTAACAAAATATAAGCCGGACGAAATTGCCATCATCGCCTCCGGGCGCATGACCAACGAAGAACTCTGGCTCACAAAAAAGCTGGCCAACGCCCTCGGCGTGAAGCGCCACGACATCATCCCCCGCACGGGCGAAGCCGACGGAATTTTGTTGAGCGCAGATCGCAATCCCAACACCGCCGGTGCAACGCTGATCGGCATCGCCCACGCCACGCCCGGAACGGAAGCCCGCGCCATCGCGAAAGACATCGAGAGCGGCAAAATCAAATGCCTGATCGTCCTGCATGAAGACCTCTCCGAGCTGGGGGTCACCGAAGAGCAATTCGCAAAGCTCCAGTCCCTCATCGTCCTCGGCATGCTGCCGAACGCCGCGACCCGCGCCGCCACCGTCCTCCTCCCCGGATCCGGATTCGCCGAGAAGCGCGGTTCGATGATCAATATCAAGCGCCGCCTCCAGCGCCTCAACGCCGCGACCCAGCCCCCCGGCGAGTCCCGCGACGACTGGGAAATCGTGCGCGACCTCATCCAAGCCGTTTCCGGCGGCAACGGCGTCCACGCGATCGAGGATGTCTTCCGCGAAATGTCCGCCGCCATCCCCGAACTTGCCGGCCTCAGCCTCAGCAAAATCGGCGACCTCGGCATCGACCTTTCCGAAATCGAAAATCGAAAATCGAAAATCGAAAATTAATGGACTGGTCCCTCATTCTCGCCTCCCTCGCCAAGACCGTCGGCGTGCTCGGGATCATCCTCACGATGGTCTCCTACACGGTCTATGCCGAGCGGCGAATCAGCGCCCTCATCCAGGACCGTGTCGGCCCAAACCGCGCCGGCATCCCGCTCACAAAGATCAGACTCTTCGGCCTCGGCCAGCCCATCGCCGACGCGATGAAGCTTATGCTCAAGGAGGATTTCACCCCGAGCCACGTCAACAAATTCTACTATTGGATCGCCCCCGCGCTCGGCATCGGCGCGGTCGTCGTCACGCTCGCCGTCATCCCATTTGGCAGCACGCTTTTCGGCGAGCCGATGGTTATCGCAAATTTGAACGTCGGCGCGCTCTTCATCTTCGCGATCTCCTCTCTCGGCGTGTATGGCATCGTCCTCGCCGGCTGGTCGGCGAACTCGAAATACCCGTTCCTCGGCGGCATCCGCGCCAGCTCGCAGATGATCTCTTACGAGCTCGCGCTCGGCCTCTCCGTCGTCCCGATTTTCCTCATCCTCGGCCGGCTCAACCTCGGCGAAATCGTCCTCTGGCAGGTCGCGAATGGCTGGCTGCTCGTCCCCTTCACCGATGGCCATCTATCGATAAACGAGATCCTCCTCTGGATTCCTGTTTGCATCTCCTTCGTCATCTTCATGATTTCGTTGTTTGCGGAAACAAACCGTCTCCCGTTCGATTTGCCCGAGGCTGAGACCGAACTCGTGGGCGGCTATCACACCGAGTATTCGTCGATGAAGTTCGCCCTCTTCTTCCTCGGCGAATACGCCGCGATGATCGCCGGGTCCGCACTCGTCGTGACCCTTTTCCTCGGCGCGTGGCATCTCCCCTTCATCCCTGACGGCTCGCACGGCTGGGTCTGGGGCCTCATCAACATCGCGGTTTTCTTCGGGAAAGTCGCCGCGCTCCTCGTATTCTTCATTTGGGTCCGCTGGACGCTCCCCCGGTTCCGTTATGACCAGCTCATGCGTCTTGGCTGGATTTGGTTCTTCGAGATCGCCCTTGTGAACATCGTCATCACCGCCGCCATCCTCGCCTTCACCACCTAACACCGATGGCTTACACGATCCCGCGCCCCAAACTCACCTTCGCCGAGAAGATCTATCTTCCGTCGATCTTCGCCGGCCTCTTCATCACCTTCCGCCACCTCAAAAACATGGTGCTCGGTCGCACGAAGGTCGTGATGCAATACCCCGAGGAAAAATGGGACGATCACATGCCCGCGCATTATCGCGGCGCACCGACCCTCGTCACCGACGAACACGGGCGCGAGCGCTGCGTCGCCTGCCAGCTTTGCGAGTTCATCTGCCCGCCCCGCGCGATCACGATCAAGCCCGAGGAAATCCCGCCCGAGAACCGTTTCGCCAAAGTCGAAAAGCGCCCCCGCGAATTCGATATCGACATGATCCGCTGCATCTATTGCGGCCTTTGCGAGGAAGTCTGCCCCGAGCAGGCCATTTTCCTGCGGAAAGACTACGCCATCACCGGCCTCACCCGCGCCGAGATGGTGCATGACAAAAAGAAACTCTACGAACTCGGCGGCGTCATGACCGGGCTTGTCAACAAATGGAACCCGCTGAAGTGACGCGATGAACGCGATCCTGTTCTGGATATTCGCGGCGCTGATGCTCGGCTTCGGCTGCGTGGTCATCATGCACCGCAACCCCGTCTCGAGCGCGCTCAGCCTCGTCGTTTCGTTCCTGTTCCTGGCGGCGCTCTTCGTTTCGCTCGACGCCCATTTCATCGGCGTCATCCAGGTGCTCGTCTATGCCGGTGCGGTCATGGTGTTGTTCCTGTTCATCATCATGCTGCTCGATTTGAAATCGGAGCGCGTGAGAAAACTAAATGTCGTCACCGCGGTCGGCGGCGTCGCGATTACGGGTGCGTTCATCGTCCAGCTCATCGCCGTGCTCGACCGGTTGCCCTTCGGAAAGCTCCCCTTCGCCCCGCTCGCTCCGGGCCGGCTCGACGATGTGCGAAACGTCGGTATGGCCTTGTTCGAGCGCTACAATCTGCCGCTGCAAATCGTCGGCGCGCTCGTGTTGGTCGCGACCATCGGCGTCGTCCTCCTTAGCAAAAAGGAGCTTAAATGACGGTAACGCTAAACGACTACTTGTTAGTGAGCGGCCTGCTCTTCGCGCTCGGCTTCGCGGGCGTGCTGCTGCGGCGCAACATCATCGTCATCTTCATGTCGCTGGAGCTGATGCTCAACGCCGCCAACCTCTCCCTCGTCGCTTTCTCGCGGTATCACCTCGTCGATGGCCTGCCGAACTACAACGGCCAGCTTCTCGTCTTTTTCATCATCACCGTCGCCGCGGCAGAGGTCGCGGTCGGCCTCGCAATCATCGTCGCCCTCTACCGCGCCCGCCAAACCGTCCACGTCGAGGACATCAGCTCGATGAAGTTCTAGCGGGCAATAACTTCCGATGACTTTCCTTCCTTGGCTCATCCTCTTCACCCCGTTGCTCAGTGCCGCGGTGATCACGCTCGTCACGCGTCCCAATCGGCACCTTAGCGGACTCATCTCCGTCGGAGCCGCAGCTATCGCCTTCATCGCCAGTTGCATCGTTTTCGCGGGCGCAGACCAGATCGGACAATTCCCCTGGCTCGACTTCGGCACCCAACTCCAGGTCCCGATCGGTTTCACGATAGATCAACTCTCCAAGACGATGCTCATCGTCGTCACCGGCGTGGGCCTCGTCGTCCATGTCTATTCACTGGGTTACATGGAGGAAGACGACGGCAAGTCGCGCTATTTCGCGGGCTTGTCGCTCTTCATGTTCTCGATGCTCGGCATCGTCCTCGCGAACAACTTCGTCATGATGTTCATCTTCTGGGAACTGGTCGGCGTCAGTTCCTGGCTGCTCATCGGGCATTGGTTCACCCGCCCCGCCCCGCCCGCCGCCGCCAACAAAGCCTTCATCGTTAACCGCCTCGGCGACTTCGGCTTCATGCTCGGCATCCTGCTCGTGTTCTCAAACACCGGCACCGTCATGTTCGCCAACCTGCGCGAGCCGACGACCATCGGCGCGCTCACGTCGAATCCCGCGCTCCTCACCGTCGCCGTGCTCCTCATCTTTTGCGGAGCCGTCGGCAAGTCCGCGCAGTTCCCGCTCCACGTCTGGCTCCCCGACGCGATGGAAGGCCCCACGCCCGTCTCCGCCCTCATCCACGCCGCCACGATGGTCGCCGCCGGCGTCTATATGTTGGCGCGTATCTTTTTCCTCATCGAGGTCGCCCCGCAGGCGCAGGAAGTCATCATGTGGATCGGCACCATCACCGCCGTCCTCGCCGCGCTCATGGCCACACAGCAGCGCGACATCAAGCGCATCCTCGCCTACTCGACCCTCTCGCAACTCGGCTACATGGTCATGGCCATCGGCCTCGCCGCCAGCGCCGCAGCGATGTTTCACCTGTTCACGCACGCGTTTTTCAAAGCCCTCCTCTTCCTCGGCTCCGGCGCGGTGATCTACGCGATGCACCACGAGCAGGACATTTGGAAAATGGGCGGGCTCAAGGACAAGATGCCGAAGACTTTCATCACGTTCGTCATCGGCACGCTCGCGCTCACCGGGTGCCCGCTGCTCGCGGGATCGTTCAGTAAAGATGCGATCATCGAAGCCGCGCACGCACGCAATGGCTGGGTCTTCGCCGCCGCGCTCATCGTCGCCGTGCTGACCGCGTTCTATATGTTCCGGCTCGTCATCGTGGCGTTCTTCGGGCGCGCACGTTCGGAAAGCGCCCGGCACGGGCACGAAGCGCCACCCATCATGACGTGGCCGCTCATCATCCTCGCCATCCCGTCCGTCATCGCCGGCTACGGATTCATCATCCGCTATTTCGTCCCCCAGCCCCACGGCGAGGAGCACGGTCTTCTTGTTCCCATGCTGGCCTTCGTCGCATTCGCCATCGGCGGCCTCGCGGCTTTCTTCCTCTATCGCAACAAAGACGAAGACCCCATCAGCATCCCCCTCTTCGCGAACCGCTTCTACATCGACGAGTTTTACAAAACCCTCGTCGCCTCCACTCAGGATCTGCTCGCCCGCGTGAGCGCCGCCTTCGACCGCTGGATCCTCGATGGCCTCGGCGTCGGCGGGCTCTCCGGCGGCGCGTGGGGACTGGGCTTCGTCCTGCGTTTTTTCCAGATGGGCAACCTGCAAGCCTACGCCTTCCTCTTCGGCCTCGGCGTCATTGCCCTCATCTACTACGCCATCTTCACCCACTAGCGCGTGAGCATCCTCAACTTCATCGTCCTCCTCCCGCTGCTCGCCGCCATCGCCGTGCTGGTCGGCGCGCCCGCGCGGCGCACCGCCCTCGGCGTCTCCGCGCTCAATCTCCTCCTCACCCTCATCGCGTTCTTTAGCTACCACCCGGACGGCGCGCGCTATCAACTCCAGTGGTCGTTCCCGATCTCCAAGGCGCTCGATTTCAAATACTACGTCGGCGCCGACGGCCTCACGCTCGTGATGCTCCTGCTCACCGCCGTCGTCACGCTCGCCGCCGTCTGGGTCACGCCCGCCATCGCGAAAATGGAGGGCCGCTTCTACGCCTGCCTGCTCTTCATCGCCGCCGGTGCGACCGGCGCGTTCGCCTCGCTCGACCTCTTCTTTTTCTACGCCTTCCACGAACTCGCCCTCATCCCGACCTTCCTGCTCATCGGCATCTGGGGTTCCGGCGACCGGCGCGCCGCCGCGTGGAAAATCACCATCTACCTCGCGCTCGGCAGTTTCATCCTGCTCATCGGTCTCATCGGTTTGCACCTGGCCGTGCCCGCCCCACTCCGCACGCTCGACATTCCGAAACTCCAGCTCGCCGCCAGCGCGATTACCACGACCTCGGCAAACACGATCTACCTCTTCCTCCTTCTCGGCTTCGGCATCCTCGTTTCGCTCTTCCCGTTCCACACCTGGGCACCTTCCGCCTACGCCTCCGCGCCCGCGCCCGCCGCGATGCTCCACGCCGGTGTTCTGAAAAAATTCGGCCTCTACGGCCTGCTACGCGTCGCCCTGCCGCTCCTCCCCGAGGCGGCGAAACATTGGACAAACCTCCTCCTCATCCTCCTCGTCGGGAACATTATCTACGTCGGCCTCGTCACCATCGCGCAGAAGCGCCTCGACCTCATGCTCGGCTATTCGAGCGTGATGCACATGGGCTATATCTTCCTCGGTATCGCGACCTTCAGCGTGCTCGGCGTCAGCGGCGCGGTGCTGCTCATGCTCGCCCACGGCCTCTCGATCGCCGCGCTTTTCGCGCTGAATGGCGAACTCCGCGAGCGCACCCAGACGCTCAATTTCGCCGACCTCGGCGGGCTCGGAAAAGTCGCGCCCACGATGAGCTTCCTCTTCGGTCTCGCCGCGTTTGCCTCCCTCGGCCTCCCCGGCTTCGGCAACTTCGCCGCTGAGCTCATGATCTTCTTCGCCGCGTTCGGCAGCTTCTTCGACGAGACGTACCTCCGCTACTTCCAGATCGCGACCATCGCCGCGCTCTGGGGCGTCGTCATCTCCGCCGTCTATATCCTGCGCGCCTACCGCGCCACCTTCCTCGGTGAGATGAACAAGCGCTGGGAAGCCGTCCGCGACCTCGCCGGCCCGATTCGCTGGCCCCTCGCGCTGCTGCTCGGCACCCTGCTGCTCGCCGGCTGCTGGCCCGGATTTTTTCTGAAAGTCATCACGCCGAGCGTGAAAGCCCTGCTCGCCCAATGATCCCGCCGCTCTATCTCGAAGCCGCCGTCCTCGTCCTCGGCATCGTTCTGTTGCTCGCCGAGTCGCTCGTCCCGAGCCGCAGCAAACTCGCCCTCGCCTGGGCTGGCATCGGTGGACTCTCCATCGTCTTCGTCCTCCTCTTCTTCACCGCAAGCGCTCCCGCGGATCCGACAAACGTCGCGCCGTATTGGGCCTTCTACACCGCCGACCCGCTCTCGAAATTCTTCAAAGGCCTCGCCCTCCTCACGACGATCATCGTCCTGATCCTCTCGATCGAATACCGCGGCATCGTCACCCGCTTCATCTACGGCGCGCAACCCGGCGCCGGCCTCGGCGAGTTTTTCGCCCTGCCCGTCCTCACCTGCGCCGGCCTCATGTGGATGGCCTCCGCCATCGATTTCATCCTCATCTTCGTCTCGCTCGAGCTCGTCTCGATCTCTTTCTACATCCTCGTCAGCTACATGCGTCGCAACGCCCGCTCGCTCGAGGCCGGCGTGAAATACCTCATCCTCAGCGCCCTCTCCACCGGCTTCCTCGTCTATGGGATCACCTGGATTTTCGGCGTCACCGGCCAGACGAACCTCCACCGCATCGGCACCATGATGCTCGAGACGCGCGGCCTCGAGGTCCCGCTGCTGTTCGGCTTCGCCCTCGTCGTCGTCGCGCTCGGCTTCAAGATCGCCGCCGTCCCGCTCCAGCTTTGGGTGCCCGACGTCTATCAAGGAGCGCCCACGCCCGTCACCGCGTTCCTTTCCGTCGGGTCAAAAGCCGCCGGCTTCCTCGTGTTGTTGCGCGTCCTCGACACCTTCGCCGGCGTCCCCGAGCTCTCCGGCAAAGTCCTCGCCATTACCGCCATCCTCGCCGGCGCGACCCTCATCTACGGCAACCTCGCCGCGCTCCCCCAGGAAAACCTGAAGCGCCTCCTCGCCTACTCGAGCATCGGCCACGCCGGCTACCTGCTCGTCGCCGCCGCCAGCCTCGGCTCCCCGATGGCCCAGCCCGCCATCGCCTTCTACCTCGCCGGTTACCTCCTGATGACCCTCCTCAGTTTCCTCGTCCTCATCGTCGTGTCGAACCACGCTGCCGGCGACGACATCGTCCATTTCAACGGCCTCGGCCGCCGCTCCCCCTACCTCGCCTTTGGCATGCTCATCGCGATGCTCTCGCTGGCCGGCGTCCCCTTCACCATCGGCTTCCTCGGCAAAGCGCTCGTCTTCTACGCAGCCGTGCAGCAGGGCCAGTGGGCGCTGATTGTGATTGGCGCGATCACCGTCGCCGCCGGCTTCTATTTCTACCTGAAAGTCGTGCGCGCCATGTATTGGGAAGAGCCCGCCGACGACGCGCGCATCCCCGCGTCGAATCTAACAAAAACCACCATCACCGTCCTCGCCGCGTTGATCATTCTGTTAGGGATATACCCCCAGCCAGTTCTTAGGCTCATTCACTCCACGCCGCCCGCCCCCATCGCCGCCGCGGTTTCCGAGCCTTGAGCGAGAACGCCTTTTCCAAAGCCGTGTTCTGCCGGCATCGGTTATTCTGATCGCGTCATCCGCGCTACGCGCACTTCGTTTGAAGTACGAGCCACCCTTCGATGCAGCGGTCCGATCCGGCGAAAGGCATTTCCTTCTGATTCACGGAAGCCGCGCCGAGCCTGACTTCGGCAGCTGTGACCTTATGGAATCGCTCAAAATCGAAAAACTGATCTACAGATTTGCTGGCCCGACCGCTTGGAGCACGAAAAATATGGTCACGTGATGCTGCGGCTTCTGCATACGGGAGACTGGCATCTGGGGCATTCCTTTCACGGCTACGATCGCGATGAGGAGCATGCGGCGTTTCTCGAGTGGCTTCTGAAGACTCTTGTCGAGCGGCAGGCGGATGCGCTTCTGGTCGCGGGCGATGTGTTTGATTCGGTGAATCCGCCGGCCAGCGCGCAGCGGCGGCTTTACGATTTCCTCGCGCGGGCGCACGCGGCGGTGCCGGGGCTGCAAGTCGTCGTCATCGCGGGGAATCACGACGCGGCGGCGCGGCTCGAGGCGCCGGCGGGTTTGCTGGAAAGTCTGCGCATCGCCGTCGTGGGGACGGTGCCGCGCGACGAGGCGGGAGAGATCGACTGCGGGCGATTCATCGTGCCGCTGCGGGATGCGGGCGGCGAGGTGGCGGCGTTCGTGCTGGCGATTCCTTTTCTCCGACCGTCGGATGTGCCCGAAGTGGAGGGGGCGGCGGACGCGTATCTCGACGGCGTGCGCGAGCTGCACCGGCGCATCATCGCGGCGGCCGTCGCGCGGCGAGAGCGCGAGGCACCGGGCGCGGCGCTCGTGGCGATGGGGCATTGTCATTTGCAGGAGGCGGCGGAGTCGCGGGACTCGGAGCGGCGGCTCGTCATCGGAGGCGCGGAGGCGCTGGCGCACGATGTCTTTTCCCACGAAATCGCCTACGCCGCGCTCGGGCATCTGCACCGGCCGCAGGACCTCGGCGGCGGGCGCATCCGCTATTGCGGCAGTCCGATCCCGCTCTCGTTTTCGGAAAAGGACTATGCGCACCGCGTGGTCGAGGTGCTCATCGATGGGAGCGGGTGCGCGGAGATCACGAGCTTGCCGGTGCCGAAAACCGTGACCCTGCTGCGGCTGCCGGTGGATGCGGCGGCTTCGGTCGAGGAGGTGTTGCGCGTGGTGGCGGAGATGAAGTTCGACGCCGCGCTGGTGCCCGGCGCACACCCATATCTGGAGCTGCGGATTATGGAGGAGGGGCCTGATCCGACGCGGCGCGCGCGCATCGAGCAGGCGCTGGCAGGGCTGGGGGTACGGCTCGCGTCGATCAAGCTGGAGCGCCGAGAGCGGACGGCCGGCCTCGCGGAAGCGGCGGTGGAGACGGCGGATCTGGGCACGCTCGACCCGGAGGAAATCATGGTCGCGGCGCATCGGGAGCGGTTTGGCGCCGAGCCGGATGCGGCGCTGATGGCGGCGCTCCGCGAGATTCTCACGACGGTCGCGCACGCATGAAAATCCTGCGCATCTCCCTCCGCAACCTTGCGTCGCTGGCCGGGACGCACACGGTCGATTTCACGCGCGAGCCGTTGCGGACGGCGGGGCTTTTCTCGATCAGCGGGCCGACGGGCTCGGGCAAGAGCACACTCCTCGACGCGCTCTGCCTCGCGCTTTTCGAGAAAACTCCGCGGCTCAATCTCGCGCACAAAACGGTGAAGCTGGCCGATGGCGCCGACAGCATCTCGCAGAAGGATCCGGCGAATCTGCTGCGGCGCGGCACGGCGGAGGGATTCGCGGAGGTGGTGTTCGTCGGGGTGGATCGAGAAATTTACACCGCGCGCTGGTCAGTCCGCCGTGCGCGCAACCGCCCCGATGGCGCGCTGCGCCCCACGGAGATGACGCTCTGGCGCGGCAACGTCGCGGGCGAGGGGCCGGTCGAGCAGGGTGGGCGGAAGACCGAGGTGCTGCCGGTGATCGCGGAAAAAATAGGGTTGTCGTATGAGCAATTCACGCGCGCCGTGCTGCTGGCGCAGAACGACTTCGCGACTTTTTTGAAGTCGGATGACAAGGAGCGCGCGGAGATTTTGCAGGCACTCACTGGGACGCGACGGTTCGAGGAAATTTCCATCGCGGTCTTCGCACGCTGCGCCGCCGAGCGGGAGGCAGTCGGTGAAATTGAGGCGCAGATCGGTGGGCATCGAGGGCTTGCACCGGAGGAGCGCGCCGTCGCCGAAGCAGTCTGCATGCAGGCGGAGAATGCTTTGCGCGCGGTCACGGAAAAGATGAGCGAGCGAGCGGTGCAGGTGGAGTGGTTCGAGCGGCTGGCAAAGCTTGCGACCGCGACCGCGGAGGCGGAGCAGGCGCTGCAAGCCGCCGTCAACGCGCGCGAAGCTGGAGAGCCGCGGCGGCTGGAAGTCGAGCACACGATGGAAGCTGGCTCCTCAGCGCGAGCCCTGCGCGACGCCGAGGCGCACGCGGAGCGGGAGTTAGCGGCGGCGGAAAAAGCGCGCACCGCTGCCGAGGTGGACGCGAAGAAAACGCAGGGCGAGCTAGATGCGGCCAAGGCGCGGCTTGACGCGGCGGCGAGGGATTTTACGGCGGGGAGAGCGGCGCTCGAAAAGGCTCGTCTGCAACTCCTGCAAGCGCGCGAACTCGACGCGAAACTCACGCCGCTCGCCGAGCGTCTCACTTCTGCGACGCGGGAGTGCCAGGAGGCTGGGGCGGCGGTGAAGAGTGTGGCTGCACGCGAGGCGGACCTTTCAAAAAAGCGCGACTCCGCTCGCGAAGAGCAGGCGGCACTCACGAAACAGCGCACCGCACTCGCCGAAGTCGCGCCCTTTGCCCGCGATGCAGCCGCGTGGCTGGATCGGCTGGATCGTGTCGTCGAGGCGCGTGCGGCGGCGGCTGGGGCGCGGGGGGATTTGGCGGGCCGCTTTCGCCTGGAGCGTGGACGCAGCCGCGAGGCGGCGGCAGTGCGTGCGACGGGCATGGAAGTGCGCGAGGCTGCCGTGGCCGCGGAAGCCGCGCTGCGAAAAGCCGACTCGGCTTGCGGGGAGCACGACGCCGAGGCGATGGCGAAGTCGCGCCGCGAGGGCGAAGCAGCTCGCGATGCGTTGAGGGAGTTGAAGCAGCATCTGGCCGGGCGGCGGCAGTTCGAGGCGCAGGTCGCAGACTTGCGCGCGGGCATCGCGAAGCTCGCGAGCGCTGGCGACGCGGATCGCAGCGAGTTGGCGGAGATGCACGAAAAGCTGATTCCCGCGGCGGTGAGCGCGCTGGCGGCCGCGCGGCACGCGCACGCGCTGGCGGAGGCTGCGGTCACCGACGCGGCGGG
>PPFU01003082.1_pt1 | contig 16461 bp, 12 predicted proteins | sample 1535991 | NCBI WGS metagenome assembly PPFU01 (sample SAMN04901290, study PRJNA319586) | Hypolithon metagenome, whole genome shotgun sequencing project. | isolation source: Antarctic Hypolithon | place: Antarctica: Miers Valley | collected 2014
TAGGTCAGGATTCATCCTGCTGGCGGCCGCGGAAGACGTCAGGATGAATCCTGACCTACGGGGCACTACCATGGCGGTTATTCAGAGTTCCCCAAAGATTAAACACCCCTTGAGCCGTCCCCTGCCCCCCATCCAGAAGTCCCCCCGCCCGCCCCGACACCTCTTCCCCGCGTGAGATTCTCCTCCTCGCCAAATCGCCAAATCACCAAATTACCAAATCGCTAAATGGACTTCGCCCGCCCCACCATCGATTGTCTCACGGCCTACACGCCGGGTGAGCAGCCCGCGGCGGGCAGCCGTGTGGTCAAGCTCAACACGAACGAGAACCCCTACCCGCCCGCCGATGCGGTGATGGAGGCGGTGAGGGGGGTCACGCCCGAAGAATTGCGGCGGTATCCCCCGCCGGATGCCGCGGGGTTTCTTCGCGTCGCGGGTGAGCTGCACGGGCTGTCGCCGGAGTATGTCATCGCCACCAACGGCGGGGACGAGCTGCTCCGCCTCGCGGTCACGGTGTTCTGCCAGCCCACCGCCCAGCGGCTGGGGCAGCGGGGCGGGTCCGGCGCCAGTCGGCTCCGCGGCGTGGGTTCGGGGGCCAGGCCCGACGCGACGCTGCCCGCGGGCGAAGGGGGCCTGGGCGTCGCGGAGCCAAGCTACTCGCTCTATCCCGTGCTGGCTGCCATCCACGACACGCCGCTGACCCCTGTGGATTTGAATGATGATTTCTCGCTACCGGCCGATCTTGCCGCCCGGTGGAACGACGCGGGCTGCCGCCTCGCGTTTCTGGTGAACCCGCACGCGCCCTCCGGGCGGGTGCAGCCGGTGACGGAGCTGGCGTCGTTGGCGGAGGCGTTTCGGGGCGTGCTGCTGATCGATGAGGCATATATTGATTTCGCGGCGGATGATGCGGACGCGTTGCCGCTGCTGCGGGAGGGGCGGGAGAACGTGCTGGTGCTCCGCTCGCTCAGTAAGGGGTATTCGCTGGCGGGGCTCCGCTTCGGGTATGGGATGGGGCACCCGTCGCTGATCGCTGCGCTTCACAAGGCCCGCGACAGCTACAACGTCGATGCGGTCGCTCAGCGGGCAGCCACCGCGGCGTTGCAGTCCCGCGAGGTCGCCCGCCGCACCTGGGAGGCGGTGCGGCAGAGCAGGGCGTGGCTCGCCGAGGCGGTGACGTCCCGCGGCTGGAGCGTGCTGCCCAGCGGCAGCAACTTCCTTCTGGCCCGTCCCCCGGGCGACTCGGGCCGGGCCCGCGGCCTCTACGAGACGCTCAAGCGGGAGGGCATCCTCGTTCGATGGTTCGATCAACCCCGCCTGCGGGACCGCCTGCGGATCAGCGTCGGCACGCCCGCGGACCACGAGGCCCTGCTCGACGCACTCGACCGCATCGATTGACCCGCGCTGACTGTGACCAGCGGACCGTCCCCCGTGCTCTGCTGAGTGCCCCGCCTTGACGCTCGGGTCAAGGCGTGCCGTCGAGGTGTCGGAAGCCCGCACGCCTTGGGCAAAGCCCCAAGGCGTGGCACCCTTGGCGTGCTTTTGAAGATAAATAATCCGCGAAGGCAACGTGGTCGACCTCCCCGCCTTGACGCCCTGCGCTGCAAGCGGGTAGATTGTCTTGTTCGTCCAAGCACCCTACGGAGCCACTTCATGCCTTTCACCCGAGCGTCCCGCACCCCCGCCCGACCCGTTCGCCGGCGAGGGCGGGTGGCCCGCTCCGCCCTGATCGCCACCGTGGGGCTCGCGACGGTCGCCCTGACCCACCCGTCTGCCGTCTTCGCCCAGGCCGCCTCGCCCGAGGCGCTGCAGACCGACCTTGTGGATGCCGCCCGGGCGTACGACGAATCAGCGGTGAGTCAATTGGTCGCTGTCGAGTCCGCCCAAGGCACAAGCCTCATGCAGGTGCTCAATTCGCAGATCGCCATCGATGCCGCCATCGAGGGCCTGCGGAGCGGGTACGTGGACAAGTTCGGCCAGGAGGCGTGGGACAGCTTCGTCGCCGCCGAGCCCAACTTCGCCGCCTTCTCCACCAGCCTCGCCGACCGGCTGGCGGGCTCGCAATTAAACGCGGATGGTGACTCCCCCACGCTGGTGACGCAGGAGGGGATGACATTGCCGCTGGTCGAGTCCGATGGAGGCTGGAAGGTCTCGCCGCCCGAAGAGTTCCCCGATACGTCGCAGCTCGTCGCGAGTTACAGGCAATTCGCGGACAAGATAGACCGAGCAGCCGTAGTCGTGCCGACCGCCGATACGCCTGAGGCGTTCGCCACCGCGTTTTCCAATCTCCCCGATGTCGCAGAGGCGACGGACACGAACACCGCCGTGGTTCAGGACGCCGTCGACACCATGCCCGAGAACATGTTGCCCCCCTTCGAGGCAACCGACGAAGGCACGCCCGAAGGCACGATCGGCGGCGTCGCAACGGGCGAAACGCCCGCCCCGACGACCACAGCCCGGCCCGGCGTGCCGCTCCCCGCGGATCAGATCCAGCCCGCCGAGCCTACCGCACGCGCGAAACAGCTGATGGACGACCTCGGCCACTACTCGCTCATCGCCCGCCCCGACCTTGCCGCCAAGGCGGGCACCGCGCTACTCCAAGAGATCCGAAGCCCTGAGGAACTCGTCGCGGTGGTCGAAGACAGCCGCCACGGCGACAGCCTCGACAGCATCTTCAAGACGCTCAAGCGGGACGAGCAGTCCCGTGCATTCGCCGAGCAGATGGAGCAGCGGGTCCGCGATGCCCGCATCATCGTCAGCCGCGACCCCGCACGCATCCGCAGCTCGGTCAACGCCCTCACCCAGGGACCGCAGTCTTACCGCAACAACGTGCTGCTGCTCCGCGAGGCGGGGCAGTTTTCCGCCCCCGCGCTGCTCGAGGCGCTGCAGCAGCGGGGCAACGACAACCTCCGCGGCGCGGTGCTCCAGGCGATCGTCGACATCGGCGAGCCCGTCGTCACCCCGCTCAGCGTCGCGCTGCCTTATCAGGATGTGAATGTGCAGATCGACCTGGCCCAGGCGCTGGCGCGGATCGGCTACCCCGAGCCGCTGCCCTATCTCAAGCAGATCATCGAAAACCAACGCACCCCCGCCGCCGCCCGCGCCATCATCAACCGCGCCTACGACGGGATCGCATCGCTCAACAACGTCACAATTCAAGGCTCCGCCTCCGAGCTCTTCGTGCTCCGTGGCGTCGCTATTTACCGCCGGGGCACGTTCGGGCAAAGTCTGCCCGGCCTCGACCCCGCCAGCGAGACCGGCTGGGTCTGGCAGTACCTGCCCACCGCGGGGCAGCTTCTCCCGCTGCAGGTGCCCCGGGATATCTTCCCCGACGCCCTGGCAATGCAGGCGGCCACCAACGCCCTCGAACTCGAGCCCGACCGCACCGATGCGCTCACGCTCTTCCTCGCCGCCAACCTCCGCAGGGAGAACCGCCTCCCCGAGGGTGGGAGCGACCCGACCTATTCGCAGTCGATGAGGCCGCCCGCCTATTATCTGCAGGTCGCCGGCCCGCCGCAGCAGAACCGCGTGCTCGACCAGGCGCTCCGCGACAGCGATGCCGCCCTCGCGCTGGATGCAATCCTCGCGCTGACCGACACAGCGGGCACGCCGGCGCTGCTGGCGATCGAGGGCGGTCAGCGGCCGCTGCTCCAGGCGCTGGACAACCCCAATCGCCTGGTCCGCATCCGCGCCGCGATGGCGCTCGCCGCCGCCCGGCCCGACGAAGACTTCGACGGCTCCTACCGCGTCGTCCGCGAACTCACCGACGCCGCGGGTGCCGACGCTACCCCCCACATCATCCTGCTCGCCCCCACCGCACGTCGTGATGCATTGCAGGCGGCCTTCCGCAACGCGGGCTTTGATGCGGTCGCGGGCGGCACCCTCGCCGAGGTCGCCGCCGCCGCCGCCGACCGCCCCGGCATTAACCTCATCGTCTCCGTTGGCGGCGTGGACGCCACGCGGGCGGTGCTCGACGCCACCGCCTCCGATTACCGCTTCGCCTCGGTGCCCGTGATGGCGGTGACCGACCCGGCGGAGGCGCAGAGGCTGGCATCGGTGGCACGCGAAAACCGTCGGCTCAAGATTTCGGAATCCACGGGCAACGACGAATTGGCTGTGGCTGACGCACGCTCGGCCATCCAGGAATCGGACCTGCCCAACCTCACGGATCAGCAGCGGCTGGAGATGGCCACGCAGGCGCTCGATCTGCTCCGGGAAGTCGCAATCTCCAGCCCGGTCTTCAAGGTCCAGCAGGGGCAGGCGGGTCTGGAGGCGACGCTGGACGACCCGCGCCCTGAAGTCGCGGCCGGGGCCGGCCGCGTGCTGGCGATCTTCAACGACGCCGACGCCCAGGCCGCCATCGCCAACGCCGCCCTCGCCAAGTCCGGCCCGGTGCAGGTGTCGCTGCTGGACAGCCTCGCCGAGTCCGCTCGACGCTTTGGCAACATGCTCCCGCCCGCCACCACGGGCAAGCTCACGGATTTGGTCCGTACCGCCACCGGCGACCTCGCCCTCGCAGCCTCCCGCGCCCACGGCGCCCTGACCCTGCCCACCCAGAATGCCGTGAAGAACATCCTCGCCGACGAACGCGGCGAAAAGTAACCGCGAACCGCGGTGCGGTCCGGACCACCGACAAACCCTCTGCCCCGTTTCTCCCAGGCCGTCAGGCCACGCTCCCGAGTGGCAACGCGCTCACACCCGACCCTTCGCCGCGAAATCCGCATCCACCGCATCGGCCGCGATCCATCCCGACATCAGCACCATCGGCATCCCCGGCCCGGGGTGGGCCGCGCCGCCGGCCAGGTACAGGCCCTTGGGATTCGACACGCGGTTGCCCGGCTTAAACGCTCCGAGAAACCGACCGTGCGACGCTAAGCCGTAAATCGCTCCGTTGAGCACGCGGTACCGGTCGTGGATGTCCTGTGGGGTCAACGCCGCCTCGTACACGATCCGCTCCTCGATGTCCGGCATCCCGCCGGTGGTCTTGAGCTTGTCCAGAATCACCTGGCGATACTGAGTAAACAGCTCGCCGCCGCGAGACCAGTCGTGGTGCGGGCGAAGGTAGGGCGTGTGGACCAGCACGTACAACGCCTCCCCGCCATCGGGGGCGACGCGGGTCATCGCGGTGCCATGCTCCTCCTCGGTGCGGGCCGGGGCCGCCAGATAGCACGTCGGGTCCGGTGCCGGCTCCCCCCATTTATAGATCCACTCGAACTCCTCCTCCGGATCCCGCGAGAACACAAAGTCGTGGTGGGCCAGGTGCTCGTACCGCTCCTTGAGCCCGAGGTAGAGCACCACCCCCGAGCAGGCGGGCTCCGGGTCCCGCTTGCCCAGATCGAGAGAGGCGGCATCCCCGCTGAGTAATTCGCGGCGGGTGCGGACGCTGTCCATGTTTGACACCACCGCCGCGAGAGCGACCTCGTTGCCATCGTCGAGCTTCACGCCCTTCACCCGCTCACGGTCCTCATCCATCAGCACCCGCTTCACTCCCTGTCCCGTGCGAAATTCGACGCCCAGCTCGTCCGCAAGCGACTCGAGCGCCCGGGGCACCGCGGCCGTGCCGCCAACGGGGTACCAGACCCCGCCATCGGTCTGCATATGAGCGATCGCGCAGAGGATCGCGGGGCTGGCGTGGGGGGACGAGCCGACGTACTGGGTGAAGTGGTCGAGCATTTGAGCGACGCGGGGCTCGTCGACGTAGTGGCGAATCGTGCCGTGGACGCTCCGTCCCATCCGCATCGCGAGCACATCCTTGAGGGTGCCGAGGCTGAAGGTGCTCTTCGCGTCGAACATATCGCGGAGCCCACCGATGGACTTCCAGAAGAAAAAGTCATTGCTGATGCGGTGGAGCTGCTTGGCGTAGTCGATAAAGTCGGTGTACCCCGTGGTGAGGCGATCGGCGTCGACCGCTTTGTGAAGGGGGTTCCCATCTTCTGGTTCGTTGCCGTTGCCATGCTCCGCCGTGGCGAATCGGCGAAACTCTTGACCCATGGCGGCCGGGTCCTGCCGCAGGTCCAGCACGCCCCCACCCACCGCTTTGTCGAAGAAGCATCGCCACTGCGGGTCCAGGCGTACCAGCGTCATCGCCTCGTCCAGGTCCCTTCCCGCCTCGGCAAAGATCCGCTTGAGCACCGTGGGGTAGGTCACGATGGTGGGACCCATGTCGAAGCAGAAGCCCTCCTCGCGGAGCACCGCCGCCTTGCCGCCCAGCCAGGTGTTCTTCTCGAAGACCACCACCTTGTGCCCCCGGGCGGCGAGGGTGCAGGCGGCGGCGAGGCCGCCTAAGCCCCCGCCGATGACGCCGATTCGGTCGTTGTCGTGGGTCATAAAGAGCTCTCAAGGATTGCGGCCTCGCCGCAACATCAAACGCGCACCTCGCATGGCGGCGCGGAAACGCCGCTGAAAACGCGAACCATGCGCGGCGAGGGCGAAGGCGGAGAACACCGCCACATCACCGTCGGTCGGCGGATCATAGTGCGGCCGGAACGTGCCGCGGTGCAGCGAGATGCAGCGGGGCCGCGTCATCGCCAGCAGGCCCTCCGGCCCACGCGTCGAGCCAAACCCGCTCTCGCCCGTCCCGCCAAAGGGCAGCCTCGGGTCGGCGGTGGGCATGATAAGGTCGTTGATCGCCACGCTCCCCGCCCGCACCCGCGCCGCCATCGCGCGGGCGGCCCGCCGCGGCCCCCAGATGCTCGCGCCCAGGGCGTAGGGGCAAGCCGCATCGGCCCGCAGCAGCGTGTTCGGGTCGGCATTGGGCAGACGAATCACGCTCAGCAGCGGCGCGAAGACGTCCGCCCGGGCCACCGCCATATCGGGGGTGACGCAGTCCAATACAATCGGCCACACCCCATGGTTTAGCGGGCGCGGCGGACCCGCCGCTTCTTCAGAACCGTCGCGGCGCGGCTTTGCCGCATCCGCTAAATGATGTGCCCCGCCAGCGACCGCATCGGCGGCCAATGCCTCGCCGTGAGCCGCCTGATCGGGATCGCCGGGTGCCGCGGTGTCATGACGCGCCAGTTCGTCGCGGAGACGATATATCAACGCGTCCGCCATCACGTCGGGGATCAGCACCCGCCGCGGCGCGATGCACGTCCTGCTGCTGTGCAGCCGCAGGCCGAACGCCAGCCCGCGGGCGAGCAGGTCGAGGTTTGCCCCCTCAAGCACGAACACCGCGTCGCAGCCCGACAGCTCGACGGTGGCGGGGATGAGCCGATTCCCGCAGGCCGCGAGCACCCGCCGCCCCGTCGCCGCGGACCCGGTGAGCACCACGTGGTCCGGGCCGTCTGCGAGGGCCCGCTCGCCCGCCTCCGCCGAGTCGTCGAGCACCCGAAGCACGCCCGGCGGCAGGCCCGCTCTTTCAAGCCGATCCCGCAGCAACTCCGCCACCCGCCGCGTCCCCCTTCCTGGTTTGAGCACGACCGCGTTGCCCGCGACGATCGCCTGCAACGCCTGCACGCCCGGCAGCAGCAGCGGATAATTTGATGCCCCCAGGATCAGCACCGTGCCCCAAGGCTCCCGCACCACCCTGCTCGTCACGCCCCAAAGCCACATCGGCCGACCCCACGCCCCCACCCGCCGATCCCGCAACACCCCCACGGCACGCCGCTCCAAAAAGCGACACGCGTCCAGGAGCGGGATCACCTGCGACGTCAGCGTCTCGGCGACGGTCGTCTGGGTAGCGCGACCGGTGGCGGCGGCGACGGCTTGAGCCACCTCGGCGGCATCCTCCGCGAGGGCTTGGCGGAAGCGGCGGATGATCCCCAGGCGGGGATGCAGGGGGACGGGAAACGGACCGGCCGCTGAAGCGGCCTCAGCCGAGGGGCTCATGATCCAGCCTCCGAGCGGCGCGGCGTCGGGAGCGTGGTCTCCAGCCCCGCGTCCACGCCCAGGTCCTCCAGCACCAGTTTCGCGGTGATCCTCGCCGACTCGTAGATCACCGGCAGCCCCGACCCCGGGTGCGTGCCCCCACCGACGAGGTACATCCCCGGGATGTCCTCAAACCGGTTGCGTGGCCTGAGGTGCAGCATCTGCTTGAGGTTGTGCGCCAAATTAAACGTGGCCCCCCGATACACCCCCATCTCCCCCTCCCACTCCCGCGGCGTCAGCGTCCGTTCGCACACGATCCGCCCCTCCACATCGGGCAGGCCCATCTTCCCAAGCTGCCCGAGCACGCGGCGGCGAAACCCCGCCGACTGGGTGGACCAATCTATGTTCGGGTGCAGGTGCGACACCGGTGCCAACACATAGAGAGACGAACAGCCCCGCGGCGCCAGCGTGGCGTCGGTCACGCACGGATTGTGTACATAAACCGAGGGATTGTCGCTGAGGATGTGCTGGTTCTCGATTTCGTCCAGGTTCCTGCCATAGTCGTGGGCGAGGAAGATCGTGTGGTGCGCGATGTGTTCGAACGTACCCTCAACGCCGAGGTACATCATAAACGTGGAGCACGAATATTTCTTAGCAGCCAGCTTCGCGTCGGTCCACCGCCGCCTCGCCTTGTCGGGGACGAGGTGGCTCATCGCGTGGGCGAAGTCGGCGTTGACGATGACGGCGTCCGCGTGGTGCTCGCCGCTGGATGACCGCACGCCGACCGCTCGCCCGCGCTCGTCCAGCAGCACCTCCTCCACCGGGTCCTCGAGCCGCAGGTCCACGCCGATATCGACGGCGATGCGGGCCATCGCCTCGCTGACGGCCCCGCACCCGCCGACGGGGTGGAACACGCCAAAGTCATATTCGAGGTAACTCAAGATGGTAAACAGGCTCGGACAGCGGAAGGGGCTCATCCCTAAGTATTTTGACTGGAACGAGAACGCGAGGCGGGTGCGGGGGTCTTTGAAGTAGCGTTTGAGGTCGGTGTCCACGCTCGCCCAAGGCCGCACCAGCGGCAGCATCTTTGCCAGCATCGCCAGCGTGCCCGGGCGGAGCAGGTCCCCCCACCCGTGCCACGGCCGCTGGAGGATCGGCTTGAACGCGTCGAACTTCACGCGGTTCTCCGCGATGAACCGCTCCATGTTCGCCGCGTCCCCTGCATCGAGCTTCGCGAGCTCCGTCCGCATCCGCTTCAGGTCGGGAGTGGCGTCGACGGTGATGGGGGGCTCGCCATCGGCCCCCTCGAAGAGCAGGCGGTACTGCGGGTCGAGCCGAATCATCTCGACCTCCTCTCGTAGCTTGCGGCCGCAGGCTCGGAACACCTCTTCAAGCACCTCCGGGTAGAGAAAGAAGGTGGGCCCCAAGTCGAACTTGTAGCCGCTGTCGTCGAGCGTCAGCGTCGAAGTACGCCCGCCGACGACATCGCGTTTTTCGAGCAAGGTGACGCGGACGCCACGGGACGCCAGCAGCATGGCGGCGGCTAATCCGCCCGGGCCGCCTCCGATGATGACGACATGCTTGGACATAGGTATCGTGCTCGCTTCGACCACGGAGGCGGCCATGGTAGGACAACCCCGACCACCCTGATGAGAAAGACGGCAATCAACGCCCTGACCCCGCTCCTGGATGCCGCACTGGACGAAGCGGTCGCGGGTCTGGAGGAGGGGGGCCTGCCGATCGGCTCGGTGCTGGCCGATGCGGAGGGACATGTGGTGGCGCGGGGGCACAACATGCGGGTGCAGACGGGGGACCCGACCGCGCACGCGGAGGTGGTGTGCCTCCGCAACGCGGGGCGTCGCCGGGACTGGCCAAGGCTGACGCTGGTGAGCACGCTGAGCCCGTGCATCATGTGCACCGGCACAGCGCTGCTCTACCGCATCCCCCGCGTCGTCATCGGCGAAAACACCAACTTCCTCGGCGCGGAGGCCCTGTTCCGCGAGAGGGGCGTCGAGCTGATCCACCTGCACGACGAGCGGTGCATCCAGATGATGCAGCATTTCATCGCGGAGCACCCGGACCTGTGGAACGAAGACATCGGCGTGTAGCCGCGGCTCCGAAATGAGCCGCGTACGAAATTTGCGGTTTCCGCCGCTTTAAGGAGCCGCGCACGCAGTGAGCGGTTTGACTTCTTGCGGATTGGTGATGCGAAGCGATCGTCGCTTGACGCGATCCGTATGAAGATAGACCGCCGACTTCGTGCGCGGCTCGTTCTGACGGATGGGGTACGCTTGGGGTATGACAGATTTTCGGCGAGTGCTGGTGACGGGGGCGGCGGGGGCGGTGGGGCGGCCTGTGTGCGAGGAGCTGCGGGGTCGGGGGCACTGGGTGCGGGGGCTGGACCTGCGGGGCGCGGATCATGTCGATGAGATGATGCTGGGCGACATCGCGGACGAGGGCGTCGCGGAGGGAGCGATGCGGGGATTGGGTGCGGTGGTGCATCTGGCGGCGTACCCCCATGCGGAGGGGGACTTCATGGAAGACCTGTTGAGGCCCAACGTGGTGGGGCTGCACCGGCTGCTGACGGCCGCCGCCGACTCGTATGAGGCGGGGGGGGTGTCGCGGCTGGTGCTGGCGAGCTCGATGCAGGTGGTGAGCGGGGTGAAACGCGAGAGAGGTGATGAGGGTGGTGGGGGTGGGGGGGTATTGTCGGTGGAGGTGGCCGCGCCGCGGAATCACTATGCGTTGACGAAGCGTTGGGCGGAGGTGTATGGGGAGATGGTGTCGCAGACTCGGGGGCTGCCGGTGCTATCGGTGCGGATCGGTTGGCTCACGCGGGATGCGGGGGAGGCGGAGCGGCTGCGGGCGATGGGGAAGTTTGCGTACTTCCTGAGTCATCGCGATGCGGGGCGATTTTTTTCGGCGGCGGTGGAGGTGGAGGGGACGGTCGAGGAGTGGAAGGGGGGGGTGGTGTATGGCGTGAGTCGGCCGCCGGGGGGGGTGCCGCCGCCGGTGGACATGGAGGCGGCGAGGCGACTGATCGGGTATGAGGCGGGGGACGTCTTCCCCGAGGGGTTGCCGTTTGAGGTGTAGGCGGAGGTGAAGGCGAAGACGAAGACGAAGACCCGACACGTCGCGGCGTTTTATGGGGATGCGTGGTTTATCAGTCGTTGGTCTGCTTTTCCGCTTACGCTTGCGACATGCCACGTGTGCGTGAGGCTGCGATGGTGCTGCGGGTGCGGGAGTGGTCCAACTCGAGCCAGCTCGTGGTGTTGCTGCTGGAGCATCGCGGCAAGGTGCCGGGCTTGGCAAAGGGGTCGCTGCGGACCAGCCCCGGGGCGGTGGCGCGATACTCGGGTGGTTTTGAACCGCTGTCGCGGGGTGAGGTGGTGGCGACGGTCACTTCGGGGGACACGCTGGCGAGCGTGACCGAGTGGGACCTGCAAGAGGATCACCACCTGCTTCGAAGCGACCTTCGACGCATGCGGCTGGGGATGTACGGGGCGGATCTGGCGGATGCGCTGCTGATCGAGGACGACTCGCACCCGGGGATGTTCGCCGCGCTGCGGGACTTTCTGGCCGCCATCGGCTCAGCCCGACAAGGTGTCGCCACGGCACACGAGCCCGTCGTGTGCGAGGCGGCGCTGCTGCGATTTCAATGGGACGCTCTCAACGACGCGGGCTATCGCCCCCGGCTCGGGGAGGATGTGGTGACGGGCGAGCCGCTGGCGGAGGCGGCCACCTACATCTTCGACCCCCGCCACGGGGGGCTCACCCTGCACCCGCAGGGCTTGGGCTCCTCGGACTGGCGGGTGCGGCACTCGACGGTGGAGGCGATGCGGATGGTGTCGGGCGAGGTGCCATTGCGGGAATTGCCGCCCGTCGTCGTGACGCGGACGAACCGCCTCCTTTGCGCCTACGTGCGGGCGGTGTTGGATCGGCAACTGCCGACGATGGGCTATGTGTTGGAGGGATAGAGCAAATCCCCTGCTGCCTTAAGCAGCCGCGAACTCAGTAAGCAATTTCCGCCGCCTCAAAGAGCCGCGGACGCAGTAGGCGATTTTGAGTTGTTCCGGTTCTCCAATGTGAAGCGATCGGTGTGAAGCGATCGGTGTGCAGCGATCGGTGCATGACGCGATCCATGTGAAGTAAGACCGCCTACTTCGTGCGCGGCTCATTCGCAGCGGGCGGACCACTTACTTCGTGGGCGGCTCTTTGGGCGTGGCGTCAGCCCCGCAGCACCCGCTCGAACTCACGCCGCCCCTCGGGGTACCTTGCGGCTCGCAGCGCGGTGCGGAGCAGGTCGGGCCGACCCTGCCGCTTGGCGAGGCGGACGAGTTCCTGGAGGTTTTCGCGGCGGGTGCGGGCATAACCGGGGAAGGCCTGCTCGAGCTCCACACGGGTGTAGCGGGTCATCGGGTCGTTAAGCCCGGTTTGTTCCTGGGCCCACTCTATGAGGGAGCGGGGCTCGGTGGAGTATTTGTAGCTCTCCAGCGTGGCCGCGAGCCGACCTTCGATGGTGCCAAACGAGTCGGTCATCCGTTGGGGCAGGTCCCACAGCTCATTTTTGGTGTGGGACTCCTTGGCCATTCGGCCGAGCCAACCCCCCATGTGTGCGGGGTCGGCGGTGGTAGCGATACTCATAGTCTCGGTCTCCTAAAGAAATACAGGCGCGGCCACGATGCCGTTGCTGAATACGGTGCCGCTGGCAGCGGCGGGGACGCGGCCGCGGGGCGCGGCGGCGGGTTGAACTGCGGCGACCTCCGCGATGTGGGGGTGGCCGACTAAGTGATTGTCCTGAACCCGACGCGGCTGGAACTGAGCCGGGATCGGTGGGGTTTGCTCGTATCCAAACGTCACGCCCGGTTTCGCCCTCCTCCACCCCACATCACCTTATCCCCTTATAGCAGGTAGTTCGAGTCTTTGCACTTTTTCAATGGGTACCAAAATCACCCAAATCCAGGATCAAGGCCATGCACTTCAATTCCGACCCCCGCTGTTCTACGGTCAACGTTGTGACGAGGCAGAAGGCCCGGCTTCCAATCCGGGTGGTATATCAATGAGGAAGCGGTGGTGTCAAGCAGGAGGGCTTCGCCTTGTCAGCGATTCTTCTACCCTCCAATGAAGCAGTATAGCCCGAAAGATGGGGCAGAGGCAAATCTCAATGCGGCTTCCGCCGCGGTGGGATATTTTCATCATCGGCTCATTGCCCGCTCCACTTGGGCCGATAGGATACTCAGCGGCCAAGGAGACCTGGCCGTGTCCCACCACCCCCGGAAGCCCGCGCTGTCGCCTCGCGCGGCAGCACGGGTTTTTTTCATCGCGTCTGCGACGGTCTCGAACCTGCGGCAAAAGGCCGGGCAAAGCGAGTCTGCGAGCGTCGCCCCGGGTTCGGCCTTTGTTGACAAAGAATCGGGGACGACGCGGCTCGCCGCCTCGCGCCGCTCTGGCCCGGCGTGCCACGAGCACAAGGGGAACGTATGCACCTTCTGCGGCTTTCGCTATGCTCCCGGCTTTCTTAAGGAGTGCCCCCATGGCCGAACTATTCACAACCGGGAGTCTGCTGGCGTTTCTCACGCTGACCACGCTGGAGGTGGTGCTGGGGATTGACAACCTCGTGTTTATCGCGATCCTCAGCGGCAAGCTGCCCCCCGAGCAGCAACGTGGCGCCCGCAACATCGGCCTTGCGCTGGCGGCAATCGGACGGATCATGCTGCTGCTGGCGATCACTTGGGTGATCACGCTCGACAAGACGACGCTGCTGCACCTGCCCGAGTGGGCGGGCTCCGAGCACGTGCGGGAGGTGACGATCAAAGACCTGATCCTCATCCTGGGTGGGCTGTTCCTTGTCGCCAAGGGCACGTGGGAAATCCACGAAAACCTCGAGGGCTCGGGCAGCCACCACGGTGCGGGGGGCGGCGCGGCCGGGGTTGACGGGGCGAAGCCGCGGGCGACTTACGGCACAGTGCTGGCGCAGATCCTGGCGCTGGACCTGGTGTTCTCGATCGATTCGGTGCTCACGGCCGTGGGCATGGTGCGGCCGGAGGATTATGAGAAGCCCGGCATTGGACACTTCCCGCTCACCGATATCCCCTGGCCCCCGTTGGTCATAATGGGGGCGGCGGTGATCGTGGCGATTGTGGTCATGCTCGTGTTTGTCGGACCTCTGAGCCGATTTATACAGAAGCACCCGACCATGAAGATGTTGGCGCTGTCGTTCCTGCTTTTGATCGGGATGGTGCTGGTGGCGGAGGGGCTGGGGCTGCACATTCCGCGGGGGTACATCTACTTCGCGATGGGCTTCTCGATTCTGGTGGAGGTGATCAACCTGAAGTTCACCAGCAAGCGGCCCGACCCCGCCGAGGCGGTGGCGACGGCGGGCCCCGGCGGAGGCGACCCGCGGAAGCACCCGCTGCCGGAGGGCAGCGTGGAAATTTGAATCGGTTCATCCGATCTTCAGTCGTCGCAATGAGCCACGCACGAAGTAACCGCCGAGTCTGTTCCCGTGGGTCGGGGTTCATTGCGGGACGTGCCTCACCCGCTTTACCTGATCAATGTCCGCTACTTCGAGCGCGGCTCTCGTGATTTGGGGGGGTTCTGCGATGAGTCGTGAAACCCGGGGCGACGCGGTTCGTTCTCGATCGCCCCTCTGCCCCGGCTTGTCGCGATCAGGACGGGAGGGGTGATTCGCTAGTGGCTCATCTTGAGCCCGACGATGCCGATGACGATGAGGCCCGCGGAGGCGAGGCGGAAGGCCGCGGCGGATTCGCCGAACAGGGCGATTCCCGCCAGAAGCGTGCCGACGGTGCCGATGCCGGTCCAGATGGCGTAGGCGGTGCCGATCGGGATCGTCCGCTGCGCCAGCCAGAGGAACACGCCGCTGATCGCCATGCAAGCCGCGGCCACGAGCAGCCCGGGCAGGAGCCAGCCCGCCCGCTGCGACAGCTTCATGCCCAGGGGCCAGCCCACCTCGAACACGCCGGCGATGAGCAGGTAGAGCCAGGCCATCGGCGGTGGGACGAGAGTGTCGAAAGGCCTAAGTTCACATCGTCGCCGACGTATACGGCAGCAGCGCCATATACCTGGCCCGCTTGATCGCCTCGCACACCAGCCGCTGCTCGCGGGCGGAGAGGCCGGTCCGCTTGCGGCCCTGGATCTTGCCGTTGGGCGTCATGAACCGCCTGAGCTCCTCGGCGTTCTTGTAGTCAACGAACAGCGTGCCGTTGCTCGTGCGGTGGGCGAACCTGATGTTCTGGGGCGGGGGGGTGAAGCGGCGGAACTCGGCCATGGTGCAAGGTCTCGAAGAGTCGTCGTGGGTTAGGGAGCCCGCGGCTGCGGCCGGGGGCGACGAGGAAGGCCAGAGTGTAGCGGGACGGCCACGGCGAGCAAATCGGCCTTGGCCCCCCGGCGTCGCTTCAGTGAAAGCCCTGATGTCAAACCCGCGGATGCAACCCGGGCGATTTAGGCTTATTCTCTTCCCGCTCCACCTTCCCTCCCCCCCTTGAGCCCGCCTTTGTCCAAAGCGTCGCACGATCGAGAGGTTTTCGAGCACGAGGCTCTGCAGGAGGGGGAGACGCCTCCGCACTCGAACAAGCGGGTGGACCGTGAGCTCGAGGAGTTCCGGTCGCTGATGGTTCCGCCGGACGAGTTTCACGATGGGTTCGACTGGACATCATTCGTGGGGGCGCTGTTCGTCGCGCTGTTGATGGTGCCGGGGTCGATCTATATGACGCTGATCGCGGGCACGAGCATCGGCCCCGCGGCCCAGTGGGTGACGCTGATCCTGTTCATCGAAGTTGCCCGCCGGGCGAACAAGACGCTCAAGAAGGCGGAGATCTTCACGCTCTTCTACCTCGCCGGTGCGATCATGGTCACCGCCAGCCAGGTGCAGGGCGGGTTCCACGGCGGGCTGGGCGCGCTCTGGTCGCAGTTCTTCGTGCAGAGCGATGCAGCGCGGGCGGCGGGCGTGGCGGAGCGGGTGCCCTACTGGGTCGCGCCTCAGAGTCAGGAGGTGCTTGACCAGCACTCGCTCTTTATGTGGGAGTGGCTCCCGGCGATCGGGCTGATCGCGTTCACCATGATCATCGGGCGGTTGGACAACATGATCCTGGGCTACGGCCTGTTCCGCCTCACCAGCGACATCGAGCGGCTGCCGTTCCCCATGGCCCCGCTGCAGGCCCAGGGCATCCTCGCGCTCTCCGAGGAGCAGGAGGAGGAGCCCAAGGGGTCCCACACCACCGCCGTCGCCGAGCCTGTCGATACCCACCCCGACCGACCCGCCTCCCCCGGCACGCAGGAGACCGGCGAGGCGGAGGGCTGGCGGTGGCGTGTCTTCTCCATCGGCTCGATCATCGGGCTGCTCTTTGGCGCGGTCTACCTCGGCGTGCCCACCGTCACCGGGGCGCTGCTGGACGCCCCCATCGAGATCATCGATCTTCCGTTCACCGACTTCACACAAAAGACCTCCACGATCCTCCCCGCCACCGCCGTCGCCATGGCGTGGGACCTGGGGCAGGTCATCCTGGGCATGGTGCTGCCCTACTGGGCGATGGTGGGCAGCTTCATCGGGCTGCTGATTACCTTCGTCCTCAACCCGATCCTCTACACCTTCTCCTTCCCCGGCTTCTCTTTCCCCGTGCCCTGGGGCGAGTGGACCTTCAA
>PPFU01006277.1_pt1 | contig 16443 bp, 14 predicted proteins | sample 1535991 | NCBI WGS metagenome assembly PPFU01 (sample SAMN04901290, study PRJNA319586) | Hypolithon metagenome, whole genome shotgun sequencing project. | isolation source: Antarctic Hypolithon | place: Antarctica: Miers Valley | collected 2014
GGAGAGCGCAAGCGCGTCGCCCTCGCCCGCGCCCTCCTGCTCACGCCCGACCTGCTCCTGCTCGACGAGCCCACCAACCACCTCGACGCCGACACTATCGCGTGGCTTGAAGGCTACCTCAAAAGCTACGCGGGTGCCCTCCTGCTCGTCACGCACGACCGCTACTTTCTCGACCGCGTCACCAACAGGATGCTCGAAATCGACCGCGGCGGGGTGCTGCGCTACGAGGGCAACTACACCTATTTCCTCGAAAAGAAAGACGAGCAGCAGCAGCGCCTCGAAACCGAGCAGCAAAAGCGAGACTCGCTCGTCAAGCACGAACTGGCCTGGCTGCGGCGCGGCGCAAAAGCCCGCACGACCAAGCAGAAAGCCCGCATCGACCGGGCCGAGGCGCTCATGGAAACGCCCCGCGAAGGGCCGGCGCGCACCCTCGAAGTCGAAGCGGTTTCGTCAAGGCTGGGCAAAAAGGTCGTGGCGCTCGAAAACGTCTCGAAAGCCTTTGGCGACGAGACGATACTGGACGGGTTCTCGTACGCCTTTACACGCGGGGATCGCATCGGCATTATCGGGCCTAACGGCACGGGCAAGACGACGCTGCTCGAACTCATCACCGGACGCCTCGCCCCGGACAGCGGGCGCGTCGAAACCGGCCCGACGGTCGTTTTCGGCTATTACGACCAGGAAAGCCGCGCCCTTCAGGACGACCTGCGCATTATCGATTATGTGAAGGAGGTCGCCGAGAACGTCAAGACGGCAGACGGCACGGTCATCACCGCCAGCCAGATGCTGGACCGGTTTCTGTTTCCACCGGCGGTGCAGTACACGCCCGTCGGGCTGCTCTCCGGCGGCGAGCGGCGGCGCCTGTACCTGCTGCGCATCCTCATGGGCGCGCCCAACGTGCTGCTGCTCGACGAGCCCACCAACGACCTCGACATCTCCACGCTCGTCGCGCTCGAATCCTACCTCGACACGTTCGACGGCTGCTGCATCGCCGTCTCGCACGACCGCTACTTTCTCGACCGGACGTGCGACCACCTGCTCCGCTTCGAGGGCGAGGGCGTGGTGCGGAGCTATCCCGGCAACTACAGCGCGTTTCTCGAAATCCGGGCACGCGAAGAAGCAGCGCTGGTGCGCCAGGAAGCACCGCGTGCCGCTGCGCCTGCGCCCCCTGTCCAGCCAGAGGCCACCGGCAGCGGTGCCAGGAAACTCTCTTACAAAGAGCAGCGCGAGCTCGAGCAACTCGAAACGCGCATCGCGGAGGCAGAAAAGCGGCAGGCCGAGATCGAACAGGCACAGCTAGAACAGGCTGCCGACTTTGAAGCCGTCCAGAAGCTGTACACCGAGCTTCAGGCGCTCACGGCGCAACTGGAGCGCGACGTAGAGCGGTGGGCCGCGCTGGCCTAACGGGCCTGACGTGTTCCAGTACATAGGCGTGCCTGCGCAGCCGCTCGCCCCGTTCCGCGATAAGCGGCAGTAGTAGGGGAGCCGTGTTGCGGTTTGGCCGGGACGGTGCAGGGTAGGTATTTTACGAGGCATCTTTCCCACCCGCTACCATGCCTTGTATCTGTCAGATCGATGAATCCGCGCGCCTGGGCACGCTGAAGCTGAGTGGCAGAATCGCGATTGACGATCTTACGCAGGCACTTACCGAGTTGTACACGCATCCCCGCTGGCAGCCTGACTATCTCAGCCTGTGGGACGCGCGCGGCATCACCGAACTTATCATCAGCCCCAACGACGTTGAGGCCTTCTTGATACAATCGGCACCGCTGCGGTCGCGCATCGGGCCGGGCCGCACCGCTATCGTCGCCCCGCGCGACCTCGACAACATCACCGCCCGGCTGTTTATGCACCGCACAGCGCACCCGCAGCGCGAGCGCAAGGTGTTTATCCGCATGGAGCCCGCCCTTGAATGGCTGCTCGAGGCCTCGGCGGAGTAGACGGTTGGTTACACCACCGCGCGCACGAGCTTTTCGAGCGCAATGCGCACCTGCTGTCCCACCGCGAGCACCTCTTCGTGGTTGAGTTGCCCCTCGCCCAGCCCGGCCGCTTTGTTGGTGATCGTCGAGATGCCCAGCACCTCCATTCCCAGCGAAACGGCCTGCAAGGCTTCCGGCACGGTGCTCATGCCCACGGCATCCGCGCCCAGCAGCGCCAGCATCCGAACTTCTGCCGGCGTCTCATATGACGGCCCGGCCGTCCACGCGTACACGCCGCGCTCGACGGCAATGCCCAGCTTTAGCGCCTCGGCTTCAGCCCTGCCCAGCCATGCCGGGCTGTAGGGCGCGCTCATGTCGGCAAAGCGCGGCTCTCCCTTTCCTACCGGCCCTGCCAGCGGCGAAGCGCCTGCCATGTTGAGGTGATCGTCGATGAGCATCAGCGTGCCGGGTGCGTAGCGCCTGTTGATGCCGCCCGCCGCGTTGGTGAGCACGAGCCGACTGACGCCCAGCGCATGCGCGAGCCGGATGGGAAACGTCGTCGCGCGCACGTCGTGGCCTTCGTAGTAATGCACACGTCCCTGTATAAACAACACCTCGCGGCTGCCGAGTGTGCCGAAGACAAGCTGTCCGGCGTGTCCGGCGACGGTGGATTGGGGATAGCCGGGGATGTCGGCGGTAGCGAAACGCTCGGCGTCACTGGCGGCATCGGCGAGCGCGCCCAGACCGGAGCCGAGAACGAGGGCCGTGTCGGGGGTGCGGCTGGTGCGGGCGCGCAGAAAAGCGAGCGCCTCCTGGTAGTCATTCATGCGGTGCAGTAGAGATCGGTGCAGCGGTAAAGCGGAGCACCATCATTGTCATGTCGTCGTGTTGCGGCGCGCCGTTCATAAATGCGTTGACGCCGTGGGTGAGCGCGTCGAGCAGGTGCCGGGCCGAGCCGCCGTGCGACTTGCTGGCCTGCTCGGCGAGCTTTTCGTCGCCATAGAGGGCACGCTCCATGCTCATCGCCTCCGAGAAGCCATCGGTGTACAGCACGAGCGTGTCGCCCACAGAAAGGTGGAGCGTCTGCGTCTCGAGGGCCGCATCGAAGCGCGGGCCAGGGTCGAGCCCCAGCGCCAGTCCGGGCGGCTGGAGCATCTCGGCCTGCCGCGAGGGCGCGCGGTGCAGCAGCACCGGGTTGTGGCCGGCACGCGCAAACGAGAAGGTGCGGCGCTCTACATCTACGATACCGTAGATCATCGAGATAAAGGTGCCCCGCGGGGCGCACTCGTAGAACAGCCTGTTGGCGCGGCGGAGCACCTCGTCGGGCAGCATGTGCTCGCGTGCCAGCGTGCGGATAAAGCCTTTGACAAGCGTCATGTAAAAGGCTGCCTGGATGCCTTTACCGCTCACATCGCCGATCACGAGGGCAAGCCGCCTGTCGTCCAGTTCGACGAAATCGTAGTAGTCGCCGCCCACCTCCATGGCGGGCAGGCACAGCGCTGCTACGTCCAACCCCTGCACGCGCGGCATGCGGCGCGGCAGAAACGTCATCTGCACGTTGTGTGCGATCTCCAGCTCGCGCTCCATGCGCGCCTCGTACTCGCGCTCGCGGATATACGAGGGCACCAGTGCCTGGTTTTCGCGCACCTCGCGCCCACGCACAAATACCGCGAGGCTGATGCCGAACAAGAGTGCCAGCATGGCCAGCGTCACCACGGCGCCCACGAGGCCGGGCACGCCTGTTCCCATCCACGTGTACGACAGATCCCACAGGATGGCGTAGACGATCAGCAGCACGAGGGCCGCGAGCGCATCGTGGCGTTTGAACAGCCAGGTGGCGATGCCTGCCGGGATAAGGTGGAGCGCGAACTGCCAGCCCGGCTCCTCGGTGAGCACCACGAACTGCAGCGCGGCCAGCACCACGGCTATCAGCACGTAGACGCCGCCGCCCAGCTTGCGTGCCAGCCCGCCGCCCAGTATCAGCACTACGCCGTAGACCTGCAGGATGGCGACGAGCGCGTAGAACGACACCACGAAAACAGACGCGGAGAGCGTGACCTCGTCTGGCAGCGGCGCGCTTGCGTTGCCCACGCGCAGCCCTATCTGCGGCAGCACGACGAGCGCGAGCGTGAGCAGGCCGAGCGTGAGGCCGGCCCCGGCGAAGCCGCGCACCACGGCAGCGCCTACGCGCGCGTCGTACCACGCGCCGGCCCGCAGCAGCGACAGCGAGGCCAGCCGGTGCGGCCACAGCGGGCGGGCTATCGAATTGGCGGCACCCGAAGCGGCGAAGACGATAAAAGCAGCACCGAGCGCGCCGATGATCGTGTTGAACACGATGGCCCCCAGCGCAAACAGCACCGACGGCACCGACTCCATGATGGGGACGCTCGTCGCGCTGACCATCCACCCCATGCCCGCCAGCGCCATCCAGAGGGCGTCGCGCAGCGCAGCGCGCGTGTCGATAAGGCGGTCGCGCAGCCGCTTGAAAAACGCCACCATTACCACCACGATCAGCAGCACGAACAGGCCGATCACGGAGATCGTGGAGAGTTCGCGAGGCGTCGTAGCACCCACTGCGGTAACCGGCTCCGCAAAGTCGGACTCGAGGCGCAGCAGGTGCCCTTCCCTGTCAAACTGCATCTCCACCTTTGCGTGCCGCGTTGCCACCAGCCCACTCAGATGCGCGCGGTACGTGCTGGCCGTGGAAACGAGGGAATCGAGCGCCAGCCCTGCCCCTCCAAAAGCCGTCTGCTGCAGGATGCGCTGCACCTGTGCCGCGCTGACACCGCCCGGGGCAGCCCGGAACGTGTCGGGGATCGCCTGCACCGGCGCGTCATCCCCCCGCTCCGGCACCACCCGCTCAAAGCGTGCCTGCTGCCGCATCTCGAACGCCAGCACCTGCCCTTCTGCTGTCAGCCACACCAGCGCCAGCGTGCGGGCAGGCTGGGCAACGCTTGGGTCGGGATCGCTCCAGAGCACACGCCAGTGCAGGGTGCCCAGCACGCGCCCGCTATCCGACTGCGCGAGTCTGAGCGCCTCAGGCCGCCCCAGCGCGTGCTGCAGCGTGTCGAGCAGGATGCCGTTCATGCGCAGGTCCACGTCAGGCGTAGCGCTGCCGGGCAGCACGTAGCCCGCCTCTGCCAGAAAGCGCTCCGCCCCTTCGAGCGACGCTGCCCTGCCGGAATAGTCTACGCCACTGTACGGGTGCTGCCCCGGCAGCAGCAGCGCGAACAGTGCAAAGCCTGCCACGGCACAGGCCAGCAGCAGCGCGTCGGCGCGGGTAGGGCGGAAGGGAGAAGGGGAATTCACGCGGCGCGGAGAAGGCGGTAGTTGCGGTAGCTCCAGAGCATCTGCTGGGCCGTTACACGTATGATGGTGCTTACGGGAATGGCGACAAGCATCCCGACGATGCCCGCCAGCTGCGCGCCGATGAGCACGACAAACAGAATAAACAGCGGGTGCGCGCGGGCGGCACGGGAAAAGATAAAGGGTTGGAAAAGCAGGTTGTCCGAAATCTGCGTCACAACCATCGCCACAAACACGCCCGGCACCAGCGACAGGTCTCCCGTCTGCACGATGCCGATAGTCGCGCCTGCTACAAGCCCCACGAGCGGACCGAAATACGGGATGGTGTTGGCCAACCCGGTAAAGATTCCTACCGCCGTCGCGTTCGACAGGCCGACGATATGCAGCATGACCGTGGCTACCGCCCCCACCGAGAGGCATTGCATCAGCAGCCCTTTCAGATACCGCCCCAGGTTGATCTCTACCTTTTCCACGAGCGCCAGCGTGGGTTCGAAATAGCGGTTGGGCACCATCTGCAGCAACCACCGCCGGATCCAGGGGCCGTCGCGCAACACGAAAAAGGTAACGAATGGCACCACCAGCAGCGCGTACACCACGTCGGCCAGCACGTCTACCACGGCCGTCGCGATGGTCGAGAGTTGCTCTTCGCGGGTAAGGGACAGGATGGCGCGCTCGGCAGCAGAGGCAAGGGTGCCAGGCGGTACGAGCGGCAGGCGGAACTCCATCCCCGCCAGCACCTCTCGGACGCGTTCAACGGTAATCTGCGCGGCCAGCGCGGTAAACTGCGCGCTCACAAACGGCACCGTGTACGTGATGACAAGCGCCAGCGCGCCGGCAACGAGCACGAACGCCGCCAGAATAGCCGGAATGCGTGGCATGCCCGTTCCCTGAAACCACGTCACCAGGGGCTGTATGAGGTAGGCCAGCAGAATGCCCACGATGAGGTAGATAAACAGGGCGCTGAAAAACCACATCAGCCACGCCGCAATCGCAACCGCACCGGCCACGAGGCTCCAGCGTGTCACCTGCTCTGAGGTAATGCGCGGCGCGGATCGCGGCGCGCGGCGCGTACGCACCACCCGGGGGTGGCTTTTCCGCGCCTCGGTAGCGAATGTAGGCGGCTCAGGCGTCTTCATCACGGGAAAGCTTTTCGATAACCTCCGAGATCACATCATAGGAATAGCCGCGCCGCGCGAGAAAATCAGACAGCTTGCGGCGGCGTTTGTAGGGATCCGGCTCTCGCGCGAGCGTTTTCCAGCGCGCCTCGGCCTGCTCCTGCGCGGCCTGCCGCACTTCGGCGTCGCCAACGGTTTCCAAGAGCGCCGCTTCCACTTCGCTGCGGGCGACGCCCCGCCGGGCCAGCTCGTGCTTTATGCGCTGCGGCCCGTACCCGCTGCCCCGCATCCGGCTCTCGGCGTACTGCCGGGCGTAGGCGGCATCGTCGAGGTAGCCGCGGCCGGTAAGCCAGTCGAGCGTTTCCTCCGCGATGGTGTCGGGCGTGCCCGCCTGCGCCAGCCGTCGCTGCACCTCAGCGCGGGTGCGGGCGCGGTGCGAGAGGTACCCGAGGGCCACGCTGCGCGCCTGAAACCGCGCGTCGTCGGCCAGCATCGCCTCCTGCTGTGGCACGCTCAGGTGCTGCCCTTTTCGCAGGCCATGCTGCACAAGCACATCCTGATAAAGCCCGAACGCATACACCTCGTCGAGGAAAACCGACACGCGGAGCGCATTTTTCTTCTGCGCGACAAGCCGCGTCACCGTTCCCGCCTCACGGGGGCGCGGGGGCGCATCGTCCTCGGCAGCTTCAGCGTCGCGGTAGCGGTTGTTGCGCATAACGGCGGCTTATTGCGTTACGAAAAGGGTGAGCGAATCGACCGACAGACCGGCCACGATGCCCCGCCCGCCCTGAACGTTGCTCAGCGGCTCGCGTTGCGCAGGCGAGGTGCGGGTGGCGGCAAACCGGGCGTAGTCGCGGCCACTGCGCACCAGCGCGACCCGCACCCGGTGCGGCGGCAGGGGCGCGTCTGCGCTTTCTACCGGCACGGCATAAAGGCCGCGCCACAGCCGCCCCGGGCCTTCTGCAACCGGCAGGTCACGCTCTTTCTCGATGCGTTCCGGCGGAAAGAAAAAATCGCCCACGGTAGACGAGAATGCGGCGGCAGGGCGCACCTGCGCCCGGATCCACGAGGCGCTGTCGGCGGCGGCATCGGGCATGGACCACCAGGCAAACACCTCTACCGGATACACAAACCCCTGCCGCGCGCCCGTGCCCAGCGTGTCGAACCGGATCGAGTCGAGCAGGACGGCGCGGATGGGCATGGCGAACGGGACGGCCCGGACGCTGTCGAGTTGGAAGAGCGGCGGGGTGCGCGACGCCGCGCTGGCCTCGTGGTCATTCCACTGCACCACCACGCTGTACAAAACGCCTGCTTCCACGCGTGCGGTGCCGGTAGGCTGGTAGCGGCCTGGCAGTCCGGGCGCGGCGCGGTACGGCATCGGCACCCCGCCTGCCGTCACCACCACGCGCGCATCGCCGATAGCCGTGGCCTCTGCTCCTGGAAAGGCTCCGTCGAAAGGCGCACTCCTGTGCACGCGCACCTCGGGAAGTGGCTCTCCCACATCGAAAAACGCTTCTACCACCAGCACTTCATCTGTCCGTGGGGCACTCAGGTCGCAGCCCACGAGCAGCACGCCCATCAGCAGCAGGCAGAGAAACGCGGCGCTTTTTCTCATCGCGCTTCCTCAAATCTACCCTGCCGAAACAGCAGCCACACCTGCGGGTCGAGCACAACCTGCACTGGCTTATGGGGAAATGGAAGCCTGAACGTGTGGCTGGAGTCGGCCACGTGTACCGTTGTTATGCGCATTTCCCCCGCAGCCGTTACCAGCCCGAGGTCGAGCGGAAAGTTAAAGGGCGGACCGGGCTGGGCCTGGTTGATCGTCACGTGTACTTGCCGCGCGGCGGCGTCGTAGCGCCACGCGCCATCCAGCGTAGGCTGCCCGGCACGGCGCGTCCACTGCGCGAAGAAAGAGGCGAGTGCGCTACCCGATGCCTGTTCCATCACCAGCCGCAGGCTGTCTGTGGTGGCGTTCCGGCCGCCGTAGCGCGCCACATACGCACGCAGGCCGCTGAAAAAGGAGGTGTCGGTTGGAGAGGTTTCCACTCCTGCTGCCTGCAGGGTGCCTCCCGACACGTGCCGACGCAGCATGTGCAGCACCCACGCCCCGCGCTGGTAGGCGTTGGGGTTGAGCAGTTCGTTGGGATCGGCGTAGGTGGTATCCACCAGCGGGTCGCGGTTTTGCTCGTAGTAGCCCAGCACCGTCTCGCGCTGCGCCGCCATCATCTCGCGCAGCCGTGCCACTCCTTGCGTGTGCTCGAAGTAGACATTGGTGAGATACGTCGCAAAGCCCTCACTCAGCCACAGGTGCGGCCAGTCGGCTTCGGTGACGTGGTTGCCAAACCACTGGTGCGCGATCTCGTGGGCGATAAGCCCTTCGGCAGCGCGGTCGCCGCGCACGGACGCCTCGTTGTAGAAAATGGCCCCGGCGTTTTCCATGCCGCCATACCGCGTTTTGGACTGCACGTTGGCCAGTTTCTCGAAGGGATACGTCCCCAGCAGGCTGTCGAGAAACGCGATGATGGGCAGCGCAAGTGCGTAATCGTAAAAACCCGTCTGCTCGTTCTGCGGGTACACCCACGACTCTACCGGGATGCCGCACAGCATGCCGGCCTGTTCCACCGCAAACGGTGCCGCGCCGAACACCATCACTTTCGTCGGGATAGGCACGTCAGACCGGTAGCGGGTGCGGCGGGTGCGGGCATCCACCTGCCTCTCTGAGATCCGCGCTCCATTGGCCACTACGCGCACGCGGGCAGGCGCGGTCACGTCCCACGTCACCGTGGCCTTGTCGGAGGGATGATCCACGACAGGCAGCCAGTGCCGCGCCCGTTCGGGCCAGTTGTCGCCGAAAAAGGTGCGGTCGCCGTACTTGTTGGTGCTAATGATGAGGCCGTCAGCCGGCACGCCGGCATAGGCGACGCTAAAGGCGCGCGCCTGCCCCGGCACGAGCGGCGCGGCGGGCGTGATCGCGAGCTGATTCTGGTGGTGCGTAAAAGAGACAGGATCGCCGTTTTCGGTTAGCGACACCACACGCATGCCTGTCCCGTCGGCGCTTTCGCCCACCAGATCGAGTTGGAACGACGTGGCGGTGTCAGTGGGGATGAGCGTCACAACTGCAGTTGCGGTGATCTCGTCGGTGCTATCGAAAAGCGCAATCTGAAACGAATAGTCTTGCACATCGATAGGCGGCACGCCTGGGGGGCGCGGCGGCACCTGCGCCCCGGCCTGGCACGCGCTGAGCGCGACCGCCCCAACAAAAAGAAAAAGGTATTTCATGCTATTCGGGCGGGTTCGGGCCGCGCGCCGTGCAGACACAACGAGCGAGCCTTGCGTTTCGGGTGGTGCGCCGAGCGCTTCCGTATTCTTGGGCTCTGGACACAAGCGACGCGCATCGGGATGCCTTTGCCTCGTTAATTGGGTGTCCAGGAGCTTCTCCTTTTTTATCTCCGAACGGCATGGAATCTACGCCGCCCCGGCGCTCGCGCCGCATGCTCATTTTCTGGCTTATCGCCCTGGCGCTGCTGGCGCTTTTCATTCTGCCCGACGTGCTCGACCCGTGCAGTGGCAAAGAGTTCGTGCCCATTAGCCACGGCAACCATGTCCACTATAAACACTGCGACGCCCCCCCAGACGCCGACCTGAAACAGTATCCCACCTCCCCGCCCGGCCCTGACGAAAAGCTGCTGCCCGACGGACGCGTCGTCCCCCGCTGATATTACTTTCAATTAAAGTTGAAAATTACGTAGCAACTGCCCTGTGTCGCGTTCCTGTCCGATATGGGGGTTCCGGGTGGCGTATCTTCTTTCACCTGTACTTGACTCCCCATCTTTATGCCCGGCATTCCGGTTAACACGCGCACCGAGAACGAACGCAAGCTCAATTTCTGGGAGCGACTTTATCTGCCCCAGGTCTTTTCCGGCCTCGGCTACTCGTTCCGTAAGATGGTCAAGGAGCCGATGTACACGTTCCAGTATCCCGAGGAGCAGTGGTACCCACCCGACGTGTACCGGGGCCGCCCCGTCCTCGTCGAGGAAAACGGCCTTCCGCGCTGCGTCTCGTGCAACCTGTGCGCCCGCGCATGCCCGCCTATGGCCATCTCGATGCAGAGCCACGAGGTAGAGAACGTGAAAGAGCGCGAGCCGCAGTGGTTCGAGATCAACATGCTGCGCTGCATTTTCTGCGGGTTCTGCGAAGAAGTGTGTCCTGAAGAAGCCATCGTGATGTCAAAGGAATACGACCTCACGTTCCAGTCGCGCGACGAAGCCATTTTCGGGCTCGACAAGCTTCTCATCCCCGCAGAGCGGTTGCAGGACCGGTTCGACTTTCTGGCGCGCTACAAAGACCCGCAGGAAGGGGATCAGTGGACGTTCCGCGAGGACAACAACCTCCACAGCGTCAAGGATCAGCACTTTTTGCTGTGGCTCGTGGCCGAGGGCATGGACGAACTGAAAGAAACCCACCTGCGCCCCGTTGAGGTTGTCGCCAGCGACCGCACGTGGGGTGGTCTCCGCGAAGGCCCGCCTCAGGTGCCGTACGTGCAGGAGGGCAAGCCGACTGATGCCTGACGCCCGTGCCTCTCAGCGGCAGGCCCTGCTGAGCCAGCTCGATTACCTGCGCGACGAGGTTGCCGCGCTGCGGCAGGTGGTGGTGCGCGTGCCCGAGGCGTTGCAAAGAGGCCGTGCCTTTGAAGATGCCCTCTCGTTCCAAGAAACGCTCGCCCTTCTTGCTGGCCTCGACACACACGTCCGGCTGCCACGCCTGATGCGGATGCAGTCTGAAACAGCGCCGCACTTCGATGCTGCCGAATCTGCTTCCCTCATCCGGGAGGCCCACACCGCATCTACCAGCGAGCTGCTCGACGCGCTCGACACCGCGCGGCGCCAACTCGTCGATTATGCTACGAATCTCTCTCCTGCCCAGTGGGACCGCACCGCGCATTTCCCTGAGGGGGCGCGCGACGTGTACGCCTATCTGTACGCCATCACGCAGGAAGACGCCGAGGTGCTTCGCACCCTTACTTATCATCTTTTCGACGCACAAGGATTGGGCGGATAAAAGCGTTATCTGTTCTGCAAGACACACCGCTGTCATGCCTTATCCGCATCTTTCCTGAACCGCATCTTCTCCCCAACTCGTGTCGCTCACGTCTGATCAGATCGAGACTGCCTTTCGGCACCAGAACTTCAAGCCGCTGTACTTTATGTACGGCGAGGAGACGTATCTGATTGAGCAGGCGCAGCAGTGGCTTATCGAGCACGCGCTCACGCCGCACGAGCGGGACTTCAACCTCGACGTGATTTACGGGGCCGAGGCGGAGGCCACGCAGGTGCTGGCACAGTGCGCCTCTTATCCCATGATGGCCGAGCGGCGCGTCGTTATCGTGCGTGACTTCGAGAAGCTCAAAGGCAACACCCTGTTTCAGCACTACGCCGAGAAGCCCAACCCGTCAGCCGTGGTTTTGCTTGCGTGCCGCACCCGGCCCAACCTGAGTGCGCACCCGTACCGCGCGCTCAAGCAGCACGCTGCCTGGGCCGAGTTCAAGCCAGTCAAACAGCACGAGATGGGGGCCTGGGTGACACGCTACCTCAAAGACCGTGGCTACCGGCTGGAGCCTGATGCTGCTGCCATGATGGCCGACACGATTGGGACAGATCTGCAGACCGCTGTCAGCGAAGCTGACAAACTGATCGTTTACGCAGCCCCCCGCACCACGCTTACCCGCGAAGATGTATTACAGGCAGCAGGGCATTCGCGTGAATTCAACGTGTTTGAGCTGCAAAAGGCTATTGGAGAAGGACATTACCCCCAGGCCGCCACAATCGCGGAACAGTTGTTGCAACAATCATCTAATGAGAGTGGGGAAGCCCTCCGCGTAGTGGCCATCCTGAGCGCGTATTTTGTGCGTCTGCAAAAGCTGGTATACTGCCAGCACAAAAGGATGCCCGAGCGCATGATGGCTGCCGAGGTGGGGGTGAGTCCGTTCTTTCTCAAGGAGTATCTCATGAGCGCACGCCGCTTTCCGCAGCCCCGCCTCGACGCCGCGTTTGCCGCCCTTCTGGCGGCCGACTACGAGTTGAAGGGCGGCTCGGCCCGCAGCGCCCGGCTCATTATGCTTCTTCTACTTCGCCGCCTTCTCCCCTCTTCCTGAAACGAACATATCACCACGAGCTACTCGGCTCTTTTACCCGATACCTGAATGAATAGCATCACCACCCGCCGCCCTGTCAGCGCTTCTGAACGCCGTCTCCGCCTGCTCGGGCAGATGGGGGACGAAGACCTGATGGAGCAGTTTCAAGCGGGATCGGTCGAAGCGTTTGATTTGCTTGTGAGCCGGTACAAGGATCCGCTCACGAACTATCTTTACCGTTTCCTCGGCGACGCCCGCGAAAGCGAGGACTTGCTTCAGGAGACGTTTATGCGCGTCTACCGAAACCGCCACTCCTACCGCCGCATCGCCCGCTTTTCGACGTGGCTCTACACCATCGCCGGTAACCTGGCGCGCTCGGAGTACCGCAAGCGCCGCCGCCGCCGGCTTCAGTCGCTCCAGTCTATCAACCGGGACGCTGAAGAGTACGAGTTGGAGATCCCCGACGACACGTTCCGTCCAGATACGCACACCAACGGCGTGCTATCGGACTCGTACGTGATGGATGCGCTGCGCGAAATCCCGGACGACTTCCGCGAGGTCGTTATCCTGCGCGACGTGCAGCAGCTTTCCTACGAAGAGATCGCTGAGATCACGGGCCTGCCCATGGGAACGGTCAAGAGCCGCATCAACCGGGGCCGCACCAAGCTCCAGACGCTGCTCAAAGACGTCTATTCCCCTGAAGAAAGCTGATCAGGGGCCGATCACGTGTTTGAATAACGAGGCATTCGGTAACGCCGGTGGAACACTTTCACCGGCGTTGCCTTTTCAGCCCTGTTGCCTTTTTGAACAAGTAGTGAAGTATGGCCCATCACGCATCCGGCGAAGCCGATTACCCATGGCTCAGCGAGTTCCTCTGCGAGTATGTAGACGGAACGATGGATCCTGCTGCGCGGGCGATGTTTGAGGAATGCCTCTGCGGCAACGACGATCTGGCAGCACATGTAGAGCGCCTGCGGGCGGCACGGCAGCTTTTGTGCGCTTATGGCTGCAAGGGGATGCATGCGCCCTGTGATTTACATTATGCCCTCCACCAGCGCATCGCGCGGGAAGCGCAGGGTAGCTGTGCTGCTCCTCTGCTGGCGGGTCGGCTGGGCGTAGCCTCGCTTGTTTTCGCAACGCTTTTGGTGGTGATGGTCGGCGCGATTACCCTTCCTGATGGCGGCAGCGGTGAAGCTACACGCCAGCCTGCTATCGGAGCATCTGTCGCAGCGACACCGGTTTTCTACCTCGACCGTGCTTCCGTCCTGCCCGACACGCTTCCGCGGTCAACAGCCATGCTAAGAATCCGTGCAGCGTCAGCAAACCAGGATGTGATCCCTTGACAAGGGTGTCGTAGAACGCGTAGTATGCGCGCCCGCAATAAGGGCCTGTAGCTCAGCGGTTTAGAGCGCTCGCCTCACACGCGAGAGGTCACAGGTTCGAATCCCGTCAGGCCCACAAAAGCAGTCCATAAGCGGCTGCTTTTGTTCGTTTTAGGGGATATGTAGTACAGCATAGGTATAACAATATGCTCTGCGCGTGACCGTGTCTACTCCCGTGCCCACCAAAAAGAAGGGAAGCTTACCGTTCTACAGTGGGGACCTTGGCGGGGCCTTCGAAGATGTCGGGGTTGCAGTGCTCGAAACGGTGTGGTAGTTCTATCACCACCGCCTGCTGGAGCCACCCGGTCATCTCCACGCCTTAAGGCCTCTGATGCGTAAAACACATCAGAGGCCTTAAAAAGAGCGCAGCGGTGCAGTCAGCGCCCGAGCCAGTACGTCAGCTTGACGCGGAAGTAGTGGTCGGGGCGCTGGTCGAGCAGGCGATCGAGCGAGGTGCGCGGCGCGAACGTGCCTTCCGACTCAAAATCCTCCTGCAACTGCGTCCACACGAGAAAGAGCGTCGAGCCGGGGCGGAATTCCCAGCGCATCACGGCGTTGCCCCGAAGCGAAGCAAAGCGGAAGTCAGGCTCGGGCAGCGTGAACGAGGCAGCCGGGCCGTTTCCATCCGGGTCTACCGCACGCGTATCCGGGTCGAAGGTTGAAGTACCTTCGCCGTAGACATCGAACTTGAACGTCCGCGGCGCGACCAGCTCTTTGAACGACGTGTACGCACCCGAGGCCAGCAGCGGCTGGGCAAAAAGCTGCAGGCTCAGCGTGGGCGTAAACGTCCAGTTGAGGCGGATATTCGAGGCCAGCGTCCACTGGTCGAGGTTGGCAAAGACGTAACGGCTTCCATAGGTCTGCGTGGCCGTCGGGTCCGCCACCGTTTTCACGTACTGGGCCGCACTCAGCCCCCGGCTCAGATCCGGGCTGACCGACACGTTGACGCTCGACGCAGGCTGCCACGATACCTCAATGCCCGTATTCCAGGAACGCCCCGCGCGGCTGCCGTCTGCGCTGCCGTAGAAGCTCAGCCGCACGGGCTTGCGCGAGTCGGTCGAGATATCAGCGAATACATTGAACCCAGCGGGGTTGTACGTGAGCGGCCCGCCCCGCGTGCGCCGCGGGTTCTGCGTACCCTGGAAGACCACACTTCCCAGACCAAACGAGTAATAATTGTTGAGTTGCACATTGCCGCGCCCCCAGAAAAACGAGGCGATCGTCTCGCCGTCGAAGTCAAACGAGCGGGCGTAGGCGCCCATCACGTTTTTCGAGCGCGTGTAGCGATCCGGATCCGTCCAGCGGTAGCCCGTGAAAATGTGGCTGTTGATGTAGTTTGAATTCCACTGAAAGCCCAGGTCGTTGGTATCGAAATACGGGTCGATCGCGCCGAGAGCCGCGTTGACCATCCACGCGCCGCGCTGCTTGTTGAGATAGAAGCGCCCGGCAAAGCCTGTGAGCGACGTGCGCGTAGGATCTACGCTCGCCACCTTCAGATCGGGCCGCTGCAGGTAGTGGAGCGAGTTGCGCTGCAAGCGTTCGATCTGCGCCGCTGTACCCCGCAGGTGCGACATCGCGCCCCAGAATGTCAGCGCCCACAGCTCGTCCGGGCCGAAACGAGTCCACCCGTCCACGCCCGCAACGTACGCCCCCTCGTTGATCTCGTCGCGCAGCGTTTCGCGGCCAAACTGGCGCTGGGTCAGCGTGCCCATAAAGCCCACCCCGTGCTGGCCACTGCTGAACTCGCGCTGCATGCGCGCCACGCCGTAGTACGTCAATGGCTCTACTTCTACCCGGTCCTGCACGCCGTCGATCGCGTACTGCGTGTAGCTGCGGCCCGTGGCGGCACCTACAAAGCCCGCGCTCGCCCCGGCCACGCGGCCCGTCAGCTTGGCCGCACCCAGAATCGGCACGGCATCTGGACGGTCGGCAAAGTCGGCGCCGGGCTCGCTGCCCTGCGGCGTGCGCCCGATGCGGCGGGTGTAGAAAAGGTCCGGGTTGCCCCAGTTGAAGCCGTTGTTGTTGTTGGCCCCGCCGTACGAGTAGTTGAACACCGACTGCCCCTCGATAAAGAACGGCCGCTTTTCAGGGAAAAACGTCTCGCGGTCCGACAGGTTGACGACGGCCGGGTCTACCTCGACCTGCCCGAAGTCCGGGTTGATCGTAGCGTTGAGCACGAGGCTGCTCGTCAACCCCACCTTGAGGTCGAGGCCTGCACTTGTTTCAAAGTCGGAGCCGTCGCGGAAGGGATTGCCTGCATCCTGATCGGTAAACGCTGCCCCGCCCGTCACGTACGGCAACACCTCGATACGCATGCCCGACTGCAGGCCGCGCAGGCCGGTGAGGTCGCGAAAGCGCGAGACGAAGCCGTTCTCTTTCCTCGGCACGAACACCAGAAAAGCGTCTTCCTGCCGCCGCTGGATATAGCGCGCAAAGTTGACGCCCCATGTCAGTTCGTCGCCCGGATGAAAGCGCAGTTGCGAAAAGGGGATCTTCATTTCCGCCACCCAGCCCTCGCTGTTGCGGCTCACCCGCGCCAGCCAGATGCCGTCCCACGAATCGTCGTCCCAGTTGTCGTTGTAGAGCGTGCC
>PPFU01015107.1_pt1 | contig 16433 bp, 20 predicted proteins | sample 1535991 | NCBI WGS metagenome assembly PPFU01 (sample SAMN04901290, study PRJNA319586) | Hypolithon metagenome, whole genome shotgun sequencing project. | isolation source: Antarctic Hypolithon | place: Antarctica: Miers Valley | collected 2014
GCTGGGTATAGCCGGCGTCCTTGCGCAGCTGCGCCAGACGGGCGCCGAAACCGTGGCTGTGAGGTGCGGAGTGCTTGGGCATGGTTGCGGGTTCGTGATGAAGCCGCTCCGGAGAGTAAGCCCGGTTCTCGTACATAGTGCTTGCCCGAGGTTAGTTCGTGGTCTACAGTGTACGACAATCGTACACGACGCTGTCATGGCCTTCCGGCATCGAAAGAGTGGCAGCCAGGGCTTGACAGGTTTTTGCCTGGAGGCGCGCAGATGATCCAACCCCTTGATCGTTCGTTGGCGGCGCTGGCGGCGCTGGCGGCGCCGCTGCTGCCCGCCGAGGCGCGAGGCATCGAGATCGCCGGCGAAGACGACATCCGCCTGACCCGCGGCCCGCGCAGCTATCGGGTGCGTGGCCTGGCCCGCAATCTGTCGGCCGAGGTGTTGAAGGTGACGCTGCGGCTGAGTGCTAGTGATCACCTGCACCTGGACACGCTGGATCTGTACCAGGCGCGGGCCCGGGCGGCGTTCGTCAAAGCCGCGGCGTTGGAACTGGGCGTGGCCGAGTCGGTGATCGCGGGTGACCTGGCTGCGCTGGTGATCGCGTTGGAGCCGCTGCAGGAGGCGGCGATCCGGGGCGCGTTGCAGCCGGATGCTTCGAGTGATGCGGTGGTGCTGAGCGAAGCCGAGGAAGCCGCAGGCATGGCCCTGCTGCGCGATCCGGCCTTGGCCGAGCGCATCGTCACCGATGTGGAGGCGATCGGTGTGGTGGGTGAAGGGACCAATGCCCTGGTCGGCTACCTGGCCATGACCTCGCGGCTGCTGGACAAGCCGCTGGCCATCCTGATCCAGTCCACCAGCGCGGCCGGCAAATCGACGCTGATGGACGGCTTGCTGTCGCTCATGCCCGAACCCGAACGGGTGCACTACTCGGCGATGACCGGCCAATCCTTGTTCTACATCGGCGAAGGCGACCTCAAGCACAAGATCCTGGCAATCGCCGAGGAAGAGGGGGTCAGGCAGGCCGCGTATGCGTTGAAGCTGCTGCAATCGCAGGGCGAGCTGACCATCGCCAGCACCGGCAAGGACCCGGCCACCGGCAAGCTCGTGACGTCGGAATACCGGGTTGAAGGCCCGGTGATGCTGTGCCTGACCACCACGGCCATCGACATCGACGAGGAACTGCTCAACCGCTGCCTGGTGTTGACCATCAACGAGACCGCCGAGCAGACCGCGGCGATCCAGCAGCGCCAGCGCCAGGCGCGTACGCTGGCCGGGCTGCAGACCAAGGTGCGCAGCGACCATGTGCTGCAGGCGCATCGTGCCGCGCAGACCCTGCTGCGGCCGCTCGCCGTGGTGAACCCGTTCGCAGAAAGCCTCACCTTCGCCAGTGATCGCGTGCGGCTGCGGCGCGACCACGTGAAGTACCTGGCGCTGATCGATGCGATCGCGCTGCTGCACCAGCACCAGCGCCCTGTACAGGTGATCGAGGTGGACGGCGTGGCGGTGGAGTACATCGAGGTCACCCAGGCCGACATCGCGCTGGCCAACCGGTTGGCGCATGCGGTGCTGGGCCGGTCGCTGGATGAGCTGCCGCCACAGACCCGGCGGGTGCTGGCTGCGCTGCAAGCTTGGGTCGGCGAGCAGGCCACCACGCAGGGCATCGAGCGTGGTGGCGTGCGCTTCACCCGGCGCACGGTGCGTGCGCACCTGGGCCTGAGCGACACGCAGCTGCGGGTGCATCTGGACCGGCTGGTGCAGTTGGACTACGTCTTGGCCCATGCCGGCAAGCAAGGCCAGTTGTACGCCTACAGCCTGCGCTTCGATGGGGATGCCGACAGCACCCAAGCGCAGTTGGCCGGCTTGGGCATGGCGCTGAGTGATCCCGGTTCGGTGCCGGAGATAGGCACCAAACCGGCCACTTCGCGGGGTAAAGGGTCCACTTCGCGGGGGTCGGAGGCCAACTTCGCGGGGGGTTCGCGGGGCCTTCGCGGTGGGGTCGCGGCCCCTTCGCGGCCTGCCGAATCCGCGCAAAGGCCCTCGAAAACAGCTGCCTCCGCCCTGTTGGCCGCCTACGCCCCGCAAAAACCACGTAGCAGGAAGGTCAACGGCCATGCCGCGGCCGGGCACTGATGGCCGGCAAGCGCACCGAGCGCCTGGCACGGCTGCTGGCCCCGAGTCCGCCGGACAGCCTGGCCGCGTGGATCACTCGCTACCTCACCCATCTGGAGACCCTGCACCGCAGCGTGGCCGACCAGAGGACGCGCAGGAGCCGCCTGGCGCAGTTCCACAGCTGGTGTGCCGAGCGGAGCATCGAGCGGCCGCAGGACGTGACCCACGCGCACCTGGCGCGGTTCCAGCGGCACCTGTTCCTGTATCGCAAGGCCAACGGGCAACCGATCGCGGTCAACGGGCAGCGCATCGCCTTGTTCACGGTGGAGATGTTCTTCCGCTGGCTGGTCAAGCAGGGCGTGGTGCCCTCCAACCCGGCCGCCGACCTGGAGCTGCCCAGGCGCACGGAGGATCTACGCGAGCCGCTGACCCTGGCGGAAATGGAAACCGTCCTGGCTCTGCCCGACCTCGAGCAACCCGAAGGCCTGCGCGACAGGGCGTGCCTGGAACTGTTCTACGCCACCGGGATACGACGCACTGAACTTGCGAACCTGCACCAGAGTGACCTGGACCGGACCCGCGGCACCTTGCACGTGCGGCTGGGCAAGGGCAGGAAGGACCGGTTCGTGCCGGTGGGTGAGCGGGCGCTGGCCTGGGTGTCGAAGTACGAGCGGGAGGCACGACCGAAGCTGTTGCACGATCCCGGCGAACGCCGGCTGTTCCTGAACCAGTACGGACAACCCCTCTCTCCCGATGGGTTGAGCTGGCGTGTGCGCGACTACTTCAAGCAGGCCGGGATCGCCAAGCGCGGGGCCTGCCACCTGTTCCGGCACACGATGGCCACGGCCATGCTGGACAACGGGGCGGACATCCGCCATGTGCAGGAGATCCTGGGCCATGGCCAGATCACCAGCACCCAGCGCTACACCCACGTCTCGATCGCCCGGCTGCAGGCGGTGCATGCGGCCACGCATCCGGCGGCGAAGCTGGAACGGCAGGAGCGCCAGGCACTGGATCAGGATGTCGGGGACCAGGCGTAAGATGGCAAGGACAAGACTCGCGAGGAACACCTCAATGGCCGCTGTGTTCAAGCAAGAGGCGCACAAGCTGATCGATGACTTGCCGGAGACGGCAGGCTGGAATGAACTGATTTACCAGGCGGCCCTGCATCGGGCCATCGAGCGCGGCCTGGCGCAGGCGGATGCCGGTGAGTTGATCCCGGCCGAGGAGTTGCTGAAAGAGTTCACGCTCGCCGAATGAGGGTGCTGTGGACGCCGGATGCAAAGGCCCGCCTGCGCGAGATCGAGGCGTACATCGGCAAGGACTCGCCAACTGCGGCCCGCGACACGGCGGTGCGCCTGATCCGGCGTTCGCTCGAGCTTGAACAGCCGCCGCTGCTGGGCAAGCGCCTGGCGCGGTACGCACCGGCCGATGTGCGCGAACTGCTGGAGCGGCCGTACCGGCTGATCTATCGGGTGCTGGCCGAGCGCATCGAGATCATCACCGTCCTGCACTACCGGCAGTTGATGCCGAGCGACGTGGCCGGCCTTGGCGGCGGCGCGGCTTAACGGCTGCGCCGTTCAAGCCGACGCCGTATCGCTACGCCAACATCCTGGCGATCGGACACGAACAGCCAACGCCTGTGCTCCGAACCGCGCTGCAATCGGTCAGTAAGAACGAGTAGGTCAGCGCCCTGCTGCGCAGCGCGCTGTTCGTTACCTGTCCGGGGGTAAGTCGGCCTGGCGGCCGCCTTAACATAACGCTGCGTTATGCAAACCGCCGGTCTGTCACGGTGCTTGCGAGGCTGCCATGGGCGAGAGGCGTGCATGCAGGCAAGCGCCGCGCCAGCCCGTCGCTTCGCATAACAAGCGTTCATGTCTTGCGCCCCCGGAAGAGCAAGAGCCAATCAAGCAACAGCCAGCGTGGGCGCGTGTGCTGCGCACACACACCCACGGCATGTTGTGCGCGTACCGCGCCTGGCCGCTGACGGTCCGCGGACGGGTCGGCTTAACCGCTGCGCGGTTCAAGCCGAACCCGCCTCAAAGCTGCGTTGGCCTCGTGCAGATCCTCGCGTTGCGCGTGGATGCCGGCCGCCTCTTCGGCCCGGGTCCCGGCCACGCGCCGGTCAGCAGGGAACAGGTGTGTGGCGCCGATCGACGCCATCGGCCCTGGAACGCGATCCGGCGTCGGCCAGGGCGCGATCAGGAGCGTCACCGTCGGGGCTCCGCCCCGACACCCCGTCCTCGCTTCGATCACTTCCCTGCTGACCCCTGACCTCGCCGGAGCCGATCCACGGTCCCGGCTGAAGCCGAACCGGATCACCGGGACGCCACGACTTGCTCGCCGATCCGCGCTCGCGGCGCTTGACGTGCGCGCCTGGGCGGGCGAAAAGGTGCATCAAGGGATTTTTACGGAGCTGCAGAACACGTGTTGGGGGTCCAAGCGCTCGCAAAGCCTTACCGCATCAAGGCCGCGCACCGTCGGCGGCGAAGAATCGCGTCGGGTCAGAGTGTTCAGCGCTATTACGATCCGGGGATTGGAAGGTTCCTTAGCGTTGATCCGGTTACGGCGCTGGACGGAGGTGCGCCGCACTTCAACCGGTACTGGTATGCAAGCAATAACCCCTACAAGTTCAAGGATCCCGACGGCCGTGCAATTGAGACGGTGTGGGATGTCGCGAACATCGCGATGGGCGTTGGGAGCTTCAGCAAAAACGTAGCGATGGGTAACTACGTTGGTGCGACGGTCGACGCAGTGGGAATTATCGTCGACGCTGCGGCGACTGCGGTGCCCGGTGTGCCAGGCGGTGCGGGTGCCGCTATTAAAGCCGTGCGTGGTGTTGATGCCGCAGTTGATACAGCCAAAGCCGGAAGGGCCGGCCGTCAGGAACGCTTGCGGGAAATCGGAAATGATCCGAAAGCCTCTTCAGCTGACCGAGGATGGATCAAGAACGAGCAGAGGCAGATCGAGCAAGGGAATAGAACAAGCATTCGAAACCCGCCTGGCAAGGAGCTAGCGCATGAGCGCGGTAGAGAGGCCGCGAAGGGCTACAGCTACAAGCACTCGAATCTGCAGGACAAGAGTCTGCATCGAACGCAACACAAGTTTGACGATTTTGGTAGGAAGAACGCAGAAAGGCCGGTCCGATGAAATTCAGTCCGCAAAAGGTCCAAGCCATTACCGCCCTGCCGGGCAATGAACGCTATTCGCACTTTGTGAAAGTGGCTGCCGATTTGCGCTCTGTTTGGGGCCTTTACCAAGATGGTTGGGCACTCATGCTTGATGAGGGGCAGGTATCTCACTTTCCGATTTGGCCCGCAGAGCCTTACGCAGCTCAATGTGCTTCGTCAGAATGGCTGGAGTACCAGCCGCGTGAGATTGACCTGGACGATCTATTCGACGCGCTGATTCCAAAGCTAAAGGAGTCGGGCACGAGAATCGCAGTGTTTCCAACGCCTGAAGAGAAGGGCGTGAGCCCTGAGCTGGATCTATTGGAAATTGATTTGCGCCGAGAGCTTGCTCGTATGGAGAGCTAACGAGTTGGGTTCGCTTCCTGATGCAAACGCGGGAAAACGGTGTCAGAGACACTTAACCGCTGAACGAACAAGCCCGCCATTCGGCGGGCTTGTCGTATGTGCAGGGATCAAGGGGGACGCAGGCGTGCGAGATCAGCGGCGCCGCTGAGGTGCGGCTGGCAAGGTATAGGCGATCGCGCGGGTGGGATCGTCCGTCCAGCAGGTGCTGAGGTTGTGGCGCTTGCAGAAGTCGTGGGCGGCCTGGTCGATCAGGCGGCGGGTCTTGGCGAGGTTGGTGGCCCGGACGCGCTCGCCCCGCACGGTGTTGTCGCGCCAGTCGCACAGATGCACCTTGTGGGCGTCTTCCACGTCGCGGTAGACGTGCACCACGTCGGCCGGGGTGGGTCGGTCGCCGGGACCCACGGTGGTGGGCAGGGCGGCATCGATGGCGCGCATGAAGTCGCCGGGCATGAGGGGCTGGCCAGTGCCGGCCCCGAGGTTGAGCGCAGCCGCCAGCGGCCCGTAGGCGTCGCCCAGGTGAGGCGTGATCTGGTAGCCAGGTCGCACGGTGAAGATCAGCACCACGTCATGGCCGACGGCGGCCAGCGCCAGTTCGTAGGGCGTGACATCGGCCAAGAACATGCCGACGAAGGTCAAGGGGTTGTGGCGCACCCGGAACTTGACCCGTGTGAGGCCCACCAGCTTCATGCTGGCGTGCAGCCGCGCCAAGCCGTCCATGCGCATGGTGATCTCCTTGGATTGTTAGAACAGTCCGCCTTGCCGATCGATGTCGGCCGGGTCGATGCCCGAGCGCAGCACGCCGATGATGATGAAGGTCTGCGGGTGGGCCTTCATGGTGCCATGATGAAGTGCGGATGGCGGGTCGGGATGTTTTGCCCGTACTCCTGCTGCAGCTTGTCCAACGCCTGGTCGCCGTACTTGCGGAGGTAGGCGAAAAAGGCGGCCTGCACTTCCCAGTCGTGAATCAGGTGGTTGTGTTCGTGGCCGTCGGAAGTAAAGCGATAGCCGAACGCGCATTCTGCTTTCTGCAGCGGCTTGAGCGGGTCTTCAAAGAGCGCGTTTTGCTGGAACAGCGAAGCGCTGAGCGCCTGCTCTTGAGCGTTGGTTTGCGCGATGGGCTTGGTGAAGAACTTCATGCTGCCCGGATCGGGCCGGACGATGCCGAAGCTGCGCCCGGTCGCCTTGTTTTCTTCGTGCAGGGCCTTGAGGCTGGTGGCGATAAACGGCTTCCAAAGTTGCACCTTGGCCCGGTCGCTCACATCGCAGCCGTGACCGACGATGCGGATGGAGTCTTCGTCGACGTGGCGGCTTTCGGGACGATGGTCGTCGCGGGGACGCTCCACATCCATTTCGATCAAGTCGAAACGATCGAACTGCCGCTCCTTGGGCAGGTGGCGGTAGCGGACGGGATACAGCCGCAGCATGTCGCGGCCGTCGTCGCTGATGGCCGCGACACACACAGTTTCTTCGTACTTGTGGCTAGGCTGCGGGTAGGCTTTCACCAAGATGCGAGCGCGTACGCGCTGTCGCTTGCCTTTGAGCATGTCCTTGTACTCCGTGGTGTTTGGGCGTCAGGCCGGTGAGGTCGCTGAGTGCGTTGGCTACGGTCTTGCGATGGCAGGTGGTGTGGTCGCGTTCGTAGCACAGCAGCGCGACGGTGCCGGTCAGTTCCCCGGCGAGCTGTTCGAGCATGTCGCCCTGCGTTCCCAAATAGCGGCCGAAGTCGCGGAAGAACCGCTTGAGGTCGCCGTCATCGCAGCTGGTGGCGGATGGCCTTGGGCGAGCCCAGACGCGGTTCGTGGCGGTAGGCGATGCCCACGGTGGCGAGGCCTTCGCGCAGGGCGGTTTTGGCGAAGCCGCGGCGGCGCGACATCGGCAGTTCGCGAATGTCGAGCAAGGTGGTGACGCCGAGCGTGTCGAGGGTGGCGAGGAAGTCAGCGAAGTCGGCGCCTTCGTAGCCGATGGTGACGAGATGCTTGAGCTTCATGGTTTGGTTCCTTGCCGGCCCTGTTCGGCGGCGATGAAGGTGTCGATCAGGCCCAGAAGTTGCTGTTTGGGCTTGGGCGACATGCGTTCGATGAGTTTGAGGCGACGTTCCAGCCGGGTGCTGACGGCCAGCGGTTTGGCCGCTTTGCTGCGCGTGGTGGACAGGCCCAGCAATTCGTCGGTGCTGACATTGAGGGCGCGGGCCAAGTCGATCAGCAGGTTCGCCGGCGGGTGTTCCGACTCGCCTTCGTAATAGGCGACCTGGCGCCGGATGGCGCCGATCTCTTCGGCGAGTTGTTGCTGGGTGTAGCCGGCGGCCTTGCGCAGTTGCACGAGGCGGACGCCGAAGCCGCGGGTCTGCGGCGCGGGGTGCTTGGGCATGGCAGCGGGTTCGTTGTGAAGCCGCTTCGGAGAGTAAGTCCGGTTTTCGTACATGCCGCTTGTCCGAGGCTGGTTCGTGGTCTACAGTGTACGACAATCGTACATTGTGCTGTCACGACCTTCCGGCATGAAAAATTGGGTCGCGGGGGCTTGACAGGTTTTGGGGTGGAGGCCCGATTCATGACACGCACCCCGCATGGTTCATCCCCTGCCCCCCCCGATTGCCGAAGCGGCGCTATCGGCCCCGCTGTTGCCGACGGCGGTGCCCTCGGCCGGTGCCGCAGTAGTTGGCGAAGACGACATCCGCTTTACCCGCGGCCCGCGCAGCTACCGGGTGCGCGGGCTGGCCCGCAACCTGAGCGCAGAGTCGTTGAAAGTGACGCTGCGCCTGTCGGCCGGCGAAGGCCTGCACCTGGACACGCTGGACCTGTATCAGGCCCGCGCCCGAGCGGCGTTCGTGAAGGCGGCGGCGCTGGAGCTGGGCGTATCGGAGCCCACCATCGCCGGCGACCTGGCCGCGCTGGTGCTGGCATTGGAGCCGCTGCAGGAGGCCGCGATCCGCGGCGCGTTGCAGCCGGACGCGAACGAGGACGGCCCGACGTTGACCGCCGCCGAGGAAGCCGCCGGCCTGGCGCTGCTGCGCGACCCGCAGCTGGCCGAGCGGATCGTCAGCGACGTCGAAGCGATCGGCGTGGTCGGCGAAGGCGTCAATGCGCTGGTCGGCTACCTGGCCTGCACGTCGCGGCTGCTGGACAAGCCGCTGGCGATCCTGATCCAGTCCACCAGCGCGGCCGGCAAATCGACGCTGATGGATGCCCTGTTGTCGCTGCTGCCCGAGCGCGAGCGGGTGCACTACAGCGCGATGACCGGGCAATCGCTGTTCTACCTGGGCGAAGGCGATTTGAAGCACAAGGTGCTGGCGATTGCCGAGGAAGAAGGCGTGCGGCAGGCGTCGTATGCGTTGAAGCTGTTGCAATCGCAAGGCGAGCTGTCGATCGCATCGACCGGCAAGGACCCGGCGACGGGGAAGCTGGTAACGGCCGAGTACCGGGTGCAAGGCCCGGTGATGCTGTGCCTGACGACGACCGCGATCGACATCGACGAGGAATTGTTGAATCGCTGTCTGGTGCTGACGATCAACGAGACGGCCGAGCAGACCGCGGCGATCCAGCAGCGCCAGCGGCAGGCGCGCACGCTGGCAGGTTTACAGGCCAAGGTGCGCAGCGATGCGGTGCAGGCCGCGCACCGGGCCGCGCAGACCTTGTTGCGGCCGCTGGCGGTGGTGAACCCCTTTGCCGAGAGCCTGACGTTCGCCAGCGACCGGGTGCGGCTGCGCCGTGACCATGCCAAGTACCTGACCCTCATCGATGCGGTCGCGTTGCTGCACCAGCACCAGCGGCCGGTGCGGACGCTGGCCGTGGAGGGCGCGGCGGTCGAGTACATCGAGGTCACGGCCGCCGATATCGCACTGGCGAACCGGCTGGCGCACGCGGTGCTGGGCCGCAGCCTGGATGAGTTGCCGCCGCAGACCCGGCGGGTGCTGGCGGCGTTGGAGGCGTGGATTGCCGAGCGAGCGGCCGCGCAGGACGTGGAACGCGGCGGCGTGCGCTTCCCCCGCCGCGAGCTGCGCGAGGCGCTGGGGGTGAGCGATACCCAGCTGCGCGTGCACCTGGAGCGGCTGGTGCAGCTGAAGTATGTGGCCGCGCATGGCGGCCGGCAGGGCCAGCGGATCGTGTACGCGCTGCTGTTCGACGGCGATGCGGGGAGCGACGGCCCGCAGCTGATGGGCTTGCGCGAGGCGGCCGAGACGGCGCCCACTTCGCGGGGTCACGGGGCAACTTCGCGGGGTGGCGCGCCCACTTCGCGGGGTGAGGCCCCCGACTTCGCGGGGCGGTTGTGGGCCGATTGCGGGGCGGTTGCGGCCCGGTCGCGGGGTGGCAAAAGTGCCGGCAAAGCCAATGGCGATGCGGGTTCCAGCGCTGCGGCGGCCGCAGTGGCCGAATCTGCACGTAGCAGGACGCCCCCAACGACCGCGACCGCCCGGCGCCGCAACAGCGCCGCTGTGCCGCTGCCGGGGGCGTGACATGGCCGGCAAGCGCACGCAACGCTTGGCGCTGCTGCTGGCGCCGTCCGACCCGGACGGGCTGGCGGCGTGGATCCGCCGGTACCTGGAAGCGTTGGCGGTGCAGCACCGCAGCCTGGCCGACCAGCGCACCCGGCGCAGCCGGCTAGCCTTGTTCAACGAATGGTGCAGCGACCGCAGCATCGCGCGGCCGGTGGATGTCACCCACCGGCATATCGAGCGGTTCCAGTCGTTCCTGTTCCGCTACCGCAAGGCCAATGGGCAGCCGATGGCGTTGAACGGCCAGCGCGTGGCCTTGTTCACCATCGAAATGTTCTTCCGCTGGCTGGTGCGCCAGGGCGTGGTGCACTCCAACCCGGCGGCCGATCTGGAATTACCCAAACGCACCGACGACCTGCGCGAACCGCTGACCTTGGAAGAGGTCGAGGCGGTGCTGGCCTTGCCCGACATTGCCGACCCGCATGGCTTGCGCGACCGCGCCGTATTGGAGCTGTTCTATGCCACCGGCATCCGCCGCGCCGAGCTGGTCAATGTGATCGTGAGCGACATCGAGCCCAGCCGCGGCACGCTGCACGTGCGATTGGGGAAAGGACGCAAGGATCGGTTCGTCCCGGTCGGTGACCGGGCGTTGGCGTGGGTCGCCAAATACCAGCGTGAAGCGCGACCGCAATTGCTGCGCAATCCCGATATCCGGCACCTGTTTTTGAACTGCGATGGCGCGCCGCTATCGAACGACGCGCTGAGCTGGCGCATCCGCCATTACTTCCAGCAAGCCGGTATTGAGAAGCGCGGCGCCTGTCACCTGTTCCGGCACACGATGGCCACCGCGATGCTGGACAACGGCGCCGACATTAGGCACGTGCAGGAGATGTTGGGGCACAGCCAGATTACGAGCACGCAGCGCTATACCCACGTGTCGATTGCCCGCCTGAAAGCCGTGCATGCGGCCACGCACCCGGCGGCCCGATTGCTGCGCGATCCCGATCCACCGATGGAGACATAGGGCCGGATTGGAGTGCGTCATTGCCCTTGGAAATGGAGGACACACCCCTGTCTATTTGGGAGGGTTCGCCGTGCCCGAGGCGATGGCGGGATCGCCTTGGGTGGGCCGCAGGCCCACGGTGACCAGCGACTGGAAGGAGCGCGCTTCACCCGCGCCGACGGGCTGTCCGCCGCCGTGCCAATCGGACCACCGACGGCACTTCAATTGCGACCAATGCACTCCTGCCAAACCGCTTTTGCCTTGCGCTTTTATCGCCCTGCAAGCGGCGACTTCGGCCGCACCTTGCATGGCGCGTGGCCGGCCGGCATCGGCTTCGGATCGTGCATCGGCCACGCGCTCGATTTGAAAAGCAGGGCGATGGCAAAGCGGCCCTAGCCGTGATTGGGGGCGATGCCCCGGCGCCGCAGTTCGGCGTGTACCGCACTGACGGTTTGCGGGTTGGTCAGCGAGCGCAGCAGCATGACGGCTTCCAGCATCAGCGCATTATTGGCGTCGGGGTCGGAGGTGGTTTTATCGGTCCGATGAAGCTGATTCGAGGCTTCCCATATCGCGGCTTGCAAGCCGGTTTGCATGTGGCCCAGCAGCTCGTGGAGTTCGTCTTTGGCGAACACCCGCTCGCGAATGAAGGCGCTGAGCGTTTGCCCTTGTTCGGCGGCGAGCACTTCAATGTAAGCGGCCTGTTCGTCGGAAAATTTGATGCTGAAGGTGCGCATGGTGGGGACTTTCTTCGGTATGACGTGGGTCCAACCTCCACCCTATGCAGATCAACGAGTTAGCGCAACAGTTAGTACCTGCGTCATACCGCTCCGCGCTGGCGCATGCTCAAATGTCAACAGAATCAAGGGTTTGAACCCCGCAGGGGTGCGTATGGTGTATCCGTCTGACACGGGTTTAAGGAACCGAGGAAAACAGGCGGCTCGCGGCGCTCCGACTTAAGGAGCGATGCAGAAGGTCCAACCTATCCAGGCGAGGAACGACGACATGCAAAAGATGCACGATCAAGCGCCATCCCAATTGACGCCACCGCGCAATGCCATTGAACGTGAAACGCGATTGGCAGCTATGGAAAACGCGATCTGGTCGCAGGGCATGGAAGGCGTGTCTTTTACGCCAGACATGCGCGATCGGCAGCGTCGTTTTGCGCTGGCCAATTGGACATGGACGCGCTATTGGCTGACGCCTTGGCCGAGGTCAGAAACGAGACGACTTGACTGCGGGCTATTGACCGGCCGAAAGTGCATCAAGGGATTTTTGGGGAAGCCGGGACCGCATGTCGGGGCTGCTGACCAGCGCAAAGCCTTACCGCATCAAGGCTGCGCACCGTCGGCGACGGAAAATCGCGTCGGGTCACAGAAGCCAGCGCTATTACGATCCGGGGATCGGGAGGTTCTTATCCGTCGATCCCGTCACTGCTGACGGCAATACCGGATCGAACTTCAACCGGTATTGGTATGCCAACAACAACCCGTACAAGTTCACGGATCCGGATGGGCGAGCAGCAGACACGATCCTCGATGCGGCTTTCATCATCTACGACACCGGCCAATTCCTGGGCGCTTCTGCAGCTGCTTTAGTTGGGACGGTGACGGGCAATGACTCGCTTCAATCGGCTGGATTGGCGGGGATGCGGGAGACCGGCGCGAATCTAGGTGCGTCGGTCGCCTCCGCAGCGGTGCCGGGACTGATAGCGCCCGTTGCTCGCGGTGCGCTTAAGGGCGGCAACATTGTTGAGAATGCCGCAAAAGGCAAAGCTGGCGAGGCTGCTACACGTGCAAAACTTGGCGATAAGGTTGCTGGTGAGCAAGTGACTTTCAAAACGAGCGATGGTACTCGTGCACGCCCCGACTTTGTGACAAAGGGTGGTGGGATTGTCGAAACCAAGACTGGCGGAGCTCAATTGTCCCCAGGCCAAGCGAAGTTGAAAGCAGACGTTGATGCTGGTCGGCAGGTAACGCCGGTTGGTCGGAATGCGACGGATGCAGGGTTGCCTGCGGGTCAGCCAACAACGATGAAGTCGTGTACTGTTGATCGTCCTGGATGTTGAAGCTGGCATGAGTAGCGAGCGCCACGAAACAGTTGTTGATTTTGTCGCCAAGGGCGACTCTCCAGATCAATGGAAAATGGTTCTTGTTGAAGAAGGACCTTGGCCTGGATCAATTGATGACCAGCTTCAGCGTATCCAAGAACGCATGTATGACTGTATCGACGCTGCATTAGATGGAAAATTAGCAAAGCGTTTTCCAGAGGCTAAGGGGAAAAACATGGTAGTACAGCTAGACTGCTACAACGTGCCGAAGGAGGAAGTCAAAGAATTTTTTGACCGATTCTCAAAGGGCGTTCTTGTCATAGATGAATATCGTGAAGCCTTAAAGCAGAATCAGTTCGTGAAGAATATTAGCTTTGAAGTCAACTTCGATAGCATCCACTAGCGCGGTAGGATGGGTTGAGCGCAGGAAACGGGGAAACGGTGTCAGACCACTTAAAAAGAACCGAAGCGGGTCAGGTTCACTTATTCGGTAGCGGAGTGTCTCCGCGCTCCCGTCCTCGCCCTGGCCAGCGCTTCGGCCACTTCCACTAGCGACGCGCGGACGTGCGGCGACGCATGGCGCAACGCTTCGACCAGCCGCACTTCCAACGCATCGTCGATCAGCAGCCCGGTCGTGGCGGGTACGGCATCGAGCAGCACGGCACGATCCAGCAGCATCGGCCCGCGTCCGGTCGCCAGCCACTCGAAGCACACGCCCGTTACCACGGCCACCGCCTGCAGCCGTTCCATGCTCGGGAACTTGCCAGCTGCTGACTCCCACTGACTGACCGCGCTGCGGCCGACGCCAATGCGCTGCGCCAGCTGCGATTGCGAGTATCCGACTTGGCGACGCGCCAGCCGCATCCGTTGTGAGAATGACATGCCTTCTCCTTGGCGAGCGGTACTCAGAAGCCGGCTTCGGACGATCCGCTTCCTAGAACAAGCCGCCTTGCTTGTCGACTTCAGTCGGATCGATCGGCGAGCGCAGGATGCCGATGATGATGAAGGTCTGCGGGTGCGCCTTCATCGTGCCCATGATGAAGTGCGGGTTGTGCTTGGGGATGTTCTCGCCGTATTCCTGCTGCATCATCTCGATGGCCTTGTCGCCGTACCTGCGCCGATAGGCAAGATAGGCCGCTTGCACTTCCCAATCGTGGACGTAGTGGCGGTGCGGATGCCCGTCGGAGGTGAAGCGATAGCCGAAGGCATACTCGGTCGGTGGCAGTTTGGCGAGTGGCGCCTCGAACAATGACACCTGCTGGAATGCGGCCTGGTTCAAGGCGCGATCGGTGGCATCGGCCTGGCCTTCCTGCTCAACAAAGAACTTGAGACTGCCCGGATCGGGCCGGACGATGCCGAAGCTGCGCCCGGTGGCCCTGTTCTCGGCATGCAAGGCCTTGAGCGATGGTGCGATGAACGGCTTCCAGAGTTGGACCTTGGCCGCATTGCTCAGATCCTTGCCGAGGTCGACAAGCCGGATCGAGTCCTCGTCGACATGGCGACTCTCAGGACGGTGATCGTCGCGCGATCGTTCCATGTCCAGCTCGACCAGATCGAAGCGCTTGAATTGCCGCTCCTTGGGCAGATGCCGGTAGCGGATCGGGTACAGGCGCAGCATGTCGTGGCCGTCTTCGGTGATGGCCGCGACGCACACCGTCTCCTCGTACTTCTGGCTAGGCTGTGGATAGGCTTTGACCAAGACGCGCACGCGGGCGCGCTGCTGTTTGCCGCTGGGCATATCCGTGTACCCCCTGATGCTTGGGTGTAAGGCCGGTGAGCTTGGCCAGTGCGTCGGCCACCGAACGACGATGGCACGTCGTGTAATCCCGCTCGTAGCACAGCAGCGCCACGGTGCCGGTGAGTTCGTCCGCCAAGGTATCGAGCAGATCGCCCTGCTTGTCGAGATAGCGGTCGAAATCGCGGAAGAACTTCTTGTAGTTGCCGTCGTCGCGCAGTTGGTGACGAATAGCCTTGGGCGATCCAAGACGCGGCTCGTGCCGGTAACCGATGCCAACACCGTCCAGGCCTTCGCGCAACGCAGTCTTGGCAAAGCCACGGCGTCGTGACATCGGCAGTTCACGGATATCGAGCAACAGCGTCACGTTGAGTTGTTCCAACGTGGCCAGGAAGTCATCGAAGTCGGCGCCTTCGTAACCGATGGTGACGATCTTTTTTAGCTTCATGGCTTGGGTCCTTGACGGAGTTGTTCGGCGGAAAGAAAAGTATCGATCAGTCCAAGCAGCTGTTGCTTGGGCTTGGGCGGCATGCGTTCGATCAGCTTGAGACGGCGTTCCAGCCGCGTGCTGACAGCCAGTGTCGCGGCCTTGCCGCGGCCGCTGCGCATGCCCAGGAGTTCATCGGTGGTGACGTTCAGAGCGCGGGCCAGAGTGATGAGCAGACTGGCGGGCGGGTGTTCGCTCTCGCCCTCGTAGTAGGCGATCTGACGGCGGGAGGCGCCGATCTCGTCGGCGAGCTGCTGCTGGGTGTAGCCAGCGGCCTTGCGCAGCTGCGCAAGGCGTGATCCGAACCCTTGGATCTGTGGGTCGGCGTGCTTGGGCATGGCGGCGGTTCCGGTGGAGAGCCGCTCAAGAGAGTAAGCCCGGTCTTCGTACATGGTGCTTGCTCGGGGCTGGGACATGACCTAGAGTGTACGATATTCGTACAAACTGCTGTCACGGTCTTTTGCCTGAAGAATTTTACGCAAGGGGCTTGACAGGTTTGAAGAGACCACCGATGCCGACCTCATCCCCTGCTGACCCGCTTGCCGTCTCCTCAACCGAGGCCCTGTCGGCATCACTGCTGCCCGCCAAGGCCACGGACTCCGTCGTCGTGGGCGAGGACGACATCCGCTTCACGCGTGGCCCGCGCAGCTACCGGGTGCGCGGGCTGGCCCGCAACCTGTCGGCCGAGTCCTTGAAGGTGACGCTGCGCCTGTCGGCTGGCGATCACTTGCACCTCGACACGCTGGACCTGTATCAGGCGCGGCAGCGAGCAGCGTTCGTGAAAGCCGCCGCGCTGGAACTGGGCACGGCCGAGAGCGTCATCACCGGCGACCTGGCCGCGTTGGTAATCGCGCTGGAGCCGCTGCAGGAGCAGGTCATCCGCGGCGCGTTGCAACCGGACACAGCAGACGATGGCCAACTGCTGACCGAAGCCGAGGAAGCGGCCGGCCGGGCGCTGCTGCAAGACCCGCAGCTGGTCGAGCGGATCGTGAGCGATGTTGAAGCGATTGGCGTGGTCGGCGAAGGCGTAAGCTCCCCCGCGTGGCAGACACCGCATAAGTAGATCTTTCTGGCATGTTCTCACCCAGCCAGGAGG